>OJBI01000009.1_pt1 | contig 175556 bp, 148 predicted proteins | sample 1590541 | NCBI WGS metagenome assembly OJBI01 (sample SAMN05416871, study PRJEB24817) | seawater metagenome | isolation source: Sea water | place: Canada:Atlantic | collected 2013-11 | reverse complement strand
ATGGTAGTGTGGGAGGTCCCATGTGAGAGTAGGACATTGCTAGGCTCCTATTAAAAGAAAGGCTATCCTAACGGATAGCCTTTTTTGCTATCTGATATTCTTTAAGAGTGAAACGTAACAGTGCTGGGACGCCTCTTGCCACCCTCAGTAATTGCTTCGTGCATTACCAGTACTATCTATTTCCCAATTGATATAGTTAATTGTTCAAAGGGTTTAATCCTATCAATAACATTCACGACCATTTCATGGGTTGCATCATAATGTGGAATAACGACAGCACTATTAGTTTGATTCTCTGATAAGAAGCTTTCTATACGCGCTGATAGCCTCTCTATATCAACTAACCGGCCATTAAACTTCAGTTGACCTGTTTCCGCGATTTGTACAACAACAGTTGGTGTATTGTTTTCTGAGGGAGTGTTTTTAGCTTTAGGCCTATTTACTAATAAGCCTTCTTCTTTAATAAACGAGGTGGTGACAATAAAGAATATTAGTAAGATAAAAACAATATCTAGCATTGGTGTCATATCGACTTCAGCTTCACGCTCCTCATTCAAATTTTTTCTACGTGTCATTTAGCTCTCCTTTTATTATTTGATTGAAAACTATTCATATTTAATATGTACGAGGACTTACGTAGTTTCAAGTTTTATTTACGATGGTTTTCGTATTAATGACGATGTACCCTGAATAGAAGTAGTTTTTAGCAACTGAATGTCGTTTAATTAGAAAGAGGTGGGATTAATATTAAGTATCTATAAATTCATGAATAAAAAAACCAGCCGAAGCTGGTTTTTTTAATTTTTACTGAATTATTGTTTATTCAACAATATCCATTTCTTCAATAAGGTTCGTGGCGCCATCGATATGTTCCATTACCCAAAGCATATATTTAATATCTACATGTATTGAACGATTTAATTTAGTATCGTAATCCCAATCACCGATAATACTTTCATAAACACCATCAAACACTAAACCAACAAACTCTGCCTTGTCATTTAGAGTAGGAGAGCCTGAATTACCTCCTGTGATATCCAGCGTTCCTAAATAGTTAACAGGTACACTGTTAAGCTCTTTCTTAGCGTACTCACCATAGTTTTTTTCTTTAATCAATTTAAGCTGCTTCTTAGGAGCATCAAAAGGTGCAATACCTGTGTCTTTTCTAGTTATGCCCTCAAGCGTTGTAAATGGTGTTGCTACTAAGCCATCTTGGGGCGAGTAACCTTTTACATTGCCATAAGTTACACGTAAAGTACTATTGGCATCAGCATAAACAGGTAAGTTTTTCGAGTTAAAGTAGGCTATTAATGCCTCCATATATTTAGGACGATATGATTGAATATTACCTGATAGCTCTTCTCCCGCTTCTTCTAATGCTTTACGTTCTTTAGAAGTTGCAACCGCTAATTGAATAAATGGATCATTACTATTCTTAAAGTCTCCGACTGATTTACTCATCCATTCAAGACGAGTTGCCTGATCGTTTAATTTAGTATTAGCATACATTTTATCAAGTTTATTTTTAAACTGCTGCTGGTCAAAGTTTTTATCTACACCAAAGAATTTGTCTAGTGATTTAAGTCTTTGTGTCTCTGGTAATTGTACATAGTGCTTAAACATAGCGAGAACAATTTTTTGATCTATTTCGGCGTCATAACGGCGGTTGACCGCTTTCATACTTTGTTCGAAACGTGCAATATCTCGCTCTTGATAACCACGCTTTCGTTCAATGTTTGGCTTAGCATTTTCTTGTGCTAAACGGTAAAGGCGATTAGCGGTACTAAGCATTTTACCGTAATTTAAATAACCTAGAATAAGATCACGCGCTTGAGTTGTTTGGTCTTGCTTAATCAAGTCGTTGAGGCCATTTAAAGCATCGCCGTATTTATTTTTTCGCTCCCTTGTGGCGCTAATCCATGTGCTAAGTTCTTTTTCTAAAGACTTTTTACGCACAAGGGTTGTGCCTTTATTGTAGCTTTCGATCATGCTGCCATAGTTTTTTGCATAATTGGCAAGACTAGCAAGAGTGCTTTCGTACTTTATACGGGCATCGCTACCTGGTGCTGAATAATCATGAATTAAGTTGATAATTTCTTCGCGGTAAGCTTTTGCTTGTGGGTAAACCCAAGTAAATTGATTTTCTACTTCTAATGCGGTGCGATAACGGTTTGTACGCCCAGGGTAACCTAACACCATAATGTAGTCATCTTCATCGACACTACTTTTATTTACTTTTAGGTGATGCTTAGGCTCGTAAGGAACATTATCTTCACTGTAGTCAGCTGGTTGACCGTCTTTGCCTACATAAGCACGATAGAAGCCGTAATCGCCAGTATGGCGGGGCCACATCCAGTTATCAATATCGCCACCGTATTTGCCGACACTACTGGCTGGGGCGTGAACCAAACGTACATCGCGAATGGTTAATTGTTTAAATAGGTAATATTCTAAGCCGCCATGGAAGTTAACGACACTACATCGGTACTTAGCATCACTTTCACATTCTGCAACTAATGATTTTGATGTTTTATCAATACTTTTAAAACGCTCAGCACCTGACATATTGTCACTTAATGCAGCATTAATAATCTCGGTTACTGGTGTTATTTTTTCAGTGACATATATACGGCTGCCAGGAGTGGCAGGTAATTCTTCTTTAAATGATTTTGCTAAAAAACCGTTTTTAAGTAGGTTATTTTCTTCTGTTGAATTGTACTGAATCGAACCATAAACACAGTGATGATTGGTAGCAACAAGACCTTTATCTGATACAAATGAAGCTGTACAGCCACCTAAACTAACAATGGCCCCCATAGGAAAGCTAGTTAAATTAGTCAGACTATTTGGATCAAGTTTAAGCCCAGCGTCAACAAGCTTGTTTGCAATGCTAGGTAGTTGATGTGGTTGCCACATGCCTTCATCGGCTAAGGTTGCAGTAGAAGCTAATGCAAAGCATAGCGAAGCAAATTTTCTCATTATTTTTATTCTCTAAAAATTGAAGTTTAAAGTTCGCACAAGTTTGCTTTATCAGCTGATATTAGTCAAAAAAAGTGCTCATTTAACTGCTTTATATCAAGCCATTAGATATTGTTTGTTGTAGACTGTGCGAATTACTTCGTAGCGCAAATAAATGTGACGAAAGCGTACTAAAACTTAACGATTATTGAACTAAAGCCTAATTTTAATTCAAAATTAGCTGTTTAATACTTGTTGAATGACGATTGTTTATATATTCTAAAATCATTAGGTAACAAAATGTTTACATTTTAGTGTGACGTTAACTAATTATTTGTTGTTGATAATAAAAATAAAGAGATTCTTGAGGAGGTTTTGTGCTTATTAAAGATAATTTTGATGAGGCATTAAAGATCAGCGAATCAACGAATGAGTTTTTATCTCATTACCAAATTCCCCCCAGCCCAGTAAATTATTCTGTTGTTTACCTTCACGCTAGCAAACGAAATGAAAAACTATCTGCAGAACTAGAGCGACATGTCGACACATACCAAGAAGTCGATTTAACCTTTATTGAAGAGCTTTTTGAAAAGTATATCTCTAATTCACATGCTATTGATAAACAAATTTTAGATCCCATCGAAAAGTCGTTAACTTCAACTTTAGAAAAAATTAACTCGCAAGTTGATAGTGATAAAGTTGTTGCGTCAAATTTGAAAAAGGCTGAAAAAGCGTTGTCGAAGAATGAATATCATAAGTCGATGCAAAATATCGTTGCCTTTTTAATGAGCAGTATAACAACGTCACAGCAACAACATAGCGAGCTTTCTTTAGAATTAACCCATGCATGTGGTGAAGTGAGCTTTTTAAAGTCAAAACTTGAAGCAGCTCGCCATGAAGCTATTGTTGATTCATTAACCGGATTATTTAACCGCCGTGGCTGTGATGTTAAGCTACAAGATATTGATATCGAACAAGTTCATTCTTCTTTAGCGATTGATATTGATCATTTTAAGAATATTAATGATCAATTTGGTCACTTCATCGGCGACAAAGTTATTCAGCGTATTGCTAAGGTTATTAAAGATACCATTTCAGATAATGATATTGCGGTAAGGTTCGGCGGTGAAGAGTTTGTGGTTGTAATGGTAAATAAAACTATGGGGCAAGCGCATGAAATTGCAGAGAAAATAAGGTTAGCAATTGCAAGTCTTAAATTAATGCAAAGAGATTCTAAAGCGTACTTACCAAAAATTTCCGTCTCTATTGGCATTGCTGAGCGAAAAGAAGAGCTTAATTGGAAAGCTTTATTTGAGCAAGCAGATACAGCTTTATATCAAGCAAAGAACAGTGGCAGAAATAAAAGCGTTTGTTTGTAAACGCTTTTATTTATCTGTATTTAGAAAACGATATTATTCTTTAAATGAGTGTGGGAATGTTTTATCTGTCTTTAACTGGTTGATAAATCCTTGTTCTTCTGGCGTTCTTGCTTTTTGACCATAAGTGTCGAAACTGACTAATTCATCTACCGGGCGTCTTGATAACCAATTAGCTGACTCTAACTCTGGCTTTTCCTTAAAGTGACTAACATAACCTAAGCATAAGTAGGCAATGGGGATGACATTATCAGGAAGCGAAAGAGCGCTTTTTAGTGCCTCATGATGCAATATTGATACCCAGCCAACACCAACACCTTCAGCCCTAGCAGCTAACCATAAATTTTGTACTGCGCATACTGAACTGTATAGATCCATCTCTTTCATATGTGTTCGTCCGATAACCGTTTTCCCTGTTCTTTCTCGATCACATGTAATACAAATATTAATTGGCGATTCAATAATGCCTTCGAGTTTTAGATTTTTGTATTGTGTTTGCTTTTTTTCTTCAAACATCGCTTGTGCTTCATGATGTGCTAGTGTGAAGTCTTGGTGGATTTGTTTTTTTATTTCAGGTGACTGAATAACGATAAAGTCCCAAGGCTGCATAAAGCCAACTGATGGAGCATGATGTGCGGCATAAATTATTTTACTGAGCACTTCATTAGGAATTTCTGTCGATAGAAATTGTCCGCGTACATCACGGCGATTAAAAATAGCTTGGTATAAACCATGTTGTGCTTGTTGGCTGAATTGGTACAAAGACTGATTCGTTGAGTCTTTTGTTTGGTCATTAGCGTGGTTATTGATACCCAAAATATTCCCCTTTATTGGATTAAGCAACGATTGGCCTTTCGTGCAATTGATATTTTAGGCAGGTCTTCTGACTCAGACGGGCTTTATAACTACTAAAGTAAATATAAAGTATGTTTGATACCTTCCCAGTAAAATTACCAGTGGTTTATTATCAAACATAAACGTCATAACAGCGTTGGGCACGTATTGGATTTACACCAATTTCCCTATTCTCTCAGCCGCACTTTATTAAAAGTAAACTTGAGCACCTAAAATTTTCTCGCACTATAACATTTAGAGGAAAAGTTTACATAACGCTTGATGGTGTTATCGAAAGGAAATTAATATCGAGAGAGTAGTTTTATTTGATTTCTAGTTAAAAAAAGGGGAAGCACAATTTGTACTTCCCCTAATTACAACACTAGTTGGGAGTCTAGTTTAACCCTAAGGGTTGTATTTTACATCTAAGCTAACACCACTAGCTGCACGGTATCCGTAGATACCAACGTGCCATGTATCTGCGGCAGGGTTAGTGAAAGAACATGCTTCAGTATTACCATTTGTCCATGAACGGCAATCATAACTAGAAGATGTTGGTTGTGAGCCGCGACGAATGTACATATCAGCATCACCTGTACCACCACTCATGTTGAAATCAAGAGTCGCCATACCAGCTGGCACGTCAATTGTGTAATAAGTCCATGCACGACGAGCAACACTAATGTCAGTTACTGAAGCACTACCACCAGTAGCTCCACCGCCACCAGTTGAACTTTTAGTGAAACTACCCGTTAAACTAACGCCTGTAAACGCTGAGTAACCGATAACCTTTACGTGGTATGTTCCAGCTTGTGCTGTTGCTACAGGACAAGATTCAGTATTGCCACTTGCCCATGAACGGCAATCATAATTAGACGTTGTTGGGGCAGAGCCAAATTTCACGTAAAGGTCAGCATCACCTGTGCCACCTACCATATTGAAGCTTAGGCCAGTTGCACCTGCTGGTACTTCCATAGTAAAGCTTAGCTCTTTTGATTTGGCGCCAGCTAAGTTTGCTTTGACCACACCATTTTCTAATATGCTATCGCCGCCTACAGGAGGTGTTGTAGTACAACTTGCTGCTAACGCATCTGATGCCGCTTTTGCTTGTACCAAACCGTAACCCGTTTTATCATCACGGCCAGGGGTTCCTAGATCAATTGCTGTTGACTTTAATGCATTACGTACTTGTGTTGCGGTACAGTTAGGGTTATTACTCCATACTAATGCTGCAACACCAGCTACATGAGGAGTCGCCATTGATGTGCCGTTGTAATAAGCGTAATTTTGGCCGCCTACAACATTTAGATTGGCACTTGTGCCTAATTTGCCCATTAATTGTAAACCCAGTTGACGGTTTACTGATACCGTAGGCACTGTTACCGCAGATGTTGGATCTACTAAAAACGGGTTCTGAAGACCTGGACGGTCACTATTACTATAAACTATTACACCTGATGCACCTGCGTCAGCACACGCTTTTGCCGGGTTTATTTCTGGGCGATTACTTCCTTTTTGGTTGTCGTTACGTTCAGCTAAACAAATATTGCCTGAAACATTTGAACAACTATAACTGCTGCCTGAAATTGTACAAGCGGCTAAATCTCCATTAACAGAGCCATTTACATTGCTTTTAACTAAGCTTCCATTACTTTGAATATAATGATTTTGTGGTACTACTTCATCATTACCGTAAACGGTTGAGCCTAAAGTGATATAACCTAAACGACCATCGCCCGCTACTGTTGATAGTACTGCTTCGCCTGGCGCTGAAATTTCAACTTGTGGGGTATATTGAGAGAACTCTGCATGTTGACGACCTTGGTCAAGTGCACCTACCGCCATCACTGAATCATATGATGCAGGATATGAAAGAGTGCTGTTACCACTATTACCAGAAGCAGCAACCAACAAAACACCTGCATTTGCAGCTGCTTGTAATGAATTACGTTCGGTAATACTTGAGTTTGTACCACCTAAACTCATGTTGATGACTTTTGCGCCATTAGTTACACAAGTATTTACAGCATCAACTAATTCACCAACATAACCCCAACCGCTAGCATTAAAAACCTTAATAATGTGCAAATTAACATTCTTGTTAGGTAATACGCCAACAACACCTTCTGAGTTATTCACTGCCGCGATAGTTCCAGCTACATGTGTTCCATGTGAACCACCGTTTTGGTACCAGTTACCTGTACCAGAATTATTTGTTCCAGACGCATTATTAGCGTTTAAATCTGGGTTGGCACGTTCATAACCTGAATCGATAATACATACGGTCATATTAGCAGCATCATTATCAGAAATAAGATCAGATTGTGTGTCTGTAATGCCCCAAGGTTTATTTTGCGCCATTAAATAACGCTTATAATCAGGTTCTGCAAATTCAACGTCTGCATGGTCGTTAAGTTCAAGCACCATGGCTTTCACATCGTTAACATGTTTTTGTTTACCTAAAGAAATAACGTGACGACCATCTTTTAATTTCTTTACGTGTTTTAGATTATGACCAGCTTTTTTAGCTAATCCCGCTGGCATTACTTTTTCTGAAGAAAGATTGTTTAACGCCTGTATTTCAAAGCCACTTTTGTATTTAACAATGATACGATCAGTAAAGTCATGGCTCTGAAGTTTCTGGTTTTCATGCCATTGACTAAAGTCAGTGTTCATGGCTGTCATTGTATTATTTGCGCTTACAGGAGTCGCTAGTAATTCTGCGATATTAAATATTGGTTCGTTTGTTTGAGCGTTAGCTGTTGCTGCTATTGCTAGCGTAAGCGCGCTTAATCCTAGTATTTTTTTGTTTCTCATCTGGGCTTAACTCCAATTGTTTTACGCTGGATGCAGATATAAATCTGCACCGGACGTTTTATTTTTATAGTTGGATGATGTTTCATCGACATTCATCTTCTCGATAAGAGGTAATTGTTGATAGTAATTTAACGACGTTTTTTAGAAAAAAAACGACACTGATGTTTTCTTTGTTTTTAGTTAAGTTATTGTTTTATTTTTGTTAATTTCTTTTTTGTCGTTAATTTATGAAAAAATGTCGCGTTTGTACTAGGGGCATAGAAGGCAAGTGTTACCATCAAATTTCTTATTAGGTTTACTTGTGATTTTCTATCAAGTTAACAATATGCTAGGCATTTACTGCACTATTAATCTTATTAATAAGCCTTCAATCAAGGCTTAGATAAAATATGAGAAAAAATAATAGCTTAGTTAATGTATAGATTTTAATTGTTAATGAAAGGTTAAAAGTCGTTGGTTGGTGTGATAATGTTTAATAAAATTGCTGCAAATTTTCAGCTATTTAAAGTTTATCAAAGGTGACTTCATGTCACCTCAATGTAAACTAAATTTAAACAGATGAAGTAATTCACCCTAATGTTTTGATGATAAATAAAAAGATGTAAAGGGCAAAGGGGATAAGAAATGCTGTTCACTTCGAAGAAAAATAAAATAAGGCTCGTTTCTATTATTGGAAGCATATTGACATTAGTTTTCTTAATGGGCTTTAAAACTGCTGACAATAGTGATGTCGCTACTTCATATATTATTGGTGCAAAAAATTTAACGTTATTAAAAAGTAATCTACATGATTTAGGGGTGAAGCCCAGTCATGAGCTGAAAATTATCGATTCTGTTGCGGTTGAGTTAACCGAGCAACAACTTGATAAGTTGAAAAAAATTCAAGAGATTAAAGTTTCCACGAACCACAAAGTAGAGTTAAGTGGTTTATCTTTTGGTCAACGTCGCTGGCAACCTAAATCGGTTGTAACAGAGCAAGTAGATGCAACTTATGTTCATCGTACAGGTAATTATGGTGAAGGTGTTACGATTGGCTTTCTTGATACTGGTTTAGATCAGTTACCTGGTTTGTCTGTTGATCTCAAGGGGCGTGATAAAGCTTGGGGCACTTATGATGCAATTAACGATACCGTAAGTAATTATGACGACGAAGCTAATGGTCATGGTACACATGTCGCGAGTATTGCCACCAATAGTGATTATGATAGCGGCGGTCAAATATATGGTGTTGCGCCAAATGCCGCACATGTTGGTATAAAAGCATTTGATGAAGAAGGCAAAGCCACTTATGCCGATGTTATACGTGGAATTGATTGGGCTTTACAAGTTAAAGATCAAATTAACTTACGCGTATTAAATATGTCATTTAGTGGCCCTGTTCGATCAAACTATTGGGATGACCCGCTAAATAGAGCAGTAATGAAAGCTTGGCAAGCAGGAATTGTTGTAGTTGCTTCTGCTGGCAATAGTGGACCGGATCCAATGACAATAGGTGTACCTGGTAATGTACCTTACATTATTACAGTCGGGGCCATGACAGATGATTACACTCCATTTGCATATAATGATGATAAAGTTGCAAGCTTTAGTGCTTCAGGGCCTACACCAGAAGGTTTTGTTAAACCTGACTTAATAGCACCAGGCGGTCATATTTCTGGATTGATGTCGTTTGATTCTCAGATAGTATCAGAGCATCCGGAATTTCATGATGGTGGTCGCTATTTTGAAATGTCGGGTACATCACAGGCTGCAGCGGTTGTTTCTGGGGTTGTAGCGTTAATATTAACTGATGATCCTACATTGTCACCTGATCAGGTGAAATGTCGTTTAATGGACAGTGCTTATAGTGCTGATAATGAAGATGAAACTAAACGTTACAGTGTCTTTCAACAAGGAGCTGGTTTAGTAAGTGCATATTTTGCCATTGAAAGTTCTGCTGATAACTGTGCGAATAAAATGTTGGATATCGCCAAAGATTTAAATGATGAAGAGCACTTTTATGGTCCTGCAAATATAAACTTAGACGGAAATTTCTATGTTGAAGGTTTAGGCGATGAATATGTTTGGAAAATAGATGAAAGTCAGTTAAATGGTGATGCATTGATTTGGAAAATGGGCTTTAATGATCCGACAATGTCAGCACAAGATAATGCTTCAACAGATGCATTGATTTGGAAAATGGATTTTGAAACTTCTGCTTTAATTTGGAAAATGAATGTAGAAGCAGATGCTCTAATATGGAAAATGAACGTAGGAACAAACGCGTTAATATGGAAAATGAACTTTGATGAAGGTCATAATACTAGTATAAGCGTGAATAACTGGGTTCAACCTGAGTAATAACTTAAAGCTTTTACATTTATACAACCACTGCATTTATAACGTAATTAGCGTTTGATGCAGTGGTTTTTTTATTGTATTAAAGTACTTAAGTATTTATAAATTTGAGAGAAAATTGCCTGTGAGAACTAAACTTCTTTTTATCATTTTAACTCTGGTATGTTTTTCTAGCGTATCTAAAGAAGTTAGGTTGTTCAAAAGCTTTGGTATTGATAATCCAATGTCTTATAAATTTGTTCGCACAATTGCTCAAGATAAGAATGGCTTCATGTGGTTTGGTTCATCTGAGGGTTTAGCACGGTTTGATGGTCATAAATTTTTGAGCTTTCACCATGATAATTCAATTCCCAATTCATTAAGTTCTGATGTTGTTAGCCGGATTATTATTGATAAAAAAGAGCGCTTATGGGTAGCTACGTTTGGTGGCGGATTAAATCTTTACCGAGAAAGTAGTCAAGATTTCGTACAATTTTCTACTAAGCAAAGTGAGGCTTTACTAACAAATGATACCATTAATGCTTTATTTGAAGACAGTAAAGGAAAAATATGGATCGGGACTGAAAATGGTTTAAATATTATCTCTGAAATTAGCGCTGGGAACATAGGTAAAAGTAATTGGACAGTTAAACATATAAAGCAAGAAGCAGGAATAGTTCCTAGCCTAACCCATAATACTGTTCATAGCATTATGGAAGTTGAAGATGGAAATATATGGGTTGGCACGAATGGTGGCGGTATTTCTATCTTTGATCTAGATGGTAAATTTATACGCTCAATTACAGGTATCAAAAGTAATGTTAAATCTAATGCATTACAGTTTATTAATTCACTTTTTTATGACAGCTTTGGTTATATCTGGATTGGTACAGTTGAAAATGGTTTACTTAAATATGATCCTAAAAACGAAGAATATGAGCACTTTAAGTTTGATGAAAACAACCAATATTCAATTTTAAGTAATACAATTGAGTCAATATATCAAGATAAACAAAAGAATATTTGGATAGGCACAGATAAAGGGTTATTAATTTACAATAGTCAAAAAAAGCAATTTCAGCGTTATACCCACTCTTCAAGTAACCCGTTTAGTTTAAGTAATGATTTTGTAATTACATTTTTTGAAGATAGTAATAATATCATGTGGGTGGGTACTTTTACTGGGGTTAATCGTTGGGATCCAAATATGGCAACGTTCCAACAATATAGTACGCAAACTAATCCAGAGTTAAAGAATAACAATATTACTAGTTTTGCGCAGTTTAATAGAGATGAAATATATTTTAGCACCTATAGTGGTGGTATTTATAAAATGTCCACATTAAGCAATAAAATAACACCAGTGCCCTTTAATGCTTATTTTAGTGAATATAGAGTCATGTCTTTATTTGCTGATGGCGATTTATTATGGGTTGGAACGAGAGCTTCTGGTGCTTTTGCTGTAAATATTAAAAATAACACTATAAAAAGTTATCAGCATGATGCCGATAATTTATCTTCACTTTCTGCCAATAGCGTGACAGATATTATTAAAGATACTGAAGGTAATATATGGGTTTCTACTTTTCATCGAGGGCTTAATAAAATAGCTACCGATGGAATAATTCATCGATTTGAGCTGGATAAAAGTATTCCTTCAAATGGCCCCAGTAGTAACCACGTATTGCAATTACTTGAGTCTTCTAGCGGACATATCTGGCTCGCAACCTATGGAGGGGGTATTAGCCGTTTTAATAAATCTGAAAATACCTTTATTCATATTAAGCATGACGATGCTGAACCGCTCAGTATTTCGAGTGATCTTGCGTGGAATATATTTGAAGATAAAGATAATAACTTGTGGGTTGGTACACAAGCATCAGGAATGAACATTTTAACTAAGGATAATGTTGATAAAGGAAATTATCAATTTAGGCAGCTAAACGGTCGCCATGGCATGAAAAGCATGGCAGTGTATGGAATTTTACAGGATATAAACGACAATATTTGGTTTAGCACCAGCAAAGGTATATCTCGCTTCACTTTAGAGGATAACGGTTTTAAACATTTCGACTTGACCCATGGTTTAGTTGATTTGGAGTATACCCATTCCTCCGTATTTGAGGGCATTGATAATACTCTTTATTTTGGTGCGGGCAAGGGGCTCAGTAGTGTTAACCCTGAAAAAATTGATGTTAATAAAGTCGCTCCTAATGTTCATTTAACCAATATATTGAATCTAAATGAATCAATTGCAATCGGTGCAACTTTATCTGAATTAAAAGAGCTTACGTTGGATTACGATGATCAACTCGTTTCTTTTGAATATGTCGGACTTAACTATTCAAGTCCAGAATCAACAAGATATAAATATCGATTGCTAGGGTTTGATCAGGCATGGATAGATGCTGGAAAGTCTCAGCGGGCTACATATACAAATTTACCTGCAGGAACTTATCAATTACAAATAAAAGCAGGTAATAGTGACGATGTTTGGAGTGAACCAGGTCGTTCATTAGATATTATTGTTAAGCCCGCACCATGGAATACCTGGTGGGCATATATTCTATATACTTTAGCCATTGCTTTAATGTTATTGATTTATTCGCGATTGCTTAATCGTAAACTTGTGATTGAGCAACAGCAAAAGCTCTACTTGGAGCAACAAGTTAGAGAGAAAACAGAAAAGTTTAAATCTAAAAATATTGAGTTAGCACAAGCAAATAAGCAGCTTGAAAAAGCGGCTATTGTTGACAAAGTTACTGGAGTTAAAAGTCGACGCTATTTAGATATTTATATCGAGCAAACTAGTCAATTAATGAATCAAATGCACCAAAATTTACTACCCGTACAGCGTGATACATTGCCGCGTTTATATATTTTAATGGTACAAATAAATGACGCTGCTACAGTAAATAATAGTCAACTGATGAATTTAACAGATTTATTGTTATATACACGAAATAATGAAGATCTTGTGATTCGTTGGTCCGATGATACATTTGCGATAATTGGTTATGAGAAAGATAATAATGCCAGTGAATTGGCCTCTCGTTTAGCAGGTCGCTTTTCAGGAGTTGTTGGTGATGACGCTGATATGAGTATGGCTTATTCTTTTTATCCATTTAATAGAGAAAATCCATTAGAGCTTAATTGGGATCAAATTAGCGTTCTAATAGAACAAGCATTGCTATTTACCCGTAATGATAGCCAGATTGCCTGGCTTGGGTTATGTGGTCCTAAATCAAGCAACTTTGATTATTTACAACTAATTCAGCAGAAAAATGTTAATAGCTTGAAGGAGCAAGTTAATATTAAATCAGGATTAGCTTGATGAACGTTGTTCTTCAATGTAGTTCTGCTGGTATTGTTTCGGCGTGCACTTATATACTTCCTTAAAACAGCGGCCAAAATAGGTTTGCGAAGAAAAGCCTACATCGAGCGCTATTCGACCTATTTGAGAGCCATTTTGCAGTAATGCTTTTGCTTTTTTAAGGCGAAACTCCTTAATGAAGTTGTTGGGTGTAATGCCTAACAGTACTTTTATTTTTCGTTGTAATTGGCGGTCACTCATCGCCATTGCATTGGCTAGTTGCACAATATCTAAATCGGTATTCATATAAACCTTAGCTGTAACTTCCTCTAATTTTTCGAGGAACTTGCTATCAAGTGTTAATTCCTCACTACTTACTTGAGTTAACTCTGCAACATTATTAAAACTATGGTCTTTTCTATTTTTCTGTACATCTTTATTAAAATTATCAAAATAACTCTGTTGTAATTGCTGGCGTCCCAAAATTAAGTTACTAATACGAGTCAATAATTCTTGATGATTAAACGGTTTGCTTAAATATTCATCGGCTTGCAAGTTAAGGCCATGTAAACGACTATCTAAATCCGATCGTGCCGTTAATAAAATGACTGGAATATGTGAGGTTAATTCGTGGACTTTTAATTGTTTTAGTACCGCAAAACCATCAATTCCGGTTAGCATAATGTCGCAAACAATAAGGTCTGGAATGTATTCCTGAGCCAAAGTGAGGCCTTGTTCACCGCTATCCGCTAACAAACAGTGATGCTGCTGTTCTATAACTTGTTTGATATGCAATTGCATATCTAAGTTATCCTCAATGACTAAGATCACTTTTTGCTGTTTAGGTTTACTATTATTTTGAGATTTATGCTGTTCAACCAATAATGATGATACTTCTGCTTGAGAAATGCTGTTCGGCGCTAATTGTTCTTCAGCAACTGCAGTAGCACGAGGAATTGTCAGCGTAAACTTACTACCTTTGTTATATTCACTTACTACAGCGACTTGCCATTGATGTGCTTTGACAAGTTCATGTACTAAAGATAAGCCGATACCAACACCGAAAACACCTTGGTTTTTTTCATCATCAGCACGTTGGAATCGCTCAAATATTTTTGCCTGTGACTCGCTAGTAATACCTATGCCTGTGTCAATAACATCAAGCATAAAGTTATTATTGTCGCTGCGGGCGATAACCTCAATATTACCGCCTGAGGGGGTATATTTGATGGCGTTGGCAATTAAATTAAAAATTATTTTCTCAAAAGCTTGTGCGTCACATTCCAACCAAATATCGTTTGGAATTTCGCATCGAAGTGTAAGTTCGTTTTGTTTTGCCAAGCGGGAAAATGAATCTGCAGGCATTGCCATTAATGTTTTCAGACGATAGGTTGCTAATGTCAATTTAGGGTTGTCTGCTAAGCGGGAAAGCTCTAGTAGTTGCTCAACCATTCTCACCAATCGCAAGCCGTTACGTTTTGCTGTGTGTAGCTCTTTACCTTCTTCGTGAGTGTGCTGCTTTGTTAAGTTTCGGTCTAAAATACCATTTATGATAGTTAATGGAGTCCTAAACTCATGTGAAATATTAGCTATAAATTTATCTTTCAAATCTAACGCTTGTTGTTCGGCTAGCTTTCTTGCTGTGAGGTTGATAAAAGTGATAACTACAAGCGGATTATCATCTCTATCTGCCCATTGTAATTCAGCCTGCACTGGAAAATGCGTATTATCTTTTCTCGTTGCAACACACTCTCTAGAAATACCTGACTCTTTACGCTGTAACGTATAAACGTTGCTTTTGAAATCGAAAAAATAGTGCATTTGATCGTCGCTGGAAAAAAAGTTATTTACTTTCGAACCGACAATTTCTCGTTCTAAGCACTGAAACATCTGTACTGCTGCAGGGTTCGCAGAAAGTATAGTTCCGTCGATTTTCGTTGTGAGAATCGCATTACTTGAAACATTCACAATGGCTTTATCTTCACTATTTAGTATCGCATTGGTAAGTGACAAGTTTAATTTTACTAATTCGTCTTGTGCAGAGTGCTGTACTAGTAGTTTTTTTTGGCTTTTTATACTTAGCCTATTTTTACGATAGGCAATAATGATGAGTAGTGAAAAAGCAATAACTAACCAAATAATAATTAATAAGGGCTGTAAATAAGAATTGATTTTATAATGAAGGTTAAATTCAATACCTGCAAAATGAATAAAAGCTAGCGCTAACACAAGTACAGTAATATATAGCTCCGGTAGTTCAGGAGCGCTAGATTCTTCAGGCGACACAGTCGATGTTAACGAATTATTCGCCGCAATGATTAATGCACAATACGGTATTAATGTTAATAGGTTAGCGATGTAGGTTATTGGGAAAGTTTGGTTTGATAGCTCTTTAGCATGCTCAATAGAATTAGCATAAATAAAAGAGTTATCAATAAGAATAGCACCAGCAGCAATCGTTAACATTGTATAAATGCGACACCAAAATTTACCATGACACTGGTAGCTAGTAACCGCGAGACGAATAAAAATAAGACAGATGATCAATAAATGAAACAATTGCGCCGACGCTTTTTTTGCCGTATCACTACTCGCAAATTCAAAAGGCAATAGTACAAGGTAGCTAAAGCAAATTAGTGTGAAAAATATTGCCGGTACACGGCTACTAATATTGCGGTTTAGGCGAGTTTCACTTATGTGTGGATTAGTTTCAATCGCTAGCAAAATAAAGAAGTAACTAAAGAGACTAAAGAACTCCTGTAATAACAAGTTTTGAGTTATTAAGTTGAAGCTAAACAGCAAATGTGAAACTAAAGCAAATAGTAGGGCTAAAGAAAGAAACTGCCAAAATAGTTTAAGTGGTTTAATAGATATTCGTAAATAACTAACAACAACAAAATAAACACTGAAAACTTGCAAGAGTAGTAGAGCACTAGCTTGCACTATTTCATTATTAAGTGATAAAAGTTGGCTTATAAAACTGTAAGGTATTAACGCCAAGGCAAAGCCTAACGTTATAAATAAATTTCTACTTGTTATTTGCAAAACTACTACCTACTAAGTGATGACAACATTTATTATTTTACTGGTAGTTGGCATTAATTCAGTTACTGGCAGTATACCTGATGTTAATATTTTGTGAATCGTTACTGTAAAAATAACTAATACATTCGAGTATTGAAATGTAACGGTAAGGTTGCATCGTTCAGCGAGTAGATAAAAGGCCAATTTTAGCAATAAAATTGGCCTTTAAAGTTGGTAAATAATTTTTTACCTGTTTATTATTTAAGTTTAATTAAAACTTGTAACTCGCGCCTAACATAAAGGTACGACCGTATTCTTGATAGTCTTTAATACGCGCTGCATCACCGTTTTCTAATACTTTAAACGCTTCATTGGTTAGGTTGTTTGTTTGCAACAACAAGGTTAAGCCATCAAACTGTGAGCTTTCATCGAATGAATAACTTACTTGTGCGTCAATAATAGTTTCAGCTTGAATCATTTGTAAGTCACGACTGCCACCAAAGCCTGATACTTCACCTAAGAACTCACTACGGTAACGTGCACTTACACGTGCTTCAAAGCCTTCTTGAGCATAATAGGTTGTTACGTTAACAACATTCTCAGATAGCCCCGGCAGAGGTGTAGAGCTGTTATTAGGATCAGGTTTTACATTACTCGTGGTGTGTGATGCATTAACTAATACGCCGTAACCTTCCAGCATTGGTGTAAACATTTCACCAGTTAATGACATACTAAATTCAATACCACTAATTTCACCACCTTCGCCATTTTGTGGTGATGAACTATAGCCCAAGAAATAATCAGGTGAACAGGTTACTTCATCACCAGCATCATTTTTACAATCATCAGGTACAGGGTAACCAGTAAAGTCTTCCACAACCTGTTCGTTATAGATGTAGTTTTCTAAATCCTTATAAAATAATGCTAACGCGTAGTAACCATTGCTATCGGTAAAGTAGTGTTCATAAGATAAATCGATAGAGTTGGCAATCCAAGGTTTAAGTTCAGGGTTACCGCCAGAAGCGCTCCATGGCGATTTATCTATGTCAGTACTGCCTTCATATTTGTTATCAAAGCTATACTGGCCACTGGCACGCAAGTCATCCATACGCGCGCGTGATAATGTTCTAGCAATACCTAAACGTAATACATCTTCATCAGTAATATTTAAGTTAAGGTTTATGCTAGGTAAAATTTCCCAGTATTTATCGCCACCTGTTTTACTAACATCGTTATTGTTACTGTCTGAGCTAATTGCTTCTGAAAATTGGTCAGTATAAACAGCTTGTAAGCCAAAATTACCTTTTAATACGTAATCACCTAGCTCAGTATCGATATCTAATTTGCTGTAAATGGTGGTTACTTTTTCTTCAACCACCCAAGCTTTTTCGGTTACATCTGGATGAACAAAGTCTTCAATTTCATAAACACCGCTATTCCATAATTGCCAAGCGTCATAAGTAATAACATCGCCTAAGCCAAATTTACTGTAATCAACTGTGCCGGCATTTGTTGAGCCATAATAGATGCTATCGCCATTGGCTAAGCCTTTAATGACATATTCATCAGCCGACTTTTCTTTAGTACGTTCAATATAGTGCACGCCAAACGTTAAGTTATTGTATATATCACTATCAATATAGCGAGAAAATGCGAGACGAACTTGGTTAATTTCATCGTCAATGTAGCTAAATTTATTAAAGCCAACTTGTCCCCAACCAGCTGAATCTGTTAAGCCTACTTTGCTAGCATCGCTATAATCAATTCCATGAGTAAACTTAGGGCCTTCATTGGTCATTTCGTAAGACATAGTGTCAAACTCACCATCGGTGCCCGCATAAGTTTCTAAATTCATGTCAGTACGATCAACACTAGAGTGGGCAAGATCTAACTCCATTGTCCAATCATCATTAATGTTGTATTGAGTGTTCCAACCAATAGCGAACAGATCGCTGTCACGCCTATTTAAATCACTGCGAATTATTGGTTTAACGTTATCGTATGTACCAGAGATGATGTTGCCATTTTCATCTACCTCATAACCAGGGCGTAATGTTGCATCAGCCCAAGCTAAACCCATTTCAACCATACTAATGTTTTGTTTTTCTTCAAATTCTGAGTAGAAAATATCTAGAGTTGAGTGTAAGTTTTCATTTGGCGCGAACTCGATAATAGCCATTACTGAATCACGCTCAAGCAAATTTGAATTGTTCGACATTTTTGCGCCGCCAAATTCTTTTTCGCCATTATCGAGATCTTTATAACCCCAAGATTCGAAACGTTGTATTTGATTTGGCGTTGAAGAGTGTGAAAAGCCCAATGCTATACCGATAGTATCATCGGAAAATTGATCAATATAAGTAGCATTGAAGCGCTCGCCTTTATCCTCGCCTAATGGGTTAACAGCATCATCTTGGCTCGTTTCATAACGGCCACCAATGGAAAATGTTTGCTCACCGTGTGCTAACGGTTTGACCGTTTGCATATCAACAGTACCTGCTAAACCTTGACCAATGAGTGCTGCATCAGGGGTTTTGTAAACCAAAACACCATTGAGTAAGTCTGATGGGAATTGGTCAAATTCAACACCACGGTTATCGCCGGTTGAAACTACTTCTCGACCGTTAAAAAGTGCCGTCGAAAAATCAGCAGACATACCACGAATACTGATGTTTTGTGCTCGACCGTTTAATCGCTGTGCTGTTACGCCCGGTAAACGAGCTAGTGATTCGGCAATACTAACATCGGGTAATTTACCAATATCTTCAGCGGATATTGCTTCAACAATGGAGCTTGAATCCATTTTTATTGATTGTGATGCTTGTAAGCTGCGGCGAATTCCGCGAACTTCAATAATTTCTGTTTTAGATTCGTCAATTTCAGGTGATGCTTGCACAGCGTTATCTTGTGCAAAGAGTGAAAATGAACAAAGACCAGTTCCAAGTAACGCAATTGAAATCGCACTAGGTTTAAACGAAAGCATAATGATTCCTCGATTATAAAACAATTTTGTGGCTTTATAATTTTTTGAAAGTTGGGCTGTAATGAAACAGCAGTGTTTCAGCGCGGGCATGTTAACTTTTATAAAAGTTCAAAAATATCTCGTGCATACGTATGCAGGTGGGGTGATATCAAAGAATTACTTTTTAATTACTTGCTTTTGTTACTTTGCATTTACTTCGGTGTAATTTCATACATCTTGTAACAGCAAGAGTTACAAATTAAGTGTTGTATTGAGTTACATACAAGATGTTAAAAATAAATAGGTTTGATGATATTTAATGCTTTTGTACTGGTTGACTATAACTGTCACCAATAAAGTTGCTGGCGAAGTTAACGATAAATATTGCCATTATTTTCTAGTTCAGTGAGGTATATACGAGTCATTAACTCAAGTTGATGATAATTGGGTAACATATGTTGGCACAACTTATAAAAGGCTTTGTTGTGTTCTTTTTCTTTTAGGTGGGCAAGTTCATGCACTACTATCATATTTAGTAGAGCCTCTGGTGCTTGTTTAAAGGTACTGCCAATGCGTATTTCATTTTTGCTTTTTAGTTTACTGCCTTGAACTCGCGAAACATAGGTATGTAAACCTAACGCGTTATTAACAATATGTATTTTATCGTCATATTTGACTTGGCTTAAAGGAGCTGACTTTTTAATAAACTGCTGCTTCATTGCTAGAGTATATTGTCGTAAAGCTTTATCAGAAGTGATTTCGTGTGGTTCTGGAAACTGCTTTAATAAATAACCTTTTAGCTTATTTTCCTTGTACATTGCCATTACTTTTTGCTGGATTTCAGTAGAGTAATGGCCAAGATATTTTAATGATGTCGTCATTCGCTTTTATGTTGTATTTATTAACTGAACGCAATTATAACTGATATATCACCAATTACTTTTCAATTATTTCTTCATGAAACTTTACAAGCTAAGAATATCACTTTAATTGTTCATTAATTGCTCTATACTGGATTTCAATTAAGAAGTACTTGATAACTAAAATAAAAACAATACAAAGGGAGCTAAGATGCGAAATATAGCCAAACATGCCAAAGTCATAGCCTTAACCGCTGGCTTGTCATTACTATTTGCTTGTTCAAAGCAAGAGCCAACTGAAGAGGTTACAAAAGTAAAAGAAAAAGTTTCAACGTTTGAAACTTATAGTGCTGAAGAGTTTTTTAAAACTCGTTCAGTCTTTGGTTCTTCAATAAATGCTGACGCTAGCGCTGTACTGGTTAGCGATGATGCTAGCGGTATTTATAATGCTTACAAAGTGCCGCTAAATGGTACAAAGCCAACTCAATTGACTAACTCTACAAAGGAGTCTATCTATGTTGTTGGATGGTTCCCTGAAGATGATAGGTTTTTATTTAGTGCTGATAAAGGTGGCGATGAATTAGATCACTTGTTTGTTCAAGAACTTAATGGAGAAGAAAAAGATTTAACGCCAGGTGACGGCTTAAAGGCATATTTTGTCAGTTGGCATCAAGATAACAAACAATTTTATGTTGCAACCAATGAGCGTGATGCAAAGTTTTTTGATATTTATCGTTATCAAGTAACTGATTATTCAAGAGAATTAGTTTTTCAAAATGACTCAGGTTATTCGCCGGAAGCTATAAGTCCTAATGGGCAATATATAGCGTTAAGTAAAACTAATTCAAATGCTGACTCAAATTTATATATGGTGGACTTAGCCAGTGAAGCGCCTCTTGCTGAATTAATTACTGAGCATGAGGGAGCTGTAGAGCACAGCGCTTATACGTTTACACGAGATAATAGTGCTTTAGTTTATTCAACTGATGAATTTGGCGAGTTTAGGCAGGCTTGGTCATATGATTTAGCAACAAAAGCTAAGTCCCTAGATTTTGCCGATGATTGGGATGTTAGCTTTAGTTATTTCTCAAAAGATGGTCGTTACCAAGTGACAGGCATTAACGCTGATGCACAAACTAAAATAACCATTAAAGATATAGCTGCAGATAAAACATTAACCTTACCCAATATGCCAAGTGGTGATTTACGAGGAGTGAACTTTTCTCGCGACGGTAAACAAATGGTATTTTATATAAACTCAGATACCTCACCATCAAACTTGTATGTGCACCAATTAGGTAGTGATAGCATTGAGCGTTTAACGGATACGGGTAATCCAAACATTCTTGAAGAAAATTTAGTAGTAGGTGAGGTTGTTCGCTTTAAGAGTTTTGATGGTTTAGAAATCCCCGGGATTTTATATAAACCTAAACAAGCAGCAACAAAAAAAGTGCCTGCGTTGGTGTGGATTCATGGTGGTCCAGGTGGACAAAGTCGTAAAGGTTATTCTGCGTTAATTCAGCATCTTGTAAATAATGGCTATGCTATTTTCCGTATTAATAACCGTGGTTCTAGCGGTTATGGCAAAACATTCTTCCATCTTGATGACAAAAAACACGGCGATCATGATTTGAAAGACGTGGTTTATAACAAGTATTACTTGCAGTCATTAGACTGGGTTGATGCTGACAGAATTGGTGTGATTGGTGGTAGTTATGGCGGTTACTTGACCATGGCAGCAATGGCGTTTACTGAAGAATTTGAAGTTGGTATTAATATTTTTGGTGTTACTAATTGGGTAAGAACATTAGAAAGTATTCCGCCATACTGGGAAGCATTTCGTAAATCGCTTTATGATGAACTCGGTGACCCAAGTACTGATAAAGAGCGTTTACATAATATTTCGCCAGTATTTTTTGGCCAGAATGTTAAAAAACCAGTATTAGTAGTGCAAGGTAAAAATGACCCTAGAGTACTGAAAATTGAAAGTGATGATATGGTCGAATCTATTCGTTCTGGTGGCACTTACGTTGATTATTTAGTTTTTGATGACGAAGGCCATGGTTTTAGTAAAAAAGCTAACCGCATCAGTGCGTCGAATAAATATTTGAGTTTTTTACAAGCACATTTATAAGCTTAGATAATTGAATAAAGTTATTAACGACACTTTCATAATAAATTGAAAGTGTCGTTAATATTCGCTTAGATATTATTTGGTATGACTTTGATAAAAATTCATTAGCCCAGAGGTTGAGCTGTCGTGTTGTTCGCTTATTTTTCCTGAAGCTAGCTCCTGTTGAATGTTATTTGCTAAACCTTTACCTAGCTCAACTCCCCATTGATCAAAAGAGCATATTTGCAAAATAATTCCTTGTACGAAAATTTTATGTTCATATAAAGCAATTAAGCTACCTAAAGAACGTGGTGAAATCCGTTTCATTAAAATAGTATTGGTTGGGCGGTTACCTTTATGCACTTTGTGTGGCGCGACTTTATTTATATAGTCTTGAGTACGACCTTTTGCTTTTAAATCGGCACGAACTTGAGCTTCATCAACCCCTTGCATTAACGCCTGGGTTTGTGCGAAGAAATTTGCCATTAACGTTTCATGATGGCCTTGTACTGGTGTCACACTTTCCACTGAACCAATAAAATCTGCTGGCACCACATTATTACTTTGATGTAGGTACTGATAAAAAGCGTGTTGACCATTAATACCTAATTCACCCCAAATCGAAGGCACGGTTGGGTAAGCGATTGACTGACCATCCCAAGTAACCGATTTACCGTTACTTTCCATTTCTGCTTGCTGTAAATAAGCTGACAACATATGCAGTGATTGATCATAAGGTAAAATGGCTTGAGATTGTGCGCCTAAAAATGTGCAGTTCCACACACTCAGCAAAGCCAAAATTACAGGTGCATTTTCAGATAAAGGTGCATTACAAAAGTGTTGATCAATTTCATGCGCTCCTTCTAGTAATTCGATAAAACGTTCAAAACCTAAGTCGATGGCAATCGGTAAGCCAATGGCCGACCAAAGCGAGAATCGCCCGCCAACCCAGTCCCACATATCAAAAATGTTTTCCTCGGCAATACCAAATTCAGTGGCGTTTTTCTTATTTGAAGACACGGCAACAAAATGCTTAGCAATAGCCGATTGATCAAATGAAGAAGATACCAACCATTTCATTGCTGTTTTAGCATTAGTCATGGTTTCTGTGGTGGTAAAGGTTTTACTCGACACAATAAATAAAACTTTCTCTGGATTCAATGGCCTAAGAACATTGGCTATTTGAGTACCATCAACATTCGAAACATAATGAACATTTACGCTATTATCACTGTACTGCTTTAATGCTTCAGTGACCATCTGAGGCCCTAAATTTGAGCCACCAACACCAATATTAACAACATCAGTAATACGTTTTCCTGAATAACCTTTCCATAGACCTTGGCGAACTTTTTCACTAAAGGCTTTCATTTTATTTAAGGCAAGCTGCACATCACTATTGATGTCTTTGCCATCTAACAATATTGGCTTGCTTGAGCGGTTTCTCAATGCTGTATGCAATACTGCTCGCTCTTCGGTACGGTTAATACGTTCACCACTAAACATTTTTTCTCGCCAACCTTCTACATCACACTCTTTGGCAAGATTAATCAATAATTCCATAGTGGAATTTGAGATTAAATTTTTTGAATAATCGAGAAGAAAAGGCGGTAATTTAATAGAAAACTCGTTGAAACGATTTGGCTGTTGAGTAAATAGTTCACTCATATGCTGAGACTTCATTTCGCTGGCATGAGTGGTTAATTTTTTCCAACTCGGTAATGAGGTTCTATCTTGCATTTTTTCTCCAGTTTGAGCATTTGTGGCTATAAAAGTATTACTAGGCATACTATTTACTAATTATTGTGTGGTGACTAATAATTAATTGATCTATTGAAATGTAAATTAGTTATTTACTTGACTATCTGGTCAAGTATAGCGTGGTTAAACGAAATATTGCCAATAATTCAGCCGTTTTCTTGTGGTTATTTTTGTTAGTTGCAATAATTAGAGTATTATTTCTTAAGTTATTTAGCTTTATGCAACAATATGATTTAGTCGCATTACGCAGTTTTATTTCAGTAGTCGATACCGGTAGTTTTAATCAAGCGGCAGAAATGCTAGAAGCTAGCACCGCAGCGGTTAGTCGTCGCGTTTCTGGGCTAGAAGCAGCGCTCAATGTTCGTTTGCTTAATCGTACAACGCGGCGAATTGAGCTAACAGAGGCTGGGTTACAATTTTATCAAGATGTTGTGAATATTTTCCAATCATTAGATGAAGCGCAAGAGCGCATTCAAACTAGTAGTGAAAATATCAAGGGCAATTTACGTATTTCGGCACCATTAAGTTTTGGCATTACCTCATTAACACCCATTTTAAGCGGTTTTATGAAGCTGCATCCTGAACTAAAAATTCACTTACAATTAGAAGATCATCGTACTGATTTTGTGGCTGAAGGCATAGATGTTGGTATTCGAATTGGTGGACTAGAAGATTCAACCTTAGTGGCATTGCCTATTACTACTGTGCCAGTGATATTTTGTGCTGCACCTAGTTATTTAGCTGAACATGATGAACCAAAAATTCCCGAAGATTTAGTTAAGCATAATTGCTTACGTTACAGTTTGATTAGCCCTAAGCTGGGCTGGGTAGCTCAAGAGAATGGTGAAGAGCGCAGTATTGATGTTAATGGCACTTTAACGTCAAACAATGGTAATGCATTAAAGGACGCAGCTGTGGCGGGACTTGGGATTCTTAAATCACCTGCTTTTATTGTTAATGATGCTATTAAAAAAGGGCAGCTAGTCGAAATTTTAGCGGATTATAAATCGGCGCCGCATGGATTATACGCGATAAAATTATCGCGGAAGTTTACGTCGGCGAAAGTAACAGCCTTCATCGATTACCTTAAGGCTTATTATGCTGAACAAGCTTCTTAAAGATACTCGCTTTCAATAGTTTAATTATTGATTAAGGTTGCGGCTTTAAATACCGCCATTAAGCTTTCAACAAAAGCTACATCGTCTTTATCTGATACCGAAACTGTAATACCAAATGGCGCAAAATGAAGAGCTTCTGCTAGTTGTCCTGCTGATAAGTTAACACTTTTCAAGGTTAACCTTTGCGCTACTATTTCTTTTTCTATTCTAAGTTGAATACTTTCTTTAACTAAATTCTCTTCATTTTGAATGAGATCTTTACAGTAGGCTTGGCCTGCGTGTAATAAATCTGCACGCACTAAGTTACTGGAAATATCATTAAAAAAACCTTCGCAACGCTGAATAATTAGTGCTTGTGTTTCTGACCAAAAGTTAATTTCTGATATCCGATAATCGTCAATTAAGGTGTTATATTGCTGAAAATGCTTATTAACTACCGCTCTAAACAACACTTCTTTAGATTTAAACTGCTTGTGAATCGTGACACGAGAAACCCCCGCATGTCGACTAACCATAGATATATTGGCAGCGCCGTAGCCGTATTGAAAAAAGCAATCCATCGCAGTATCGAGTATTTTTTCAGTTGTACTTGGCAAAACATTTTCTCATTAATAATGGTGACCTAGTGATATTAACGTGAATTTTAGTATTAAACAACAGGTTTACAGTAGTTGTTAATGTGTAAACCTGTGCTATAATTGTGTAACTTATATCGATTGATTGTGTTTTTCAGTCGGATTACTAATTAGTTAAGATAAATATTGGGGTTAATGTGAATAAAATTTTTATCGTCGCCATCGTGTTTTTGTTGCAAGCGTGCTCAGAGCCCGTGGAAACAGTAAAAGAAACTGCGCCAGTTGTTGTGCAATTGTCTGCTGCATCTATAACCAATATAGCCAACGATTTTGAATTTCCAGCCACAGTATCAGCAGTGAAAAGTGTTGATCTCAAATTTGAGGTTTCTGGGCGGTTAATATTCGAAAGCCTTATTGAAGGCAGTGACGTTAAAAAAGGGCAGGTTTTAGCGAAAATAGATCCAGCACCATTTCAACGTAAGGTCGAAGAAAGTCGAATTCGTCATCAAGATGCACAACGTGATCTGAAGCGTGTAAAAGACATTTTTGAGAAAAACGTTGCATCGCAGCGTGATTACGATGACGCTAAATCACAGTTTTCTATCACTAAGCTAGCATTAGAAAATGCTGAGCAAGATTTAAGCTACTCAACCATTAGAGCACCATTTGATGCTGTTATTGGTGCGCGATATATTGAAAATAATAGTTATATTCGCACTGGCGACACACTGGCCAATTTACAAGATAGATCTGAGCTTTATTTTACTTTTGAAGTACCTGAGCGAATTATGACAGCAAATGCTGGCAACCGTGATGTAAAAGCAACCGCACATATTATTGGTCAAGAAGATAAAGTGTTTGATATTCATTATGTTGAGCATAAAACTACGCCAGATCCGATTACCCAAACCTATGGTGTAACATTTGCACTTGATGGCGAAATTACTAAGTTATTTTATCCCGGTTCAAGAGCGATTGTTAATATTAAAGATAATAACAGCCATGCCCAAGCATTAGTTATTCCGTTAAACGCATTAATGGGCAATAGTGATGATGGTTTTAGCGTATGGCGCTTTGACCAAGATAATAGTACTTTGAAGAAAGTGACTGTTGAAATATCGCAACTGCAAGGTGAGTATGCACTAATTTCAACAGGCTTGAATGCTGGCGATAAAGTAGTTTCCGCTGCGGTAAGCCAAATGCGTGAAGGACTAAAAGTTAGAGAATATAAGGCAGCATTTTAATATGGATATCGCACGTTATTCGTTAACTAAACCAATCAATATTTGGCTTTTATCAATTTGCTTTATTATTGGCGGCATTGTTGCCATGGGGAAAATAGGGCGGTTAGAAGATCCTGCTTTTACCATTAAACAAGCGGTTATCTTTACTTATTACCCTGGTGCTAGTGCAGAAAAAGTCGAAAAGGAAGTTACTGAACAAGTTGAAATTGCCTTACAGCAAATGTGGCAGTTAGATGTTTTAGATTCAGTAAGTAAGCCAGGATTTTCGCGTGTGACGATGGAAATTCAGCCACATATAGATGGCCCTTTGTTACCGCAAATCTGGGATGAACTTCGTAAACGCTTAAGCGATATTCGTAATGACCTACCATTAGGCGCTAGTGCCCCAGTTGTAGTTGATGATTTTGGTGACGTTTACGGTATTTATTACGCATTGTCAGCGCCAGATTTTAGTGCTTATCAAATGCGTGAATTCTCTCGTATTATTCGTCGTGAAATACTAACGGTTGATGGTGTAGCGAAAGTGCAAGTTGGCGGCATTTTAGAAGAAGAAATTGTTGCTAAAATTGATAGTTACCAAATCGCCGGTTTAGGTTTGTCTTTTCCTGATATTCAACAGGTACTCGCTAGTAATCTTAAACCTTTTAGTGGCGGCCGGTTATTTGTTGGTGATAAACAAATTCGTATACCAGTTGAAAGCTCAACAAACAAAATTGAAGAAATAGAGAACCTTTCTATTGTTATTCCTGGTAAAAATGCCTCAATAAAAATTAAAGATATTGCTGAATTAAGTATTCAACCGGTTGAGATCCCAAATGGGCTAAAACGCTTTAATGGTGAAAGCGCAATTACCTTAGCTGTGTCGGCACAAAATGATATTAACATTGTTGAAGTTGGTGAAAAAATTGAAGCTAAACTAGCTGATGTTTTAACTAAGTTGCCTGCCGGTATTGACGTTTCATCTATTTATAACCAAGCAAAAATTGTTGATAAGTCAGTTGACGGCTTTATTTTAAATCTAGAAATTTCTGTTGCTGTAGTTACACTCGCTTTATGTTTATTTATGGGCTGGCGCTCAGGTATTGTGGTTGGCGGTACGTTATTAATCACAGTGTTAGGTACTGTGCTAATTATGTGGCTTTACGATTTGCAATTACAGCGGATCTCGTTAGGCGCTATGGTTATCGCCATGGGAATGCTGGTTGATAATGCTATTGTTGTGGCAGAGGGCATGATGTTGCGCATGGAAAAAGGCAAATCAGCAATGGAGTCAGCAAGCTTCATTGTTAAACGTACTCAATGGCCACTGCTTGGTGCAACTGTTATCGGTATTGCCGCATTTTCAGGGATTGGTTTATCTGATGATGCTACGGGTGAATTCTTATTTTCACTGTTTGCCGTGGTATTAATTTCACTGATGCTAAGTTGGATTTTAGCGGTAACCTTAACGCCGTTATTAGGTAAGTATTTCTACCAAGTTGGCAGTCAATCTAGTCAAGAGGAAAGTCATTCATTATTCCATAAAGCTTATTTAGTCATTCTGCGCAGCGCATTGCATTGGCGTGGCATTACCTTAGGTTTGTTAATTGCGATAACCATTGGTGCATATGCGAGCTTCGGTTTAATAAAACAAGGCTTTTTCCCACCGTCGAATACACCGGTATTTTTTGTTCATTACTGGGGGCCGCAAGACTCTGATATTCGCGCCACAGAAAAATATATGAAGCAAGGTGAGAAATTAATCCTTGAAACCGAAGGTATTGAATCATTATCAACCTTTATCGGTGAAAGCTCAGAACGTTTTACCTTAGTATTCGCACCAGAATTACCAAACGAAAGTTATGGTTTATTCTTGGTACGGGCACATGATGCTGCGGAAATTCCACGTTTAGCGCAGGAAATCTCAAACAAGTTAAGACAAGAAAACCCGAAGGTGAACTTCTACGCAGAAATTATGCAGTTTGGTCCAGGCGCTGGCGCTAAAATTCAAGCACGTTTTTCCGGTGAAGATCCTGCAATATTGCGAGATTTAGCAGCACAAGCGAAGGCCATTTACTTTGATGATGGAAAAATTCGTGATATCCGTGATGATTGGCGAGATAAGGGGATTGTTTTAGCTCCTGAATATGATGATATTGCCGCAGGTATTGCGGGGGTGTCACGTTCTGATTTTAGCCAAGCAATTGAATTTTATACCGATGGTTTACAAATTGGCCAATTACAAGATGGTGATTACTTATATCCAATTATTGCTCGCAATAGTAATACTAACCCTGACCAACTTGTCAGTTTAGAAAATAGCTTAGTGTGGAGTAGCAGCCAACGTACTTATATTCCATTTAAACAGGTAAGTGGAAAAATGACTTATAGCAGCGAGGAGTTGCTGATTAACCGCCGTGACCGAGTTCGAACTATTACCGTTAAAGCGGAAGCGGGATACGATGAAACTACTGGTGAAGCTTTTGGTCGCACACAAGCCAAGATTGAAGCCATTGAATTGCCAGTTGGATATAACCTAGAGTGGGGTGGCGAATATGAATCATCACGCGACGCGCAAGCCGCTTTAGGTCAAGGGTTACCATTAGGTTTTTTAATTATGTTTATTATTAGTGTCTTGCTATTTGGCCGCGCAAGACAGCCTATTATTATTTGGTTAATTGTTCCTATGGCGGTAGTTGGTGTTGTTGCCGGCTTACTCTTAGCTGATTTACCATTTGGCTTTATGTCGTTATTAGGCTTTTTAAGTTTATTTGGCATGCTAATAAAGAACGCTATTGTTTTATTAGAGGAAATTGACTTGCAAATTCAAGAAGGTAAGGAAAAAGCCTTAGCCATTGTTGAAGCGAGTTTAAGCCGTTTACGTCCGGTTTCATTAGCAGCAATAACAACTATTCTTGGGGTGATGCCATTAATATTTGACCCTTTCTTTGCCGATATGTCGGTGACTATTATGGGCGGTTTAGCATTCGCAACTATTTTGACTATGGTCGCGGTACCAGTACTTTATAGTGTTTTTTACAAAATTAAGGTTGATAAAAGTGCCTTTAACTAAGGTATTTTCTACAGCTTGATGTAAGTTAGCCATCCATGAAAAAGGCGAATAGTTTACTATTCGCCTTTTTAGATCGTGCAGCCATATTACTCACTCCTCGCCCTACATTATTATTTCTGTCGTTCATGAATTTATTATCTATCGTTATTATTGTTACGTTTTTTGCAATTATCATTTGCTTCTAGCCATATTTATTACATTCAATTTCTTCCATAAAATATCGCTATTGTTTACAAGATTAGATATTCGCTATGTGGAAAAACTCAGAAGATAAATTTGGTTTAGTCAGTAAATTATTGCATTGGATAAGTGCGATTACTGTATTTTCAATGTTTGCTTTAGGCTATTGGATGGTTGATTTAACTTATTACAGCCAGTGGTACCAAACTGCACCGCATTGGCATGAAAGTGTCGGTATTTTATTGTTTATTGCTACGGCTTTTCGCTTAGTTTGGCGCTTTATTAGCCAAGCCCCTAACGCTATTCACAATCATTCTAAGCTGGAACAACAAGCATCAAAGCTAACTCACGCAGTGCTCTATGCTTTGCTTTTTTTCTTAATGTTAAGTGGCTACTTTATTTCTACTGCTGATGAGCGCGCAATTGATGTGTTTAGTTGGTTTAGTGTTGCAGGCTTTGGTGAATTAATCGAGAACCAAGCTGATCTCGCTGGTTTAATTCATGAATACCTCGCTTATTTTCTTGTCGGATTAGCATTAGTTCATGGTGGTGCGGCACTGAAACATCACTATTTCGATAAAGACAAAACGCTAACTAGGATGATCAAATAAGGCTTTGCTCTTAAACGCGGATTTAAATTTTATATTCAACATATACATATACATATACATATACAAATACATAAGCTTGCTGTAACTCGCAAGCATCAACAAATCGTCGATATGGCGTAAGGAATTAAAATGAAAAAGATACTTCTAGCAACATCACTTTTAGCGGCTAGCGCCTTTATTCCAGCAATGGCAGCTGATTATATTATTGACCATGAAGGTGCGCATGCATCAATTAACATCAGCGCAAGCCATTTAGGTTTTAGTGTTTTAACCGGACGCTTTAATACTTTTAGCGGCAATTTTTCTTACGATGAGCAAGATATTTCTAAATCAAAAGTAAACGTTACTATAGATACCAGCAGTTTTGATTCAAACCATGCTATGCGTGACAAACATGTTCGTTCTGATGATTTTCTTGATGTTGCGAAATATGCGCAAGCAACATTTGTTAGCACTAAAGTTGTCGATTTAGGTAATGGAAAATTAACCATTACAGGTGACTTCACTATGCACGGCGTAACTAAGCCAATGATCATTGATGCCATTAAAGTTGGCGAAGGCCAAGACCCATGGGGCGGTTATCGTTTAGGCTTCAATGGAAAAAGCACCATTAATATGGGCGATTTTGGTTTTAAGAAAAACTATGGTCAGGTTGATCTAACTTTGCATATTGAAGGAATTCGCCAGTAACTATGTGGTGTGCTAGCGCTAGCATAATAAAGAAGAATTTAAATTAAGTGAGGGTGTTATGAGCAAGGTAACTTCAAATTGGAAATCGAGCATTAAAGCGGGAAGCTATCAGCGTAAAGCTTCTCAATTTCGTCAATGGGTAAGTGTTGATGGCGACACCGGCTTTAAAGCTGAATCAGGTCGCTATCATTTATACGTCTCTCTAGCTTGCCCATGGGCCCATCGCACTTTGGTTTTTCGTAAACTTAAAGGCTTGGTTGAACATATTTCGGTGAGTGTTGTACACCCCGATATGCATGAAAATGGCTGGAGCTTTCTTCATGATGATGACACTTCTGCTGAGTATCAAACAACCGGCGACAGCTTATATCAACAAAGCTTTATGCGAGATATTTATCATAAAAGTGCGGCAGGCTATCAGGGAAATATTACTGTTCCTGTACTTTGGGATAAGCAGAAGCAAGTGATTGTTAGCAATGAGTCTGCCGATATTATTCGAATGTTTAACTCGGAATTTAATCATATAACAGGCAATGACTTGGACTTTTATCCTGAACATTTGCAGCAAGATATTGATGAAGTAAATGAACTGGTATATCACAATATTAATAACGGTGTTTATAAAACTGGCTTTGCCACCACACAAAGTGCTTATGAAGAAAATTGTCGTAAGCTTTTTTCAGCGCTAGCTGAAGTGGACAATATTTTAGCTAACAATCGTTATTTAACCGGCAATGAACTTACTGAAGCAGATTGGCGGTTATGGACAACGCTAGTGAGGTTTGACTCGGTTTACCATACGCATTTTAAATGCAATGTTAATTTACTTGTGCAGTATGAAAACCTTTATCACTTTATGCTTGAGCTATACCAAATGACGGGCATTGCCGAAACGGTGAACCATGCACATATAAAACGTCATTATTACGCTAGCCATTTATCAATAAACCCGCATGGTATAGTACCAATAGGGCACCAACAAAATTGGTTAATAGCACATGGTCGCGACAAAAAATTTACCTAGTTTTTTATACTGTAAGCACCGATAGTGACAGTGAGTAAATTGAAGTCAATATATTACATCACAATTTACTGCAATTGATTAATAAAGCCCTTAGCTACTATGTAACTGAGGGCTTTAACTTATTTGTTAATGACTTTTGATTTATGAAAGCTTTAATTTACGATCAACAGATAGTCTTTCACCGCCAAGCAACAATACCGCCAGAAGTAAACAGCCCCACAAAATATGTTCATTCATTGCTGCAGCACTGATATCAACTAAACTAAGTACTGCCACGATATTAACAACGAATAATCCTGCGGCTGAAAGTCGGCTAAATAATCCTATTGCTAGTAAAACCGGTAGTACTAATTCGCCAATGGTGCCCGCCCAAGCGGCAGCAACAGGAGAAAGCAATGGCACTTCATATTCATATTCGAATAACATTATTGTTGACTCCCAGTCACGCAGCTTTGTCAGTCCTGATTTGAAAAATATACTGGCGACATATAGCCTAACAATAAGTAATGCTGGAATACGTAAGTAATCGGCATAATCTAAAATTTGGTTGTGTAAAGCTCTAACTTTTTGCAAAGTCATAATAATTGTTCCTCGTTAATATGTGCTATTTTAGGTTAAAAATTTGGAAAAACTGCCACAGCAGAGATACAGTGAAAACTAGATTTCAGGTAACTTTGAAATGGAGCTGATCTGTTGTTGTTCGATAGCTTTTGGTAACCAATCGACAATGGAAAAGCCTTCAGATGCTACTTTATCTAATGTTGTTCCTATACTGAGTGATTGTTCGTTCGTTGTTTGCTGAGACTGCCAAAGCTGTAACCACTGATATTCCTGCTGTGATATTTGCTGGTATTGAGCTTGAAAATTTGGTCGCCAAATTAGGTAATAATGTTGACTAGACTCAAAATCAGACAATTGTTTATGAATGTCGATTAAGGTTAATGTCGCGTTATTTTCAACGGCAGCTTTAATGCTATCAATGATTAAATCCACCGGATAATTGAGTGCTAAGGGTTTAAAGCCGGCGCTAAAGTTAATTTTTAGTTGATAAGCATCATGTTCTGTTAGATAAGATAAACTTGTTAAATCTATTACTTTATCTTCGGCCCTTTCAGCTTGATGACAAGCAAAGTCCAATTCAGCAATAGCGGATAATAGCTGATTGTTTTTGCTTAAATGTTGGCAAATAAACTCAGCAAAACTATCACCTAATTCCCCCCAATCATATTGAGGCTTAAAATGTATTTGTAAGTACTTTTTGACCAATAAGGTAAATTCTGCTTCGCCGATAAAAGAATGCACAGTGGCAAAAGTGATCGCTAAAGCTTGGCTAGCGTTAGCCAGTAAACTTCGTTGATAAATTTTTAAACCTTCATTATATCTTTCACTATAGCCAGCACTTTCTAGTGTTGATGTGGATGCATTTTCTTCCAATGAAAATATAGCGGCTAACATAGCTGATTGTTGCTGTTTAATATTCATTGGTACTAACTCTATGCTTTGACTCTATGTCTGGTTCATTACTTGGCTCTAAAGTGGCAGTAGTTAAAGCCTGGAATGCGATAGATTTCGCCTTTTCGGCTTCCTGTACCAATGCTTGCCATGACGGCAAGTCATTATCCCATTCAATTAATGTTGGAATCGCGCCAAATTTCGCTATTGCGTAACGATATAACTGCCAAACATCATCGGAGACCGGTTGGCTATGATCATCTATCATCAATTGATCTTCACCTACAGGTGTACAGCCTGCCAAGTGAATTTCTCCAACAAGCGATGGTGGAATATTCTCTAACCATTTCTTCGCCTGTGTCTGCGGTTTAATCTTTACCTGTGTGTTATGCACGCATTGCCTATCTAATAAAGGTGAATTTATCGCATTGACAATAATATTGTTTAAATCAATTAATAGCCTACAACCTGATAGCTGACATAGTTTCACTAGAAACTCAGCTTCGCTATACGTTGAACCGGGTAAGGCTATGTAAGCTGATAGATTTTCCACTAAAATTTGTCGACCTAAAACTGCTTGTGCTCGTTTAACATTAGCTACCATTGTCGATAAGCCTTCATCGTTAAACGGTACAGGTAATAAATCACCAGCGTGTATGTGATTTCCGTTACTTTCTGCCCAACTAAAGCAAGCATGATCTGATACTAATATCGGTTGATAACGCTCAACTAAGTTACTGAATTTATCAAGCTGAACTTGTGGTGCTGGTAATGTTGAACCTAAACCTAACGATGTTGCGTGCAGGCTAATTTCATAATGCTGACTTATATCACTCAGTAGTGCGTGAGCTGCACCACCATTAGCAAAGAAATTTTCAGCGTGTACTTCAATAAAGTCGATGTTAGCTGGAGACTTTAAGGCATCATCATAATGATCATGTCTTAAACCAACACCAATTAAAGGTAAGTTAACAGGTGTTTTTTTGTTCAAGGAAAACATAATTTTCTCCAGTAACATCGAAAAGGGTGAACGTAAATTGCCGTTATATTTGCGTTACGTTTTTTGCTTTAATTTTTCACGTGCTTCTTTACGAGTAAGCCCACCTTGGCTCTTACATAAACCTTTGGTGACTAAACGCCACTCACCTGGATCGTTATCAATTTTTGATTGACCCGCACATGAGTGTGTTCCGGCTATGTTACTGCAGTCATTTTGACCCGCTAACGAGATGCCGTAGCACTTTTCTTTCTTAGCTCGCTTTTCAGCAGCTTCTGCATCTGCAATCGCACCTAATGATAAAGCTGCAGCAAATGCTGTTGTTAATGCAATATTGTGTTTCATATGATTTTCCTTCTTATTAATGCTCGTTTAACCAGTTTAGTACATCAAGTTTGGGAGCCGCGCCAACATGCTCAGATGCAACTAATTTATCTTTTAAAAGTACTAGCGATGGAATGCTTCGAATTCCATATTTCTGTGCGAGTGCTGGCATATCATCAATATTGATTTTAACAGCTTTAACACGGCTTACTTGTTCATCAGCAACTTGTTCAAATATTGGCGTCATCGCCTTACAAGGGCCACACCATGGTGCCCAGAAGTCAATCAGCACTTCATTGTTTGAGGATATTACATCGCTAAAGTGCTGTTCACTTCTGATTTCTTCTACATTCATCGCTTTTCCTTTCTTACTCTGTTTTAACTTGATAGGTTAATTAACTCATTACAGAAGTGCTGGGTTACAATTTGTCCGCAGCAACACCTTTAATATCGCCCCAGTTGTCATTTGACTGGTTTAAGTAACCAGGAACATCAGTTAACCATTTCTTTTGTACATCTTTATTTAGATTCAAATACAATTTATTATCGACAATTTTCCACGCTAATGGGTCGGTATCAAATTTTTTCTCCATCGCTACACCGAATGCACAAAAACCGCCATATTGTGGAGCATATTTAGCTGGGTCAGCTTTAAACATGTCGCGATTTTCTTCATTGCTAAAGCGGTAAATACCACCTTTATAGGTTGCGGTGTAACTTGCGTTACCCATTTTAGGTGTCGACATAGTGAAGTAACTTACAGGGTCATAGCCTTTGATAGCTAAGTCGTTAGCATCTGCATTCATATCTATATCTGCAGCAAATGTAAGACTGCTCGCTACTAAAATTGAACCGGCTAATAATGTTTTTAAAGTTGTTTTAAACATGTTATTTCCTAAATTGTTTAATTGTTGAAGACAGGAGAAATAATAGTGTCGAATGATTAATGAGTGGGATACAATCGTCCGAACTTTGAACCAAATCGTCCAAGTTGGCTATTTATGGACCATCTTTCTCAAATTATTGATCGATTTAGCTTACAAGCTGGAGTGTTTTACACCGGTAAGCTTTGTGGTTTATCCCACTTTAATGAAGGGGAGGCCCTAGAAGGGCATATTCATTTATTGCGTAGTGGCACACTGTCAATTCTCGGCTTAGATAAATCGATGATTGTTTTAGATAAACCCTCAATTATTTTCCTACCACGGCCAGTTAAACATGGCTTAAAAGCAAGAGATACTGATAACGCTGAGTTAATTTGTGCAACAGTTACCTACGGTGGCAACCGTTCGAACCTATTGGCTGATGCTTTACCTGATTTATTAATTTTACCGTTAGCACAGTCGCCATTTTTGCAAACAAATATTGATTGGATTATTGATGAAGCGGGGCAGACATTGCAGGGCCGACAAGCAGTAATGAATAGGTTGATGGAAATTTTTATCATCAACATGATGCGTTCATTGATTACAAGCGGAGACATTGCTCAAGGCATGTTAGCTGGGTTAATGCATCCGCAATTAAAGAATGTATTACAGCAATTACATAACAATCCGGAAATGTCATGGTCATTAGAAAAAATGGCTGAGTTGGCGTTAATGTCTCGCTCTAAGTTTGCTGAAGTTTTTAAAAATGTTATTGGTCAAACGCCTAATGATTATTTAATTAGCTGGCGAGTTGGCGTGGCGCAATCACTATTAAAGCAAGGTAAGAATGTCAGCATTGTAGCCAATAGTGTTGGCTATGAAACGGCATCTGCACTTGCTCGAGTATTTCGAAAACAAACCAATATGTCACCTAAAGAGTGGCTAGAGCAACAGTAAATTTTAATAATTACATGATATTTAATACGGCTTTTAATGGTGTTAAGTGATGCTCAAAGTGTCGCCATTGTTCAGTAGCACTTTTATAAATAGGTTGACGCACTTGTTCTGAGCTAGGTGTTTTAATCGTGCGCTTGGTGTTATGAAAATCAACGCATGATTGCTCAAATGACAACCCACAAAAGTCCAGTATTCTTCGCACTTGTTTTTCTAAATCATCAACAACGTCTTCATGGTTCACTGTTAATATAAAGTCAGGAAGCACTGAGTGCCAATGTGTCATTAATTTTAGATATGCTTGGTAATATCGACCAATATCTTCTAAGTCGTAACTAAAATCTTGTCCTTCAGCAAACAGCTGCTTAAAGCCGCTAAAACAGCACGCCATCGGCGCGCGTCTGGCATCAATAATTTTAGCATTGGGTAGTATTAATCGAATTAAGCCAATATGGAGAAAGTTATTTGGCATTTTGTCGATAAAAAATGGCGCCTGCTCTCGGTATACCAGGGTTTCATCAATAAATTGCTGACCAAAACGTTTGAATAGTTCTGGCTTTATTTCATTTAAATTTTTAGGGTACAGATTGGTATTGCTGTTTTGATGACGACCACGCAACCTAGCAGCTAAACCTAAAATATTATGCAGCTCCATCGTGCCGTCAACTTGGCTGTGTGATGCCAGTATTTGTTCGAGTAATGTTGAGCCAGCACGTGGTAAGCCAACAATAAAAATAGGATCTGGTGTGTTTAAGCCTAATTGCCCGCGGTTAGCAAAAAGCTCTGGAGTACAATATTGTATTTGTTCGGCTACTTGCTGTTCTATTTTTTTTATGTCAAAGCCATTGTGGTCACGCTGCAATTTATTACCTTGTTGATAAGCTTGGAACGCTTTGTCGTAGTCTTTTCTGTCTTCATGGGCTTTGCCATTGGCAAAATGTAATTGAATTTTGTCGGCTTGTGCTAATGATGATTGGCTTATTTGCGCTTGTATATGGGTAATTTCGTCATCATTAAAACGATAGGTTTTGGTATTGGCAAGACTCCAAAAAGCATCTCCGTAACTTGGTTTTAGTCGATAAGCTTGTTGGTAAGCGGCAACTGCTTTTCTTATATCACCTTTGGCTTTTAGTGCATGGCCTAATTGTAAATGAAAAGCAGCACTTTGATGTTCGTCCGCTTTACTTTCCTTAATCGCTTGTCTAAAAATACTCACCGCTTGTTCAGCGTTACCTAGTCCAAGTAAGATAGTGGCTTTGGCAACTTGATAACTTAGGTTATTGGGCTGTTCGGTCAATAAGGCTTCAACTTGAGTTTGCGCTGCTTTATATTTGCCGATACGAATCAGTAAATTTAAATATTGCGAACGAGCATAAACATGCTCAGGTGCTAATTCTAAAGCACTGGCTAGTAAAAACTCGGCATCGTCGTACACTTTCATTTCGATACCAATTTCTGCTAAAAGGCACATACCCTCAATGTTTCGCTTGTTATTTTGCAAAAACTGGCGACATATTTGTTCTGCTTTATGTAATTGTCCTTCTTGCATTAGCTCGGTGACAGCAAGCAATGCCGGTGGTAAATTTTTAAGCTTTGCTAATTGATTAGCTGCTTTTTGTACATTTTCAGTTTGGCTTGTGTCTCGATATAGGTTAATTAATTCCTGCCAACTTGCGACTAAACTGGAATTCATCTTTACTGCTTGTTCAAAGGACGATATTGCTTGCGTAGTTTTTTTAACTGCAAGATTGAGGTAGCCTTGTTCTTGATATGCACGGCTATGTTTTGGATTTAGCGTAAGCAACGCTTGAATACTTTCAAAAGCTTCGGAATACTGGCCAAAATAGCGTTGTGCAACGGCCATTAAATACCACAACTCAACTTGTTGTTGGCTTTGCGTTACCTGACTTTGTAATTGTTTTGCTTGGCTAATTGCAAGTTCAAATTTTGCTGTTTGAATTAATTGTTGAATTGATTTTAAATGTGTCGCAATAGAAGTAGGGCTTGGGTTTTCCAACGAATTAACTCCGAGAATAATTATTATTGTAAAAGCAAAGTTACTGTATCAATAAAAAGCCGTTTGATACAGATATCAAACGGCTTTTTAGCGGATTACAAGTTAACGCTAATAAAAGTCATATGAGAACCTAAAGCCTATGGTTCGTGGTCGATTGGTGACTACTTTTGGTGTAAATTGCTGCGTATCAATGTATAAAACTGCACTTTTATCGGTTAAATTATCAATAAATAGTTCAGCTTTCCATTCATCGTTAGTAATACCAAAACTTAAGTTTGCCAACACATAACTGTCTTGTATATAACGACCGCCAGCAAACGTGTTGCCATTGCTATCTTTATAATTAACACCAGAATATACCTCAGCTTCCTTTTCTATGCTTAACCCCGAGCCAGTGCCATAAACTAAATTTGTCGCGTCTTCTAATACGTATGCATCCATAGTCATACTGGCTAATCTTTCTCCGGTATAGCTTAGTGAGGCGTTAACATAGCCGGTCATATCTTTGGCGATAGGGTAAAAGTACTCTGCTTGCAGATTACCTGAAAACTCCGCTGAATAGGGTAAGCGACTGCCAACTGCTGGGGCAATACCTGCTAATTCTGGGTTGATTGAAGTCAATTCAGTATCGATAAAACTAAATGCACCAGAGATAACCAAATTGTCGGTAGCTACCCAAGTAAAGTCACCATCGAATCCTTTAATTTCAGCATCACCAACATTATCGGTAAATACTAAGAAACTGATATTGGTTGGATCAAATCGTGATGTTTGTAAGTCAGATATTTCTGAATAATAGGCGGTCGCGTTAAAACGTAAGCTTTGATCGAATAATGTCGATTTAAAGCCTAATTCAAAGTTGTCTAAGCTATCGGTCGTTGAATATACTGGAATACGGAAACCGTCGAAGGCTCCTTCTTGATTTTTCGCTAAACCACCACCAACGCGATTAGTTACAGGAGGTCTAAAGCCTTCGGAATATGAGGCGAAAACCATTAGATTATCAGTTACTTTCCAATCAAGCGAAGCTTTAATGATAGTATCATCGACGGTTAATGTTCCGTCACTATCGAGTAAGCTTGTGTCTAGTTGACCGCTGGCAATAGCCGCTTGAATGGCGGCAGCTTCTTCGGCACCAAAAAACTCTGTAAGTGCTGCGTCGCTGCCATCGCCGAAGGCTCGCAATCGGCCACTTACATCAACCGTTGTTGTTGCACCTTTAAAGGTATCTTCGATTTCATACCAACGAGCACCAAGGCTTGCAGTAACTGTGTCGGTAATATCAAACTCAAACTGACCAAATACTGCTATTTGATCTATGGTATGGGTAATATCATTAACAAAGCTTATTTCCGATGAGAAAGGACCGCCATTGCTGTTGATACCCTCATTGCCAGCAAGTGTTCTTTGCAAGTCAGTAAAATATGGTAGGTCAGTATTACCTAACTGAAATTGACCTACTGTTGATAACTCTTGTGAGTCGTAAAATACCCCAGCAGTGATACGCCAGCGGTTCTCAGATGAGGTGTTAACACGAAATTCGTGAGTTATACGCGATGTACTGGTTTCTTCTTTGTAAAACTTAGTTGGATCAACACACTCTTGCGTTTCAGGTGTTCCAGCATAGTTACAAGCATAATAGGCTGCAAATGAACCACCGTTAGTGTATCCGGTGTAATCAACCGTTGAGTTAATATCTCTATCTAGGTAACCGCCCGTATAAACAATATCAAGGTGTTTAAGGCGACCTTCAAGAGTCCATGTGGTTAGGCCAAAATCATCATTGTTATCTTCAGGAACAAATCGATTAGTTGAAGATTCTCCCTCCAAATTCGGGTCGTAAGCAAAAACCCCTTCAGTATCAAGAGACTGTTGTGTATGCTGAACTAGAAGCTCCCATTCATCGTTGATGAGATAAGATAAGCCGAATCGGGCTCCAGCATAGTCTGCGGTGTTGAAGTTATCTTCGACCAAAGCATCATTTTTAGGTGGTGTAACCGGTACACTTTCAGGATTGGTTAAAGCACCACCTGAAACGCGACTAATAACAACTGCACTACCAGTGTAACCACCGTCACCTGGAACATTGAGTATGTTGTCAATCCAGCCACCTTGATGATCATTGTAAGCAGCAACGCGCACGGCTAATGAATCACTTAAAGACATATTAAAATAAGCTTCAAGTGAGTTACTCATATCTCCGCCTTTAGTAAAACTTGTGCTGGTATCGACACCAGCGGAAAAGCCATCGTGATTAGGCTTATTGGTAATTAAACGCACCGTACCTGACTGTGAGCTAGCACCAAATAGTGTGCCTTGTGGTCCCGGTAATACTTCTATACGTTCAACATCTGTCGCGTAAATGTCGAGATTACGGCCTTGCATGGAAACAGGTTGTTCATCTAAATAAAATGCCACCGATGGTTGTAATGCCTGAACTGAAGATACTGCAATACTGGTTTGTGTAGTTGCCGCGCCACGAATGTAGATTTCGTTCTGGCCAGGACCTGTACCCTGAAAAACAACATTTGGCAGAAACTCCACGTATTGATCAAAATTCGCGACTCCTAACTTTTCCAAACTGTCACCTGTCAAAGCACTTACCGTAACCGGAACTTCTTGAATTGATTCGGTGCGTTTCGTTGCGGTAACTTCAATAACTTCAATTGTTGCTTTATTTTGCTTTTTTATTTCTTCGGCATACAGAGAGCTTGATGCCGCGATTGCCGTTAATACGGCACAATGCAGCTTAGTGAGTTTCATATTGGTTATCCCTTGGCATTTTTATTATATGGTCGATTAAATACTATTAGAGTTCTAACTATATTTAGCCTAGTTTGAAGTTTAGCAACATATGGTATTTTATTCAAAAACTTAACTGAAGATACTTGTGGTAATTCTACGCTTTTATTTAAGATTGTTTACAGTAGAACTTATCCAGATATAATATCAATTCGAATTAAATTTAGGGGAATGGTTTGTCTTTAGCTTCTAAGAGCCAGTTAAACAACAAGGTCTTTATTACTGCTTCATCGATCATTATTGCGCTATTACTTTTCACTGCCGTACTGCCGAAACAAGCACAGAGTTTTTTTGAACTTATCCAAGCAAGTATTGTTGATAATGGCAGTTGGTTTTACGTGCTAACGGTGGCGTTCATCTTCTTTTTTGTTATGTTTTTAGGGTTGTCTCGTTATGGTGAAATTCGCTTAGGACCGGATCATGCAACACCCGATTATTCGTTAGTTACCTGGCTTTCAATGTTATTTGCTGCTGGAATGGGCATTGGTTTAATGTTTTTTGGTGTTGCTGAACCATTAATGCACTACTTGTCACCGCCAACAGCTGAAGTTGGCACTGTTGACGCAGTTCAAGAAGCAATGAAAATGACCTTCTTCCATTGGGGGCTTCATGCATGGGCTATTTATGCCATTGTTGCGCTAGTGTTGGCTTATTTTAGCTATCGTCATAACCTTCCTTTAACTTTACGTTCAGCATTGTTTCCACTTATTGGTGAACGCATTTATCGTTGGCCTGGTCATTTAGTTGATGTGTTTGCTGTGGTTAGTACAGTATTTGGTGTTGCTACATCACTTGGTTTAGGTGCTTCACAAGTCAATTCTGGGTTTAATTATTTATTTAATATCGATATTTCCGTTAGTAATCAAATTATCATTATGTTGGGAATTACTTCACTTGCTGTTATATCTGTTGCCACTGGATTAGATAAAGGAATCAGAAGGTTATCTGAAGCAAACATGATTTTAGCGGTCATTTTACTTACCTTAATCTTTATTTTAGGGCCAACGGTATTTTTACTTAAAGCTTATTTACAAAATATTGGCGATTATTTAGCGGATATTGTTCATAACACCTTTAATTTATTTGCCTATAAAAAGACTAATTGGATAGGCGGTTGGACGATATTTTATTGGGGGTGGTGGTTAGCATGGGCACCTTTTGTTGGTTTATTTATCGCTAGAATTTCCAGAGGACGAACCATTAGAGAGTTTATTCTCGGAGTTATGCTGATCCCTACGGTATTTACATTATTGTGGATGACTATATTTGGAAATAGTGCGATTGATTTGGTCTATAACCAAGGTGTTGTAGCTCTTGGAGATATGGTCAGTAAAGACTCGTCTGTAGCGCTGTTTGTTTTTCTTGAGAATTTCCCACTGGCGTCAGTATTGTCGTTTTTCAGTGTTCTAATGATAGTTATATTTTTCGTAACTTCGTGCGATTCGGGGGCTATGGTGGTTGATATGCTATGTTCTCATGGCAGCAATAATACCCCGTTATGGCAACGCGTATATTGGGCTGTAGGCATTGGTATTGTTTCTGCTATTTTGTTATTGGTTGGAGGGCTTAACGCGTTACAGACCATGACCATAGCCAGCGCCTTGCCATTTGCCATTGTCTTATTAATTGCTATTGTTGGTTTGGTTAAAGCGCTAAAAGTAGAAGGGGTAAAACAAGAGAGTCAGCTAATTGCTGCAATTCCTCATGCTAATAACGAAAATAATGATAGCTGGCAGGCACGTTTAAAAAATATTGTTGATTTTCCTAATAAGCACAACGTGAATCGCTTTATAAGCCAAACCGTTGAACCTGCGCTTGAATTAGTTGCAGAAGAATTACGAAAAAATCAAATTAGTGTTGAGATCAGTAATGAGGAAGCATTAACGCTAACAGTTGACCATGGTGAAGAGCAACCTTTTGTTTATCGAGTATTGGCGGGTAAACACTCTCAACCGGACTTTGTAAGTGAAGATGATGATGAGCAGAGTTATTATCGTGCAGAAGTCCATTTAGGCGAAGGTGGACAAGATTACGATGTAATGGGATGGTCAAAAACAGCGGTGATCAATAACGTGATTGATCAATACCACAAGCATTTACACTTTTTACATTTGCTTCGTTAACTCTATGTAGCGTCAGTTTTGTTTATACTGCTGGCGCTCATCGCATTGAGCTCGAGTAGCGGAGAGGCATCTATCTTATCGGCATTCATCATTTCAGATAGGCGTTCCATTGATGAAAGTAATTGTGATTGTTCCCAAGGCGCTAAATTAGAAAACTTTTCAATGAAATGTGCTTGCAAGGCTTGAGGTGCATTTTGTAAAAGTGCTTTTCCCTCGTTAGTCAGAAATAATCCTATTTTGCGCTTGTCTTGAGTATCTCTTACTCTTGACACAAGGGCTTTATTTTCAAGCCGATCTATTATGTTAGTAACAGTAGCAGGGCTTAAGTTAACACTTTTTGCCACTTGACTTGAATTGACACCAGCGGTTTTTTCTATTTCTAGCATGATAAGTAATTGCGGGCTTGTTAAACCTGAGGTTTTACTTAAATGTTTAGAATGTAAATCAATTGCCCTGATCACTTTTCTTAATGCAATTAATAATTCTTGATGTTTTTCCATAACGATTAACTGATGGGTTTACGTGCCGCTAGTTTAATAAAGTTTATTTAGTCTGCCTAGATAAATTATTTCAAGAAAGCGTTATTCGCTTCTAATTGACATAAGTTAAGAATTTGTTTTCTCTAAATTATATTTCGATACCGCAATTGTCGATAGCACTTGATATGATAAAGTAATGATACTCTCTCCCACAATAATAAAAAATAGGGTGTACGTATGAAATTACCTCAGGTTGGGCCTGCATTTTTAGTAACCGCGGCATTTATTGGCCCAGGTACTGTGATAACGGCTTCATTGGCTGGTGCAAATTTTGGTTTAAGTCTGGTTTGGGCGCTGTTATTTGCCATGATAGCAACGCTTGTTTTGCAAGAAATGTCGGCGCGTCTTGGAATTGTTACGCAACAAGGCCTAGGTGAAAATATACGCAACGCAATTACTCAGCCATTGGTTAAAAATGTTGTTATTGCCCTAGTGGTTAGTGCAATTGTTATCGGTAATGGCGCCTATCAAAGTGGCAATATATCCGGTGCCAGTTTAGGTTTAGGTAGCATATCCTCACAACTTGGTTGGCCCCTCGAACACGCTAGTACTATTTTCCCTATTGTTATTGGCTTGGTTGCCTTTTTCTTGCTTGCTACGGGAAGTTATAAAGTTATTGAGCGAGCATTAGTGTTACTTGTTGGCTTGATGAGTATTGCTTTTGTTGCCACCTTCTTTTTAACTGAGCCACCTTGGCTTGAATTAGGACGTAGTTTTATCGCGTTTGAAGTGCCTACTGGCGCAACGTTGACGGTAATTGCCTTAATTGGTACAACTGTGGTGCCATATAATTTATTTTTACATGCCTCGACTGCCAGTAAAAAGTGGCAATCGGCTGATGACTTATCTTTGGCTAGGCAAGATTTACTGATTTCTGTGCCTTTAGGGGCGTTAATTTCAGTTGCTATATTATCAACAGCGGCCTCAGCATTTTTTGGTCAACAGTTGAGTTTACGTAGTGCTGCTGACTTAGCTCCTGCATTGCAGCCACTTTTTGGTGATTGGGCGAGTGTATTTTTAGGTTTTGGGCTTTTCTTTGCTGGTATTTCATCGGCTATTACCGCGCCGTTAGCGGCAGCATTCGCTTTAAGTGGAGTCTTAAATTTAGATAAAAGCCTAAATGGTTTTGGCTTTAAATTGACTTGGGGCGTTATTTTAATTATTGGTGTTACTGTGAGTTGTCTTGGTTTTAAGCCAGTGGCAATTATTTGGTTTGCACAAGTTGCTAACGGTCTGCTTTTGCCAATTATTAGCATTTTTTTGCTATGGATTGTAAATACAAAAAAGCTTGGTCAGTTTCGTAATAATATTTGGCAAAATACTATTGCTGTTAGCGTAATATTTATTGCCTGCATGTTGAGCGCTCGTAGCTTGTTATCTGCGTTTGGTTTAATTTAATTACCTTTGCAAAAAAGAATTCGGAGCGTTAGTTTTTAGAACTAACACTCCTCTAGTGAGTTTATAAGTTTGGTATTAATATTATTACTTTTTGCTATCAAATGCGGCTTTTAAATTGTTAGCAAAAGTTATAAATTTTTCTTTAATGGTTCTTTTTACCGAAACATTTAGAGCGCCTAGCACTACTTTACCTTCAATGGTTATACATGGTGCTTGGCGGGGGGCTAACGATGGTGCTTTATTTTCAATACTGCTAGCAATGCCATAGGTTTTACATATCACGTTGATGTTTTCAGGTACGTAAACGGTAGCATTACCCAGGATACAATTGACTCTAATGGTGACATTTTGATGCTGAAATACAGCGTCAGTAAAGTCTAAAGTTGATTCGCCCAAAACGTTACGTAGTGTAATTGTTTTTGGTACGTACCACTGACCACTACGCTCGACATTACCTAATATACTTTTTAAATTTAATGTTTCATTCTCATTATCAGCGCTTGAGTAATTTGGAGTGAATTGATACTCTTTTTTATCATTATAATGGGTGTCGGTTTTTAGTGTTAAGTCAGCAACGAGGTCGACAATCTCTTGATGTGATTCACTATTCATTGCTTGGTCTAAGCGGCGCTCAAAAGCTTCCGATGAAATGATGCCGTGGCTATAGTTAAAAATTAGTTGATCTATAGTTTCTTCACGAACTTGTTCAATAGGGCGATCTTCTAAAATTACCGTCATTTGTCACTCCGTTGCTGATATGTTTATTTTATTTATAAGTATATTATTACCTAATTATAAAGCAAAGCGAGTGCCACTTATTAAATTCTATAAATTACAATGCATTATGAACTATAAGTTTATTTGGTTTAGTAAAGGTAGCTAAAATTTAGTGAAAACCCGCAGATGTTGAAACTTTCCTTAATGCCACTATAAGCAGGTATTTTCATATTGAATAGTTAAGCGTTTGATTGCCTATAAAAGAAAAAAAGTAACACACTTTCTTTAAAGCTTGAAATTAGAATGATGTTTAAAAACCTGAAATATATTGAAATTTTTGTTAGTCAATTAAATCAAGCCTGTAATTTATGTATGCTTTGAAAATAAAGCTTTATTATTGTCACAATGAAGTGTTGCTATACTACTGATATATAAATTTAAAAAGATAATTAGGTTACATTACTATGTATATTAAGTAATGTAATTGATGTAAGGAAAAAAATTAATTGAAATTAACGTATTGGTTAAGTCTTTATTTACTTTTTTCAGTGCAGGCTATTGCAAGTTCTTTAGAAAGCAAACCCGAAAAGTTAGTCGTTGGTTTAATTGAAGGTGGGCGAGCGCCGTATTTTTTTGCTAAAGAAAGTAAGAAGCAAGGGCTCTATCGAGATATTTTGTCGGCAATTGAACGTAAAACAAATATTAATTTTATTTACCGCTACTACCCTCAAGCTCGCCTTCGAAGAATGATGGTTTCTGGTCGCTTAGATATTGAGATGGGGACTGACCCACTATGGCGGCAAGAAAAAAATGAAATTAATATTACAAGTTATTCCGAACCGTTTATGTTGTCGCGTGAGTCTTGGGTTGTTTCCTCCGACAATAAGCATAAACTGCAATATTGGATTGATTTCCCACAAGAGGCTGTACCCTGTGTTGTACTTGGGTTCAACATTGAAGAAAGCATGAAAAAAGCAGGCAGCGATGTGCAAGGAAATAGTGATCAACACCTTCTTGAGATGCTAAAACGAAAACGGTGTGATATTGCTTTAATTCCAAACGCTATTCTCGATTATTATCAGAGCTTTAGCTATGGTGATTTTACAACACTTGCTGCTAAGAAAGAGTATCAGCTCCGTATTCGTATTGGTAAAAAGCGTCAGTACCTATTGCCACAAATTAATTGTGCAATTACTGAAATGAAGTTGAGTGGCGAGTTATCACGTTTATTGAAAAAGTACGATATTCGAAATAACGGGTAAGGTCATTGCCGTTTAGATATTTATTTCCCCCTTTATTATGAAAAGAGCATTTTACTATGTTTAATTTGAGCGTTATAAAATGGATCAGGTTCGCTGTAATTATGTTGATGACGTTATCTCTATATAGTCACTCAACAGAAAGCCGTTCTATAGCAGAACTTACATCATTATTAGCGAATATCAGCAAAGTACACGTATATAAACTAGATAATCATGCCTTAAAAGGAAGTCTTGAACATCTCATTATTGACAATAGTCAGATTAAAGCAGTACAAATTAGAGAACATGAATTAGGTGAAATAATCTTTAGTTATTATTTTGATAGCGAAAGACGAGTATTTAACCGTTCAATACCTGCCCCTTTACTTAATTTTAAGATGTACCAGCAAGATATTGTTTATGAAGGTCAGCGTATCGCTACCATTGAATTGTATTCAAATGAAGTGCTTAACAGTACTAATGATGTATTTTTTAATCCGCTGGAACGCAAACTTCTCGATAGTCAACGAGTGATTAAGGTTGGAGTTGAAGATATCGAACCATTATCGTTTCGAGAGCACGGGGAGCTTACTGGTATAAGCATTGATTATCTTCAACAACTGATTGCCCCTACATCATTAGAAGTAGAGTATGTTGTTGGCAATTTTGCTGAATTATTACAGAAATTTAGATCAGGACAGCTTGACGTTGTGTCTGGAGTCTATTATCACCGCAGTCGTGAGCAACTAGGTTACTATAGCGAACCGATAATGAAAATTAGGGATTTTCTTTATGTGAACGAAAGTAATAGCGATGTGCGTGGTTTAGAAGATCTAAATGATAAGAAACTAGCCATTGTAAAAGGCTACTTGTCAGAAAAATTAATTAAAGAACAATATCCGCAAGTTAACATAGTGACAACAAATAACTTGATGGAATCTATGACCTTACTAATTAACAATGATGTTTCCGCATTACTGGATGCACAACTTTTTGTATCGCGTGTGCAAGAGAAAAATGCAATAACTGGGTTAAAAAGCATCCCAATCAATGAATTACCGGCACAAGATATTCACTTTTTAACTCATAAGAGCTTACCTGAATTAAGTTCAATTTTAACTAAACTACAATCTACCAATCAAGATATCAGTTTAAAGTCGATTGTGGCTAATTATTTGTTACTACCTAAAGAGACATCGCAAAACTTTAAAACCGATGATTTCATTCAGCAATTCTCTTCGACCATTACCTTACTAATTGCTTTGTTAGTCGTGCTGTTTATTATCGCTTATGTTCTCAACAAAGCTGTGCATTCCGATCGAGCAATATTAATTTTTGGCTCTCAAGGTTTTGAAAAATTTATGCTGTTGGCAATCGCACTGTTTGCCACCTTTGTCATAATGGCCAGCTGGATGATATTGGAGCAATATAAAGAAGAGGTTAAAAGCAATACCCGTCAAAGCCTGCAAAGAACATTAGAGCTCGCCGAAGATAAAATTTCTGATACCCTTGCCTTGTACATTGGCACTTTAAATTACGAGTTAAATGAAACTCCCGCTATTGATAATATTGAGTTATTCGTAAATGCACAAAACGAAGCAGAAAAACAAGATGCAGCTGAACGAATACGAAAATCTTGGGAGAAATATTCGCGCTTTACCCGTGCCAGTAAACGTAGTTTGGTTGACCAATCAGGGAATGTGTTACTGGGTAATAATAGTGAAATTGCAGAGCAATTAAAGGCTCAATATCCTTTACATTTTTCCGAGGTAAGTAAAGGTAATCGTGTACTTTTCCCTGGCAATGTTTGTGTTGATAGCCGGCAAGTTGCACCATTATATAGTTGTGTTTTAGCGTTAGAGCCTATTATTGATAAGCAGCATAATATTATTGCAATATTATTAGATGAAATTAGTGCTGAAGACTTATTTTTTGAACAAGTTTATGACATTTCATATGGAAAAACAGGGCAGCTATTTGCTACCAATTGGCAAGGCAATTACCTTGTTAACCAAGCAATTGTTGATTCAATTAAAGTTCAGGGAAATATGACGTTTGCCGATGAATTGGGGCATGGTTTTTATCAAGACCGACCTTATATTGATATGGTTGATAGCAATGACCTTGAAAGTACAAAGTATGCTAATCAAGTATCTGAGTCTAAAGGACTTAATGGCAGTTATGTTCTATCTTTGCATTACTGGAATACAAATTATAATTACGGTTTAGTGATTGAAACTGACGCAGACGAGGCATATAGATCTTTTCAATTGTTAAGACGAAGCATAGCTCTGTTAGTGCTTATTGTTATGTCATTTGCCGTTCCGTCAATTTTGCTAACCCTCAAGCTTGGTCGAAAGGCTAATGACAGCTTACACGAAGCAAAAGATAGTTTAGAGACCTCTAAAATAGAGTTAGAACATCTAGTAAATGAGCGCACTAAAAAGCTTGTTTCGTTAGAGGAACAAGGGCGTTCAATTCTTTCATCTGTAGGGCAAGGATTGTTTGGTGTTGATATTAAAGGGAGGTTACTGTTTGTAAATGACAGTACATCGGCAATATTGGGCTACCAAGATCAGCATTTAAACGAGGTAAATGTCTTATCGCTGGTTGTTACTGGAGACTCTAATCGTGCCATTGACGAAAATCACTTATTTCATCAAACCATTACTTCTGGTGGCGTTTATAACTCAGACAAAGAACATTTTTACCATCAAGATGGGCACATTATTCCTGTGGAGTATACCAGTCGCGCAATAGTTAACAATGGTGTTATTAAAGGTTGTGTTGTGGTTTTCAGTGATATAACTAATCGCCTTAAGATGCAAAATGAACTTAAACAAGCAAAATTAGATGCTGAGCAAGCTTCACATGCAAAAAGTGAATTTTTGGCAAACATGAGTCATGAAATCAGAACACCGATGAATGCCATTATTGGTATGTCTCATTTGGCGTTGCAAACATCACTAGATAACAAACAGCGTAATTACATTCAAAAAGTGAGTAATTCTGCACAGTCATTATTAGGCATTATTAACGATATTCTTGATTTTTCTAAAATTGAAGCCGGCAAGCTTAAGATGGAAGAGCGTAAATTCAAAATAGATGACATGTTATCAGAGCTTGCCAGTACAATAGGTATGAAGGCAGAAGAGAAAGGCTTGGAGATTATTTTCTCGTTGGCAGCTGAGTTACCATTAACCGTTATTGGTGATTCCTTGCGGTTAAATCAAATATTGATGAACTTATGTAACAATGCCGTTAAGTTTACTCATCAAGGAGAAATATTGGTTGCTGTTAAGCCAATTACCGAGTCAGATACGGATGTGCAATTGCAGTTTGATGTTACAGATACAGGTATAGGCATGACCGAACAGCAATTAGGCCAATTATTTCAGTCGTTTAGTCAAGCTGATTCTTCTACGACACGCCAATATGGCGGTACAGGTTTAGGCCTTGTGATTTGTAAAAACTTAGTATCACTAATGAATGGCGATATTTGGGTAAAAAGTGAGGTAAGTCAGGGCACAACGTTTTCATTTAAAATTTCGTTGAAAAAAGGTGAAGAAAAGTCGCATGATCTCGCGGTACTAGTATCTTCTAATGTAAAAAAAGTGTTAGTTGTTGATGACAATAAAACGGCATTAGCAATACTGTCTACTATGCTGAAGGCATTAGGTTTAGAAGTTGTTCAGGCAGGCAGTGCAATGCAAGCGCTTAGTATCATTGCGGATAATGAGTACCATTTTGATATTGTTATTAGTGATTGGTGTATGCCAAACATTGACGGTGTTGACTTTATAATTCAAGCAAAAGAACATTATCAGAAACACTTAAGTACAAAAGTAACTCCTAAATTTATGCTTGTGACCGCTTTTAGTTGGGAAGATGCTCAAGAAAAGTCTGACGCATATGACAAAAGCCTAATACAAGCATACTTGAGCAAACCCATTACCTATTCGGCGTTGATTAAAGGTATTGAGTTCGCCGTAGGTTATCGCAGTGAGTTGAATTTAACACCCGAAACCGTTGATGAAATAATTGCCGACACCGTTGAACCACTTCGTGGAGCAAATATTTTACTGGTTGAAGACAATGAAATTAACTTAGAGCTGGCGCAAGAAATACTTACAAGCCGAGATATACGTGTTACGACTGCAGTAAATGGCCAAGAAGCGGTTGATTTGGCCGAAAATAAGAGTTTTGATGGTATTTTAATGGACTGTCAAATGCCTGTTATGGATGGCTATCAAGCAACAAAAACAATTAGAGTCCAAGGAAAAAACACGACTACACCAATTATTGCCATGACAGCTAATGCTCTGGTAGGAGACAAAGAAAAAGCGTTAGCAGTTGGTATGGATGATCATATTGCTAAACCAATCGATATCAAAGATATGTTTGCGAAAATGGCTAATTGGATAGTCGTAAATCAAAATGCTAGCGAGTTAGTTAAAACTCCAAAGGGAGATTCGTTAGACAGAATGTATGGAGTGTCGCCATTGATAACTAAGTTAAATATAGCGACATTAAATGCTGAAAAGGGGTTAGCGATATGTCAAGGCAATGAATCACTTTACTTGAAACTATTAGCTAAGTTTATCGCGAGTGAAGCAAATTTTGCGCAGTCTATATTGACACTATTACACGAAGGGAATATTTCTGAATGCAAATTAAAGGCTCATACTTTAAAAGGAGTTGCAGGGAATATTGGCGCAGAATCTATTCAAAGACAGACTGTAGAGTTGGAGACATTACTTAGGCAAGAGTTGCTGCAGTATGAAAATATTGAAAATGTCTGTCAGTTAATTACTAAAGATATTTGTGAAATTAGCATTACTGTCAAAAGGCTGGACCGTAATTCAAACCAGGTTAGCAAAAGCATTGATCTTGAGAGTTTTTCAGCGCTATTAGATGAATTAGAAGCGTTTGTATTAGAAGATGATACTAGTGCTCTTGAAGTAGCTGAGCGCATTAAAGGTGTTCATATCAGTAGTAAAGTTAATGCATTACTTACGCAGTTAATAGACAACGTGAATGCTTATGAATTTGACGATGCTCAGCAAATCATTAACTGTATTAGAGAACTTATATAATGCGTATTGGAGTAATTTTTTATGGATAAACCTACAATACTGATTGTTGATGATAAGCCGACAAATATTGATGTATTAATAGGGGTTTTACAAGGCGAATACCGGATAAAAGTCGCATTAAACGGTCCTAAAGCTATTGAAATCGCAAGAAAGAATAATGATATATCTATGATCCTACTTGATGTAATGATGCCAGAAATGGATGGTTATCAGGTTTGTAATATATTGAAAGTTGATGTCTTAACGCAACATATACCGATTATTTTTATTACCGCTAAGTCGTCGATATCAGATGAAAAGCAAGGGCTAGAGCTAGGCGCGGTTGATTATATAGGTAAACCAATTCAGCCCGATATTGTTATTGCGCGTGTTAAGACACAGATGTTGCTATTAAATCAGCAAAAACATTTAGAGCACTTAGTTGAACAGCGCACGAAAAAACTGCAGGAAACCCAGCTGGAAATTTTACAGTGTTTAGGGCGTGCTGCGGAGTATAAAGATAATGAAACGGGTAAACACGTAATGCGAATGAGTGAATATTCTCGTATTCTTGCTGATTACATTACTGACAATAAACATTGGGTTAATTTACTTTATTTAGCTGCACCTATGCATGATGTTGGCAAAATAGGTATTCCCGATGATGTATTGCTAAAACCTGGAAAACTTGATGCAAATGAATGGGAGTTAATGAAAAGTCACCCCATTATTGGGGCACAAATTCTTGGTACTGACAAATCTGAAGTTTTATCAATAGCACGTGAAGTGGCATTGTCTCATCATGAGAAATGGGATGGCAGTGGCTACCCAGGAGGCTTAATAGGAGAAAATATACCACTATCTGGACGTATTGTTGCGGTGGCTGATGTGTTTGATGCACTAACATGCAAGCGTGCTTATAAAAAAGCTTGGTCGTTTGATGAAGCAAGTCAGTTTATTGCAGAGAATGCTGGTGGTCATTTTGATCCTGAAATATGTCAGGCTTTTGAAAAGGTAAAAGATAAGTTTCGTGAAATATATGAAGCTATTGTTGATTAATAGCCCTTATATAGAAAATTTTTTAAAGTTGTGTACATATGAAACATACTCAGGCATTGCTAAACCCTTCTATTAAAATGCAGATGTCGCACAAAAATTAAAGAAGAAACCAATTAACGGTATAATTTGTAAGCTTAAGGTAACTGGACTCATAGTAATTAGTCATACTAAAAAGCCCTTAAACAATTAAGTTTAAGGGCTTTTTTATGTTAAGCATATTGTTAGCTAATGCTTAAAAGCCACATTGTTTGCCTTGGTTTTTCTCCTTTAACCAAGTATGTAACGGAGAAAAATAATCTAGAATCGCTGTAGCGTCCATTTGTTCACTACCTGTTAGCACTTTGTATGCTTCCTGCCATGGCTTGCTTGAACCCATTTCGAGTACGGTATTTAAAGCTTTACCGGCATCTTTGTTGTTATAAATAGAACAACGGTGAATTGGGTCAGTATTACCTGAAATTTCACACAATGCTTTGTGGAATTCAAACTGTTGAATATGCGCTAAGAAATAACGTGAGTAAGGCACACCACCTGGAACATGGTATTTTGCTCCTGGATCAAAAGCATTTGCATCACGCTCTACAGGTGCTGTTACACCTTGATATTTCTCACGTAGTTCCCACCAAGCCGTATTGTAGTTTTCAGGTGTTACTTCACCTGAATATACTTTCCAACGCCATTGATCAACCATTAAACCAAATGGAATAAATGCAATTTTCTCAAGTGCCATTTTCATTAATAAGCCAATGTCTTTCGACTCATCAGGAATAGAGTCAATTAAGCCAATTTCTTTTAAGTACTTAGGCGTAACAGAAAGAGCAATGGTGTCACCAATGGCTTCATGGAAACCATCATTGGCACTGTTTTGGTAGTAAACAGGTTGGTTTTGGTAGGCACGTTGATAAAAGTTGTGGCCTAACTCGTGATGAATAACTGAAAACTCCTCACCTGTTTTTTGAATACACATTTTAATGCGAATATCATCTTTGGCGTCTAAATCCCATGCTGAAGCATGACAAACCACATCGCGATCTGCTGGTTTAGTGAATAAAGAACGCTGCCAAAACGTTTCTGGTAAAGCTTCAAAACCTAGCGAAGTAAAGAAGGTTTCGGCACCTTTTACCATCTTAATTTCGTCGTAATTATTGGCTGCTAGCTGTTCAGTAACATCATAGCCAGGATCTGCATTCTCAGGTGCTACTAAGTCGTAAATATTGCCCCAAGATTGCGCCCACATGTTACCAAGTAAGTGTGCTGGAATTGGCTTGTCTTGAGGTACTTTATCCTCACCGTAAGTTTCACCTAGCTCTGAACGTACGTAACAATGTAAGTCGTCATATAGTGGCTTAACTTGTCCCCACAAACGGTCAAGTTCTTTTGCGAATTCGTCTGCAGGCATGTCGTAATTTGAACGCCACATAGCGCCTAAATCAGGGTAACCTAAACCTTGCGCACCTTCATTTCCAAGCTCTGCTTGGCGGGTATATAAAGGCTTCATATCTGGACTAATAGTTCTCCAGCCTTGCCACATTTCAAGTAACTCATCGTAATTACGCGAGTTTGCCATTTTTGCCGTCATTTGACCTAGGCTTAATGTCTCACCTGCTTTAGTCGTATATTTACCTTTACCGTACATGCTGCCAAGCTCAGCACCAATTTTGGCTAGTTCAGCAGACTTTGCTGAATCTTGTGGAGCTGGCATGACTAAGCTTTGCTTTAATATGTTTAATTTTCGACGTTGATCGGAATTTACTTCTACATCATCGAACTTTGCCGCCGCCATGGCAAAACGAACACCTGCTTCAGTAGACTTTTGATCTGCTTCTGCGGCTAATGCAGAAGTGTCTTCGGTAATGAAGTTGGCGTTGATCCAGGCTGCACGACTACCTTCTAAGTTGAGTTGTACAAGTTCCTTTTCTGTATCCTTTAGGAACTTTTCAGCATCTTTTGCCGTGAGTTTTTGACTTACCGTTTTTGCTGCTACGTTGTCTGTTGTGGTTTTGTTATCACCATTACAAGCGCTTAAGCTTGCCGCAACTAAAATAGCTGCTGTGGTTAATTTAAATGTCGGTTTCATAATTGTCCGTTATTGTTTTAGTTAACGTAAGAATTAGCTCTTGGCTATATTAGAGTGCGAAAAGATGGTTAGCAACAATATTGCGTTCAATGGCAATAATTTAAGCTCGTTGGTGGTTTTTTGGGTAAAAAAAAGCTCAGCGAAAGGGGGGCTGAGCCGTTATATAAAATATACTAGGGAAAGTATGAAATCAGCTCATCAAACATATTGTTTGAAAAGCAAGTTAATCATATCGGTCATGGCTGTTTTTTACTGTGTTGTTTCTGTAACAGTTTGTAATCGAGGTGCTAATTTTTAATCAAAAAAAAGCTCAACTAAGTAGTTGAGCCATAAAAATATACTAGGGAGAGTATAACAAAATCACTATTCAAACATAGGTGTTTAAAAGTTGAAGTAATAGTAGCGATTAAGGCTGTTTTTTACTGTGCTTATTGCGTAATAAATTGTAATGCTTAGCGTTGAAATATCATGAGCAATCATAACCGATAAATTACAAACAAAAAAAAGCTCAACTAAGCAGTTGAGCCACAAAAATATACTAGGGAGAGTATAAAAAAATTACTATTTCAAACTTCTACCGTTGAAAAGTTAGGATAATAATAGTGATAAATGCTGTTTTTTACTGTGCTGATAGCGTAATAAATTGTAATGCTTAGCGCTGAAATATTAGGTGCAGTGATAACCGATAAATTACAGGCAAAAAAAAAGCTCAACTAAGTAGTTGAGCCATAAAAATATACTAGGGAGAGTATAACAAAATCACTATTCAAACATGTGTGTTCAAAAGTTGAGATAATAATAGCGACTAAGGCTGTTTTTTACTGTGCTTATTTAGTAAAAGTTTGTAATAGATAAATCTAGAAAGGTTTGGTTGCGTTATTTTAAACGCTTGTTTAAACTGAGCGTATTAATTTCTAAAAACTCGATATATGGCGCTATAGACTTATGAGCACAAAGAATAAAATATTAGATGCGGCAGAGAGCTTGTTTGCGGATAAAGGTTTTAATGGCACGTCTTTACGTGAAATTACTAGTCAGGCAGAAGTAAATTTAGCAGCGGTTAATTATCATTTTGGCTCAAAGAAAGAACTGATTAAAGCGGTAATGTCTCGTTATATGAATGAATTATCGCCACGTTTAGAAAGTGCGTTAATACAGGTTTGCGAAGGCGATAAACCAACATTGGTTGATGTATTTTCAGCATTTATCGAACCATTACTATCGCTGAATGATTTTAAAGACAATGGCACCAGTAACTTTTTACAGTTGCTAGGCCGCGGCTACACCGATAGTCAAGGCTTCTTACGTTGGTTTCTTACCACTCAGTATCCAGGGGTCATTGATAACTTTGTACTTGCCGTACAAAAGGCTTACCCAGAGTTAAGTGCTGAAGAGATGTTTTGGCGATTGCACTTTACCATGGGAACTGTCGTATTTACCATGTCGTCAAGCGATGCTTTAATCGATATTGCGAAAAGTGATTTTGAACGCGACTTACAAATTTCAGATGTTATTCGCAATGTTATCCCATATGTTGCCGCTGGTGTTGGTGCTCCTATGCCATCCAAAGCATAACCAAGTACAAATAAAGCTTTATTTAAATAACTTACGCTTTGTTTGTTAGCGTTAATTCGGTAGAGTAGCAGCACTTTTAACTAAGATAGTGCTGTTATGGGCCCAGTCATGATGGATGTGCAAGGCACATCTCTTTCTCCAGAAGATAAAGAAATACTTCAACACCCTTTAGTTGGTGGTTTAATCTTTTTTACTCGTAATTATCATTCTCCAGAGCAAGTATCAGAGCTAAGCGCACAAATAAGAGCAACAGCTAAAAAGCCAATTTTGCTTGCTGTTGACCATGAAGGAGGTCGTGTTCAACGATTTCGTGATGGTTTTTCATTGATCCCCGCAATGGGCAAAATTTGGCAAATGTCAGGCGAGAACTTAATTCGTGCTAAAGTGCTAGCCGAGCATTGTGGTATGTTGATGGCACTTGAAGTACAAGCCGTTGGTATAGATATTAGCTTTGCTCCCGTGCTTGATATTAATAATATTAGCGATGTTATTGGCGATCGAAGTTTTCACCATGAACCTGAACATGTCACCGTTTTGGCTGAAGCCTTTATTGGTGGATTACACCAAGTCGGTATGAAAGCAACTGGAAAGCACTTCCCAGGTCACGGTAGTGTGAAAGCAGATTCCCATATTGATTTACCAATTGATAATCGTTCAAAAGAAGCGATATTTCAGCAGGACTTACTTCCATTTAAACAACTGATAAAAAATGACAAAGTTGATGCTTTAATGCCTGCACATGTTATTTTTCCTAATGTTGACAGCCAAGCCGTTGGCTTTTCTCGTTATTGGTTACAGAATATTTTGCGAGAGCAACTTGGGTTTAATGGCGTTATTTTTAGTGATGACTTATCTATGCAAGGTGCTGCTAGTGCTGGTGGCTATATTGAACGTGCTGAAGCTGCACAAAATGCTGGTTGCGATATGTTGCTACTTTGCAATAACCGTGCAGGTTGCATAGAAGTATTAGACGGTGCAAATATTGTTAAAGCTAAAGCGAGCCAAACTCGATTGAGCAAGTTATTAAAACCTAACAATGGTAACAATTGGTCAACTTTGAAAAATAACCAAAACTGGCAAAGTGCCAGTAAATTATTGAACAGTTATAGTTAAATTGCTGTAAACGTTTTACAAAAATAATAATATCGGACGAATTTATGAAATTTTCTAAATCACTTTTTATGGTGCTTGGCCCCGTATTAGCGATAGTGTTTTACTTCTTTTTACAAGCCGTAGGGCTAGAGAATAAAGCAGCTATTGCTGCCGCAATAACATTACTTACGGTTATTTGGTGGGTAACCGAAGCTATTCCTATCCCAGCTACGTCATTGGTACCATTTGCATTATTACCTCTTTTTAATGTTGTCGATCATAAAACAGTCGCTTCTGCATTGGGTAGCCACGTAATATTGTTACTAATGGGGGCATTCATGCTCTCTAAAGCCATTGAGAAAAGTGGTGCACATGAGCGCCTAGCGGTTTACATGGTAAAAATGGTTGGAGTAACAAGTGGTCGACGTATGGTGTTTGGCTTTATGTTAGCCAGTGCATTTTTAAGTATGTGGATTTCAAACACCGCTACAACCTTAATTATGCTACCGATAGCTTTGGCCATATTAAAACATATTGATAATCAAAACTTAAAAGTGGCATTAATTTTAGGCATTGCATATGCAGCGAGTGTTGGTGGCGTAGGTACTCCAATAGGTACACCTCCAAATGTTATTTTTATGGGGATATACGAAGAACAAACGGGCACAGAGTATTCCTTCTTAGAATGGATGAAAATTGGTGTGCCAATTGTATTACTGGCTATTCCATTAATCGCATTTTGGTTAACTCGCAATGTGAAACTTGAGCATGACATTCAACTACCAACACTTGGCGCATGGCGTAAAGAAGAAAAACGTACATTATGGGTTTTTGGCTTAACAGCACTAGCTTGGATCACTCGTAAAGAGCCGTTTGGTGGCTGGAGTGGCGCATTAGATATTAATATAGCTGGCGACAGTACCGTTGCCTTATTCGCGGTCGTTATAATGTTTATTGTGCCTAATGGTAAAGGCTCACGACTGTTAGACTGGGAGAGTGCCAAAACGATACCTTGGGGAATGTTACTGCTATTTGCTGGAGGTATCGCCTTAGCTAAAGGTTTTGTCGCGTCTGGTTTAAGTGGGCTATTAGGAGACTGGCTTGCGTCGTTCTCAAATTTACCAGTAATTTTAATGATAATAACAATCTGTTTAGTAGTGACTTATTTAACCGAAATTACCAGTAACACTGCAACGGCAACTTTACTTATGCCTATTTTAGCTGCGGCGGCAATAGCATCAGGTTATGATCCGAAAGTGCTAATGATTCCTGCAGCGATATGTGCAAGTTGTGCATTCATGTTACCAGTTGCAACAGCGCCAAATGCAATTGCCTATGGTACTGGCGAAATTGAAATTAAAGAAATGGTTAGGGAAGGCGCTATTCTAAGTTTTATTGTTGCCTGTGTTGTTGGTATTGTTTGTTATTTATTACTTATTTAACGTTAATTATTCGATAATAAATACCTTCAAAATAAAAGCGACACAGAATGTCGCTTTTATTTTATGTAAGTAATGTGAAGGCGCAGAAATTTAACTAGGTATTAACTAGGTATTAACTATGTTATCACTACTAATTGAGTGGCTTTGTTTAGGTGAATCAAAACGTTGTTGTTGCCAAGCGGGTAGCCATTTATTTTTGAATATCACCAAAGTAATGGCACTAATAATGCCAATACTGGCAAACATTGACCACATCAATAGTGGGCTGTTTAACTCTTTGGCTAAATAACCGTAACCCCAACCAGATAATAGGCCAGCAAACAAGTTACCTAACGCCATAGATACAAAGTAGTAGCCCATATACATGGCAGTATTTTCTTTTGGCGCAATAGCTGCCACGTATTCTTGGCTTTTTGGGGAAGCTATCATTTCACCAAAAGCAAACACAATTACCGCGGTTACCATTACGCTACCGCCAAGTAAAAGCCCATGAGCAAGCCCACCTAAAACTAAACCTAAAGCAACTACTACAGTACCAACCACGATAATAGGTAACGCTTTATATTTTGCACATAGGTTACTAATAAATAGTTGGCAGAAAACGATAATACCGAAATCTAAATTAATAATATATTCGGGGTTTATTTGGCGATAACTATCAGCCCACTGTTGTGCTATATCTAAAGCACTTGCTTTATCTTGTTGAATTAGTACTAGTGCTCGCTGAATTTCGTCGACAGGCACCATTACTTTATAACTTACTAATTCAAAATATAGTTGCTGGAGGTTACTCTGAGTTAGATTGTTAAGCATAGCTTTTGTATTGATAAACTCAGTTAGTTGCTCAAGGTTCACTGCAGCAAGGAAAGGAAGCCACGAAGGGATGTTATTACCAATAAATAACACTAAGTCTTGAGTGTTGATAAAATCACGAATGTATAATGGGGTAGTAATAAAAAGCTGTAAGTACATCGCCCAAAAGCCCGTTAAAATAAGTAAGTAAACGATAAACGGTTTATTACCTAATTTAACGGGGGAACGATACCAAGAAGTATGTATGTTGTCGCTAGTAGTTATTGAGAGTGTTCGCTGTATTAGTTTGTCCCAAATTAAGTTAATGGCTAACCATATAGCAATAATCATTATACAAGTCGTAAAGGTAAATACGCCTTTTGCGCTTATCATTAATAGAATTATGAGCGGAACAATTAACAAAGCTAAACGACCATTTCCCAGAACTTCTTGAACTTCTGAAAACACTTTTTTAATCGGCTTTGAACTCTCTGTTGTGGTTGGCTCTTTATAGAAAAGTATGGCAGGAATAAAGTTAATGGCAATCCACAGTGACGACATGATAAAAACCATATCCCAGCCGATAACCCTGACGTAACCAGCAACTAACGGCCCTAAAAATCCACCAATATTGACCATAGTGTAAAAAACACCAAACCCTAAGCCACGATTTGTATCATCAGTTACTCTGCCGACAGTACCTACAACAACAGGTTTAAAACAGGCTGCCCCTATGGCGACAGCGAGAAATACCGCACAAAATGACCAAAATTCTGTGACTTGCCCAAGTAAGAAGTATGCTGGTGTCATAATAACGAATGACAATATAAACATGCGCTTATAACCATACCTATCAGCAAGTGCACCAGTAAGAACTGGGAATAAGTATAGAAGGAAGGGGATCATTCCTTGTAAAAAACCACGCTCTTGATCGCTAAACCCTAAACCTCCTTGTGCGCTAGGGCTAGTCATATACAATGAGGACAAAGTGAAAAAACCATACCAGGCAAGGCGTTCAAAAATCTCCATGGTATTTGCGATGTAAAACGTAGAGTTAAACGGGGTTCGGTTTTGTTTGTTATGGGTGCTATTGTTCATAGTTTTTATTATCTTAGGTATACTGTATACAATTTATGCTAAGACAAAAAAATAAGCAACTCAATTATTATTAAGTTGCTTATTTTGCGTTTTTTTACTTAGCCTTTGCCCATCACAGGCGTAACGAATTTGATGTTTAGCGACTAAATCTGGGTAGAATCGGGACCAAAATAAAGTTAAAACATTTTTTCTTTTTGTAACCGTGCAAGCAATACTATGGCAAAAGCTGCACTATATACTGCAAATATAGCAACCATAACTTGCGGCATGGTAAAGCCAAAAAATTGCCACTTAATGTCACCACAATCTCCAGTAGCTTCAAATAGCGCCGGTAGCCATTCATGCAGTGGTGCCCATGATGGGAAGTTAGGAATAAATTCACAACTAAATAAAAATGACATCGTTGCTGATTGCATTTCAACATGCTCTAAGGCTATGATTAGACCCCAGATAGCGCCAGTTGCCCATAAGCCATAAGCGATAATACGCACTAATACAAACTGACAACCAAGAGCGCCAATAACGCCAGCCAAAAATACACCCCAAATAGCTGTACGTTGGTAAATACACATAATGCAGGGTTCAAGTCCCATAACATATTGAAAATAAAGTGCGCATAATTCGAAGCATAAGGCACTTACAGCGAGCAACTGCCACGCACGTTGGTTAAGGGATAATTGGCTTAAGAAATTCACTAAATGTTACCTATGGCTGGATTTTTATTATTAAACTTTGAAATGCATGCTATCAATAATCAAAAAGCGCCACAAGGGCGCTTTTGTTAGTTTTTATATCTGCTTACAACTTTATGACTTAATGGCCACCAGGTACTTCTGTTGCTGGCTTAGTACTATGATGTTGAATCAAATTCGAGTCATAGTAAGACTGCGTTGCATCAACTAAATGTCCTGACGAAATAGCGATCAAGCCAACAATGGTTAGTACAATCGTATATGGTAATGCCATAACAACCATACGGCCGTATGATAAACGAATTAACGGTGCTAATGCTGACGTTAATAAGAATAAGAATGCGGCTTGACCATTTGGTGTTGCAACACTTGGTAAGTTAGTACCTGTGTTAATAGCAACGGCAAGTAAGTCAAACTGATCACGTGTTATTTGGCCAGCAGCCAAGGCCTTAGTAATTTCAGTAATGTAAACCGTACCAACAAATACATTATCACTAACCATAGACAAAAAGCCATTTGCTAGGTAGAACATTACTAGCTGCATATTACCTTCATAAGTTAATACCCAAGTAATTACTGGTGTGAATAACTGTTGATCAACGATTACGGCAACTACCGCGAAAAATACTGCTAATAAGGCGGTGAATGGCAGGGCTTCTTCGAAAGCATGACCAATTTGGTGTTCTTCTGTAACACCAGTAAACGCTGTAGCTAAAATGATAACAGACAAACCTATCATACCAACTGGTGCTAAATGTAGCGCTAAACCAATAACTAACCAAATAGCGATAACGCCTTGCATGATTAATTTAACATTATCACGACGATTACGATTCTTGCTTTCTTCAACATCAAAGTCATTAAGAATAGTATAAACGTTTTCTGGTAGGGCAACGCCATAGCCAAACCATTTTACTTTTTCTAAAAATAAACATGTCAACATACCGGCGAAAAACACAGGAATGGTTACCGGTGACATGCGAATAGCAAATTCAATAAAATCCCAACCGGCTTGGTGACCAATAACTAAGTTCTGTGGCTCACCAACAATTGTACATACGCCACCTAATGCAGTACCCACACCCGCATGCATTAATAAGTTTCTTAAATAGCCGCGAAATTGCTCTAAGTCAGTGCGTGAATACTCAGGTAACTCATGGTCACTGGTGTGGTCATGGTTGTGATGATTGTCTTTTCCAGAGGCTACCTTGTGATATACAGAATAGAAACCAATTGCAACACTAATAATTACCGCGATTACCGTCAATGCGTCTAAGAATGCAGATAAAATCGCACCTGAAAAACAAAACAGCAACGAAACCATCATTTTAGAGCGAACCTTTGTTACTATTTTTGTAAATAAAAACAGTAATAAGTTCTTCATAAAGTAAATACCGGCAACCATGAATATTAATAATAAAATTACTTCAAAGTTGAGTACCATTTCATGCATTACTTGCCCTGGCGAGGTCATGCCGATGGCAACTGCTTCAATGGCTAATAAACCACCTGGCTGCAATGGATAACACTTTAGCGCCATGGCTAAAGTAAAAATAAATTCAATAACTAAGGCCCAACCCGCAATATAGGGGTCGACAACAAAAAACAAGATAGGGTTGATAACTAAAAACGATATTATTGCGAGTTTGTACCATTCAGGCGAATTGCCTAGAAAGTTTTTATAAAACGCACTCATAAATGATTGCTGCATAATGAACCTTTTAAAAAATTAAGAGCTAGGGTTAGTGTTTGCTTTATTGTAATTAATTATTTTTATATAAATTTATGACTCTCAGCAGTTTAAGCGTAATTCACTATATTGTAAATATGTCACATTCTGCTCATGGTTATTGATTTTTGCCATTTTAGTGGTAAATATAATTTCAATAATCTAGATCAATTTAATAAAAAATCTCTAATTTATTTTTAAGACACTCGTAATTATTGGGACCTTATGATTTCTAATTGTAGTTTAAAAATATTTACCTGCTTTTATAGCGCTTGTGTCAAATGTCTGTTCTGGTACAATCAGTTTCAATTACAGTCAACTCTAAGTGATGTGGAGCCCCATGGTTATAAAAGCGCACAGTCCAGCAGGATTTGCCGAGCAGTATATAGTTGAATCTATTTGGAATGGAGGCTTTCCTCCTGGCACGATCTTACCCGCTGAACGTGAGTTATCAGAGCTTATTGGCGTTACTCGCACAACGTTACGTGAGGTTTTACAACGTTTAGCTCGTGATGGTTGGTTAACGATTAAACATGGTAAGCCAACGAAAGTGAATAACTTTTGGGAAACATCAAGCCTTAATATTCTTGAAACATTGGCACAACTTGACCAAGAAGGTATTCCCGATTTAGTTGATAATTTAATGTCGGCGCGTACCAACATTAGTGCGATTTATGTTCGTGGTGCGATTAAAAATAATCCAGAAAAAGCCATTGAATTGTTATCAGCATTTGAAGAAGTTGAAGATAATGGTGAGGCATTTGCCGAGTTTGATTATCAGTTAAACAAAGAGTTGGTTGTAGCTTCAGGAAATTCGATTTACTTACTTATATTGAATGGCTTTAGGGGCTTATATTCACGTTTAGGTAGTTTGTATTTTTCTCATCCAAGTGGCCGAGAAATTTCTCGTGCGTACTATAAGAAGCTTATAGAACTTGCTAAAGCAGGACAGTTTGACGAGTCAGTTTTCGCGGTTCGAAAATATGGCGTTGAGTCAGGTAAACTTTGGCTTGAACTTAAAGACGAAGTACTAAAAGAGCTAGCTGAATAAGCTATTATTCAGCTACATGTTATAAGCTTGCTCACTTTATCAATTGAGACTTACTTTTAAGCTAATGGCAAGTAGTACAATAGGGCAATAGACGTATCATTATTTTATGATCACGCTGTTGCCTTTTTTTCTACCTCAGTTTTTGCTTTTGGACATTGAGCAATAACTTCATCTATACCATGGCTATTTTCTTGTAATAATTTAACGTCAAATTGCCATAGATAATATAGGTGCTTTAGCACTTCATCTTTTGAGTCAGCTAAATTCACACCTTGGTGTGGGATATAGCGTAATGTTAATGAACGGTCGCCGGTAATATCGGCATTCGTTATTTGAATATTCGCTTCTAAATTACTCAAATTATATTGATTTGATAACATTGCACGTATTTTCTGATAGCCACTTTTATTATGAATTGCGCCAACTTCAATGTAATTTTTGTCATTGTCGTCATGCAAATGAAATAGTTTAAAATCACGCATTAATTTAGGGGATAAAAACTGGCTTATAAAGCTTTCATCTTTGAAGTTCTCCATGGCGAAATGTAAGGTATCTAGCCAATTGCTGCCAGCAATTTCAGGAAACCACTCTTTATCTTCCTCGGTAGGGTGCTCGCAAATTCTTCGAATATCGATAAACATATTAAACCCTAATGCATAAGGGTTTATACCCGAATAGTAAGGGCTATTATACTCTGGTTGTGCAACGACATTGGTATGGTTGTGTAAGAATTCAATCATGAATTTATCGGTGACCAAGCCCTCATCATATAAGTGATTTAAAATTGAGTAATGCCAAAAGCATGCCCAACCTTCATTCATTACTTGTGTTTGTTTCTGAGGATAAAAGTATTGCGATACTTTGCGAACAATACGTACTAGCTCACGTTGCCAAGGTTTAAGTAAAGGCGCGTTTTTCTCGATAAAATAAAGAATGTTTTCTTGTGGCTCTGCTGGGAAAGTCATTTTTGCTTTGTCTTGTTCCTTATCGTTATCAGGCACAGTGCGCCAAAGCATGTTAACTTGCGATTGTAGGTAAGATTCTCGTTCTTTTTGGCGCTTTATTTCTTCTTCCATTGATATTTTTTGTGGTCGTTTATAACGGTCGACCCCGTGATTCATTAATGCATGACAAGCATCAAGGCAAGCTTCGACGTCGTCAATACCGTACTTGTGCTCGCAATCGGCAATATAATTTTTAGCAAATAGTAGGTAGTCAATAATAGAGCTCGCGTCGGTCCATGACTTAAATAAGTAATTGCCTTTAAAGAACGAATTATGGCCGTAACAAGCATGCGCCATAACAAGGGCTTGCATGGTCATGGAGTTCTCTTCCATTAAGTATGAAATACATGGCTCAGAGTTAATAACAATTTCATAGGCTAAGCCCATTTGACCGCGCTTATAAGTTTGCTCGGTTTGAATGAACTTTTTACCAAAAGTCCAATGATTGTAGCCTATTGGCATGCCAACACTCGCATAGGCATCCATCATTTGCTCTGCTGTTATTACTTCTATCTGATTGGTATATGTATCTAAACGGTAATGTTCAGCTACTCGCGCAATTTCAGTTTGGTACTGCTCAAGCTTGGCAAATGTCCAATCACTATTATCGTCAAGTGGTTTACGTTTTGTCATAAAACCCCCTTACTTATTATTAGGCTGCTTGTTCATTTTTCTTTTTAAATAATGAACGAAATACCGGGTAGATATCAGCTACTGTTTTAATATGCTCAATTGAAAAAGATGAATCAGAGTCTGCAAGCTGTGCATATTGTTGCCATAAGCTTTGATGGGCTCGTTGGGTTATTTCAATGTAGCTAAAATAGCGAGTTTTTGGCAAAATATTATTACGCATTAGCGCTTGGCAATGTGGGGAGTCGTCAGCCCAGTTATCGCCATCAGAAGCTTGCGCACCATAAATATTCCATTCATTTTCATTGTATCTATCATTGATGATCTCAATCATAAGCTCCAAGGCACTTGATGCAATTGTTCCACCGGTTTCTTGTGAATAAAAAAACTCGTGTTCATCAACTTCCTTAGCCTGGGTATGATGACGAATATAAACCACATCAATGGTTTTATAGGTACGGGTTAAAAATAAATAAAGTAAAATATAAAAACGCTTAGCAATATCCTTTGTTGCTTGGTCCATAGAGCCAGAAACATCCATTAAGCAAAACATCACTGCTTTAGATGTTGGCACTGGTTGCTTTGCATAGTTGCGATAACGCAAATCAAAAGAATCAATAAACGGCACTTTGTTAATTTTGCTTTGCAGTTCGTTAATTTCAGTCGTTAATTGGTTCTTTGCTTGTACATTGTCATGTGGATCTTGTTCAAGTAAGGCTAGTTTTGCCTTTAGTTCTTTTAACTTTCTGCGTTTGTCAGAAGTCATTGCTATTCTTCGGGCGATTGAGCCCTGCAATGACTTAACAATGTCGATATTTGATGGCACTCCTTCTGCACAGTAACCAGCGCGAACAGTTTTATAGTCAATCAGTTTATCTAATTGATTTTTTTCTAAATTTGGTAACTCCAAGTCTTCAAATAGTAAATTCAGATATTCGTCTTTAGATATCGAAAAGACAAAGTCATCGCTACCTTCTCCTGAATCACTAGCGTCACCAGAGCCACTACCTTGTCCTTGTTGTTGCGGAGGACGAGCGATTCTGTCACCAGTAGTAAATTGGTCATTACCGGGATGCACGCGATCTTTTATACCGCCTTTACCTTGATGGAAAACCGGTTCGCTTAAGTCTTTTTTGGTAATGGTTACATTTTCACCACTATCAACATCAGTGACACTACGATGATTAACGGCGTCAGAAACAGACTTCTTTATTTGACTTTTATAGCGTCTGATAAAGCGCTGCCGATTGACAGTGCTTTTATTTTTGCTATTTAGTCGTCTATCAATAAAATTTGCCATAAATGCTCCTTACTTAGTTTCATTTTGCAACTAAGTACAGCTTAAGAGGATTTTCTTACGCGCAAATACCATTCAGAGAGCAATCTAACTTGTTTTTTGGTATATCCTTTTGCCATCATTCGCTCAACAAAGTCATCATGTTTTTGTTGGTCGTCGTTCGAGGTTTTAGTGTTAAATGAAATAACAGGTAGTAAGTCTTCAGTATTTGAGAACATTTTCTTCTCAATAACTGTGCGCAACTTTTCGTAACTAGTCCATAGAGGGTTTTTACCATTATTATTGGCTTTGGCACGTAGCACAAAATTGACAATTTCATTGCGAAAGTCTTTAGGGTTACTGATACCAGCAGGCTTTTCTATTTTTTCCAACTCATTGTTTAACGCTTCTCGGTCAAATAACTGCCCGGTTTCAGCATCACGATATTCTTGATCTTGGATCCAAAAGTCAGCATAAGTAACATAGCGATCAAAAATATTTTGACCGTATTCAGAATAAGACTCTAAATAGGCAGTTTGAATTTCTTTACCAATAAACTCAATATATTGACGTGATAAGTAACCTTTAATGAACTCTAAATAGCGCTCTGCGGTTTCTTGTGGTAACTGCTCTCGTTCTATTTGTTGTTCAAGTACATAGAATAAGTGAACAGGGTTTGCAGCTACCTCTAAGTGATCAAAATTAAACACTCGCGAAAGGATTTTAAAAGCAAAGCGAGTTGAAAGGCCTGACATTCCTTCGTCTATACCTGCATAGTCGCGATACTCTTGATAAGATTTTGCTTTTGGATCTGTGTCTTTTAAACTCTCACCGTCATATACGCGCATTTTTGAATAAATGCTTGAGTTTTCTGGGTCTTTCAAGCGAGAAAGCACTGAAAATTGCGCTAAAGTTTCTAAAGTATCTGGCGCGCATTGAGCGTTACTCAGTTCACTGTTTTCGAGAAGTTTTTTATAAATTCTAACTTCTTCAGAAACTCGCATACAGTAAGGCACTTTCACTATATAGACACGGTCTAAAAATGCTTCATTATTTTTGTTGTTTCTAAAGGTTTGCCATTCTGATTCGTTTGAATGCGCAAGTAAAATACCATTAAATGGTAAGGCGGAAAGCCCTTCAGTTGGATTATAATTACCTTCCTGTGTTGCGGTTAATAACGGGTGTAGTACTTTTATTGGTGCTTTAAACATTTCAACAAATTCCATTACGCCTTGGTTGGCACGGCATAACGCACCAGAATAACTGTACGCGTCAGGATCGTTTTGGGCAAAATGCTCTAGTTGACGAATATCAACTTTACCAACCAATGCTGAAATGTCTTGGTTATTGTCATCACCAGGTTCAGTTTTCGCGATCGCAACTTGATCAAGAATTGAAGGATAAATTTTAACAACTTCAAATTTTGCGATGTCACCTTTAAACTCATGTAACCGTTTTGCTACCCAAGGTGACATTATGGTACTTAAGTAACGCTCAGGAATATTGTATTCTTGCTGTAGAATCTTACCGTCAGAGTTTGCGTCAAATAAACAAAATGGATGATCGTTTACCGGGCTGCGTTCACCGTTGGCACTTAGTACATAAACAGGTTCTTGTTGCATTAATGCTTTTAGCTTTTCTGCTAACGAAGACTTACCGCCACCAACGGGACCAAGCAAATATAATATTTGTTTCTGTTCTTCTAGCCCTTGAGATGCGTGTGTAAGGTAGGCAACAATTTGCTCTATGGCTTCTTCCATACCATAAAACTCTTTAAAAGCAGGGTAGCGAGCAATTACGCGATTAGAAAAAATGCGACTTAATTCAGGCACAGTAGAAGTGTCTATCATTTCTGGTTCGCCAATGGCTTTGAGTAAACGTTGTGCGGCGCTGGCGTACGCCATAGGGTCTTTTTGGCATAAGCCTAGGAAATCTTGAACTGAATAGCACTCTTCCTGTGCTTCGTCGTAACGTGATTGGTAATGCTGAAATATACTCATAACCGCCTCCAGAAGATAAAACGTTCAGACAGAGCTGATAATTCGACCGTATGCGTTACTATCAAACTCTACATAATTAATTAGACCGCGTTTTTCACAATTTCTATTTATAAGCGTAGTTGTAATTTTGTAAAGCCGTTAAGAAATAACGAAAATAAATTGTAACGATAGAATAAAATATAGGCAGCTATGTTGTTGAATAAACAATTAACTTTGAGATGTGCTGAGAAACTTTGGAGTATTAAAAAAGCCAGAATTAATTCTGGCTTTTTGTTTTATATAATTTTTGTTAGCTTCTATTAAGCGAAGTTTGCTGAAGCAAATTCCCAGTTAGCTAATGCCCAGAAACCTTCCATGTAACTTGGACGAAGGTTACGGTAATCGATGTAGTATGCGTGTTCCCATAAATCAACTGTTAAAAGTGGAGTAACGCCTTCATCTGTTAGTGGTGTAGCAGCATTTGATGTGTTAACAATTGCTAGGCTACCGTCAGCATTTTTAACTAACCAAGTCCAGCTTGAACCGAAGTTGTTAATTGCACTATCGGTAAATTTAGCTTTAAATTCAGCAAAAGAGCCAAATGTAGCATTAATTGCATCTGCTAAGGCACCTGTTGGTTCGCCGCCGCCATTTGGACTTAAGCTGTTCCAGTAAAATGTGTGGTTCCAAATTTGCGCTGCATTGTTGAAAACACCAGCAGAAGATGACTTAACGATATCTTCTAAAGATTTACCTTCAAAATCAGTGCCTTCAATAAGACCGTTTAATTTTACAACGTAAGTGTTGTGATGCTTACCATAGTGAAACTCTAGTGTTTCTTGTGAAATGTGTGGTGCTAGGGCATCCATTGCATATGGTAGTGCAGGTAATTCGATAGCCATTATATTCTCCAGGATATGATTATAAAAATTTATTCTTATGCAAACGTAAAGAAGTAGTTTGTTTTTTTCTAAAACCTAGTAAACTACTCGGGTATTATTAAAGCTTACATAGTTTACCCAAATATATAGGTATTACCATAGGTTTTATCAAGGCTATTATGTTTTAATATATAAATTTTTTGCTTTAGTATTTATTGTTCTGTGTATTTAATCATTTTTACATTAAGTATTAGGCGCAATGAGTATTAATTTTTGAGGTTATTATGGATACTATCGAACGTATTAAAGAACAAATCAGTGAAAACACAATCCTTTTATATATGAAGGGCTCTCCGAAATTACCAAGCTGTGGTTTCTCTTCACAAGCGTCGCAAGCAATTATGGCTTGTGGTGAAAAGTTCGCTTATGTTGATATTTTACAAAATCCTGATATCCGCGCTGAATTACCAAAATATGCTGATTGGCCAACGTTTCCACAACTATGGGTTGAAGGTGAGCTTGTTGGCGGTTGTGACATTATTATGGAAATGTACCAGCAAGGAGAATTACAAACCTTGATTAAAGAAACAGCAGCGAAGCACAGTTCAGAAGAAAGTGCAGAATAGCTATTGAATTATGATTTAACGACACCATAACTAGGTGAAGTTAATGTTAAATAACTAATAATTATTTTAAATATTGGAGAATATAATGAGTGTATTAGTCGGTCGTCCAGCACCAGATTTTACAGCGGCAGCAGTTTTAGGTTCAGGTGAAATTGTTGATAGCTTTAACTTAGCAGAAGCTATTAAAGGTAAAAAAGCGGTAGTATTTTTCTACCCACTTGATTTCACTTTCGTATGTCCATCTGAGCTTTTAGCTTTTGATCACCGTATGGAAGAGTTCAAAAGCCGTGGTGTTGAAGTTATTGGTGTTTCTATCGATTCACAATTCTCTCACAACGCATGGCGTAACACGCCAGTAAACGATGGCGGTATTGGTCCAGTACAATACACTTTAGTTGCTGATGTTAAACATGAAATTTGTCAAGCATATGACGTTGAACATCCTGAAGCAGGTGTAGCTTTCCGTGGTTCATTCTTAATTGATGAAGAAGGCAATGTTCGTCACCAAGTAGTTAACGATTTACCACTAGGTCGTAACGTAGATGAAATGATCCGTATGGTTGACGCATTACAATTCCACCAAGAGCACGGTGAAGTATGTCCAGCTGGTTGGAACAAAGGTGATAAAGGCATGACAGCTTCTCCAGAAGGCGTAGCTTCTTACCTTACTGACAACGCTGATACGCTTTAATTTATCGCAATTTAGCGTTAAATATATTCAGTAAAAAGCCGCATTATTGCGGCTTTTTTTGTGTCTCAATATTAACTTTCAATAATTTCAGCCTATCTGTAGGGATAAAGATATTGAAATTTATTTTTATACAAATCTTAAATAACTGTGCTAAAACAAAGGTAAGGACTTTATTACTTAATTAATAGAAGTAACTAAATAAGCACAAAAAATGGCAATCAAGGAGTATAGGTGTTTTATCCTAAATTTATTTACGAAAATTTACCTTACCTGTATTTTTTTATTTGCGCATACTTACTCGCGTTTTATTCTTCGTGGATAGTTTATTTTTCGGCAGGGTTATTTTATCTTGTCGGCAGCATTACCTTAGTAAAACGTTCTGGTTACCGGCGCGTTGATCGTTTTAAAAATAATAAGAGTAGTAAACAAGCCTTACCTGAAGTGATATACGAATATTTGCCGTTTGCTTATTTTGCCGTTGCGATGACACTTGTGCTGAAAACAAATCATCAAGCATTACAATTTTTAGCTTTTTGCTTGATGATTGTGGCATTAAGAAACTTGATTTTCAGAATAAATAATCGCCGAAAAGCTAAGTCATTATTTTAAAGTTTGTTTTAGCTGCTAAAAACTAACTTGCTGAGTTTTCAGTTTCCTCGCCAACGTTTGCGAGAGGCCAGCCACCTAATTGTTGCCATTTGTTTACTATGTAGCAAAACAACTCTGCGGTTTTTTCGGTGTCGTAAAGCGCAGAATGCGCTTCGTTATTGTTAAAGTCTATTTCTGCAGTTGCACAGGCTTTTGCCAACACAGTTTGTCCAAGTGCTAAACCTGAAAGGGTTGTGGTATCAAAACTAACAAAAGGATGAAATGGTGAACGTTTTATTGAACTCCGATCGGTTGCTGCATTAACGAAGCCTAAATCAAATGCGGCATTATGTGCCACCATAATCGCACGCTGACAACCTGCCGCTTTCATTTTTTTGCGAACGAGTTTAAATATTTCTGTAAGCGCTTTTTTCTCGTCTACCGCACCACGTAATGGATTAGTTGGATCAATGCCGGTAAATTCTAACGCCGCAGGCTCTAAATTAGCTCCTTCAAAAGGATCAACATTAAAATGTATTGTTTCATCTAAACTAAATTGGCCTGTATTTTCATCTAAGGACAATGTTGTTGCTGCAATCTCTAACAGGGCATCTGTTTGAGCATTAAAACCAGCAGTTTCAACATCAATAACAACAGGGAAATAACCGCGAAAACGTTGAGCAAATAATGATTTATCAGAAGATGTATTAGTAGAGCTTGAATTGTCAGACATAGAATAGAAAAACAGGAATAGATAGTAAATTCACTAGATTATCTCAGAAATTAGAGCAGATGGCATCATTGAAAGTTAAATGCAGGCAATTTAATTGTTGTAAATGCTAATTTACTGTTAAAGTTATTAATGATTATGTCGATAGAGTGATTGTCGAAATTTAAAATTAGATTAATTGGCATGAATAGTATTGTTATGAAAAGAATTCTTACCTTAGTTACATTATTGCTAACTGTTGTCCAAGCAAATGCTGGTATCAGACAATATCGTGCCGATATTGAAAACTCTAATTGGCAACTCACTAACAATTCTCGTTTGCAATGTACATTGTCACATCAAATCCCTCGTTATGGCGAAGCCAAGTTTTATAGTTCAGCAAATCGCAAAATGAATATGGAATTCGAACTCGATATGATGCGTTTGCCTGATAGCTACTCTTTAGCTGAGGTCCGTTCAGAAGCGCCTAATTGGCGTCCAGGTATTTCTGGAAGAACCATTGCTGATATGAAACTACACAAACAGTTTTCGCCAAGTTTGCCGAAAAAAATTGCCTGGAATATGCTTAATGAGTTGGACCAAGGCATGAGCCCAACGTTTTACTATAACGATTGGTACAGCGATAATGAAAAAATCAGTGTTGGCTTGTCAACGGCTCGCTTTCAAAAGGCTTATCAAGACTTTGTAAGCTGTGTTGGCAATTTACTTAATTTTAGTTTTGAAGATATTTCTTATACTGTACTTAATTATCAGTTTGGCTCAGACAAATTAACTAAAGCATCGCAAAAGCGCATGAATATGATCGTAGAGTATTTATCATTGGATCCAGAGTTAGAACTCGTCTTAATAGATGGTTATTCTGATAGTTATGGTGGCCGCAATACTAACTTGAAAATGTCACAACGCCGAGCCAACAATGTGAAAGACTTAATTGTCAGCAGTGGTATTGATGCTAGCCGCATTGATGCTGAAGGCTACGGTGAAAAACGCCACGTTGCATCAAACGCCACCATTATAGGGCGTAGTAAAAACCGTCGCGTTGTTATCCGCATGGAACAACCATAGTATAAACTGTTAAATAGCACTTGAAGAGGCCTGTAGATTCGCTGTAATCTACAGGCCTCTTTTGTTTTGGATACAATTTATGAAAACTATTATTCGTTTTGTTGCCACATTTTGCTGTCTCGCTCAGCTAGCTTGGTCACAAATAGCTTTAGCGCAAGTTAATGATGCATTAACGTATGCAAATTATGATCAAGTAAAAGTAAACCACTTATATTTAGATCTTGCGGTTGATTTTGACGAGAAATCACTAAAAGGTTTTGCTGAGTTAAGTTTAAATTGGCTTAGTGATGATGTCGCTAATGTTTATTTAGATACTCGTGATTTAGAAATTCACCGTGTGATGGCAAAAGCTGCCAATGGCCAATGGCAAAATGTTACTTTTGATTTAGCAAAACGTGACGATGTTATGGGCGCAAAACTTACCGTAAAAACCTCATTTAAAACGCCAAAGCTGAGAATTTACTATAACTCATTACCACAAGCATCTGGCTTACAGTGGTTATCTCCTGAGCAAACTGCAGGTAAAGATAAACCATTTATGTTTAGCCAAAGCCAAGCAATACATGCCCGTTCATGGATCCCAATTCAAGATACACCAAGTGTACGTATGACCTACAATGCACGTATTACAACATCAGATGACTTACTTGCTGTAATGAGTGCTGATAATGCACCTGATACCGCGCGTGATGGTGACTACTCATTTTCAATGCCACAAGCCATTCCTGCATACTTAATTGCAATCGGTGTTGGTGATTTGCAATTTAAAGCAATGAGCGAGCAAACGGGGATTTACGCTGAACAATATATTTTAGATCGTGCAGTTGCTGAATTTGACGATACACAAGCGATGATCGATGAAACTGAGAAATTATTTGGTGCTTATCGTTGGGGTCGTTATGACTTACTTATTTTACCACCAAGCTTCCCTTTTGGTGGTATGGAAAACCCACGTTTATCATTTATCACTCCAACCGTTGTTGCGGGCGATAAAAGCCTAGTTAACTTAATTGCACACGAACTAGCGCATTCTTGGTCTGGTAACTTAGTGACTAACGAAAGTTGGCATGACCTATGGTTAAACGAAGGTTTTACCAGTTATGTTGAAAACCGTATTATGGAAGCGGTATTTGGAGTAGATCGTGCCGTAATGGAGCGTGCGTTGGATGCACAGAACTTAGGTTATGAAATTGCTGAATTACCACCAGGTGATACGCAGTTATTTATCGATTTAGCAGGTCGTGATCCTGATGACGCTTTTTCAGGTGTTCCATATACAAAAGGGCAGTTGTTCCTACTCTACTTAGAAGAAAAATTCGGTCGTGAAAAATTTGATACGTTTATCATGCAATACTTTGATGATCATGCATTTGAAAGTCTAGGTACTAAAAACTTTGTTAAATACTTAAAAGCAAACCTAACTCATAAGTATGCAGGTATTGTTAGCGATGAAGAAGTAAATGAGTGGATTTACGAACAAGGTTTACCAAGCTTCACCCCTAAGCCTAAATCAGATGCTTTTGTTAAAATTGATGACTATATTGCAAAATGGACAAGTGGGCAGCTTGAACTTGCACAATTGCCAACGAAAGCGTGGACATTGCATGAGTGGTTACATTTTATCAATAACTTACCTTTAGATATTTCATCTGACCGTATGGCGAGTTTAGATAAAGCGTATAACCTTACGAATAGCACAAATGCGGAAGTAGCACATGCGTGGTATTTGTTATCTCTTCGCTCAGGTTATGATGTAGTTTATCCTGCAATGGCGACATACTTAGAGTCAATAGGTCGTCGTAAGCTAATTGTGCCGTTATATAAAGAGCTTGCACAGTCTGCAAAAGGCAAAGAGTGGGCACAGGAAGTTTATGAAAAAGCACGCCCTGGTTATCACCCATTAGCGCAAGGTACGGTAGATGCTATTTTACTGAACTAATAATTGCTTATTAGATAAATAAAAACACCGCTTTTAGCGGTGTTTTTTTATGCTACTAGTAATATCAATGTGTTCTATAAGTCAGTTTTATTATCAACAATAACATCAACCTGACGAAGATTATTTTGCTGAGAAATCACCACTCTAATTTGTTGCTGTATCGTTGAATAATTTAACGTTAAGCGGCCGCGTTTTCGCTCTTGTGCAATAGCTTCACCATAGTTTTCTTGATAAAAGTTAATCACGGCTTGTTCGGTGGCTGAGGTAAAGTAATTAATCACCGCTGGTGTTTTATCATCAAACTGTGCAAATATGCGAGCACCTGCAACAACAGGAATATCAACCTTTTTGGCCGTGTTACCTTCCACATTTTCGTCCGCTGCCATGGCTACGGCGCCAGTACTTAAAGTCGTTAACCCCAATAAGCCCGCTAACATTGTTGTTTTAGCTTTAAAACGCAGTGATTGCATCCGTAGATCCTTATTAATATTCAATGTAATACGCACTATTGAGTGTGCACCTTGATGTTTTTGCTGTCAAATTTTACCCAAAAACCTAGTAACTAAGCTGGTGTGCTTTTGGAGCTCAGGTATAAATATTCCCCGTTTTGCGCTTGTTAATTGTTCGTATCGTTTAAATGTTGTTAACTTACTGATTATTATTTGATTTTTATGAACGGTCAACAAAATCTTCTCGATAATGGTCGACCCAAAGCGCTGTTGCACCGCAAATAGCAACCGGCATTACCACTAAATTTATAAAAGGGATCATTGAAAATACAGCCGTAGTAATACCAAAACTGTAACTTAATCCTTGTCGCTGTTTTAGCGCTAGTCGCATAGCAGGGAAGGCAACCTTATGGTTGTCAAACGGATAATCTTTATATTGTATTGCCATCATCCAAGCTAAGAATAAAAACCACAGCACTTGCCCAACCACTGGTAATATCCAATAGAGCAAAAAGAAGCCAATAGCACGTGGTAAATAGTAAGCTAGTTTACTTACTTCACGGCCTAAGGTTCTTGGAATATCTTTAACAATATCGAACGCGCCACCATTTTTTAACGGTTTATTGGTGAGTAAGGCTTCAACCTTCTCAGATAAGAGTCCATTAAAGGGGGCTGCAATCCAGTTAGCAACGGAACTAAAAATAAACGAGAAAATTATCAAAGCAAAAAAAATTGCTAACGGCCAAATAAAGTTACTTAGCCATGCAAATGATTCGCCAAGCCAGTCTTCAATCGTTGCCATATAACTTTCTAGCTGTAAAAACATATAATAGAAAGCACTGGCGAATAACACTAAATTAACGGTTAATGGAATAAAAACAAAGCGGCGAATGCCCGGTGTGCGAATTAATTCAAATCCTTTAAAAAAATAACCGGCACCACCGTTCGCTAAAGGAGGATTATTGTTGTAACTCATTGCTGATTTATTAACCTAACTAGTTGATATTCATAGTCCGATTATAGGATCCTTACTTCATTATGAACAGCACTGTGATGTTACAAAGTACATCAATCTCTGATACAGTGGGCGCAATGACTCAGGTTTTTATTTATTTCTCTTAAATTGTCTAAATTTTGCAAAAGTATTGCTGAAATTATAACAATTAACGTCAACGATTAGGTTATTCGGTTTAATGCGACTCAAGCATATAAAATTGGCAGGTTTTAAATCATTTGTCGATCCAACTAAAGTGCCATTTGAACAACAAATGACCGCCATTGTTGGGCCTAATGGTTGCGGAAAATCAAATATTATTGATGCTGTTCGTTGGGTACTCGGTGAAAGCTCCGCTAAAAACTTACGCGGTGACGCCATGACCGACGTTATCTTTAATGGTGCAGCGAGTAGAAAGCCTATTGGACAAGCCAGCGTTGAGCTTGTTTTTGATAATATGCAAGGCCGTATACAAGGTAATATGGCTGATAGAAACCAAGTTTCTGTTCGACGAGTCGTCAATCGGGAAGGTACTAATAGTTACTTTCTCAATGGCACTAAATGTCGTCGTCGCGATATTACCGATATTTTCCTAGGTACAGGTTTAGGTCCTCGCAGTTATGCCATTATTGAACAAGGCACTATTTCTCGCTTAATTGAATCAAAACCGCAAGAGTTGCGGGTATTTATTGAAGAGGCGGCGGGTATCTCAAAATATAAAGAGCGCCGCAAAGAAACAGAGAACCGAATTCGTCACACTCGAGAGAACCTTGCCCGTTTAAGCGACATTCGTGTCGAACTTGATGTGCAAATTGACAAATTACACCAGCAGGCACAAGCCGCTAAACGTTTTCGAACGTTAAAACAACAAGAGCGCAAGTATAAAGCTGAACTAGCGGTTTTACGTTGGCAAAAGTTTGAACAACAAAGAGAGCAGCACCACAAACGCATTGTTGAAATTGATAACAAAATAGCCGGACAAAATAGTCAAATTAGTCAGTATGAACTTGAGGTGATTAAACTAAAAGATTCAGTATTACACTGCAATGATAGCAATCAAACTTTGCAGCAGCAAAAGTTAACCTTAAGTCAAGATATTACCCGTGCTGAGCAAAATATTAAGTATTTAAAAGAGCAGGCAGAAAAGTCTCAGTCTGACAATGTTTTAACACAACAACAGTTATTAAATGCTCAGCAGTTGGTATTAACAGAGCAAGAACAGCTGCAACTTTGTTTAAAACAATTAGCCGATAAACAACCGCAATTACAAGCAATAGAGCTGGCGCTAGCTACAAACCAAGAAGAATTAGCTGAGCAACAACAAAAGCAGAAAAAATTAAACTCACTTTGGCAGCAACAACAACAAGCACGTGAGGCGCTTCAACAGCAGTCGTTAAAAGTTCATGCTGAAATTAGCCAGCAACAAACCATTGTTGAACAAGCTAAGTTACGGATCGAAAAAAGTCAGCAACAAATTGCGAAATTACCTCCAAAAAACGATAGTGTTACAACAAAATACCACCAAGAAAAAAATGTAATTTTAGCCACTAAAGAGCAATTGCAGCAGCAAACGAGCAAGCTGGCATTGGCTCAAGAACAAGCGCTTAGCGAACAACAACAAGTGCAGCAAGAGCTTTCTTTGTTATCGGCGCAACAAATGGTTAAAAAGCAAGTGGTTGCAGAACTTAAAGCTAAACTTGCTGATCAAGCGCTGTGGAGTGAGCAACAAGAGCAATGGCTAAATAGACAAAATAATGCCGCATATACGGCGATAAAAAATAAATTACAAGTAAGCCCTGGTTGGGAGTTAGCAGCGGAAGTAGTGCTATCTCATCTTATGGCAGGGCACTTAGTTGATAATTTGCCTGAAGCTGATCAAAATAAAAGTTTATCGGCAGAAACCTTATGCTTAGTTTTTAAAAGTAATACCGCGGAAGGTGCGCAACAAAGTGAGGTACTTGCAACTGATACAGCAAAAACAAGTGGCAAAATCGGCGAAAAAATCAGTGAAAGTTTAGTTAGTAAAGTTTCAGGAGTTGATGAACTTACTCCTTGGCTAAGCAATATTTTCCTTGCTACAGATTATGCCAGCGCGGCAGAACAACTTAATACATTGGCAAATCACCAAAGCTTTATTTGCCCTGACGGTACTTGGCTTAGTCAACAAGTTTTAAGAAAAGGTAAGCTAGAGCAAGGCTACGATTACATTAGCTTACAAAGCCAGTATGAGATTGAACAAGCCCTGTTAGCTAGCACCTTTGAACAACATCAGGTATTAGAAAAGCAACAAGTAGAAAGCACAGAAAATATCGAGAACTTACAACAGAAAAAAGTAGCACTAAGCGCAGAATTAGAGCAACAACAAGACAAGCTCTATAGTCTTGAACAAGCATACTCGTTAACGCAACAAGAACAAATACATCAACAACGAGAGCGTGATAATTTACTGGCACAAATTACTCAAGAGCAGAAAAACAGTGGTACTGCTGAACAAGCATTGTTGTTATTAACACAACAACTAGCTTCCTTATCTAATAATAATGATGATGACTCGAATCAACATGGCCAACAACAAGCTGAATTACAGGCAGTTATTGAGAATATTCAGCAAGGTAGCCAAGAATTGCATGCGCAACGCCACCAATTAAGTTTATTGGTTGAACAACTTAAAAGTCAGCAGGCGCAACGAGAGCAAACCATCAGAGGCAACCAGGAAAGTATTAACGCACTGACACAAAGGTTAACATCGAATAGCCAAACGGTAGATGATGGCAGCACGTCATTACAAGAGTTAGAGCAAAACCTGCCGCAATGGCTTGATAATTTGTCGGCGATTAATGAAAAGTTACAGTTTAATCAAAAAATATTAAATGACAGCCAAAGTCAATTATCGGCATTAGAACTGGCGCTGAAAACCAGTCAAAATAAAGTCAGCACGTTAAATGAGCAACATGCACGTTTAACATTAGACAGTGAAGGTTTTAAATTGCGGGCAGAAAATGCCATGGAAGTATTGACAGAACTACAACAAAATATTGATAGTGTAGTTTCGGCAATGCCAGAAAATGCAAAAGAGTCGCTTTGGCAAGCGCAATTAATTAAATTGGCTAAAGATATTCAACTGTTGGGGGCAATTAATTTAGCTGCGATAGAAGAGTATGAAACACAGTTTGAGCGGAAAAATTATTTAGATCAGCAAGATCAAGACCTTAATAAGGCGATAGCGACTTTAGAGTCAGCAATTGCAAAAATAGATAAAGAAAGTCGACATAAATTTAAATTAACCTTTGACCAAGTGAATAATGATTTACAGTCGTTATTTCCTAAGGTTTTTGGTGGTGGTCAGGCATATTTAGCGTTAACAGGTGAAGACTTGCTCGATACTGGCGTTACGATCATGGCGCGGCCACCAGGTAAAAAAAATAGCACAATACATTTATTATCTGGTGGAGAAAAAGCGCTGACCGCATTATCATTAGTATTTGCAATTTTTAGGCTTAACCCTGCTCCATTTTGTTTACTTGATGAAGTTGACGCACCATTAGATGATGCTAATGTCAGTCGCTTCTGTAATTTGGTTCAGGAAATGTCAAAAACAGTACAATTTATTTATATTAGTCATAATAAAATAGCAATGGAGATGGCATCACATTTAACTGGCGTAACTATGTTTGAACCTGGAGTTTCACGCATGGTTGCCGTTGATATTGATGAAGCCATCGCTATGTCAGAAGTATAAGAAGCAGTAAAGAATAGGCTAGGTAATGGAAGATAGTTTCAGAAACACATTAATAATAATTAGTGCTATTGTGATAGCAGCCATTTTCATTCATGGTTACTGGACCATTAGGAAACAAAAAAATCCTTATAAGTTAAAAACTAAAGATGAACCTGTTGTGCCAGAGTCACGCGGGTTTGATGGTTCTGGCTTTGATCAAGATGGTGTTAGTAAACCGAAAGTGATTGGTAATAATCCGTTGCATGATGAGCCGTCAGTTAAATCACATCTTGTTGAAGATGGTGAAGAGTTTCACTCAGACAAGCCTATGCCTGATGCGGTGCCACCTGCTGCATTTGAAGAAAAGGAACAAGGTCTTAACTTTGGTGCTTTACTAAATGAAACAGAAGAAGTGCCAGAACATTTAAAACAACAAGCTTTGTCAGATGCACCTGACTATGCCGCTGAAAATAGCGACGAACAAGACTTTTTCCCTGAATCAGCAACGGAAGAAATTGCCAGCGAAGCGCCAGTAAAAGCTGAACCAGAACTAGAACCTGTTTACCAACAACCAGTATCTCGTGCTAAGCCTAAACCTGCTGTGGAAAAATCTGTACCTCGCAAGAAAAACGTACGAAAATCCGCAATTAAACGTAACCAAATGGAAATTAATTTTGGTGATGAAGCAGTAGAAGACATGCCAAGTATGTCTGCAACAGAAACCGCTGAGAAAGTACCAGAAATAGAACCACAAGTTATTGTGCTTTCGGTTGTTATGCCTGAAGGGCAAGCAATGTCAGGTGCTGCATTATTGCCAACATTACTGACTTTAGGATTAAAGTACGGTGAAATGAATATTTTCCATCGCCATCAAGACAATGCCGGAAATGGCAAGGTAACATTTAGTTTAGCAAATATGATGAACCCAGGCACGTTTGATTTAGACGATATTGAAAATTTTAGCACCCAAGGTATTACGCTATTCATGACCTTGCCAAATACGGGTGACGCATTTGAAGTGTTTGAACAAATGTTAAATGCTGCCAAACAACTGGCTTTGGAATTTAAAGCACAACTACTTGATGACAAGCGCAGTGTAATGACTAAGCAAACAGAGCAACATTACATTGGTATTATTCGAGAGTTTGAGCGTAAAAGTCGCATTGGATCATTCTAGTACCCTAAAGCATGACACGAATTACTGGGCTAATTTTCCAAATAAATTAGCCTCAGTAGCCACCACCAATCCCACTATCCAAAGTTAAATCATTATGTCTGAGCAAGTTGCTAGTAACCGTATCGCTGAAATTTGTCAGCTAATTCATCATTACAATCATCAATACTATGTGTTAGATGAGCCCAGTGTTCCTGATGCTGAGTATGATAGATTAATGCGTGAATTGATAACGCTTGAGACTGAAAACCCAACACTTAAAACGTTAGATTCTCCGAGTCAAAAGGTTGGTGGTGAGGCACTAAAGGCATTTAGTCAAGTAACGCACCAGTTGCCAATGCTATCGCTAGATAATGTTTTCTCTGAACAAGAGTGGCAGGCATTTGTTAAACGAATAAAAGATCGTTTAAAGTCGGAGAAAGAATTCCCCATTTGTGCTGAGCCTAAACTTGATGGCTTAGCGGTTAGTTTACGTTATGAAAATGGTATTTTCGTACAGGCAGCAACGCGTGGTGATGGTAGTGTTGGTGAGAATATTACTGAAAACATTCGTACTATCAAATCCATCCCTCTTCGCCTTCAAGGACAAAACTACCCAGATATTCTGGAAGTACGTGGTGAGGTTTTTATGCCGAAAGCCAGCTTTGAACGTTTAAATCAGCAGGCGGTTAAAAAGGGAGAAAAAAGTTTTGCAAACCCTCGCAATGCTGCGGCCGGTAGCTTGCGTCAACTTGACTCGAAAATAACGGCTAAACGTAACTTAGCATTCTATGCCTATGGTTTAGGCTTTGTTGGTGCAAGTGAAACTAATGATGATGAAGGCATTGATGAAATTTGGCTAGCAAACTCGCATTATCAACGTTTATGCCAAATAAAAGCCTTAGGCTTGCCGATGTGTCCTGAAGTTAAGTTACTTGAAAACGCTGAGCATGTAGAAGATTTTTATCAAGATATTTTGCAACAGCGTGACGCACTAAGTTATGAAATAGACGGTACGGTATTCAAAGTTGATGATATTGATTTACAGCAGAAATTAGGTTTTGTTGCACGTGCGCCACGCTGGGCTACAGCATATAAATTTCCAGCTCAAGAAGAATTAACCACCCTTGATGCGGTTGATTTTCAAGTAGGCCGTACCGGCGCTATTACACCTGTTGCCCGCTTAAAGCCTGTGTTTGTTGGCGGTGTCACCGTTAGTAATGCCACGTTACATAACCAAGATGAGATTGACCGTTTAGGTATTCAAATTAACGATACGGTGATTATTCGCCGCGCGGGTGATGTTATCCCACAAATCGTTAGTGTAGTGCTAGAACGTCGCCCAAATAATGCTGAAAATATTGAGTTTCCAAAACAATGTCCAGTCTGTGAATCTGCGGTAATGAAAGCTGAAGGGGAAGCAGTATTGCGATGTACTGGCGGTTTATATTGTCAGGCGCAACGAAAAGAAGCGATTAAGCATTTTGCCTCTAGAAAAGCACTTGATGTTGATGGACTCGGCGATAAATTAGTTGAACAACTTGTTGATGAAGGCTTAATAAAAACGCCTGCTGATTTATTTAAATTAACCGAACTAGACGTTAGCACCATGGAACGTATGGGAAAAAAATCAGCGGATAATTTAATTAAAGGACTTGAGGTCGCTACAAACACCACACTTGCTAAGTTTGTATATTCACTTGGTATTCGAGAAGTAGGTGAAACCACGGCTGCAAACTTAGCACAACATTTTTTGACTTTTACTGCGATTAAATCAGCAAGTGAAGAGCAGTTGCAGCAAGTGCCAGATGTGGGCGTTATTGTCGCAAAAAATATTGTTAACTTCTTCGCGCAAAGTCATAATCTTGAGGTGGTTGAAGAGTTAGTTTCAATCATGTCTTGGCCAAATGTTGAAGTGAAAAGTGACGATGAACTACCACTTAAAGATCAAACGTTTGTACTTACTGGCACATTAAGTCAAATGGGGCGTAATGAAGCTAAAGCTGCACTACAAGCGTTAGGGGCTAAAGTTTCTGGCAGTGTTTCAGCGAAAACACATTACTTGGTTGCTGGTGAAAAAGCTGGTTCAAAACTAACTAAAGCCCAAGATTTAGGTGTGAAAGTTCTCACGGAAGAAGAAATGATAGCATTGCTTGATGCTTAAGTTACGTGATGTATTGTTTATTAAACTATAAAGCTAGGTCATTTATATTATGTTTGAGCTATTAGCTGATATTGGTCAGTGGTTTCGTGGTTATCAATATCAAATGGCAATGGCTATTGTTGCAACTGTATTGGTTATATTTGGTAGTGATATTAACAACGCTGTACGAAGCCTAGTTCGCAAACAACATTTTATTGTCCGTAGTTTAACTTTTGTTGTTGTATGCGCATTTGGCTATGGTTTACTTACCATCTGGCTAACTAAATTGCTATCGCAACAATTATCGCAAGTGCCAAATGTTTATATTTTTCCCTTGATTATAGGTATATTTTTACTGCTAGGAACATACGCTCAAAAGCATCGACACATCTAAAATACGATAAACAACAGGATGAATAGTGATTTATATTGCTGATAAACGTATGAAGGCGTATATAAACAATAATGCAGGTAATGGAATTAAGAGGGTAAATAAAATAGCTTCACACCATTCAATTACACGATAAAATTTCTGCCAATGAATATTGTTTTCTTTAGTGGATGGCAGTATTTGAAAGAAAAAAATAAAGGCGGCAATCACTAAACTTTCAATAGCGGTAAATAATATAAATATTGCTAACCATACTAAAAAATTTGGTGTGTTGAATTGAATTTGTGTCTGAAGTAAAACAAATAAGCAAAATAAAAATAAACTCCACGCCAACAGATGCCATTTAAAACGTGATATCGATATCGCTATATAATTAAAAAGCTCTGGGGTAATGGGTGGTTTCATTTTACAATTATGTTCATATAAATTTTATTGAATTATATCATTAGTATATCGTCTAATTGTTGGAGCCGAAAATGGTAATTGTTAGTTTACGTTAAATTTAACTAACTTATGAATAAGTAACGTTTTTAGCAAACGTTGCTGTAATATAATTTGTGGCAACCCACTTTAGTAATGTGAAAAAATATTGAGAGCAATATGAATCTAAAATCATTTAAGAGCCTTGCTTATTCCCGAACTATAATTGCTTTATTGGCATTATCGAGTGTAAATATGGCAACCGCAACAACACTTGCAGAATATTTGTTGGAAAAAAATGAAAAACTTGCGGTAATGGAAGGGCATGCTCAAGTACAATCTTCTCAGGTAATATCGTCGTTAAACTCAACCCGTGATTTTAAAAAAGCGAGCCCACTTGCTCGAGCTATGGCACAGTCTTCAACAGAAACAGAACAAGAAACCCAATTCATTGAAAAAACCTTAACGCTTGAAATTAGCGAACTGCAAGATAACAGTGGCTTAGTCTATTTAGGCGGGAAAGTTTCAGAGGTAGAGCTTAGCCGATATTTAAAGCAGCTTAAAAATAAATTGGGAAAAGAAAAGTATGCCATTTATCGTCAGCATCAAGCAGCGCGTGATCATCAATCTTTTCATGTCACTTTAGTTAATCCATACGAATATCAAACAATAAATAAAGAAAAATTTAATTTATCACAAAAGTTTCGAGTAACATTACATGGCATAGGTAAGGTGGCAAAAGGCGATAAAGAAAGTTATTTTGTTGTCGCATCATCGCCAGATGGTCAATTTATTCGTCAAAAATTATTATTAAAGAACAAAGACTTCCATGTGACGTTAGGCTTTTATCCTGATGATGTTTATGGTGTTAGCAAAGGGCGAGACACGCTAATTAGCAAATAAATTTCATTACTTTTAATTTAAACTCTTGTGATAAAATTGTGATAACTTTGTGAAAGTTTAGCAATGTTTGCTTTGCATACTGAATGCGAAATCATTTAGTCATCAAGGGAAACTTATGAAACTTTTTAAAGCAGCATCAGCTATTGCATTAGCTTGTTCAAGCTCAGCATTAATGGCACAAACCATTGATATCGAAATTACTAACTTAACTCACGCACAACATTTTACACCACGTTTAGTTATCGCACATGACAATACTGTCGATGCCTTTGAACCGGGTGTAGATGCATCGTCAGCATTAGCATGGCTTGCTGAAGCAGGTGTTATTGATGATGCACAGAATGCAGCTTCTTCAGGTCAAAACTTTGAAGCACTTTTAGGCCCAACAGATACTGATAATACATCTAACACTTGGCACCGTTTTGGTGGTTTAGTACCGCCTTCAATGTCAGTAAGTTATCCATTCGATACGATGGATAAACCATATCTTTCTATTTTATCTATGCTTATTCCAACCAATGATGCCTTCGTTGGTTTAGATAGCATTAAAATTCCAACTACTCCAGGTACATATACTTATATGCTACATGCCTATGATGCTGGTACTGAGTTAAATGATGAATTAAACAGCACTCGTACTGATATCGTTGAGCAAGGTGGTACACCGCTAGGTGGTTACGGTGCTCCTGGTGTGGCAGGTGTTGGTGCATCTCCGGTACCGTTAGGTGTTGGTGGTACGGGTGTTGCTGTTAAAGTTGGTTTTGCTGAAGATGGCACAGCCATTGGTGCCAACGAAGTTGTTGATGGTACCGATGGTCCAGTTCATATTCATCGAAATGTTTTAGGCGATACAAGTCTTACTGATGGCGCAAGTGATCTACAGTCTACTGAACATCGTTGGTTGAACCCTGTTGCTCGAGTAACTATTACTATCCCAGCACCTTAATTAAGGGAGAACAGATCATGAAAATTAACAAAATAAGTTTAGCTTTACTGCCTCTTGTTGCAGTACTAGCAACCGGTTGTGGTGGTGATGATGGTCGCAATGGTGTTGATGGTGCTGATGGCGCACCAGGTATAGACGGCACAAATGGCACTGACGGCACAAATGGTACAGACGGTACTAATGGCACAAATGGTACTAACGGCAACCTTGCTGTTTATACTGTGCAGTTAACTAACTTAACCTATAGCCAACCATTTTCTCCTGCTGCGATCATTTTGCATGAGCCCGGATATAACGCATTTATTGATGGTGAAGCGGCAAGCCTTGGTTTAGAGCAGTTAGCTGAAGGTGGTAACCCAGCAGAGTTAATCGCTGAAGCATTGGCTGCAACGCAGTATCTTGATGCTATTGCGACTGATGGGGCAACACCGCCACGTTCAATCGGAGCAACATCAACTTTATTAGTACCTTTACTTGATGTTGATGATTTAAGGCTAACATTTACCACTATGTTGGTTGATACCAATGACGCCTTTACTGGTCTTAATGCTGCTGATATCAGCAATATGACGGTAGGTCAGTCGGTAAGCTTTATGGCACCAACTTGGGATTCAGGTACTGAAGCTAATACTGAAACCGCAAGTACAATGCCAGGTCCTGCAGCAGGTGCAGCTGGTGGTGGTGGTGCAAGTGCCGGTTTTGACGCAGCACGAGACGATCTTTTTGACCGAGTTCACTTTCATCAGGGTGTTGTTACTAATGCCAATGCAACTGATGCAAGTAAAGAAGGTTTAACAACTTCCGTTTTAACAGAAGCGGATCGTTGGGATAACCCTACTGCTCGAATCGTAGTAACACGTACACGCTAAAGTAAAATGGCGCCTTAAATCAAGATGGTATCGATAGGCGCCATTATTTTCTTTTCCTCAATAATTCGAAAGTATTTTTGCACTAGTAAGTTCTTATGCTGCAGACATAGAGAAAAATAACGAATGAACCTTGAAATGTTTCGAGGTGATAATTGTTATTTTTTTGTCGACGTTCTTATAAATAAGATAATAATGACGGAGCAGAGCATGGATACCATACTGGTTGTGGAAGACGATCAAGATATTGCCGACTTAGTAAAGTTGAGTTTAGAGGAAGTAGGTTTAAGTGTTGAACACTGTTTATCAGGTGAAGCGGCACTCGATAAATTATCAAACCAGAGCTATGACCTAGTCATGCTTGATGTCATGCTTCCGGGTATGTCTGGTTTAGATGTTTGTCGGCAACTTCGAGAGCAAAAGCCCGAACAGGTGATTTTAATGGTAACGTCAAGAAATAGTGAAATAGATCGTGTACTAGGCTTAGAGCTTGGTGCTGATGACTATATGACAAAACCATTTAGTGTACGAGAATTACAAGCTCGAGTGCGGGGGCAGTTGCGCCGAGTACACCTATTATCAAGATTAAGTCAGCAACAATTAGAGAAGCAATTGCCTGAGCAATATTTAACGTTAGGCGCGTTGCAAATTGATAATGTTTCTCATCGAGCAACGTTAAATGGCAAGAATGTAGAGCTTACTTCTACCGAATTCGATTTGTTATTTTATTTAGCGTCACACCCAGATCAGGTTTTTTCTCGTGAACAATTATTAAGTTCTGTATGGGGTTACCATCACAGTGGTTATGAACATACGGTGAATTCACATATTAATCGCTTAAGAAATAAAGTTGAACGTAATGCCACCAAACCTGAAATAGTGCAAACTGTTTGGGGAGTAGGCTATAAACTATGTCGCCATGGTGTTGCCGCGTGAAATTATCTCTTTACCACAGACTATCCTTATCATTGTTAGTGGTATTTATTGTCATTATTAGCGTGTTTTTTATTTGGGCAGAACATTTAGAACAAACGACACGATATGAATCAACACAGCACTTACATCTATCACTTGCTGCTAGCCTTGCCCGAGATAACCCATTACTTCAAGAAGGCGCATACGATCATCAAGCGCTGAAAAATCTTTTTCATACCTTAATGGTGCTTGGCCCGGCATTTGAATTCTATTTCGTCGATCCAAGTGGTGTTATTTTAACTCATTCAATAGCTCCTTCTTTGATAAAGCGCGACCGAATTGATATTACGCCGCTAATTCAATTAACGCAAAATCAAGTTAGTTTGCCCATTTATGGGGATGATCCACAACATCAACGTCGACAAAAAATCTTTTCAGCAGCCCCTGTTTTTAATGGTAGCGAATTAAGAGGTTACCTGTACGTAATTGTTGCAGGAGAGCGTTATGAATCAGCTTACAGTAAAATTGATTCGGATAATCAAGCAGAGCTTTCTATGGTAATGCTGGTTGGCGCCTTACTGTTTCTCTTTATTGTTATGTTGGGAATATTTTATTACTTTACTCGGCCATTACGCCGATTAAATAAAGACATTCAATTGCTCAAAGAAGTTGGATTTAATAAAGCAAAAGTCAGTTTAACGCCATGGATGGCCAATAGTAATAATGAAGTACACCAATTAGGGGTTGCATTTGAACAAATGGTTGAACAAATCAACAGTCAATTAACCTTACTTCAGCAAAGTGATGTGCAACGCCGAGAATTATTGGCAGATATTTCTCATGACTTACGAACACCGTTGTCGTCTTTGCAGGGCTTTATTGAAATGATAGCCCATAAAGGGGATAAGCTAAGTGCCAATGAGCGAGAAAAATATACCAATACCGTATTAAAAAATACTTTGCAGTTAAAGCTCCTTATTGATCAAATTTTTGAACTTGCTCATCTTGAAGGCGGTCAAGTGTCTTTAAACTTTGAAGGCTTTAATTTAGCTGAGTTACTGTATGATGTAATAGCGAAATTTAGCCTAGAAGCAAATGCTAAGCATATTGATATCAGTGTTGAACCAAGCAGTTCTTATACGCAAGTACATAGTGACATTGCCAAGTTAGAGCGGGTTATTAGTAATTTATTAGAAAATGCCATTCGCCATACCAGTGAAAATGGCAAAATTGTTTTTGCAATTAAGGAGCTAGATGACAATCAGTGCCAGTTAACCATAAGGGATAATGGTACAGGTATAAAAGCAGAAGAACTGTCATATATTTTTGATACTCGCTATCGTGCCAGTAATGCCATACAAGACAAGAATAAGCATACAGGACTTGGATTAGCCATTACTAAAAAGCTATTAGAGCTACTTAAATCTGATATCAAAGTGCAAAGCACTTTAGGTACAGGTACATCATTTTCATTTAACTTAAGACGTGTAAATCACTAACACTTTTAGGTAGATAGCTGACAAAACGATAAAAGAAATAATAGATATTTATTTTGCCATTACCTAAAATAAACATACAAAGGATTATTTTAGGAACTTCAATGAAATTTAAACTAGCAATGTGTCTTGCTGCAATTGTGCTAACAGGCTGTACGAAATCATCTACTGGTCGTTCGCAATTAATGATGATGCCAGATGATGAGCTCAATAAAATGGGGATTGCGTCGTTTGAAGATATGAAAACTAAAGAAAAAATTAGTCAATCTCCTGCAATTAACCGTTATGTGCAATGTGTTGCCGATGCTATTACGGTTAATGTACCTAAGTCTGCACATGACGGCAGCTGGGAAGTTGTGGTATTTGACTCCCCGCAAGTGAATGCTTTTGCATTACCTGGTGGAAAAATTGGCGTATATACCGGCATTTTAAACGTTGCTGAAAACCAAGATCAATTAGGCGCCATTATCGGTCATGAAGTGGGTCATGTTATTGAACGTCACTCGAACGAACGATTATCCTCAAACCAAGCGAGTCAAATGGGACTATCAGTAATTAATGTGCTTTTAGAAAGCCAAAATATTGAAAGCCGTAATACTGTTATGGCAGGTTTAGGCTTAGGCATGCAGTATGGTGTGCTAATGCCGTATGGCCGCAGTCATGAAAGTGAAGCCGATATAGTCGGCCAAGATCTCATGGCAAAATCAGGCTTTGATCCAAAGGCGAGTATTGCGTTATGGCAAAATATGGCGAAACAGTCAAAAGGTGCGCCACCAGAATTTATGTCTACTCATCCATCGAACGCAACGCGTATTAAGCAATTAACTGAGCATTTACCAAACTCTACGCCATTTTATACGCAATCAACGCGACCGAAATGTGCTAAACCAAACATGTAGTTTAAGAAGTATGAGATACGCTAAAGCCTTAAAAATGCTTTAGCGTTATGTAAATTCAACGGTTATTTTTTGGTTATTCGCCAAAAAGCAAAGCTGGCAACAACTAATAATATCATTGGATAATAAGCATTTGATACCACTTCTAATGGTGATATTTTTAACGTAGCACCAAGGAGCAATGCTTGTGCTCCATAAGGCAATAAGCCTTGGTTTATACAGGCAAATATGTCTAGTAAGCTTGCGGAATGCGCAGGGCTTAATTCACCGTCTTGCGCTAAATCTTTTGCCGTTTCACCGGTAACAATAATTGAAACGGTATTATTAGCGGTAAAAAAGTTACAACTAAACGCTAATGAAGCAATGCCAATGCCCGAGGCGCGTTTTGGGTTATTTGGGCTTAATTTACGGGTTAATCGTTCAATACTAGCAGTAAGTGCACTTAAGCCTCCTTGGTGCTTAATAAGTTCACTTAAGCCACCAATAAATAGAGATAAAATAAAGATATCCTGCATACCTGCAAAGCCTTTATTAATGTCGCTTACCCAGCTTGCTAATTGGTAGCCATTATTTAACATACCAATCGCTGCTGCGAGAATTATTCCGATAATCAACACCATAAACACATTCATGCCTGATAGCGCTAGCGCCAAGATCACAATGTAAGGTAAGAAACCAATAATATCGAGATCTTGGCTGGCCTGATGATCAAGAGTAATGCCTTGGGCTGCAAAAATTGCTAAGCAAACTAACGCCGCAGGTACTGCAAACTTAAAATTAACTCTAAACTTGTCCTTCATGTGCGCGCCTTGACTGCGGGTAGATGCAATAGTGGTATCAGAGATAATTGATAAGTTATCACCGAAAATTGCGCCCGAAATGATACAACCAGCAATAATGCTCGGGTCTATATCGGAAGATTCAATAAACCCTAAAGCAATAGGAGCAATAGCGGCAATGGTGCCCATTGAAGTCCCCATCGCCGTTGCTAAAAATGCGGCAACTAAAAATAATCCCGGTAATAATAGGTAGTCAGGGAATATCGACAAACCTAATTGCACACTGGCATCAACACTTCCAGTTGCTTTTGCCACCGTGGCAAATGCGCCAGCCAATAAGTAGATAACACACATAGTTATAATATTCTGGTGGCCTGCACCTCGAATAAATTGAGCTATTTTTTCATTAGTGGTTTCACGTCCCATAGCAATTGCTAATAGTATTGCCGGAATGATGGCAATACTGGCAGGCAATTGATAAAACGCGAAGTCGACACCTTGTAGCGTTAAAACGATACCTGTGCCAAGAAATAGCCCTAGAAATACCCCAAATGGTAGTAGGCTTTTCAGGCTGTGATTTGGTGGGGGAGCTGAAACTGTTTGCTGTGTGTTTTCTGATGTCATGAATAAAGTCTTTATCGTTATTATTATTTTTTATAAATCAAACAATAACGACTTTTGCTAGAATGTCTATGTTGGATTGCATTATAGGAATAAAAAAACATTTGTCAATCTAGACGTCTAGAGGTTTATCTGGTTGTGTGAACGATTAAGCTCAGTTATTTACCTAAAGGAGATTAGCGTCAGGTGCTACTAATTGGCTAATACTCAGTTTATTTATTATATTTCTTGATGCTTATTAATATGTGGAAGACAACCTTTTAATAACGATGTTCTCTATATTATAATTGCTCAATAATTTACGATGCTGCTGTATAAGATGTCGTAATATAAACTGAGGTTATATGAAAGAGACAAATGCAAACACTTCTTCAGCTTGGTTGTTAGTTTTTAGCTGTTGGCTAATTGCCACAATCGCGACACTAGCGAGTTTGTTTTTTAGTGAAATTGTGAAGTTACCAGTATGTGTTTTATGTTGGTATCAACGTATTGCCATGTATCCTTTGGTATTAATGCTACCTTTGGCATTATTTCCTTTTGACGATAAAATAATTCGATATGCAGGCATATTGACACTATTTGGTGGTTTAGTTGCATTATTTCATGTATTACTCGTTGCTGGCGCTATTCCTGAAAGTGCTCAGCCTTGTATTGCCGATATTCCTTGTTCAGAAACGCACTTAAATATTTTTGGCTGGCTCAATATGCCAATGATGTCTTTACTAACATTTGTCGTAATCGGCATACTTTTATTTTTCGCTGATACTAAAACTAAATGAGGTTACCTTGAATAAAAAAATTCTATTTATTAGCACCGTGATTATATTATTTTTAGCTTTTTTCGCTGCGACATCAATATTTCAATCACAACAAGAAACTAAAGAAAATGAGTTAGCGAGTAGTCATATAGATGCGGTAAGCCGTTCAGGCTCACCCAGTAAAGGTGCGGCAGATGCTAAGGTTACCATCATTGAGTTTTTTGACCCTGCCTGTGAAACCTGCGCTCAGTTCTACCCATTAGTTAATAACATCATTAAAAAATATCCAGGAAAAGTAAAAGTAGAAATGCGTTATACACCATTTCACAAAGGAGCTGATAAAGTTGTGGCTATGCTTGAAGCTGCTCATTTGCAAGGTGAGTTTTGGTCAGCATTAAAGTTACTTTTTGCTAATCAACAGGGCTGGACACACCATCATACAGCGCAACCAGAGCTTGCATTACGATTTTTAGCAACTTTAGCAATAAATCAACAACAGTTAGAAACTGACATGATGAGTGAAAAAGTATTAAAAGTTATTGCTCAAGATGTTAGTGATGCAGAAACACTTAATGTTCGCGCAACACCGCAGTTCTTTGTCAATGGCAAACCATTAACTCGTTTTGGTTATCGAGAGTTAGTTAACATGGTTGAAGAAGCCATAGCCGTTGCATACTAGGTTACTTATTTAACAACAGTTCTAATCTACCAGGCGGTGATATATTTCACACTTTTACTATATCATCGCTTTATAAAACGAAAGCGCTAGTTCAATTGCTACTTCTTTGTCATTACCCACTCTAAATACCTTTATTTAAAAGATATTTTTATCTGTCCTTTACAATATTATCCTTTGTTTTTACTTCAAAAAAATAAAGTCGAATTGTTCTTGATGTACATCAATTGAACAGATTGAGTTTTCGCCTTTATCTGATAAGTTTAAATAGTGCTTATTGTAGTGCTGTTAAGCAAACTAAATTTCTAGAGCTTGCTGTAAATTCGCCATATCGATGTTTTATTAAAATGATGAACTCAAACTAGGAAGTGAATGTTGAGACGTTTTATTTACCTAGTACGGAGATCATAAGGTTTTTATTACTAATAAATGTTAAGGATATTCCATGTATAAAACGATTATTTGTGCAATAGAAAATAGCGATGAAGGTGAACTGGTTTTGTCTAAGGCGAACCAGCTCGCACAACTTACTCAAGCCAAGCTGATAGTGACTCATGTCATTCCCTATACGCTACTCCCTAATGATTACCAGAAAGAATTAAAGGAAAGTGCATTACCTGCTATCGAAGCAAAAGTTGCTACTTTTGGTATATCGATTAAAAACGTAAAAATTAAATTTGGTAAAGCATATGAACAAATATGCTTACTTGCTGAAGCTAAAAATGCAGACTTGATAATTTTAGGTACGCATTCGAAAAAAGGCATCAATGCATTGATTGGCTCAACGGCTAACGCGGTTGCGAATTACGCACATTGCGACGTTTCGCTAGTTAAAGTGTAGTTTATGGGGCTTAATTTGATTTCAATCCGCTAAGTATTTTACTTTTTTGCATGATAAACTTCTGCTTAGTTTAGTTAGCAAATTCGAGTAATAAAGGACGTGGAATGCATTTTGTTATTGTTGGTTGTGGTGCTGTTGGTGGATATTTTGGTGGCCGTTTAGCGCAACACGGCGAAAAAGTTACTTTTATCGCGCGTGGGCAGCAACTTAAAACATTACAAGAGTCGGGTTTAAATATTGAAAGCATTGAAGGTGATGTGCACTTACCTTCAATTGATGTGGAAAATGCGGAAAACTTAAACAGTGATAGTTTAAGCGCACCTGCAGATGTTATTTTTCTTTGTGTAAAGTCATACCAGTTAGCTGATGCTATCGTGCAAATTAAGTCATTAATCTCAGAGCAAACACGGGTAATACCATTATTAAACGGTGTTAACGTAGCAGAGGTTATGAAAGAGCATGGTATTTTACTTGAAAATATTTTTGGCGGTTTAGCAAAAATTATCGCGGTGAAAAATACTGATGGGACCATAATTCATAGTGGTGCCAAACCTCACATTACGTTAGGCGCCTTTGCTTGTAATGATACAAAAATTGAGAATGATGATTTAAAAGCAGTTGAAGCTAAGCAATTAAGCGAAATTGCAAAGCGTCTAAAGTTGGCAGGTATAAGCGTTGGAGTAACCAGTGATATTCATTTAGCTTTGTGGCGTAAGTTTATTTTTGTTGCGGCATGGGGGGCATTGGCTTCAGCGAGAAAATTTAATTTGGGTGAGATTCGTTCGCAAAGTCATATTGAGTTTTTACTAGAACGTATTGTTATTGAATATGCGGAAATAGCTCGAAAAATAGGTGTTCAACTTAGTGATAAGCACATTAAGGAAACAATGACCTTTCTTTCTCGACTACCAGGTAGTAGTGAGACATCTATGCAACGAGACATTGCCACAGGGCAACAATCGGAATTTGATATTCTGGTTGCGTATCCTATGAAACTTGTGAAAGAGTTGAATATATCTGCGCCAGTGCTAACCCAATGTTACCAAAAGTTGATTGAAATTATGAGTGAGAAGCGTTGAATTAAAATTCACAATAAAAGTCATGTAAAATAAAGTGTTAAGCTGTAAGATGTTTGGTAGTTGCTACAGAGTTAATACGTGATTTAAATCAGCCTACCTAAAGTAGGCTGTATAATAATTAGCTAGTGACCTGTTTCGTAAAACATATGAGCAGTATTTAGAACTTCATACGTTCCGTCTTGATAAAGAACTGTCGCACCTGCACTATAACCAGGATTATAAGCACGTACAGTCACATTACATGAAGTACCACCAGTACATTTTGCTTTGCCACTCCAAATGACAGTACTTATTGGTTTTGAAATGTTTTTAAGATAAAACTTACCATTCGTAGAATTACCAAATGAAAAGTCGAAACCTTCACAATCCTGTGTTCCGTTGCCAATAGAGTTTCCACCACTTTTTGGGTATACATCACATACAAGTTCAGTTGCTAGAGCTGAACCAGCAAAAAAAGTTGTACCAATAAGTGCTAAAGCCTTTAATGTTTTATTCACAATATATTCCTTATATTTTCCATTTAAGATAGTCAACTATCAATGTTGACTCAATAAAATTAACAATTTGATAACACTTTGTCAATAATGGTAATCATTATCATTTACTGTGGTTTCAATAAATTATAATAAATAACTAAAATGCTGTTACTAGCACTACAGACTGAGTCAAGTTTATGCTATTCTTGCGCGAATTTTTATCGTATCAATTAATGTGAAGATTAAATAATGTCTGAAAATAAAATCGAAACTATCGAACAACGCGTAAGTTACGGTGTAGGTCGTCAATTAGGTGACCAATTACGTAACAATCCTTTTAAAGATTTTGACGTATCTGCTGTACAAGCTGGTTTAGCTGATGCGATTGCAAATGCTGCAAGCCAAGTATCTGACGAAGACTTAAATGAGGCTTTTGCTGTTGTATCTAAAAAGATGCAAGAGTTAGAGCAAGCTGAAGCAAAAGAAAAGTCAGCTGAAGGCGAAGCGTTCCTTGCAGAAAATGCAAAGCGCGATGAAGTAACAGTAACTGATTCTGGTTTACAGTATGAAGTATTAGCTACAGGTGAAGGCGAGAAACCTTCTGCTGAAAGCACTGTACGTACACATTACCACGGTACTTTCATCAACGGTGATATCTTTGATAGTTCTGTTGATCGTGGCCAACCTGCTGAATTTCCAGTAGGTGGCGTTATCGCTGGTTGGACTGAAGCATTACAATTAATGACTGAAGGTTCAAAATGGCGTTTATATGTACCTTATAACTTAGCGTACGGTGAGCGTGGTTCTCAAGGTGCCATTCCTCCTTATGCAACCTTAGTTTTTGAGGTTGAGTTATTAGCCATCGTTAGCTAATAATACTATTTTTTAAAAGCCCTCATTTGAGGGCTTTTTTATAGGCTTTGTTTAAAACTAACTAGCTAAGAGCTAAACTCACTAAATGAATACTTTGATTATTGAAGCGCTATTTGAGCAGTACGTTACGGCATTTGAACAACAAGATATAGCAAAAACATTATCTTGCTATCAATTACCCTGTACTTTACATACGCCAGATAAAGCCGTGTTAATTTGTGATGTAGATGATTTTGAACGTGAATTTTCAGATATTTTCGATGTTTTATCACAGGCAGGTATAAAAACATTCAATAGCGCAAAAGCGAGTTTTAGTGAAGTTAATGCAGATTTAATTTTAGCCTGTATTGATTGGCAGTTTTTTTCTCAAGATGGCGAGCTGTTTACCGATTTTTCAGCTTTTTATCATATTGCTTTAGTTGATAAACAATGGAAAATTGTCAATGTAGTATCACAAGAGCTTAGCCAGTCAGTAGCGCTAAGTACCCCTTTTGATATTTCTAATAATACTGAAAATAAGATAACCGAATAGGAAAATTCATGATAGTTAAAGTTGCCATTTTAGGCTGTAGTGGGCGAATGGGACGCAATTTAATCGAAGCGGCAATTGAGCATAAATCAATTGAGCTAGTTGGTGGTAGCGTACGCAAAGGGTCGTCATTTGAAAATTTTGATCTTGGCGAGCTTGCTGGTATTGGCGCAATTGGTCAAAAGACAACGACAGATTACCAAACATTGTTAGCGGCCGATGTACTCATTGACTTTACTTCAATAGAATCGACTCTAGAACATATTCAATGGTGTAAACAACATAATAAAGCGCTAGTTATAGGGACTACGGGTTTTTCTGACCAACAAGTAGAAGTGGTAAAGAATGCAGGTGATGAAATTCCGGTAATCTTAGCGCCAAATACTAGTGTTGGTGTGAATTTATTATTTAAACTGCTTGAAGTAACAGCAAAAGCAATTGGCGACTATACTGATATAGAAATTTTTGAAGCACACCACAGATTTAAAAAAGATGCTCCGTCAGGCACTGCTGTGAAAATGGGGCAAGTGATTGCAGACACTTTAGGGCGAGACCTAAATAAAGTTGCAGTTTATGGTCGCGAAGGCATTACTGATGAAAGAAAGCCTGAAACGATAGGCTTTGCGACTGTACGTGCTGGCGATATTGTTGGTGAGCATACGGCATTTTTTGCAGATATTGGCGAGCGCATTGAATTAACCCATAAAGCAAGTTCGCGCATGACCTTTGCGCTTGGTGCAATGCGAGCAGCATTTTGGTTAAGTGAAGCCCCCGCTGGTTATTATGATATGCAAGATGTATTAGGTTTGAAAGACTAGCCAATAAAATGTTAAAAACCTGACTAAACAGTTAGGTTTTGTTGGTGTTTTTAATGGATAAGTATTGTTTTTGGCGTCTTTGTAGTAAAAACGTTAAAAACAGAGAGTTTTTTACAATTACTACTAGACGAAAGAAGCATTCAGGCGTAAAATAAGTGGATTTTGTCAAAAATTTACTGTTCATGATGAACTTGGTTTAATTTTTGGCATTTTTTGTGCGTATCGCTTTTGTAATTAATGGTGAAGTTATTAGTTGTTTCGCTATTAATATTCTTTCTTCTTAACGGAGGTTAAATTGACTAAATCTGCCATTTTAGTGCTTGAAGACGGCACTGTATTTAAGGGCACCGCTATCGGTGCAGAAGGGGCGGCTGTTGGTGAAGTTGTATTCAATACTTCAATGACAGGCTACCAAGAAATTCTTACAGACCCTTCCTATGCAGAGCAAATTGTTACTCTAACATACCCACATATAGGTAACACAGGTACTAATAGTGAAGATGAAGAATCTAGTACTATTTGGGCAAAAGGTTTAGTTATTCGTGACTTACCGCTATTAGCGAGTAATTTTCGAAATGAACAAAGTTTAAGTGACTATCTAAAAGCGAAAAATATTTTAGGTATCGCTGACATTGATACCCGTAAATTAACGCGTATTTTACGTGAAAAAGGTGCGCAAAACGGTTGCATACTTGCTGGTGAGAATATCGATGAAGCTACAGCGTTATTGAAGGCAAAAGAATTCCCAGGCTTAAAAGGCATGGATTTAGCGAAAGTTGTTTCAACTAAAGAACAGTACCAGTGGACAGAAGGTAGTTGGGAACTTGGTAAAGGGCATGTTACGCCTGAAAACTCTGAGTTTCATGTGGTTGCATATGATTTCGGTGCGAAACGTAATATTTTACGCATGTTAGTCGACCGTGGTTGTAAGTTAACGGTAGTACCAGCGCAAACATCAGCAGAAGAAATTTTAGCATTAAACCCTGACGGTATTTTCTTATCAAATGGCCCTGGTGACCCTGAACCATGTGACTACGCTATTGCCGCTATCAAAAAATTCTTAACTACAGATATTCCTGTGTTTGGCATTTGTTTAGGCCATCAGTTGCTTGGTTTAGCAAGTGGCGCAAAAACCATCAAAATGAAATTTGGTCATCATGGTGGTAACCACCCAGTAAAAGACTTTGATCGTAATGTTGTGATGATCACTGCGCAAAATCATGGTTTTGCAGTTGATGAAAATAATATGCCTGAAAACTTAACAGTAACGCATAAGTCATTATTTGATGGTTCAATTCAAGGCATTCATCGTACAGATAAACCAGCATTTAGTTTTCAAGGTCATCCTGAAGCGAGCCCTGGCCCTGCAGATGCAGCACCATTGTTCGATCATTTTATTGACCTAATCGTTGCAGCTAAAAAAGCTTAGTTCCTAGACAAGAGAAGAGAGATTATATAATGGCAAAACGTACTGATTTAAAAAGTATCTTGATCTTAGGCGCAGGCCCAATTGTTATTGGTCAGGCATGTGAGTTTGATTACTCTGGCGCACAAGCATGTAAAGCATTACGCGAAGAAGGTTATCGAGTTATCTTAGTTAACTCTAACCCTGCAACTATAATGACTGATCCTGAAATGGCTGATGCAACATACATTGAGCCTATTCATTGGGAAGTTGTTCGTAAAATTATTGAAAAAGAGCGTCCTTGTGCTGTACTACCTACTATGGGGGGTCAAACGGCATTAAACTGTGCACTTGAGCTTGAAGCTAAAGGTGTATTAGAAGAATTTAATGTTGAAATGATTGGCGCAACGGCTGACGCTATTGATAAAGCGGAAGACCGTAGTCGTTTCGACAAAGCGATGAAAGCGATTGGCTTAGAAACACCGCGTGCTGAAATTGTTCACACAATTGCTGAAGCCCATGATACGTCAACACGTATTGGTTTCCCTTGTATTATTCGTCCGTCGTTTACTATGGGTGGAACGGGCGGTGGTATCGCTTATAACCGCGAAGAATTTGATGAAATTTGTACTCGTGGTTTAGATCTTTCTCCTACTTCAGAGCTATTAATTGATGAATCATTAATTGGCTGGAAAGAGTATGAAATGGAAGTGGTTCGCGACAAAAATGATAACTGTATCATTATTTGTTCAATCGAGAACTTTGACCCTATGGGTATCCATACTGGTGACTCAATCACAGTAGCACCTGCACAAACACTTACTGATAAAGAGTACCAAATCATGCGTAACGCATCGATTGCGGTATTACGTGAAATTGGTGTTGAAACAGGTGGTTCAAACGTACAGTTTGGTATTTGTCCTGATACTGGCCGTATGGTCATTATTGAGATGAACCCTCGCGTATCTCGCTCTTCAGCACTTGCTTCAAAAGCAACGGGCTTCCCAATTGCGAAAATAGCCGCGAAGTTAGCTGTAGGTTACACGCTTGATGAATTAACTAATGATATTACTGGCGGTGCAACCCCAGCATCATTTGAACCAACTATCGATTACGTTGTAACAAAAATTCCACGCTTTAACTTTGAAAAATTTGCTGGCTCTGAAGACCGATTAACCACACAGATGAAGTCTGTTGGTGAAGTTATGTCTATAGGTCGTAACCAACAAGAGTCATTGCAAAAAGCCTTACGTGGTTTAGAAGTAGGTGCCAATGGTTTTGATCCTAAAGTCGATGTAACTCAACCGGGCGCTAAAACTAAAATTATGCATGAGCTTCAAGAAGCTGGTGCTGATCGTATTTGGTATGTAGCCGATGCTTTCCGTTTAGGCCTAAGTGTTGATGATATTTTCCGTTTAACGAAAATTGACCGTTGGTTCTTAGTTCAAATTGAAGACATTATTTTAGAAGAAGCAAAAGTTGCAGAAGGGGGCTTAAAAGTATTAACTCCTGAATATTTACGTCAACTTAAACGTAAAGGTTTTGCTGACTCACGCCTTGCTGACTTAATTGGTGTTGCTGAAGCTGAAATTCGCAAAAAACGTCATAATGCAGATATCTTCCCAGTTTACAAGCGTGTTGATACTTGTGCGGCTGAATTTAGCTCTGATACAGCATACATGTATTCAACATATGATGAAGAGTGTGAAGCAAACCCAACTAGCAATGACAAAATCATGATCTTAGGCGGTGGCCCTAACCGTATCGGTCAAGGTATTGAATTTGATTACTGTTGTGTTCACGCTGCATTAGCACTTCGTGAAGACGGTTATGAAACTATCATGGTTAACTGTAACCCTGAAACCGTTTCAACTGATTATGATACATCTGACCGTTTATATTTTGAGTCAATCACTTTTGAAGACGTACTTGAAATTGTACGTGTTGAAAAGCCTAAAGGCGTAATCGTACAATACGGTGGCCAAACACCACTTAAACTTGCTCGTGCTTTAGAAGCGGCGGGTGTGCCAATTATTGGTACTTCACCGGATGCTATTGACCGAGCTGAAGACCGTGAACGCTTCCAACAAGCTGTTGACCGTTTAGGTTTATTACAGCCAGAAAATGCAACTGTAACATCACTTGATGAAGCAATGGCTAAAGCAGAAGCTATTGGTTTCCCATTGGTCGTTCGTCCATCTTATGTACTTGGTGGTCGTGCAATGGAAATCGTTTATGACTTAGATGATTTACGTCGCTATATGACTGAAGCGGTAAGTGTTTCAAATGATTCGCCTGTATTACTTGACCATTTCTTAGATGATGCCATTGAAGTTGATATTGATGTTGTTTGTGACGGCACCGATGTAGTTGTTGGCGGTATCATGCAGCATATTGAACAAGCCGGTGTTCACTCAGGTGATTCAGCATGTTCATTACCTGCTTATAGCTTAAGCCAAGAAGTTCAAGATGTTATGCGCAAGCAAGTTACTGACCTTGCATTTGAGTTGGGTGTAAATGGCTTGATGAACACCCAAATGGCCGTTAAAGACGGCAAAGTTTACTTAATTGAAGTAAACCCGCGTGCAGCTCGTACGGTACCGTTTGTTTCAAAAGCAACTTCAGTGCCTCTAGCAAAAGTTGGTGCTCGTGTCATGGCTGGTAAATCTCTTAAAGAGCAAGGCATTGTTAAAGAAGTTATTCCTTCTTACTTTTCAGTGAAAGAAGTGGTGATTCCATTTAACAAGTTCCATGGCAGTGACCCATTAGTTGGCCCAGAAATGCGTTCTACTGGTGAAGTAATGGGTGTTGGTAAAACGTTTGAAGAAGCGTATGCAAAAGCTAACTTAGGCGCAGGTGTTTCAGTACCAAAAGATGGTCGCGCATTAATTTCAGTAAGAAATAGTGATAAAGAGCGTGTGGTTGAATTAGCTAAGCAAATGGTTGCTTTAGGCTATGAATTGGATGCAACTCACGGTACTGCGGTTATCCTTGGTGAAGCGAACATTCCATGTCGTTTAGTTAACAAGGTACATGAAGGTCGTCCACATATTCTTGATAGAATTAAAAATGGCGAGTATAACTATATTATTAACACAACCGAAGGTCGGAAAGCGATTGAAGACTCAAAAGTGTTACGTGGTGGTGCTTTACGCTACAAAGTTGCTTATACTACAACTCTAAATGCAGCATTTGCCGCTTGTCAGGCACACGCTGCTGATGATAGAAATACAGTAACATCAATTCAAGAGTTACATAAAAGCTGTTAATAATAAGGTGGCGCTTATTCATTTTTGATAAACGCCCCTAATGAATTATTATAAAGGTGGTGGTCACTAATAGTGCTACCGCCTTTGTTGTTAGAAGAACTAAGGATTAATATGAGTCAATACCCAATGACTGTGCACGGCGCTGATGCGCTACGTGAAGAATTAAATTATTTAAAAACAGTTAAACGCCCAGAGATTGTCAATTCAATTGCTGAAGCTCGTGAACACGGCGACTTAAAAGAAAATGCTGAATACCATGCGGCACGTGAGCAACAAGGCTTTTGTGAAGGTCGTATTCAAGATATTGAAGGCAAACTAGGTAACGCGCAGGTTATTGATGTCACTAAAATACCTAATCACGGTAAAGTTATTTTCGGCGTAACGGTAACTGTATTAAATATTGATACCGAAGAAGAAGTGAAGTATCAAATTGTTGGTGATGACGAAGCAGATATTAAACAAAATCGTATTTCAGTAAATTCACCTATTGCTCGTGGTTTAATTGGTAAAGAAGTCGATTCTGAAATTGAAATTAACACCCCAGGCGGTATTGTTGAATATGAAATTATCGCAGTTGATCATATTTAAGCGGTAATAATATGATAGTGAGTGTTCAATAATTTAATTTGAACACTCACTCATTTAAACCAGTAATTTTTTGTTAAAGTTAACTCTAGCAATATTTACTGGTTTTTTTGTGCCTGACAAACGTCATCATGTTTACAACTGATTGCTTTAACTTGCTGATAACCTATGCGTTGAAGTTGTTCTGCGGCTAAGGCGGCACGCCCACCAGAAGCGCAATGTAAATAGATACTAGCTTCAGCATTACTGCAATGTTTAGCGATATTCATTTCTAGAACACCACGGGGAATTTGAATTGAATTTGCCACAGGTGAAGCATTAAATTCAGCAGGCTCTCGAACATCAATAAAAGTTGCATTTTTATCTTCAAATGCTTCTTTTGCGCTAATACAAGTAACATTTTTCTTTGCCAGTGCAACCAACTCAGGTATCGATAAAATCATAATGATCCTTTCAAATAGTTTATTATTGTTGGTGCATTCTAAGACAAGGATAAAATAATGTATATTAGTTTTTTCTAATGTAACGGTGTTGTTTTAGTTGGCTGTTTCTGTGACACAAAAAAAGGGCTTATGCCCTTTTTTAAATAAATTAATTATTCAAAATTAATTATAACTTAGGAATACGAATTTTCTTTTCTTCAGATTCACGGAAGATAATTAAAGTTTTACCGATCACTTGTACTTTTATTGCATTAGTTTCACGGCAAATAGCTTCAACAATTAGCGCTTTAGTTTCACGATCGTCGGTTGGGATTTTAACTTTAATTAATTCATGGTGATTTAAAGCGAAGTCTATTTCAGCAACTACCGCTTCAGTAAGGCCGTTGTTACCAAGTAAAACAACGGGTTTAAGGCTGTGTGCTAAGCCTTTTAAATATTGAATTTGCTTTTTATTTAAGTTCATTAACAATTTTCGTTACAAGTTAGCTTGAATTATCGCTATTTTACCTCCATCTAGTTTGTAATACTAATATTGTTTACAAAGTGGCAGCTTTTTAAGGTGATTTTTTGATGTTGCATGATGATATTTTTACTATGCAATGAGTAATCTTAATAAATACCGATAAAATATTCCGCGCTTTAAACAGCATAAACAAATAAGTGGATTGAATGAGTAAGAAAAAGGTCAGTGTTAGTAGTGCTCGTTGGCTACAAGAACATTTTGATGATGAATATGTAAAAAAAGCGCAAAAATTAGGACTTCGTTCGCGCGCTGTTTTTAAACTTGAAGAAATTAATAAGAAAGACAAGTTAATCAAATCAGGCATGAAGGTTGTTGATTTAGGCGCAGCCCCAGGTGGTTGGTCAGAATATGCTACTAAGGTTGTTGGAGACAAAGGTCAAGTTGTTGCTTGCGATATATTAGCTATGGATCCAATTGCCGGTGTTGACTTTTTACAAGGTGACTTTCGTGAAGAAGAAGTTTTAGACGCCTTATTAACCCGAATTAATGGTAAAAATATTGATGTTGTGATGTCTGACATGGCAGCAAACTTTACCGGTAATGATGCTGCAGACGCGGCGCGTAGTATGTATTTGGTAGAATTAGCACTCGATATGTGCAACCAAGTATTAAAGAAAAATGGCGCTTTTGTTGTGAAAGTGTTCCAGGGAGAAGGCTTCGAGCAATTCATGAAAGATGCTCGAGCCGCATTTAAAACCGTTAAAACCCGCAAGCCAGAATCTTCCCGTGCTCGTTCACGTGAAGTTTATCTTGTAGCTACCGGCTTTAAATTGTAGTAAATTAGATGGAATTATTTCATCGCACCATTTTGAACATTAGCAAGAGGTCATTAAGTTGAGCGATATGGCAAAAAATCTTATTTTATGGTTAGTTATTGCAGTTGTATTAATGTCTGTTTTCCAGAGTTTTACTCCGGGGGGCGGCAATGAACAACAAGTAGATTACACTCGATTCATCCAAGACGTACGTCAAGGGCAAATTCGTGAAGTTGACGTAGACAGAAACGGTGTTATCAACGGTATTAAACGCAGTGGCGAAAACTTTGTTACAGTTATCCCTGGTGGCTATGACCGTGACTTAATTAACGACTTAGTTAAACAAGGCGTTAACGCTTCAGGTGAACTACCTGAAGAACCAAGTATTCTTACATCTATTTTTATTTCTTGGTTCCCAATGTTACTGCTTATTGGTGTATGGATTTTCTTCATGCGTCAAATGCAAGGTGGTGGCGGTAAAGGCGCAATGAGCTTTGGCAAATCAAAAGCGCGTTTACTTAGTGAAGATCAAATCAAAACGACTTTTGCTGATGTCGCCGGTTGTGATGAAGCAAAAGAAGAAGTTTCTGAATTGGTTGACTACTTAAAAGATCCATCTCGTTTCCAAAAACTCGGTGGTCGTATTCCATCGGGCGTATTGATGGTTGGTCAACCGGGTACAGGTAAAACATTATTAGCAAAAGCGATTGCTGGTGAAGCTAAAGTACCTTTCTTTACGATTTCAGGCTCTGACTTTGTTGAAATGTTTGTTGGTGTTGGTGCATCACGTGTACGAGATATGTTCGAGCAAGCGAAAAAATCAGCTCCTTGTATTATCTTCATTGATGAAATCGATGCTGTAGGTCGCCAACGTGGCGCTGGTATGGGTGGTGGTCATGATGAACGTGAACAAACACTTAACCAAATGCTTGTTGAAATGGACGGCTTTGAAGGTAATGAAGGGGTAATTGTTATTGCCGCAACTAACCGTCCTGACGTACTAGATCCTGCATTATTACGTCCTGGCCGTTTTGACCGTCAAGTAACTGTTGGTTTACCAGATATTCGTGGACGTGAGCAAATTCTTAAGGTACATATGCGCAAAGTACCATTAGGTGATGATGTTAAAGCATCAGTTATTGCTCGTGGTACCCCTGGTTTTTCTGGTGCTGATTTAGCTAACTTAGTTAACGAAGCTGCTTTATTTGCCGCTCGTTCAGCACGTCGTGTTGTTGGTATGGCTGAGTTTGAAAAAGCTAAAGATAAAATCATGATGGGCTCTGAGCGTCGTTCTATGGTGATGGACGAAGCTGAAAAAGAAATGACCGCTTACCATGAAGCAGGTCATGCAATTGTTGGTCGTTTAGTACCAGATCATGATCCAGTATATAAAGTGAGTATTATTCCTCGTGGTCGTGCGTTAGGTGTTACTATGTACTTGCCTGAGCAAGACCGCTTTAGCCATAGTAAACAGCATTTAGAAAGCAATATTTCATCATTGTACGGTGGTCGTATTGCTGAAGAAATGATTTATGGTTTCGAAAAGGTTTCAACTGGCGCTTCAAACGATATTGAACGTGCAACGCAACTTGCTCGTAAAATGGTTACGCAATGGGGTTTCTCAGAAAAAATGGGCCCTATGCTGTTTGCTGAAGAAGAAGGTGAAGTATTCTTAGGCAGAACATCATCAAAATCTTTAAATATGTCTGACGACACCGCACAAGCTATTGATGCAGAAATTAAAGAGTTTGTTAATCGTAACTACCAACGTGCTGAACAAATCTTAAAAGACAATGAAGATATTCTTCATGCAATGAAAGATGCGTTAATGCAATATGAAACCATTGATGCGTTGCAAATTGATGACTTAATGAATCGTACTAAGGTTCGTCCACCAGCTGATTTTGGTGCAATGGGCTCTGATGATTCAGATAATACTGACTCAAGTAAGCCGTCTGCGAAAGCGGAAAGCGAGAAAAAAGAATCTTCTGAGCCAACAAGCTCAAATGATACTTCAGATATTCCAGCTAAATAAATTCTAGCTGGAACCATAAAGCCTCAATAGCTTAAATCAATTGATTTAAATTCTATTGGGGCTTTATATTATTTTAATGTTTAACTATTTGTTGTGAAGTAGTTAAACGCTAAAACAATAAAATGCTAGTGACGAGAAACTAGCGAGATAATGAGAGTACTGTGTTAAAGCAACTTAATTGTCTAAATTCTAAATTAGACTTATCAACCCCGCAGGTAATGGGGATTTTAAACGTTACACCAGATTCATTTTCTGACGGTGGTAAGTTTTTTCATGCTGAGCAAGCATTGGAACAAGTGCAGCAAATGATCACCGCAGGTGCAACCATTATTGATATAGGTGGAGAGTCTACTCGCCCGGGTGCAGCTGAGGTTAGTGATGGCGATGAATTAGCACGTGTTATCCCTGTATTAAAAGCAATTAAACAGCGCTTTGATGTTTTAGTCTCAATCGACACTAGCAAAGCGTCAGTAATGCAAGCCGCTATTGAAAATGGTGCTGACATTATTAACGATGTACGTGCATTGCAAAATCAAGGCTGTGTTGATGTGCTGGCTAAGAGTGATATTCCTATTTGTTTAATGCATATGCAAGGGCTGCCACGAACCATGCAAGATAAGCCAAGCTATGAGCATGTTATTAATGATATTAAATCTTTTTTTCAGCAACGTATTACTGAATGTGTTGAGGCTGGTATTGCCCGTGAACGACTAATTCTCGATCCAGGGTTTGGCTTTGGAAAAACCTTAGAGCAAAACTTCCATTTACTTGCTAACTTATCCGAATTTTCAGCGCTTGACTTACCACTATTAGTGGGGATCTCACGCAAGTCAATGATAGGTAATTTATTAAACCGAGATGTAGAGCAACGATTAGCAGGTAGTATAAGTGCTGCTATTATTGCCGTGCAACAAGGCGCACATATTATTCGTGTTCACGATGTTGTAGAAACCGTGGATGCATTAAAAATATTAGAAACAGTAACTGATAATCGCTAATCTAAGCTGCGATTATGAATATATTTATACGCATTAAAATGCTGATGGCAAAGCGCTTAGCGCAATGGAGAAAATAATGTCAGAAAGAAGATATTTTGGTACCGACGGAGTTCGTGGTTTAGTGGGGCAATACCCAATTACCCCTCAATTTGTAATGAAACTAGGTTATGCCGCCGGTCGTGTGTTAGCAGCACAGGGCACTAAAAAGGTATTAATTGGTAAAGATACGCGAATTTCTGGCTATATGTTGGAGTCTGCACTTGAGGCTGGTTTTTCGGCTGCTGGTATTGATATTGGCTTGTTAGGTCCTATGCCAACACCTGGTATTGCCTATTTGACTAAAACATTCCGCGCTGAAGCCGGTATTGTTATTAGTGCATCACATAACCCGTTTTACGATAATGGCATTAAATTCTTTTCACAAGACGGACAAAAGTTACCAGATGCAGTTGAATTAGCCATCGAGGCAGAGCTTGATAAAGAAATGGGCTGTGTAGAGTCAGCTGATTTAGGCAAAGCGAATCGAATTGACGATGCTGCTGGACGATATATCGAATTCTGTAAAAGTAACTTTCCAAGCCAGTTTTCATTAAAGGGCATGAAAATGGTGGTAGATTGTGCGCACGGCGCAACTTATCACATTGCACCTAACGTTTTTCGTGAATTAGGCGCAGAAGTTATTGAAATTGGTACCTCACCAAATGGCACAAACATAAACCACGAGTGTGGCGCAACCTCAATGGACGCTATTAGTGCGGCTGTTGTTGAACATCAAGCTGATTTAGGTATTGCCTTAGATGGTGACGGCGACCGTTTAATGATGGTTGATCATACTGGCTACGTTATCGACGGCGATGAAAGTGTTTATATTATCGCTTGTAATGACTTACAAAGCGGAAGTATTCGCGGTGGTGTGGTTGGCACATTAATGAGTAATATGGGCTTAGAGCTTGCACTTGCAGATATGGGCGTACCATTTGCGCGCAGTAAAGTTGGTGACCGCTACGTCATGGAAATGTTAAAACAAAAGGGCTGGCAATTAGGTGCTGAAAACTCTGGTCATGTCATTAACTTAAAGCATACCTCTACAGGTGACGGCATTATCGCTGCTCTTAACGTGTTAACTGCGGTATGTAATTCAGGTAAAACTTTATTTGAATTGCGCCAAGGTATGAAAAAATTACCACAAGTTTTAGTTAATGTAAGGTTCTCTGGCGACAGTGATCCGCTAGTAAATCAGGCTGTAGTCGCTGCGGTACATCAGGTGAACGAGAAGTTAACCGGTCGAGGTCGTGTTTTATTAAGAAAATCAGGCACTGAACCACTTATTCGCGTAATGGTTGAAGGCCCTGAATTAGAAGAAGTTACGGCATTAGCAAATGAAATTGCTGACGCAGTAAAACTAGCTTGTTAGTGGTAAAAATTGTTTGAATTTATCTTGTCGAACGAATATTAAGCAAATGAACGTGATATTGCTTGAAAAACTTGTAACTTGTCGACAGGTTAGTTAATATCTCGCCGCTTTGATTTAGGAATGAAAAATGAATAGACGCGCAATTGTTGCAGCAAACTGGAAAATGAATGGCAGTTTAGCATTAGTCAACTCAATGGTTTCAGAGTTAACAAACGTAAGTTTAAATGAAAATGTTGAAGTCGTTGTTTGTCCAAGTTTTCCTTACTTAGCGGCATATAGCATAGCAAGCGCTAATGCAGAGTTAGCTAAAGCGTTTAGTTTAGGTGCTCAAAACTTAAATGAGCATGCTAAAGGTGCTTTTACTGGTGAAGTTTCAACATCAATGCTGCAAGAAGTTGGTGTTAATTATGTAATATTAGGGCACTCAGAACGCCGTAGTATATATAAAGAATCAAGCACATTAGTAGCACATAAAGTAAAAGCCGCTTTAGAAGCTGGTCTTCAACCTATATTATGTGTAGGTGAAAGCGAAGATGAGCGTGTTGCAGAGCAAACTGAAATCGTTCTAGCTGCGCAACTACAGCCAGTTATTGACGAAATTGGTATTGAAAAATTTGCTGATGTTGTTGTTGCGTATGAGCCAGTTTGGGCAATAGGTACTGGAAAAACAGCATCGCCAGAAATGGCACAAGCAACTCATCAATTTATTCGCGATTTTATTGCAAAAGTTGATGAAAACGTCGCAGTTAAAGTACCATTGTTGTATGGTGGCAGTGTCAACGCGACAAACTGTGAAGAATTATTTGCACAAGCTGATATCGATGGTGGATTGATTGGCGGTGCTAGTTTAAAAGTCGAAGAATTTAAAATAATTTGTTCGGCAGCAAAGGGATAATAAAATGTTGTATCAAGTGTTAATCGTAGTGTATTTGATCGTTGCTTTATGTTTAATTGGTTTAGTACTAATTCAACAAGGTAAAGGTGCGGATATGGGCGCATCATTCGGCGCTGGTTCATCAGCTACTATTTTTGGTTCAAGTGGATCAGGTAACTTCTTAACTAAATCAACTACCTATTTAGCGATTGCATTTTTTGTTATCAGCTTAGTACTAGGTAACTTAACGGCTAACCGTGTTAAAGCAGGCGCTGATTTTGACGATTTAGCTGTACCTGCAGGTCAAGTTGCTCCAGCAACAGATGCTATCCCAAGTGAAAGCATTAAGCCAAAAGCTGACAACGCTGATGTTCCTGCTAGCGACGCACCAGTAGAAAAAGACAGCGACGTACCAAACTAATTTCAATATTTGCAGATGTGGCGGAATTGGTAGACGCGCCACCTTGAGGGGGTGGTGCCTTAGGGCGTGAGAGTTCGAGTCTCTCCATCTGCACCAAATACAGGTTCGATAAGAACCAATAAAGACCGGAAGCTCCTATTTATAAAGGGTTTTCGGTTTTTTTATGTCTGCAACTGTCCCAATTGGATTTGTAATGTCCTCATTTTTTAGTAACACTGTTGGTAACATTAACTTATTTTCATTAAATGGGTGTTACCAAAATGGCAAAATTGACCAAGCCTTTGACGAATACTGAAATCGATAAAGCTAGACCAAAGGACAAAGAGTACAATTTACAGGACGGCGAAGGTTTATGCTTACGTGTAAAAACGTCAGGTACTAAAAGTTGGTTATTTAATTATTATCACCCACAAACAAAAAAGCGTAAAAACTTAAGCATTGGTCAGTACCCTTCAATAAGCTTGGCACAAGCACGTAAAATTCGTAGTAATTCCCGTGAACTGCTTGCTAATGATATAGATCCAAAAGAAAACCGTGATGATGCAAGACGTCAAAAATCTCTTGCTGCAACCCATACTTTAGAAATTGTGGCTAGACGTTGGTTTTCAATTAAGAAGACTAGTATCGCAGATAGTACAGCTAATAGTCTTATCAGAAACATTGAAAAGCATATTTTTCCTATTATTGGTCATCGTCCTATCGATAAATTGTCAGCGCCTGAAGTTATAGAGGCATTAAAACCTATTGAGGCTGCCGGAACTTTAGAAACTCTAAGTAAGCTCATTGGAAATTTGAATGAAATAATGACTTTTTCCGTAAATAGTGGCCTTTTATCGCATAATGCTTTACACGGTATTAGAGCTGCATTTGAATCCCCAAAGCCTGTCCATATGGCAACAATTAAACCTGAAGAGTTACCGGCCTTAATGAGTGCCTTATCGTATTCAAATTTAAATGTGACGATTAGGTGTTTGATTGAGTTTCAAATGCATACAATGCTAAGACCAGGAGAAGCGGCTGGTGTTGAATGGTCTGAAATTAACTTTGAAAATAATCTTCTTACTATTAGCGAAAATAGAATGAAAAGACCACGTACACATATTGTCCCACTGACGAAGCAGGTTTTAGCATTGCTAGAAATTATGAAGCCTATTAGTGGTCATAGAACGCATGTTTTTCCGTCTATAAGAAACCCGAGCCGAGCTTGTACAAATGAAGTAGCAAATAATGCGCTTAAGCGAATTGGTTATAAAAATAAGTTAGTTGCACATGGTTTACGCTCTTTAGCTAGTACTACTTTAAATGAGCAGGGTTTTAATCGCGATGTTATAGAAATGGCGCTGTCACATATTGACGAGAATAAAGTGCGTAAGGCGTACAATCATGCAGAGTATTTAACTCAAAGAAAAGAAATGTTGACGTGGTGGTCGAACTACATTGAAAAATCAAAATATCAAGGATGAATACTTTGTGTTGAAAATAACAAATTAATTTTTACGGTAGTTATACTTCATAAGTATAACCAGTATTATGCTGTATCCTTTGTTATTTGTGATCTTCGTGCTGTTGTTATAGTGGAACTCTGCTAATTTGGTACACAAATTGGTACAAAAACTCGTACTTTAACTGTTTGAAAATTACTGTAAATTAGAATGTGTTCGCTAGAGGCCCTTAATGGCTATTAGCGGAATCACATAATAATTTTTAATATTGTAAGTTGCACCATGGAAACGGCAATTTCCATGGTGCGGGTCTTACAAACAAACAGGAGTCACTAACGATGACACCCAAAGTAAATGTACTTGATCGACATGATCCGGTCAACGCTCTTCATAACTGTAACGCAGAAGAATGCGATAACCGCATCAAAACAAACGCATTAAATAGCGCAGCATTAAACAGCTCTATCCATAATTTTAATTCAATGCCGATTGAACAGCTTCGTCTAATCAAAAAGCCTGAAGTGCTATCACTAATTGGCATATCAAAAAGCACTCTTCACGTTCGAATAAATAAAGGGTTATTGCCTCCTCCTATACCATTAGGTGAAAGGGCTGTAGCGTTTGTTCTTCACGAAATTAAAACTGTTATAAGGGCCCAAATAGCGGGTTGTACTAATGAGGAAATAGAGCAGCTAGTTAGTGTGTTAGTTCGCTTGCGTCACGAAACTTATGCTAGTGAGGTGCAAACATGCAATATTCAAGTGAAATGATTGCTACCATGAATAGTTCAGGGTTAATTGTTAATAACTTAATTTTTGATGCGCAGCTTCATCGCGTTCCTACCATCGCAAAACCCAATCAAAAGGATGGCTGGTATGTTGCCTTTCCTAATGGGAAGTCAGTTCTGTACGGTGATTGGAGAACAGGCGCTGCTAAAACATACTCGGGTCAAGCAAAACCATTCTCTCGTGATGACGCTTTGGCACTTAAGAAGGCTAGAGATGCATATAAGAAAGCAAAGCTCGTAAAACAGCAAGCAAGCGCAAACGAGTGCCAAGCTCAATGGAAAAACGCGTGTAATGTTATAACCCATCCTTACCTAACGAATAAACGTATTAAACCATATGGTATTCGAGTTGATAAACACAAAAATTTGCTCGTGCCAATTTTTGATTACTGTGGTGAGTTAATAAACTTGCAGTACATTGATGTCAATGGGAGTAAACGTTTTAAGAAAGGAGCTCGTGTTACTGGAGGTTATTTACAGATCGGCCCTCAAATAGAGCAAGGAACACTCCTTATATGCGAGGGTTATGCAACCGGCTGCTCTCTGCATGAGGCAACAGGTTTTACTGTTTTAGTAGCGTTTAATGCAGGCAATTTAGAGAGTGTTTGTGTGGGCGTGAAGAAAGAAAAACCGTCATTAAAAGTTGTGATTTGTGCCGACAATGACCACCAAACAGAAATTAAAACTGGACATAATGTTGGCTTAGAAAAAGCCCATTCTATTGCTGAAAAAAATAATGTGAAAGTATTGTGGCCAAAATTTGATAGCGATAATTCAGGAAGCGACTTTAATGATATTCATTGTCAGTTTAGCTTAAGTATTTTACGAACAATGCTGCTGCCTCGTCTAAAAGGGGACTCGCTGTAATGACTATTGAAGTGACATACAATGATGGGCTAAATAAACGTTCCTCAGTTAAAGAGCTTCGACCTGAAGTGGGCTTATTTTATCAATCCGATACGAGTGAATTACAAGCCAAATCGCTCCAAAACCCTAATGCTATTCCAGCGCTAGGTGAGATTTTACCTGTAGAATTAGGAATGAGAACAATATCTAATGACTTTGACCCTGCAAATATACCTCCTCGAAATTGGATTATAAACAAATATGTTCAAGGAAATTATATAACACTTATTGCTGCTGCTGGCGCAACAGGTAAATCGATATTTACACTATCGCTGGCTGTATCAGTTGCACTTGGTAAAGACTTGCTTGATCTAGGAACCACAGTACAAGGCAATGTTCTTGTTATAAATAACGAGGATGATGATGATGAATTAGACCGTAGACTCGCTGGTATTTTTAAATTTCACCGAATAAAAAATAATGAAATCACCAACCGACTTTATTTGAAAAGTGGTTATGGTGGACGCATTACGGTTAGTACTAATAGTGGTCAAACGGTGATGAGATCGCCTGACGTCGAGAAAATAATAACTGAGATTAAGCGATGTAAAATTAAGTTATTGGTCATTGATCCATTCGTTAGCACTCACCAAGAACAAGAAAATGACAACACCGCGCTTGATGAAGTTATGGGTTATTACCGGCAAATTGCCAGTGAAACGGGCGTAGCAATTGTACTTGTTCATCATACTCGAAAAAATGGCGATGAATCCGATAGTTTCGCAGGCGACGTAGACTCCATGAGAGGGGCTAGTTCTACGAAAGATGCCGCAAGACTTTGTTTTACCTTATCAAAAATGGGAAAGAAATTTGCTAGTAAGCACGGGTTTAATGATGGTGAACGTCATCAATTGATACGTTTAGATGATGCAAAAAACAATTTTACATTAACTGATGGTAGGCCTAAGTGGTTAAAACTGGAAAGTGTGAATATAGCTAACGGTGAATGGTTAGGAGTACCTAGGGCTTATGATTTACCGGAACTACTTAATTCTGATAAAAAGACTGCGGAATCAAAAGAACATAGCACTTTTAGTTACATAGTTCGTGGGGTTATTGCAATAAATGGCTGTGAAGGTGGGGTTATTAAACGACCACAATTATTGAAACAGCTGAGAAAAGAAACCAAGTATGAAAAATCTAAAATTGAGAGTGACTTAAAAGGGTTACCTAAAGGTACATCAAATGCTAGACGGGTTAATGTAGACGGTACTTTTTATCGAATTCATCAAGTAGACGGTTTACATGCCACAGCAGCTAAAACTATTTATGTTGTAATGGATGAATAGTTACCCAGATAACCGTGTTTAACCCAATTAGACACGGGTAAAAGAGTTTTATTGGTCTAGCAGATAGTGTACCCGCTTACCCAGTAACTTTAGAGTGTAAGGTTGTGAAACATACTGTGGAACCACTGTTAATACTGGTTACCCAACTACCCAGTTACCCGTCTACTACGTAGATGAGCCTTAAGTGGGTACGGCTCAAACGCCGTATTAACATGAATACGAAGTGTATCAAATAGATAATAAAAATAGAGGCACATCATGAACGAAATGAATACTAAGCAAACGCGTTTTGTTGAAGAATTTACTGTTGATTTTAATGCAACTCAAGCAGCTATAAGGGCTGGGTATTCTGAAAAATCAGCTCGCGCTATAGGTTGTGAATTACTAACAAAACCTGACATTAAAAATGCTATTCAAACAAGGGTTAAAAAGCTATCAAACGACGCATTGGTTAACAGAGAACTTATTATTAACGGTTTACTTGCTGAAGCCATGAACTACGGCGAAAGAAGCTCACACGCAGCTAGAGTTAGTGCTTGGTCGCAGCTTGCTAAGGTTACTGGTCTAAATGTTGAGAACAAACCACATGATGACGTTCAACAGTTATTGCGTGATATAACAGCAAATAATGCTGCCACTAGAAATGGTTTGTTGCCAAAAAATAATATACCTAAAGAGCAACTAGATGCACTTTGCGACAATAGTTAGCGACATAAAAGTGTTAGCCTCCCCCCCCACGGATCAAATTGAAAAACTTAGTGGGGGGCATTTATATGAGATTACATGTGTCGCCCATTTAGTTAGCTAAATTCTTCAATGTCTTGAATTTTAACTTATTGTTTTTAAAGTGGTTGTGGTGTAATGTCTTGCCTGATTTAAATTGATGAGGTTGTAGAGTTGAAAGGTTTTATCGTAAATGTTTTTAAATTTCGCACGATTATTAAGCATGCATTATTAATTCCTCTGTTTTTTTTTCTTGGTTACAAGATTAGTAACTGGCTATCAGTTCATGATGCTGTTGGAGCGTGGAGTGATTTATCTCAGTGTGAACAAGATGTGTTAAATTATAAAAAGTTATGGGTAAATACTATCGTTGGACTATGTTTTCCTATGTTTGCATATTACGGCTTTAGATTGCATTGTAAAATTATCAATGAAAAAACTAATTTTAACCGAGTTCTAGATAAACTTTCTCTTAAGTTATTTAACAATGAAAATTTTTTCTGCAAAGCAATAAATATTATAATCAAGATTGCATATTATCTTATTTCAAATCCTATAAATTTTATTACCATTACAGGCGCATTATTAGGTGGAATGTTTCTGTACCATGGAATGAATAACACAAATCAATTTTATATTGGTTTAGTTTTTCCTATCGTGATTTTATTATTAGCATTTAGCCTAGAATTTAGCTTAAAAGAAAAAATACCAGAAAAGTCTATTAGAGTGCTAACGCATACACGTAATTTTTCTTTGGTATTAGCTTTTATTTGTTGGGCTTTTAGTACATTTTACTATAAATGGGAACCGTTTATAAAGGCAGGTTGGAAATTCATTGGCTCACTTTCAAGTTAAATTTTTAAATTAGATCTTTATAAAAAACCACTGACGGTAGTTTTAATTTCCCATATGTTATTACAAAGGTAATGTTATTAATTTGTATAAACTAACTGATGTTAAGTTTTGAACTAATAAATAAAAATTTGTCTTTTAGTTCAATTTTATTGACAAAAAATAACAAAAACTGCACCTTGTCTGTTGCATAATGGATACGCCGAAGTAGTAAGGGAATATCATGGACAAAAAGAAGCTCTCCGAAACCGACATAATTACCAAATTTATCATGCCTGCAATACAAAGTACGGGTTGGAATTTGATGAGTCAAATACGCCAAGAAGTTAAATTGCGTGATGGTAAGGTTATTGTTCGCGGCCAACTTGGTGTGCGTAAAACCGTTAAGTCGGCAGATATTGTGCTTTACCATAAGCCTAATATACCGCTGGCGGTTATTGAGGCTAAAGCTAATAAGCATGAAATCGGCAAGGGTATGCAACAAGGGCTTGATTATGCGCGTCTTTTAGAAGTGCCATTTATATTTGCTTCAAACGGTGATGGCTTTATTTTCCATGATAAAACCAACCACGCACAACTTGAAACACGTATAGAATTATCCGACTTTCCAACTCCCGAGCAACTTTGGCAAAAATACTGCGCTTATCGCGGCTTTAAGGAAGCTCAGCTGCCTTTAATTACTCAAGACTACCACGATGATGGCAGTGGCAAAGCGCCTCGTTATTATCAATTACAGGCTATCAATAAAACTATAGAAGCGGTATCCCAAGGTAAAAATCGTATGTTGCTGGTTATGGCAACAGGTACGGGGAAAACTTATACCGCTTTTCAAATTATTTGGCGTTTATGGAAGTCTCGTCAAAAAAAGCGCATCTTGTTTTTAGCCGATAGAAACATATTGGTCGATCAAACTCGTATAAATGACTTTCAACCTTTCGGTCAAGCCATGACCAAAGTAACAGGGCGCAAGGTTGACCCAGCTTACGAAATTCATTTAGCACTATACCAAGCGTTAACTGGGCCAGAAGAAAGCCAAAAAGCTTTTAAGCAGGTTGATAAAAACTTCTTTGATCTAATTGTCATAGACGAGTGCCACCGCGGTAGTGCGGCCGATGATAGTGCATGGCGAGAAATACTTGAGTACTTCAGTTCAGCAACACAAATAGGTTTGACAGCAACACCAAAAGAAACTGATGAAGTATCAAATATTGATTACTTCGATGAGCCTGTTTACACCTACTCATTAAAAGAAGGTATCGAAGATGGCTTTTTAGCGCCATATAAGGTGGTACGGGTAGATCTTGATATTGATGCTCAAGGCTGGCGACCAGAGAAAGATCAACGAGATGATAACGACGAACTTATCGAGGATCGAATTTACAATATAAAAGACTTTGATCGCACCATCGTCATTAAAAATCGTACAGAGTTAGTTGCACAAACCATTACCAGTTATTTGCAACGTACTGACCCAATGGCAAAAACTATTATTTTTTGTAACGACATTGACCACGCCGAGCGAATGCGTCGTGCTTTAGTTAATTTAAACCCTGAGCTGGTCGCTAAGAACGAAAAGTACATAATGAAAATTACCGGCGATGATGAAATAGGCAAAGCCCATTTAGACAACTTCATTAATCCGAAAAAAGCTTACCCTGTTATAGCTACCACCTCAGAGTTAATGACCACAGGTGTTGACGCTAAAACCTGTAAACTCGTCGTGCTAGATCAAAACATTCAATCAATGACCAAGTTTAAGCAAATCATTGGTCGCGGTACACGTATTGACGACAAATATGGCAAGTTATGGTTTACCATTTTAGATTTCAAAAAAGCCACTGAACTGTTTGCCGATGAACGCTTTGACGGTGTACCCGAAAAAATTACGGAGTCTAGCCCCGAAGATATTATTGAAGACGACAATACCTTTATCGATGACTTCAACAGCGATGATAACCAAAACGAATCAACCGACAACGTTAACGAGCCAGAACAAGGCTACGACACTAAACAAGAAGGTGTTGAAATTAATAGCGATTGGGGCGATGACGAAGATGAAAAACGCTTTATCAAATTCCAAGTATCAGGGGTAGCCGTTAAAAAAATGGCCGAACGTGTGCAGTATTATGACAGTGATGGCAAGCTAGTTACTGAATCATTTAAAGACTACACTCGTAAAACCATTCAAAAGCAATTTACCTCGCTTGACGATTTTACCCGCAAATGGAATGCCGCTGAACGTAAGCAAACCATTATTGACGAATTAGCCAACGAAGGTGTTATTTGGCAAGCGCTTGAAGACGACATAAGTAAAGATTTAGACCCATTCGATCTTATTTGTCATGTTGCCTTTGACCAGCCACCACTAACGCGAAAAGAGCGAGCAAATAACGTTAAAAAGCGTAATTACTTCACTAAGTATTCTGAACAAGCACAAACGGTATTAAATACCTTGCTTGATAAATACGCTGATGCCGGTGTACAAGAAATTGAAAGTATACATGTGCTTAAAGTTCAACCGTTTGATCAAATGGGTAAGCCAGCCGAGATTGCAAAACAAGCCTTTGGCGGCAGAAAAGGGTATGATCAAGCCATAACCGAATTAGAGAATAAGCTTTATCAAAATATTGAAACAGGTAAAGCCAGTTAAGCTACGTAATTTCGCTAAATCTTGTTAGCCATTTACCGTTTTAGCATAACCAACAAGCAATTTTATATGCACCTCATCGGCTAGTTTGCCAAGCAGGTGCATTTTATTATCCTAATGTAAGCTTTTAATTTTAATTAGTTGAAAGCGGTGAATAGAAGAGTTTTATATGTCAGTTAGTTCAGTAATTAAGTCCATTCAAGATATTATGCGTAAAGACGCCGGTGTAGACGGCGATGCCCAACGATTAGGGCAAATGTCTTGGTTACTTTTCCTTAAAATATTTGATGCCCAAGAAGAAGCGCTAGAGTTTGAACTAGAAGACTACCAAGAGCCGATCCCAAGTGAATACTTATGGCGTAACTGGGCTGCGGATAACGAGGGCATAACAGGTGATGAACTACTCGAATTTGTTAACGACAAGCTATTTACCGATCTTAAAAACTTAATCGCACCAATCAACCTGAACCCACGTGGCTTTGTCGTTAAAGAAGCGTTTAGCGATGCCTTTAACTACATGAAAAACGGCACGCTATTGCGCCAAGTAATCAACAAGCTTAACGAAATAGACTTTACCGACTCAAAAGAGCGCCACCTGTTTGGCGACTTATACGAGCAAATATTAAAAGACTTACAAAGCGCTGGTAATGCTGGCGAGTTTTATACGCCGCGTGCTGTTACGCGCTTTATGGTAAACCGTATTGATCCTAAACTTGGCGAAAGCATTATGGATCCTGCTTGTGGTACGGGCGGCTTTTTAGCCTGCTCATTTGACCATGTAAAAGACAACTATGTAAAAACTGCGGCAGATCACCAAACGCTACAAAAGCAAATTCACGGCGTTGAGAAAAAACAACTGCCACACTTACTGTGTACTACCAACATGCTACTACACGGCATTGAAGTACCCGTACAAGTTAAACACGGTAATACTTTAAATAAACCGCTTTCAAACTGGGATGAACAGTTAGACGTTATCGTTACTAACCCACCATTTGGCGGCACTGAAGAAGATGGTATAGAAAAGAACTTTCCAAGCGACACCCGTACCCGTGAAACGGCTGATTTATTCTTACAGCTTATTATTGAGGTGCTAGCGTCGCCAACAACAGAAAAGCAGGGTGGCCGCGCGGCAGTGGTATTGCCAGACGGCACCTTATTTGGCGAAGGTGTAAAAACCAAAATCAAAAAGCTATTAACCGAAGAATGTAACTTACACACAATTCTACGATTACCTAACGGTGTTTTTAACCCATACACTGGCATTAAAACTAATATTCTGTTTTTCACCAAGGGCAAACCAACTGAGAAAGTGTGGTATTACGAGCACCCGTACCCAGCTGGCGTTAAAAACTACAACAAAACCAAACCGATGAAGTTTGAAGAGTTTCAACCCGAGATTGATTGGTGGGGCAATGAGGAAGATGGTTTCGCCTCACGTGTTGAGAACGAACAGGCATGGCAAGTAAGCATTGACGATATTATTGCCCGCAACTTTAACCTTGACATAAAAAACCCACACATTGGCGAAGTGATCAGTCATGATCCGCAAGAATTATTAAGCGATTACGCAAAACAGCAAAACGATATTCAAGCACTACGCAACCAGCTTAAAGGCATTTTGTCTTCGGCTCTTGCAGGTGGTGACGTGCATGGAAGCACTAATGTCGCAGGTACAGGAGCGACGAAGTAGTCATGTCTGATGTTAACAAGCTAATCACTGACAATATTGATGTTTGGACTAGCGCGATTAAAAAGCGCAATGCCATTGGTCGTGGTTCAAGTAAGAAGATAGAGCTAACAGGCATCAAAAAGCTACGTAAGTTAATTTTAGAGCTGGCTGTCCGTGGCAAGTTAGTAGCACAAGATAGTAATGATGAACCTGTTAACGTTCTACTTGATAAAATTGCAGAAGAAAAAGAACAACTGCTCCTCGATAAAAAGATTAAGAAACAAAAAACACTACAAGCTATTGCAGACCAAGACAAACCTTTTGAAATTCCCACATCATGGTGCTTTAAAAGGTTTGGCGATGTAATGTTTAATCGTGATGGTGAAAGAAAGCCAGTTTCAGCTGCTGAAAGAAAGGGCATACAGGGAAAATATGACTATTACGGTGCTTCAGGTGTAATAGATCAAGTTAATGACTTTTTGTTTGATAAATCGCTTTTGCTAATCGGTGAAGATGGTGCAAATTTAATTAGTAGAAGTACACCTATTGCTTTCCTTGCTCACGGTAAATATTGGGTTAATAATCACGCTCATGTGCTAGATGGCATCACAATAGAGTTTCTTGAGTTTATAGCATTACATATTAATGCTATCTCGCTTGAAGATTATATCACCGGCACAGCACAGCCTAAAATGAATCAAGCTAAGATGAATAGTATTTTACTGGCTATACCTCCGGAAGCCGAACAACAGCGCATCGTCGCTAAAGTGGATGAACTGATGGCCTTGTGTGACCAGTTAGAGCAACAAACCGAGCAAAGCCTTACTGCACACCAAACCTTGGTTGAAGTGCTGCTAGCGGCGTTGACAGAAAGTAAAGACGTAAATGACCTTCAAGCAAGCTGGCAGCGTATCGCCGGTCACTTTGACGTACTATTCACCACAGAACTCAGCATAGAGCAACTTAAACAAACCATCCTACAACTCGCCGTTATGGGCAAACTCGTCCCACAAAACCCAAGCGACGAACCTGCAAGCGTATTACTTGAAAAAATCGCCGAAGAAAAAGCCCAGCTGATCGCTGATAAAAAGATCAAAAAACAAAAGCCACTACCAGCAATCACCGATGAAGAAAAACCGTTTGCACTACCAAATGGTTGGGAGTGGGTAATAATGCAGGATATTACCTCAAAGATTACTGATGGTGACCATAAAACACCACCAAGAATATCGTCAGGTTATAAGCTTTTTTCAGCTAAGAATGTACGCGACGGATATTTAGATACTGGTAATTGTGACTACATTGCCGAAGAACACTATATAAAGTCTAGGGAAAGATGTTGCCCTGAAGAAGGCGATCTTTTGATTGTTTCGGTAGGTGGGACTATAGGTAGAAGCTCTGTTGTACCACATGATTCATCTTTTGCTCTTGTAAGAAGTGTTGCTTTAATAAAGCCATTAAAGCTTAGTCCTTTTTATTTTAAATATGCAATGGACTCTAACCTTCTTCAAGACTCTATTCATGCTAGAAAAAGAGGTGGAGCGCAGCCATGCCTTTATTTGTCAGAGATTGGTAAATTTCCATTCTCTTTACCACCACTAGCCGAACAACAACGCATCGTCGCTAAAGTCGATGAATTGATGGCCTTGTGTGAGCAACTCAAAGCCCGCCTAAGCGAAGCCCAAACCACCCAACTCCACCTCGCTGATGCGGTAGTTAAAAATGCTATAAATTAAGGAATTATCATGAGTGAAACCTATAACGTTTATTGTGATGAATCATGCCACTTGGAAAACGATGGCCATAAAGCTATGGTTCTTGGCGGCGTATGGTGCCCAACGGATAAACGAAAAGAGATAAGTGAACGATTAAAGGAAATTAAAGTCAAGCACGGATTAGGGCGTGATTTCGAAATAAAATGGACAAAAATAAGCAAAGGTAAATTGTCATTTTATTTGGATATTGTTGATTATTTTTTTGATGATGATGACTTTCATTTTCGTGGCTTAGTTGTTCCAGAAAAAGCGGCATTGAAGCATGGTCAGTACAGTCAAAATCATGATGATTGGTATTATAAAATGTACTTTGTTATGTTGAAGTCCATCTTTGAACCTCAAGCTAAATATCGAGTTTACATTGATATTAAAGATACACTTGGCGCAGAAAAAGTAAAAAATTTGCATGATGTTCTTTGTAATAATTCTTGGGATTTCTCTCGTAAAATGATTGAACGCATTCAGCAAATACACAGCCATGAATCAGAACAATTACAAGTCGCAGACTTACTCATTGGTGCTTTGTCATACTTACATCGTGAATTATCGGCTAGTGAAGCTAAGTTAGCCATAATAGACCGAATAAAGAGCAGAAGTGGTTATAAACTAACTAACAATACTTTACTAAGAGAAGCTAAATTTAATTTACTTATTTGGCAAGGTGGTTCTCTATGAGTGAAGCTACATTAGCAGCTTGGTTGCCTGAACTAATACTAATGGAAGATTACAATGGTAATTGGTCCGAATTTTTTGACATTGTTTATCAAACATTTTGTGAAGATTTTGTTGATGATAAACCTTGTTTTAGAGGTCAGCGATTAGGCCTGAAACGCTATCCTGAATATGACGGTAAATCTGCAACATTTTGGCACATGATTAGTGACGGTAAGGTAGAAGTTGATAGAGAGCCCGATTTGCGCCGTTGTGAACGCATTGGTTGGCCTAGGCCGTCGATAGAGAACGAAACTTCTGATGAAATAAAAATTTGGTCAGAAAAAAATGGCGGTGATCGACGTATATTGCTATGGAATGAAGCCGCAAGTTATCTGGTTGTTTTGAATAAACGTAAGGGCTATATTCTGCCTTGGACTGCTTATACAGTAGAATACAACAATCAAAAACGTAAATTAAAAAGGCGATGGGAACGTAATAAAGATAACGAAATTTAAGTTGGCTGGCTTCGCCTTCTATTGAAGGCGGAACCGTAACTCTTTCAACACTCACACCTGTGAAGGTTGGTTGATGAGATGCGAAGATCTTATACCCATCAATAATAATAAGCAATAAATTAGTTCACTAAAAGTAAAATTAGCATAAGAAATAATGAACATATTACTTGAACAATCAGAAGCGCTAAGCAGCGAATTTAGCCGCATATTCGATTATGGTCCGGTAGATGAAAGTAAAAGAGTAATTGCTAGTTGGTTAATGTGCTCTGTTGCGCTAGAGCATAGTGTAAGCCTTCGTCAATTAGTTCTTAACGGCAACTATACTTCAGCAATTTGTATTATGCGTTCGCAGTTTGAGGAATTAACGCGTGGTATGTGGCTATTTTATGTTGCTAGTGAAAGTAAAATTGAAAATACCATGAAAACCTTGAGTGAACTTTCACAAAACTCTGATCAAAAGCCTAGTAACAGTGAAATGATCACTAAAATGCATGGTAAGGCACCTGAACAAGCGGTTTTAATGTTAACCGAGTTTAGAGATGTACAATGGAAAGCCTTAAATTCGTATGTTCATGGTGGCGTTCACGCATTACAACGCCATGGTGCAGGTTATCCAGAGCCGTTAATTATTGATATTGTAAAATCTTCAAATGGCTTGTTAACTATGACCGCAATGATGGCTGCTATTTTGGCAGGTAATACCGTGATAGCGAAAGATATTGCTAAAATTCAACGTCGTCATGAAGCATGTTTGCCAACATTATTGGCATGAGTATACTTAATGATAACTTTCTAAAGGGTTTATTTATGGAATACGCCGCTTACACTATTCTCTGCGCCTTGGTCTTAGGCTTGTGCTTTTATGTCCGTAGGCAACGAATCAAAGTTAGGCAAAATAACGATCTCTTTCTTGCGAGAATTGCCGCCATTTCAACCACTGACAATACGGTTGACGACTTTTTCTGCATCTACTGTACTGACGGTAGCACCATTATCGGAACGGGAAAAATTAGTTTTAGAGGCGATAAATAACCCCTATTGTTAGATTCAAACTTTTTAGAATATTATGTAATAAAAATAGTTAAGCTCTTCTTATTAATTATAGGGAACTTAATTAGATGACTTTTTATTTTGGTAACACTGCAGGTAACATTTAGACCGCCTTTTATTTTGTTATTTCTTTTATAACAGTTGCTTAGGGTGGTTTTTCGAGTCTGTCCATCTGCACCAAATATAGGTTCAACAAGAACCAATAAAGACCGAAAGCTCCTAATTATAAAGGGTTTTCGGTTTTTTTATGTCTAAAGCTATTTCATGCTGTTCCGTGACATCTGATGTTTTTAGTGGTACCGCAAGTAGTACCAGTTAAAATTAGTACCAATTGGTACTACTAAAATGGCTAGAATCGTTACTCCGCTTACCAATACGCAAGTAAAGCAGGTCAGAGTAAAATGATAAGTAGTATAAACTGTAGGGTGGTGGTGGATTACTATTAAGAGTCAAGTCAACTGGTGCTAAATTTTGGTTGTTTGACTCTTTTAAATCTATCACTAGAAAGCGTTGCTTAATGGGATGTTTAAAGTTTGCCTCGTTTCGCTGCGCTAACAATTTTAGCCAAACTGTAAACTGCTATTAAAGTAAATTTGCACTAGTTTTGAGCACACAGGAAGCCAAGCCACTAAAATCGATGGTGCCTGTGTTATTTAGTATTTCATTAACTGCATAACCAAAGATGAAAAGCGTATTCAAAAGAAAATGAAGATGGCTCTATACAAAGATAAACGTCCAAAAAGTGAGAGTGTTTACTTCGTATTACCTAAAAAGATATGGGCTACTAAATAGCTCTGAAAAATAGAACGCCAGTTCTGATGTACGATTAAAATAGAATCTTACTTCATCAGTTTTAGCCTCATAAAAACTAGATTTATCTCAAATTTTGGCCAATAGTTAAAGCTCCCATAAGCAAGGAGTGCTTAACATGCATAATGCGAAACAAGAGCGTTTTAGCTATTTATCAGATAAAGTGGCTAAGCAAACCGCAACTCAACATGAAATGGCTGAGTATCATCTGCTCCTTGATGAATGGGGGCAGTCCCGCGAGCACAACGTCTTTGATGATTTTTTTCTCCGCGCTAAACAAGACAACCCCGACGACGAATAGTTATAGTCATTATTATTTAAGGTATTAATGACTACCTAGCACTATTGATGGTGGAGCATGTTGTTCATCCCACACTTTCTCAAACTTTTCAGCTTCACTATCTCTATGCGCCAAACATTTAGAGAATTTCGAGGTACTTTTTGTGCTTTTACAGCCTTTAGGTGAATGATAGTAATCTAGCCAAGCTTGTTGTTTTTCACCACTAAACCTACCCTTAACATTCACTTTAGAAGTAGTAGAACGATAAGGCCTATATTTAGGAATTGGCTTATTTTGAGTATAGGTTTTTTGTTTTTTATAGGTGTTCGTTTTAGTGCTACTCGACTTATTGTTTTTACGTTTTCGACAGTCTTGATATTCCTTATGCTTTCGGCGTTCTTTGTCTCTTAACCACTCATAGCTATATTGTCTTAGCTGACTTTGCACAGCTTTAAGCGAATCCCACTCTAACTGACATTTTGAACCTGCGAATGATGAGAAACTGAATATAACGAATAGGAGAAGTAAAAATTTGTACATATGTATATTTATATCCTTATAGAGATTATGTGACATATAATACACATTTATTGATTAAGGTCATTGTGTATTTAAAATTAATACATTAAGGTAATCAGCCTGATAGGGAATAAGAGACTGGTATGGAAATCAATTCTAACGCTAGCGTTAGCCTACAAAGCATTCAAAATATCTCGGTAAATCCTACCGAGTTATTAAGTCATAATGTTGAAAAATCGACAAAGTCAACGCAAATTATTGAGTGGGATATTTAAAAGAATAGCAATTGCCAATAGTCGAAGCACTAGAAAATAAAAACTGAAAACGGACATTAGAAATAGCGAAATTAAATAGCTTTTCTCGCACTCGATAAAAACGAATAGTTTTAAATTAATACTATGTAATGTCGTGTAATGGACATTTTTTCAGTGCTAAGTATCCTGTTTTCCAAATAAAAATAGCTAATTATTTGAAGTATAAAGTGTATTTTAGTATTGCTATGTGAAAATGAGTTTTAGTAGAAAAAGTTACTCTGCTTTAAATAAAAGGGTATTTCCTCATAACAAGCTTTTGGGCTTTTCGGTAGAAGGAGTTACTTGTGAATTTGTACGATTATTTATATGTGGATTTAGAGAAATCAATTTCTTTGTATAGCCAACTAACGGGTGGAGTTGTTGAATTAAGAGAAACTCAAACTGAAAAAGGCTTTATTGCTAATAACAAGAGAAATTATGATTTTAAAGTTTTTAAGCATGACGCTGGCGGTTCAGAACAGGGTAAAGATCAGGATAAATCAATAATAAAACCTCACCATGCACTACTTCAAGAGCTTGAACAAGAGTTATTATCTTCGGGGTACTTGTTAGATTTATCTACATTAAAAAGTAAACAACAAACATTAAAAAGTGAAGATGTTAGAAGCATTCTGAAAAATACGTTATGTGTAAAATGTACGGGTAGAGTAGTCATAGAAGATTACGAAAGAATGAATAAAATCGGTTTGGATTTTCCCGAAATAGTGAAGCTGATAAACCATAGCCATGCTGAGGCACTTAAAAGCACAGATGAGTATAAATCTATTTTAGAGCAAGTCGAAACTCTGAAGAGTGTTAAAGGTAGTCAAAAGTCAAAATCCAAGCAAGCCGCAACAGAACTTCAACAGCAATTGAACCAATTAATTCAATCATCTGTTGCGGTTGACGCTGTGCCCAAGTGGATATTGGATGGTATGAAAACATGGATAGATGCCTTTCTGCCAAACATTACTAATATTCGTGTATATCCATTTATTGACGAACCTGATGAACACTTGTTTGGCAACCTTGAGCAGAGTAACTTTTCCTTAAAAGACTCTACCGCATTTCATTATACATATGGTTCTTTTCCTACTGAGGAGTTCACCGTTCTTGGAATAGTCACTTCTGTTCCAACAATTGATGGTGAGAGTTTTAATCCTCTTCAAGAGTTTGATAAAGAGGAGCTCACCGATGATGAAAGTGTTGAAAATGGGTTTAGAGGTATGTTTAGAGGTTTTGATGGTATTGAGGCAATGGTTAGAACGTGCAGATATCCCAGAGTCTTAGTGCATCCTATTTTAGTTTATCGTCAAACACCGACTAACCAGTCGTTAAAGCAGGGAAAGTAGCAGTTTACTATTTGTCCTTAGTCGCTAATTCTAGCCAACAACTTTATTACCTCTTAACGAGGCGTTAGGTGTATTAGTGTTTTATTCGGTTATTTTGAATTTATCTCGTTAGGAAGTTGTTAATGACAAAAGAACAAGAATTATTTATCCAGCGTTTTTTAAGTGAACTTGAAGAAGATAATGTAGCAGTTTTTGCTGGGGCTGGATTGTCATCTTCTGCTGGATACGTAAATTGGAAAGAGTTATTACGTCCCTTAGCTGAAGAACTAAGTTTGGATATAGACGAAGAACCAGATCTAGTTGGAATTGCACAATATTATTTAAATGAGAATGGCCGCAATCGCATAAGTCAGCAATTAATGGATGAAATTGCGACTGCAAAAAAACCAACTATAAATCATCAAATATTGTCACGCCTTCCAATCAAAACATATTGGACAACAAACTATGACAAGTTAGTAGAAAAGTCATTGGATGATGCAAGTAAAATCGTTGATGTAAAATACACCAACAATCATTTAGCAGTCACGAAGAAAAAAAGGGATGCGATTGTTTATAAAATGCATGGTGATATCGATCATCCTGATACAGCAGTTTTAACTAAAGATGATTATGAAAAATATCCATTAAAAATGAAGCCTTATATCACTGCTCTATCTGGAGATTTAGTTTCTAAGACATTTTTGTTTATAGGTTTTAGTTTTACTGATCCTAACTTAGATTACATAATGAGTCGTGTAAAAGCATATTTTGAAGATCATCAAAGACAGCATTATTGTATTTTCAAGCAATGTAATGAACATGAGTTTGACAATTCCGAAAGTTATGACAACGCAAAAATAAAACAAGCACTGTTAATAAAAGATCTAGCTAGGTTTCAAATAAAAACAATCCTAGTAGAGAATTATTCTGATATCACAAAAATTTTGTACAGAATTGATAGAGCTTATAGACGAAAAACTGTTTTCTTATCAGGTAGCGCATATGAATTCTCTCCATTTAAGCAAGTAGAGGTCGAATCGTTTCTATGCTTATTAGGTAAAGTTTTAATTGAGAGAAACTGTAAAATATCTTCTGGTATTGGCTTAGGGATAGGAAATGCTTTTATAACAGGAGCTATTGAAGGTGTTTATACTCACCACAATGGGTATGTAAACGACTATTTAAGCATGAGACCATTTCCACAATATATAGAAGATAAAAAGGTACGAGACACTACTTGGGAGAAGTACAGATATGAAGTTATAGGGGAAGCAGGTATCGCAATATTTTTCATGGGCAATAAAATTGTTGACGGTAATACTGTATTAGCTGACGGCGTTAGAAAAGAATTTGAGATAGCCCATGAATTAGGCTTGGCTTTGATACCTATTGGATGCAGTGGTTCTATGGCGAAAGAACTCTGGCTAGAAGTTATGGGGAATGTAACAAAATTCTATGATGATTCTAATGAAGAGTTGATTCAAGCAATCAATGAACTTGGTGAAAAAGTAGAAAAACCTGAACAACTAATTTCAAAAATTATTAATGTTATCGACTTAATGTCAAAGGAGTAAGGAATGGCACGACGCGTATTTTTCAGTTTTCACTATAAACATGTTTGGAAAGTTAACCAAATAAGAAGTATGCCTAATATAACGGGCACTGCAGCAGCAGGTTTTCAAGATGCATCTCTTTGGGAAGAGTCTAAAAAGAAAAGTGACAAAGCAATTAAAGCTTTGATTGATGAAGGATTAAAAAATACATCTGTTACTGTAGTTTGTGTTACATATGGAACTGCGAATAGGGACTATATTAATTATGAAATTGACCAATCTTTAGCTAAAGGAAATGGGCTTGTCGCTGTTCAAATTCACCATCTAAAAGATTCTAATGGTGAGACTGGTTCTCCTGGTGCAATTCCTTCAAAAATTGCAGCCAATGGATTTAAAGCATACAAGTATACTAATAAAGAAGATCTTGCTAAGTGGATTGAAGAAGCTGCTAAATTAGCCGGAAAATAGCAACCTTTGAGGTCTTAATCAGGGATAAAATACACTTGGCTGTGTTTCGTCCCTAAACATTATATTCAGCTACATCTAGCCAGTTAACAAGTCATTATTTTTTATAACGTTTAGATAGCCTTTTTAGGCTCTATTTTTTTCAATCTCGTAACTGATAATAATTTCATCTGTTATTGTCGTTGCCATTGTCGAGATTTTTACGCCTTCTGCTGATTCCATTAATTTCAATTGAATCAGCGTAAATCCCCCTTCGGTTATTGCTATTATTAAATCATTTGTTGTTTTGAAAATTCTTGATATTACCGTCTATAGTTAGTGTTAAGGTAGAGGTGAAATTTTAGAATTTTGCGTAATTTTGCAGAATTTAATCGTCATACCAGTGCACATAATTGGGATATTAAGATTTGGAGTTAGTATGCAGCCCCATGGTTCATATACATTAACTAGAAAAGATCAGGCAGTCATCGTTAAAGCTTTTGGAGCTTGGAATTTTGAAACCGCTGAAAATTGCGGCAAAGAGTTTATAAAGTTAGTTTGTGAACTGCGGCATAAGCCTTGGGGGTGCTTGCTTGATCTTACTGAGTGGGACTTATTTACACCTGATGCTTCGGCTTGTTTGCATGAGTTAAATAAATGGTCAGGTAATAATAATCAAAAGTATGAGGTGGTAGTTTGTGACTCACCAACACAACATGCTTTAATTGAAAAAGATCATGATGTTTTGTTAAATGTTGAAACTAAGTTTTGCGAAAATATTGAGCAAGCATATCTATGGCTTGAATCTGTAGGTGTTATAAAAACATAGCAATTAGCAATATTGAGTTTTTAACTATGAGTAAATAAAGTATATGAAAGTAAAGAAGGAAATTGGTACGTCCGAGTGAATTCGAATCACCGACCTCATCCATGTCAAGGATGCGCTCTAACCAACTGAGCTACGGACGTATACAAGTTGAAGGACTCAACGAGGCGCTATGTTAGCGGTCTGTATTAGCAAGTGCAAGCAGTTTTATATAAAACGCTGCTTGATTGCTGTTTAATTCAACAAACCGCTTTGTATTCCAACAAAATGCTAGCTAGCCAATGCTTGTTGGTCAAAACGGTTTTGCACCACTTTTAAGCGCCATGCCAGTAGCACGGCGGCAACGGTTAAACCAGAAATAAAACCTATCCAAAAACCATATGGGCCTGTGGCGGGTACTATCCAGTCAGTGATGCCGAGAATTAACCCGAACGACAAGCCAACAATCCAATAAGAGAAAAACGTAATATAAAGAATTGATTTAGTGTCTTTATAGCCACGTAATGCGCCAGCCGATATTACTTGTATTGCGTCTGAAAATTGAAATAGTGCCGCTAAAAACATTAAGCTGGCAGCAAGTTCAAGTACATCTTCGTCAATAGTATAAATAGCGGCAATTTGGTGGCTAAATAGCAAAGTAATAGCGGCAGTAACAACCGCGATAATTAATCCTAAAATTACTGAGTAGCGACAAAGCTCTTTAGCTTTTTCTAAGTTTTTATTACCAACTTCAAAGCCTACTTTAATGGTGACAGCCATCGCTAAACTTAATGGCACCATAAATACTAAGCCTGAAAAGTTAATGGCGATTTGGTGACTGGCCACTACATTGGCACCAAATGGCGCGAGAATTATGGCGACAGCGGCAAACAAGCTCACTTCAAAAAGTAAAGATAAGGCAATTGGTACACCTAAGGCTAATATAGTTTTAATTTCGTTCCATTGTGGCCAGAAAAACTTGGTAAACAGTGGTGCGTGCTTTAGGTGTTTTGAAAAATAAGCATAGGCAAACATGCCAAGGAACATCACCCAATACACAATGGCCGTTGCAACACCACAACCTGCACCGCCAAGTGCTGGTGCGCCAAATTCACCGTAAATGAAAATGTAGTTAGCTGGAATGTTGATCAGTAAGCCAAGTATGCTGATGATCATGGTTGGTCGGGTATGCGACAAACCTTCAGAATAGTTTCGCAGAACTAAGTACAAACAATAACCTGGGCCACCCCAAACAATGTAGCCAAGGTATTCAAACATTAAGCGTTTTAATTCTGGCTCTAAAGAAATTGAGTCAATTAATAGCGGTGTTGCAATGTAGTACAAGGCAATGATGATGACAGAAAAGAATACGGCTATCCAAGCCGTTTGATAACTGGCCTTGGCTACATCGTCAAATTGTTTGGAGCCTGCGAGCTGTGAAATAATACTGGCTAATGCCATCACTAAACCAGAAATGGTTAATATAAGCGGTAACCAGACACTACTTGCAACGGCAACGGCGGCCATGTCAGTGGCACTAACGCGCCCAGCCATTACGGTGTCGGCAAAACCCATTAAATTTTGAATAAGTTGAGCAATTAAAATTGGATAGGCCAATTTCATTAAATTTTTGCTGTTGGAAAAAAAGCGATTAATGTTCATTTAAGTAATTATTTCGTCGACGGTAATTTGTTAAGATGGAAAAAAGTTTATTTATCTGGATGATATATGTTTACAGGTATAGTGCAATCACAAGCCGAGGTTATTTCGATAATTCGCAAAAATAATGCGATAACCTTAAAAATAGGGTTAGAAAACGCGCTTATTGATAACCTAGAAACGGGTGCTAGTGTTGCCATTAATGGTGTGTGTTTAACGGCGGTTGAGTTTGGCAATTTAGCTGAGCTTAATAACGAGAAAAGTTTTATTACTTTTGATGTGATAGATGAAACCTTGCGAGTGTCAAATTTAGCCGATATTCATGAAGGAATGTTAGTTAATGTTGAGCGCTCGTTAAAAGTGGGTGATGAAATTGGTGGCCATATGTTAAGCGGCCATGTACATACGCAAGCTGTGGTTGTGAAACGTATTGAAAGTTCAGACAATTGCACGCTTTCGTTTTCATTAGACAATGATTATAAGAAATACATTTTTGCCAAGGGTTTTATTAGTATTAATGGTATTAGTTTAACGTTAGGTGCTGATGTTGATGAACATTTCTCAGTACATTTAATTCCTGAAACCCTAATGAGAACGAACCTAAATAATATTAACGTGGGCGATAAAGTTAATATTGAGTTTGACCAACAAACCATGACCATAGTTGAAACGATTGAACGGATGAATTTAAAAATAAAGTAATTATGCCATTACACCATTAAACATAAAGTTACGCGATTGTTGTAAAAGCGATACGCACTAAATAGCTTATTAAAAAACTTGTTCGTCGTCGCTATCAACGGCGAGCTGTATTTTTTGATGGTATTCATCAACATGTAAATTTAAATGCATTTCCATGCAACAGGCAGGACATTCGTCGTAGTAGTCTTGATCACCTTCGCTGGCGTCTAATGCAACGCGAATATGATGTCCGCAATGTGGGCATTCAATGCGTTGTTCCTTAATCTCATGGGGCATAGTGCCTCCTAGATTTTTTGAATTAACCATTAATTTAAGTATGTACGCTTTCAGTTAAAGTGCGAACTTTTCATGGGAAAATAAGCAAAATATACTGCCTATTACCTGTAAATACTTATTGTGCTAATGCAGCGCCAGAATACGCGATAAATTAGCTTTTGACTGTTCAATATAAACGCCGCCAAATAAATTTGCATGATTGAGAATATGGTAAAAGTTGTAAATTAATTTACGTTTATCGTAGTCAGCGTCAAGTGGGAATACTTCTTGATAACCTTGATAAAACTCATCAGGCATTTGGCCGAATAATTCTGACATGGCAATGTCTACTTCTCTGTCGCCGTAGTAACTTGCTGGGTCGAAAATATAGGCAGCATTGTCACTAAAGCCAATATTTCCTTGCCATAAATCTCCATGCACTAAACTGGGCGTTACTTGATGGTGTAACAAGGCGTCATGACAAACGTTAATGATGTAGTCAATTGAACCTAACTTGATAGATTTCTCAGCGAGTAATTGTAATTGCCAGCCAATGCGTTGCTCGGCAAAGAATGTTCTCCAATTACTTTGCCAACTATTTGGTTGTGGTGTTGTGCCGATATAATTGTCGTGTTGCCAACCAAATTGACCGTGGCTCGATTGCTTATGCATTGTTGCTAACTGTTTGCCAAATTGATACCAGTTTTGATTCGACGCATGATTAAACGGCAAGTATTCAAGTACAAGAAAGCTTTTATCTAATGTTGTTCCGGTTGTTACAACGTTAGGGCAAGCCATTACATTTAACTGCTTTATTTGTTCTAAGGAATAGGCTTCAGATTCAAACTGCTGAAGTCGTGACTTGTCATTAAGTTTGATGAAATAGTTACGCTGATAGTTACTTAACCAGTAACATAAATTGATATCGCCACCCGTTACAACTTGCTTATGCTTTATGTTGAACGGCTCATCAGTTACTTGGGTAATTTCTTGCTCAATGGTTTGCCACATGATTCTTTACCAAGTTAGGTGAGAATATGTGTAATTATAGTCGAGGATTAAGAGAAAATAAGGTAATAACCGTTAAAGCCATATTAACAGCAAACTGACTACGGCTTTGTTATTCTATATCGGTTATTAAATTTTCTATTTTATTCGGTACGCCGTCCCATTTTTCAGCATCAGCTGGCGGATCAATAACTTCGGTAATAACTGGCCAAGCTTTGGCTAACTCAGCATTGAGTTCAATAAAGTCTTTTTGGTTTTCTGGTACTTCATCTTCTTGATAAATTGCTTCAGCAGGGCATTCTACTGGGCATAAATCACAATCAATACAGGAGTCAGGGTTGATCACTAAAAAATTTGGGCCTTGATGAAAGGCATCGGCAGGGCATACTGCTACACAGTCAGTATATTTACATTGAATACAATTATCAGTAACGACAAAAGCCATTTTGCTTACCCATGAAGATTAATACCTATCGAATGTGCGCATCATACCGTGCCGGCAAACAAATTCAATTGTTGTTTTTGCTTTGTATTTGGTATCGCTAGCACTATCAGGTAAAATGGCGCCAATTTTTACCCTAGTACCGCTTTGGAAACACACTATGTTGCGTTTAACGAACGTTAAATTACCACTTGATCATCAACCAGAAGAGCTAGAACAGGCAATTCTTACCCTATTACAAATTAATGCCGAGCAATTAACTAGTTTTTCAGTCTTTAAACGTGGATATGACGCCCGTAAGAAAAGCAATATTATTTTAATGTACACCTTAGATGTTGAAACCAGCTGTAATGAACAATTGTTACATCAGCATGCGAAGAACTCTAATATTAAGGAAAGCCCAGATACCAGCTATAAGTTTGTTGGTGAAGCACCGGAGGATATGACTGAGCGCCCGGTGGTTATTGGCATGGGACCTTGTGGTTTATTTGCTGGCTTGATTTTAGCGCAAATGGGTTTTAAACCGATTATTTTAGAGCGTGGCAAAGAAGTACGAGAACGCACTAAAGATACCTTTGGTTTTTGGCGTAAAAAAATTCTTAATACCGAATCTAATGTGCAATTTGGTGAAGGTGGTGCTGGTACATTTTCTGATGGCAAATTATACAGTCAAGTTAAAGACCCTAAACACTATAGTCGTAAAGTATTAAATGAATTTGTTGATGCTGGTGCACCAGAAGAAATTTTATATGTCAGCAAGCCACATATTGGTACCTTTAAATTGGTGACTATGGTTGAGCAAATGCGCGCTGAGATAAACCGACTAGGCGGTGAAGTGCGTTTCGAACAACGAGTAGAAGACATTCATTTTGAGGCTGTAGCTGACGATAGTGAAAAAATGCAAGTGACTGGTTTAACGTTAGCGTCAGGTGAAGTTATAAATACACGTCATATTGCCTTGGCCATTGGCCACAGTGCTCGCGATACCTTTTCGATGTTGCATGAAAAAGGTGTATTTATTAAAGCTAAGCCATTTTCTGTTGGCTTTAGAATTGAACATGAACAGTCGGTTATTGATGACGCTCGTTTTGGTAAAAATGCAGGTAACCCGATACTTGGCGCGGCAGACTACAAGTTAGTACACCATTGTAAAAATGGCCGTTCGGTTTATAGTTTCTGTATGTGTCCAGGTGGTACTGTGGTAGCTGCGGCTTCAGAAGAGGGTCGTCTAGTAACAAACGGTATGAGCCAATACTCTCGTCATGAACGTAATGCAAACAGTGCTATTGTTGTTGGTATTTCTCCAGAAGATTATGATGAAAATGGCAGCAAAGATAACGTACTAGCGGGTATTGAATTTCAACGTAAGCTTGAAGAGACTGCCTTTAAGTTAGGTGGTGAAAACTATGACGCACCAGTGCAGTTAGTAGGTGACTTTTTAGCGGGTCGTAAAAGCGGCGAGCACGGCAGCGTTGAACCATCATACAAACCCGGTGTTAAATATTGTGATTTAAGCGAAACTTTACCAAGTTACGCTATTGAAGCCATTCGTGAAGCCTTGCCTGCATTTGAGCGTAAAATTAAGGGCTTTTCAATGAATGAAGCTACTTTGACCGCAGTAGAAACAAGAACCTCTTCGCCAATTAATATCACCCGTGATAAAGAAAGTTTAGAAAGTGTAAATACTTATGGTTTATATCCTGCCGGTGAAGGTGCTGGCTACGCTGGTGGTATTTTATCTGCGGGTATTGACGGTATTAAAGTGGCAGAAGCGATGGCACTTTCAATGTTGAAAAAGGTCTAGCTACTTGTACTAAAGAACAAAGGCTATATTTATTGAAGTTCTTGAATATGGCTTTTCTGTTTTTGTTGCCAATGACTTTTCGGTACTTGTTCTTGCAAGTTATTTAATGTTGTCCAGATCCCATTTAGTGTCATGGTTTTTGTTAGCCACTGTGGGATATTACCTTTTGGATCGACAATAAATTGATAACTAATCTCAATTTGCTTAGCTGACGTTGGGATAATTTTCCAATGGGCGCTATGAACTTTCATTCTCACGGCTTTTTTATGAGCAGGAACAAAGTCGTTAGCATCAATAACGGCGATTTCTAACGATAAATCTTCATTTTGCCAATAACGTGAGTGCACTATCATTTCTCGGGCAGATACTGGCCATAAGCCGTTAAAGCGGGTGATAAAAATATTCTCGCTGGCAGTAAACTGTTCAAGAATTTCTGCCGAATGAGTGTTGTCTAACCAAACCGGCATGTTAGCTAAGTCTTCAATAAAGTAAATAAAGCCTGAAAGCGTAGAGCTGAGTGTTGCTTGTGCTTTGATTTCAATAAGATCTTCATAGCTGCTTGGGCGATAACTTACCTTTAAGCTTTTCGTGCGCCGCCATGTTTTCCAATTCTCTACTTTACTTTGTTCTGTTGTTGAACCAGTGTTATTTACTGCTGAGTTACTTTGTTTTTTTGCTGGTTCATTCGCTAATGCGTTGTGGTTCAATAGTATTAAAAGCATGGTAAAAAAATAAAGCCAAATCATTGGTTTTTTGTTTACCAGAAATAAATTAGCCTGCTTGTTCAATATAGCTGTCCTGTTCATTGCAAATTAAGGCGAATTGCCCTATATTCCTCTGCTCATCATGTTATCTTGACCCAAACGTCTTATAAATACGTAGCTAAGATGAACATAATATAAAATTTAGCAGTATATAGCGCGAGTAATGACAATTATTTTTTGTGTCATTATATGAATTGATTTCAACGCGTTATAAAAATTATTAATAAAATTCAAGCGGCGCTTAGTATGTGTCGCCACTGAACAAGGAAAATACATGCCTGTAATTACTCTCCCTGACGGTAGTCAACGCTCTTTTGAACAAGCAGTTTCTGTAATGGATGTTGCTCTTGATATAGGACCTGGTTTAGCGAAAGCAACCATTGCCGGTCGTATTAACGGTGAACTTGTTGATGCCTGTGAATTAATCACCAAAGATGCTGCATTGCAACTTATCACCAGCAAAGACGCTGAAGGTCTTGAGATTATTCGTCACTCGTGCGCGCATTTGTTAGGACATGCTATCAAACAGCTATGGCCAAATACTAAGATGGCTATCGGCCCTACAATCGACAATGGTTTTTACTATGACGTTGATATGGACGAAACCATTAGCGAAGATGACTTGGCTAAACTTGAAAAGCAAATGACGACGCTTGCTCGTACTGGCTATCAAGTTATTAAGAAAACAGGTAGCTGGCAAGATGCGTACGACGCATTTACAGAGCGTGGTGAAACTTACAAATTAGAAATTCTTGATGAAAACATTGATAAGTCAGACACACCAGCACTTTATCATCACCAAGAATACATTGACATGTGTCGTGGCCCACATGTGCCAAGCATGCGTCATTGTCATCACTTTAAGTTAATGAAAGTTGCTGGCGCATATTGGCGTGGCAATTCAGAAAATAAAATGTTGCAACGTATTTATGGCACAGCATGGGCTGATAAAAAGCAACTTAAAGCTTATATTCAACGTCTTGCAGAAGCTGAAAAACGTGATCACCGTAAAATTGGTAAAAACTTAGATTTATTCCATTGGCAAGAAGAAGCGCCGGGCATGGTGTTTTGGCATAACGATGGTTGGACAATTTACACTGAATTAGAAAAGTATGTTCGTGAAAAGCTTCATGAATATGACTATGACGAAGTTAAAGGTCCATTAATGATGGACCGAGGTCTTTGGGAAAAATCGGGTCACTGGGATAAGTACAGTGATGCTATGTTCACAACTGAGTCTGAAAAACGTGAATATGCTATTAAGCCGATGAACTGTCCAGGTCACGTGCAGATATTTAACCAAGGGTTAAAGTCTTACCGTGATTTGCCTTTACGTATGGCTGAGTTTGGCTGTTGTCACCGTAACGAACCATCAGGTGCTTTACATGGCTTAATGCGTGTTCGTGGCTTTACGCAAGATGATGCACATATTTTCTGTACTGAAGACCAAGTTCAAAGCGAAGTAAGTAAGTGTATCAATATGGTATACGATGTTTATAAAACGTTCGGCTTTGAAGACATTATTGTTAAGCTATCAACGCGCCCTGAAAAGCGTATTGGTAATGACGAAATGTGGGATAAAGCTGAAGAAGGCTTGGCTCAGGCAATGAAAGATTTAGACATTGAGTTTGAATACTTGCCAGGCGAAGGGGCTTTCTATGGTCCTAAGATTGAGTTTACTTTGCAAGACTGTTTAGGTCGTAATTGGCAATGTGGTACTGTGCAACTTGATTTCGCTTTACCAGAGCGTTTAGGCGCAACTTATGTTGGTGAAGACAACGAACGTTACACACCAGTGATGATTCACCGTGCTATTTTAGGTTCATTAGAACGTTTTATTGGTATTTTGATTGAAGAGTACACTGGCAAATTCCCAACGTGGTTGTCACCAATTCAAGCAACAGTGATGAATATTACCGATAAACAAGGTGAATATTGTGAAAAAGTTGTTAAAAAACTAAAAGAAAATGGATTTAGAGCAAAACTAGACTTGAGAAATGAGAAGATAGGCTTTAAAATCCGCGAGCATACTTTAAAGCGTGTTCCGTATTTGTTAGTTGTTGGCGATAAAGAAATGGAAGCTGGCGAAATAGCGATACGAACTCGAGGTGGTGAAGACTTAGGAAAAATGTCAGTTGATGACTTTATTGCTAAGTTAACAGACGAAGTGAAAACTCGTAGTTAAGTCACTGAATCTATTTAAACACGCAAACTATTTATTTACCCCGAGTGAGTAATATTTAAACTTACTCGGTAACAACGTTCTTTGGAGGAACATGGCTATTAAAGGTGGACAACGAGGCGGGCAGAAAGAGCCAGCACATCGTTTAAATGAGTTGATTACTGGCATTCCAGGTAATGAAGTTCGTTTGATTAAATATGACGGAGAGCCAGGTGGTATCGTCACATTAGATGAAGCGATGAGCCAAGCAGAAGACGCTGGTGTAGATCTTGTTGAAATCAGCCCAACAGCTAAACCTCCTGTTCTTAGAGTAATGGATTACGGTAAGTTTCTTTATGAAAAATCTAAAGAACAAAAAGAACAGCGTAAAAAGCAGAAACAAATACAGGTTAAGGAAATTAAATTCCGTCCTGGTACAGATGAAGGCGACTATCAAGTTAAATTACGTAACTTGAAACGCTTTTTAGAAGGTGGCGATAAAGTTAAAGTAACTTTACGTTTCCGTGGTCGCGAAATGGCCCACCAAGAGCTTGGTTTAGAGTTGTTGACTCGTGTTAAAAACGATTTAGCAGAACTAACAGTAGTTGAGTTTTTCCCTCGTAGAGCGGAAGGGCGTCAAATGGTGATGGTTTTAGCACCTAAAAAATAATCAATATTTGGTATATGCAAGTAATTAATATTTTCGAATGTTAGTTCACCAATATTGTTTTTAACGGGTAACTTTAGGCCTGAAAGTAAAATCTACCGCTGCTTGCAGTGTCAGATTTTCGCCTAAATTACTAAATTTCAATGGCAACATATTAACTATGAAAATAGTTTTATGTGAATGCGGAGTAATATTCATGCCTAAAATGAAAACTAACAAAGGTGCTGCAAAGCGCTTTAAAGCGACAGCCACAGGCTACAAGTTTAAACAAGCCGGTCTTCGTCATATTTTGACTAAACGCCGTACTAAAGTTAAGCGTCATCTTCGTGCGAAATGCATGATTGCTGCTTCTGACATTAAGTCAGTTAAAAAACTTTTACGTCACGGTTAATAGGAGAGATAGAAAATGGCAAGAGTAAAACGTGGTGTACAAGCGCGTGCACGTCATAAGAAAGTTCTAAAGCAAGCTAAAGGTTACTACGGTGCTCGTAGTCGCGTTTATCGCGTTGCTTTCCAAGCTGTAACTAAAGCTGGCCAATACGCATACCGTGACCGTCGTCAACGTAAGCGTCAATTCCGTCAACTTTGGATTGCTCGTATCAACGCAGCAGCTCGTCAAAATGGTTTATCTTACAGCCGTTTCATTAATGGTCTTAAAAAGGCTTCTATTGAAATCGATCGTAAGATCCTAGCTGACATCGCAGTATACGATAAAGCAGCTTTCACATTCTTAGTTGAAAAAGCGCAAGCTTCTTTAGCATAAGTTTGAGATATTAGCTCTGAGATAAGGACGCCCTAGGCGTCCTTTTCTTTTTCAGGGTATTAAAAAGTTGACTGAAAGGTCAGAATGTTTAACTAAGTTAATTTGAACCCAGTATAAGTTTGCTTAGTTAAAAATTTAAATTCAATTTTAGAAAGTTAAGGTCTTATTATGAGTCTTGCTGAGCAAGTTTTAGCGGTCAATAATGATTTACCCATTCGTACTGATAAACCCGTTCATAGTGGTAAAGTGCGCTCTGTTTACTGGTTAACCGAGTCTGATAGTCGTCGTTTGATTGCTGAAAAAGGTTATGACGTGCCTAGTGATACGCCGCTAGCAATAATGGTGATCAGTGACAGAATTTCAGCTTTTGACTGCATTTGGCATGGTGAAGGCGGTATGAAAGGTGTGCCAGGTAAAGGCGCCGCATTGAATGCTATTTCTAACCATTGGTTTAAGTTATTTAAAGAACAAGGCTTAGCTGATAGTCACATTTTAGATATTCCACATCCGTTTGTGTGGATAGTACAAAAAGCTAAACCTGTAATGATTGAAGCGATTTGTCGTCAATATATTACCGGTTCCATGTGGCGTTCATACAGCAAAGGTGAGCGTGAATTTTGTGGTATTGAGTTAGCAGATGGTCTTGAAAAAGACAGTAAGTTATCTGAATTATTACAAACGCCTTCAACCAAAGGTATTTTGGAAGGTATTCCAGGTGTTCCAGCCGTTGATGATGTTAATATTACTCGTAAAAACATCGAAGATAACTTCTCTGCCTTTAACTTTAAATCGGCAGATGATATTGCCTTGTATGAAAAGTTGTTGACGCAAGGGTTTGATGTTATTTCAGCCGCATTAGCTAAGCTAGACCAAGTTTTTGTTGATACTAAATTTGAATTTGGCTATGTCAAAGATAAAGCAGGCAATGACAAGCTTATTTATATGGATGAAGTTGGAACACCAGATTCTTCTCGTATTTGGGACGGTGAGCAGTACCGTGCAGGTAAGGTTGTAGAAAATTCAAAAGAAGGTTTTCGTCAGTTATTATTAAATCACTTTCCAGATCCTGATATTTTGTTAAATAAAGACCGTATGGTTGAGCGTGAAGCATTAGCGCGAGATAATGCTTTGCCAGCTTCTGTGCTAATGGCAGTTTCTGAAACTTATATCGCTATTGCAGAGAAAGTTACCGGCGAGACAATAGTGTTGTCTGACAATCCTAAGCAAGAAATTATTGATATATTACGTTCTGAATATCAATTGATAGATTAATTGATAATTTTTCAAACTATTAAGCCTCGCAATAGCGGGGCTTTTTTAATCGCTGCTATTTATCGCCCGCCTACTTTAAGCTTTTTATAAAACCTTTAATCGTCATTTTACTCGTCAGTAATTTCTACTGTGTCTTAACTCTTGTGTGTACACTTTCAATGCAATTGTTCTTTTTTGCACCAATACCGTTCTTGCATACTGATATTGTGCACCATGCTGGTGCTTATCTATTCTAAAGAAGTTGAAATTCATCGCTAATTATTTGTATTTATTTAACTTTTAACTATGGGTACAAATGGTGCTTAGTATTAGTTAAATAATAAAATTTAATAGATATTAATGCACTAAAGGTGAACGTATGAAGTTAGTCACGGCAATTATTAAACCATTTAAAATGGATGATGTAAGAGAAGCGTTGAGCGAAATTGGCATTGACGGCATGACAGTAACCGAAGTAAAGGGGTTTGGTCGTCAAAAAGGGCATACTGAGTTGTATCGTGGCGCTGAATATTCTGTCGACTTCCTTCCTAAAATAAAGTTTGAAATTGCCGTTCGTGATGATTTTTCAGAACGTGTTGTTGAAACCATTGTAAGCTCTGCGCAAACAGGGAAAATTGGTGACGGTAAAATTTTTGTCACCAACATAGAGAGTGTTACTCGTATTCGTACTGGGGAAATTGATGATGAGGCAATTTAGAGTCTGATATCTGTTTACGTTAAAAATTACCTATCACTTACTTGTGTTTACTTTTCTTTGTGGAAATAAAAATGAATAAAATAATTATCCTAATTTTTACTTTGTTGTTTGCTATGCCAAGCATTGCAGGTGAAGCCGAATTAAATGGCGCCAATACTGCGTGGATCTTAACATCAACAGCCTTGGTATTGTTGATGACTTTACCTGGTTTGGCCTTGTTTTATGGTGGTTTAGTTCGTAGAAAAAATATTTTGTCGATATTGATGCAGTGCTTTGCTATTGCTGGTTTGTCTTCTATTTTGTGGTTTGTTTTAGGTTACAGTTTAGCTTTTGGTGAAGGCAATGCTTGGATCGGTGATTTTAGTAAAGTGATGATGGTGGGGATCAGTAAAGAAGCACTCTCTGGGGATATTCCAGAAAGTTTATTTATGCTGTTTCAAATGACATTTGCGGTAATCACACCAGCATTGATTATTGGTGCGTATGCGGAGCGAATGAAATTTTCTGCAGTATTATTGTTTTCAGCGCTTTGGCTACTTGCTGTTTATGCGCCAGTAACACATTGGGTGTGGGGTGGTGGTTGGCTTGCGCAAATGGGCGTTTATGATTTTGCAGGTGGTATTGTGGTTCATATAACCGCCGGAGTTGCAGCGTTAGTTGCGGCTGTTGTATTAGGGCCTCGCCATGGTTTTCCGAAAACTCCTATGTTGCCACATAACTTAACAATGACAGTAACTGGCGCAGGCATGTTATGGGTTGGCTGGTTTGGCTTTAATGGTGGTAGTGCGTTGGCAGCTAATGGTGATGCATCGATGGCGATGTTAGTTACACATTTGTCAGCTTCTGCAGGTGCCTTAACGTGGGCAGCAATTGAATGGAAAAAATTTGGTAAAGCCAGTGTTCTAGGCGCAGTAACTGGCATGGTTGCAGGACTAGGGACTATTACACCTGCCTCTGGGTTTGTTGGCCCTGGTGGCGCGTTAATTATTGGTATTGCGGCTGGTATTGTTTGCTTCTACGCGACGGTTTATATCAAGCAAAAATTAAGAATTGATGATTCGTTAGATGTATTTCCAGTGCATGGTGTTGGTGGTATTTTAGGAACGTTACTCGCAGGTGTTTTTGCCTCAACTGAACTTGGTGCCTTTAGTGGTTACGGTTATGCTGAAGGTATTACTTCCATGATAGGGCAAGTAACGGTGCAACTTATTGGCATTGGCTCAACTATTGTTTATACCGCAGTTGTATCTTACCTGTTATTTAAACTTGTAGCGGTAATGACCAGTGGCTTACGAGTATCAAAAGAACAAGAAACCACAGGACTTGATTTAATTGAACATGATGAGTCAGGTTATAACCTTTGATACTTTCTAGAACGATAAAGGCTTACCCGCACGTGAGCCTTTATTCGTGCCTAAATACACAAGTCACCAGCTATTCTAAAAATAAAAGTTAATCAGCACTAACTTTTTCTTGAAAAACGTAGATTTACTCTACTCTCTCGGTAATTTTTTGTGTAAAATCATTCACCATTTTATTAATCAAAAAAGTCTAGCTAAAGGCTGAATAGTCGGCCGATGTTAATGCTGAATTTCTTATTGTAGGGATAACAGCATTTTAAACACGCTTTAGAGGAACTCATGAATTTAGACGATATTATATTGCAGGCAGAACAAGCCATTGCTGCGGCAACTGATCCTGCTGAACTTGACCAGGTTCGCGTTAACTTTTTAGGGAAAAAAGGTTTGTTCACGGAACAAATGAAAGGCCTAAGTAAGTTACCAAAAGAAGAGAAACCCAAAGCGGGTCAAGTGATTAACATCGCTAAACAAAAAGTTCAAAAGTTACTTACAGAACGCGGTGAGCTATTGCGTGCCGAAGTTATTAAGCAACAACTTGCTGCTGAGTCTATTGATGTAACACTACCGGGACGTGGCGATGAGCTAGGTGGTTTACATCCAGTAACTCGCACTATTGAACGTATAGAAAGCTTTTTTGGTGACTTAGGTTTCTCAGTGAAACAGGGGCCAGAAGTTGAAGATGATTTTCATAATTTTGATGCTTTAAATATTCCTGAACATCATCCTGCTCGTCAAGATCATGATACTTTCTATTTTAACCCTAAGTTAGTGTTACGTACGCAAACTTCTGGTGTGCAAATTCGTACCATGGAAAAAGAGCAACCACCACTACGCATTATTTCTCCAGGTAAAGTATACCGTAACGACTACGACCAAACACATACGCCTATGTTCCACCAAGTGGAAGGTTTAATGGTTGATAAAGACGTTAGCTTTACTCACCTTAAAGGTATTTTACACGACTTCTTACATCACTTTTTTGAAGAAGATTTAGAAATTCGTTTTCGTCCATCTTATTTCCCGTTTACTGAGCCTTCAGCGGAAGTGGACGTGATGGGTAAAAATGGCAAATGGTTAGAAGTATTAGGTTGCGGCATGGTGCATCCAAATGTATTACGTAGCGTTGGTATTGACCCAGAAGTCTATACTGGTTTTGCCTTTGGTATGGGGGTAGAGCGTTTAACTATGTTACGTTACGGCGTAAATGACTTACGTTCATTCTTTGAAAACGATCTTCGCTTCTTAAAACAGTTCAAGTAGGAAAGCCATATAATGAAATTTAGTGAATCTTGGTTACGTGAGTGGGTTAATCCTGCTATTTCTTCTGATGACTTAGCGCATCAAATCACCATGGCTGGCCTTGAAGTTGATGCAGTAGAGCCTGTTGCAGGTGAATTTACTGGTGTTTTAATTGGTGAAGTGGTTGAATGTGGACCACATCCTGATGCCGATAAACTACAAGTGACAAAAATAAACTTAGGACCTGACTTTAATGATGGCGAGTTAGTTGACATTGTTTGTGGCGCTAAAAACTGTCGTTTAGGATTAAAAGTTGCGGTTGCAACTGTTGGTGCAGTTTTACCGGGTAACTTTAAAATTAAAAAGGCTAAGCTTCGTGGCGTGCCATCGCACGGTATGTTATGTAGCGAATCTGAAATTGGCTTAGCAGAAAGCGCTGATGGTATTATGGAGCTAGCGAGCGATGCGCCATTAGGCATGTGTGTTCGTGAATATCTAGATCTTGATGATGTAACTATTGATGTTGATTTAACTGCTAACCGTGGTGACTGTTTAGGCCTTAAAGGTTTAGCGCGTGAAGTAGGCGTATTAAATAGTTTGAGCGTTACAGAGCCAACGATTACAGCAGTAACTCCGACTATTGATGATACAGTCGCCATTAACTTGTCAGCTGATAAAGCCTGTCCTCGTTATTTAGGTCGTGTGATCAAAAATATTAATGTAAACGCGCAAACACCATTATGGATGGTGGAAAAGCTGCGTCGTTGCGGTACTCGTTCAATTGACCCTGTTGTTGATGTCACCAACTACGTATTGTTAGAGCAAGGTCATCCAATGCATGCGTTTGATTTAGCCACAATTGATGGTGATATTAACGTACGTTATGCCAACGAAGGTGAAAAGCTAGTACTACTTGATGAAAACGAAGTAACGCTGTCAACTGAAACCTTAGTGATTGCTGACGATGCTAAAGCATTGGCAATGGCAGGCATTTTTGGCGGTTTAGCTTCAGGTGTTACCACCGAGTCGAAAGATATCTTTTTAGAAAGTGCTTTTTTCGCACCATTAGCTATTTTAGGTAAAGCGCGCCAATACGGTTTGCATACCGATGCTTCACATCGTTATGAACGTGGCATTGACCCACAATTGCAGCGCGATGCTATGGAACGAGCTACTGAACTATTACTAACAATTGTTGGTGGTGAAGCTGGTCCCATCGTAGAAGCTATTTCTGAAGGAAATATTCCTGCAGGAAAAACGGTAACTTTACGTCGTAATAAATTAGATGGTCGTATTGGTCATCATATTGATGATGCAACGGTCGCTGAAATACTGACACGTTTAGGTTTTAACGTTACGGAAACAGGTGAAAGTAACGACAAAGTATGGAGTGTTATTGTTCCTGCATACCGATTTGATATTAGTATTGAAGTTGACCTGATTGAAGAAGTTGCCCGTATTTTTGGTTACAACAATATTCCAAATGTTTCGCCAAAAGCAACATTGGCAATGCGCGAACAAAAAGAAGCTAAGTTAGCGGTTAGTAAATTACGCAATACTTTAGTCAATCGTGGATACCAAGAAGCAATTACTTACAGTTTTGTTGACCCTAAGGTACAAACATTATTGCACCCTGGTCAAGCAACGATGACTCTGCCACATCCAATATCTTCTGAGATGTCGGAAATGCGTGTCAGTTTATGGACCGGGTTACTGCAATCAGTTGCTTATAACCAAAACCGTCAGCAAGGCCGTGTACGTTTATTTGAAACAGGTTTACGTTTTATTCCTGATGAAAGTGCTGAAAATGGTGTTCGTCAAGACAATATGATTGCCGGTGTGCTAAGTGGCCAGCGCAGTGAAGAGCATTGGGATATTGAAAAAGCTGCCACCGACTTTTACGATATTAAAGCAGATGTTGAAGCGTTATTAAGTTTAACGAGTAATGAAAGTGCTTATCAATTTTCAAAAGCAGAAATTGATGCTTTACACCCAGGCCAAACCGCAGCTATTCATAAAGATGGTGTGTTAGTTGGTCATGTTGGCGCCTTACATCCTGAATTAGAAAGGAAATTAGGCTTAAATGGCAGAACACTTGTTTTTGAACTTTTATTAAGCGAAGTTTGTACGTTAAATATCCCGCTAGCGCGCGATATATCTCGCTTTCCAGCAAATAGACGTGATATTGCAGTTGTTGTTGAAGATCAAGTTAGTGCAAATAATGTACTACAACTTATTGAAAAGGTTGGCGGAAATTATTTAGTTGATCTAAACTTGTTCGATGTATACCGAGGTAATGGTATTGAATCTGGTTTTAAAAGCTTAGCAATTGCAATGACATTGCAAGATAACGATAAAACCTTAGAAGAAAAGGATATCACTGACGTAGTTGACCGTGTGGTTGATACATTAAAAACTGAATTAAATGCATCTCTGAGGGATTAAATAATGGCGCTAACAAAAGCAGAAGTAGCAGAACATTTATTTGAAAAAGTTGGGCTGAGCAAGCGTGACGCAAAAGATATGGTTGAAGTGTTTTTCGAAGAAATTCGTGAAACACTGGAGTCAGGTGAGCAAGTGAAGTTATCTGGCTTTGGTAACTTTGATCTTCGGGTTAAAAGCGAGCGTCCTGGACGTAACCCTAAAACTGGAGAAGATATTCCTATTTCAGCACGTAAAGTGGTGACTTTCCGACCAGGACAAAAGCTTAAAAGCCGCGTAGAAGACGGAAATAGCGAGTAAGTACGCTAACCAGTTTTGCATTTATTAAGAAAAGGTTGCTGCGGCAACCTTTTTTGTCGAATAATGAAAATATTAATGCGCTAACAATTCTGTTAGCGTTTTTTATTGGCAAATTATTAGCAAGCTAATAGTTAAAGGTTCAGGTTAAATAACGGTTTTCTTTGCTCTAAAAGGACATTTAACTGCGATAACTAGTAATTCCTTTAAAATTAACGATGAAATGGCAAGTGTCGCACCTGTTGCTAATGCAGGCAGTGTCAAAGGAATGGCCATCGCAAACTGCTCAGCGGTGCCCGCTGCGATTTGTCTATCTATGTGCAAGATAAAGCGATAAACACTTTGTAAATAATCATCCGCTATTAATTCTTCTAAATGGCGCGTTAAATACTGTGTTCTCATCATTAAGTTTTCAATTAACTCGCCAGTACTGACAATGGAAGCTTCATTGTTTTCTTTATATCGACTGATCATGGTAACAACACTGCCTTCGAAATGTTGTTGTGCAATGGCTTCAAATTGACTCAACTGTAACTGTGCTTCACTTAAGTGGCCAGCAAGTCGCTGCTGATATTGCTGCATAAACTCGGGTAATTGCACACCCAAAATAAAGGTAATAGTAAAAAAACAGCGGTCAGCTATGGTATTAATAAGAGTTAACATAAAAGCTTTTCTGTTGGTGTTTCATGAATGCAATATCTAATATCATTATGCTATTTACGTTAGCATAAGCTATGACAAATTTCTTAGAATATTAAAGGGAATAGCTGAGTATAGTAGCACTCATCGTTATACAAAGTAGAAAGTTGTTAGCGGTATCAATCTAATTTTTAATCTTTTTATTGATAAAAAATGTTAATATAGCCTCCCCATAAAGCGATATGTTAACTTCATATTCGTAATAATTGTTGGACGCTAATAATTACTATGCGCAGACCTATTCAATCAGAACATGAAGTAACCACTTTTAATTGGCGAGTTGTAAAACTGTTATTGCCGTATTTGTTTGAATTTAAAGTGCGGATTCTATTTGCTTTAGGTTGTTTGATACTAACCAAGGTTGCGAGTGTTTACCTACCTTTTATTCTAAAAGATATTGTCGATATTTTAGATCAACAACAAGAAAACCGGATTTTTATTGTACCTTTTGCTTTGGTTGCTACTTATGGCTTAGTGCGCTTAACCATTGTTTTATTTGCTGAGATACGCGATACATTATTTGGCCGAGTAACTGAGCGGGCGATACGGCGTATCGGCTTAAAAGTATTCCAACACTTACATAAGCTCGACTTGGACTTTCACTTAAACCGACAAACCGGTGGCTTATCACGAGATATAGATCGTGGTACCTCAGGCATTAACTTTTTAATGCGTTTTATGGTTTTTAATATCATCCCCACCTTAATTGAAATTATTATGGTGGTGAGCATTCTTCTTATTAATTACGGCATTTGGTTTGCGCTTATTACTACGTTATCAATTGTATGTTATGTCGCTTATTCAGTTTTTGCCACAGACTGGCGTACACGCTTTATTCGCGCTGCCAATAAAGCTGACTCTTCCAGTAATACTCGAGCAATTGATAGCTTATTGAATTATGAGACTGTTAAGTATTTCACCAACGAGGAATATGAAGCCAAGGCTTACGATAAACAATTAGCCAGTTGGGAAACGGCCAAAATGCAAAACAGGTTGTCTTTATTTGCGCTTAATGGTGGCCAAGCCTTTATTATTTCTTGTTCTATGACAGCTATGTTGGCACTTGCTGCGTATCAAGTAACACATCAACAAATGACCTTAGGGGACTTTGTTTTGATTAATGCTTTTATGATGCAGTTATTTATTCCGCTTAACTTCTTGGGCTTTGTTTACCGAGAAATTAAAGGTTCGCTGGCTAATATTGAACACATGTTTGAACTTATGCTGAAAAAGCCGAAGGTTGAAGATGACGTTAATGCTAATGAGCTAGCATTATCGCAAGCTGAAATTCATTTTGAGAATATTTCTTTTGCTTATAATGAAAAACGTCCAATTATTAAAAACCTGTCTTTTACCATTAAACCTGGGCAAAAGGTTGCAGTGGTAGGTGAAAGTGGCTCAGGTAAATCAACGTTAGTGAAGTTACTATTTCGTTTTTATGATTGCGATAATGGCTGCATTAACATTGATGGCCAAAACATAAGGCAAGTTACTCAACATTCATTACGGAAAAATATCGGCATTGTGCCGCAAGATACGGTACTTTTTAATGATACGCTATTTGCAAATATTCATTACGGAGAGCCGGAAGCTGAGAATAAAGCTGTGCATAAAGCGTTTGAGCTCGCTCATTTATCTGATTTTGTTAAACGTTTACCTGAAGGTGTTGAAACTGTCGTAGGAGAGCGGGGTTTGAAACTTTCAGGTGGTGAAAAGCAACGTGTTGCCATTGCTCGAACCATTTTAAAAAATCCGCGAATTTTGGTTTTTGATGAAGCAACATCTTCTCTTGATAGTCAATCTGAGCAAGCTATTTTAACGGCAATTAAAGAGGTTGCTGAGCACAGAACTAGTTTGGTCATTGCTCATCGATTATCGACGATTATTGATGCAGACAATATTATTGTTATGCAGCTTGGTGAAATTATTGAGCAAGGTACACATCAAGCCTTATTAGCTAAAAAAGGTCATTACTTTACTATGTGGCAGTTACAACAAAGTGATAATAGCTAGTTTGTTGCTATTTTTTGGCGCTCAAATATATGTAAAAACAAGGTTTAACAAAATTTTATGACAAGTATGGAAATAGAACAAACTAAGCAATGGCTAGAACAGGTTATTATTGGCTTGAATTTTTGCCCTTTTGCAAAGAAGGAGTTTGTTAACCAAACCATTTTTTACCATGTTAGTGAAAAGGAAAGTATTAAAAGTGCGTTAGTTGAACTATTAACGCAGCTAGAATATTTAAGCAGTAATCCTGAAGCTGAAACGAGCTTATTGATTTATCAGCAAGGTTTTCGAGATTTTAATCGCTTTTTAGATTTAGTTGATTATGCAAATGAGCTTATTGTTGAATTCGGCTTTGAAGGCACGTATCAAATTGCCAACTTTCATCCTGAATATTGCTTTGCTGACACTGACTATGATGATGCTGGTAATTTTACTAATCGTTCGCCGTATCCAACATTACATTTAATCCGCGAAGCTAGCATGGAAAAAGTGCTAAGTGTTTATAAAAATCCTGAGCAGATCCCTGATAATAATATTGCCTTAGCTCATGACAAAGGCGCTAACTATTTTCAGGAAATATTAGCAAATATTAAAAAATAATGATGAGTACTGATGAATGTTTGATATGAAAAGTATCGCTTCTAAACGCTTAGTGTTGTCGCATTGTTTGGCAACCAATATACCGCTAAAACAAAAACTCGCGGCTAATGCTACTTCGCTGCTTAGTGCTAAGGTTGTAAAGTCATTACCGAAAACGTGGCAAGGGATAAACACATTAGCACAAGCAAAAATTTGGCTAGACGCTAGGTTTAAAGAAAGCGAAGTATTTTCTATAGAAATACCGACATCGAACGAGATAATAGGATTAGTGTTTATCCATGGCATTGGTGGCGGTAGAAGTGGCTGTGCAAGTTCTAGTTGTGCTAGTTCAGGAAATGAATCAGCGGTAGGTAACCGTGCCTTGACCGTGCATTTAGGCTATTTAATTGCCGAAAATTATTGGGGTAAAGGTTATGCTAGCGAAGTACTCGCTGCACTGGTGCTGTATTTTTCCATGCAAGCTCAGCAAGTAACTTTAATGGCGGGTGTTGAAAATGATAACTTTGCTTCCATAAAAGTTTTACAAAAATGTGGCTTTGTAATTTGCGAGCAGCCATCGCAGGTAAAGCAAGGTAGCTTATTTTATCAACAAATCGTGTAGAGGCTGAGTTTTTGGCTTTTGATGATTTATAACCGTTTGACGTTTTGCTACTGACTATTACACTTAGTTAACACTTTGTTGTGGTTGAAAAAATGTACAATGTAACTTCTGGATTGAGGGGTTACCGATGAAAACAAGTTATCAAGGGCAAGTCTATTATTTTAAGTCTTTTGAAGAACTCCGGCATTTTTATAGTGAAAAGTTACAAGCATTAAAACTGTAGGTTTTATTTTTGTGCGAAAACTTTCCTAAATAGCTTCTAAATATTTAATGTAATCTTTATCTAAGACTGCGCCACTCTTCTTTCTAATATTGTCCTTTCTAATATTGTCTTCTCTAATTTTGCTTGTACTCTCAAACTTTACATCATAAAAAAACTTCATATTTTTTCAATTTTATAAGCTTATTCCCAGATACTGGTGAACTACGATATACTGCCACCTATTATGTGATCATGAAGCATTAAAATGTTTCTCATTTTAGGTAAAATTTTGTGGAAAAACTTCCTGTAGTAAAAGTTGGCGGTAGTATTGAAAGCGCGACTAAAGGTGAATATTCTCTTAATGTTGAGGCTATTTTAAAAGAAGCTTGGCAGCTTACGTTAAAATCTCGATTATCCATTAATGTTGGTTTAGTTATTTGTTTATTAATCGCTATGTTTACCTCAATGTTAGCGAGTACGCCAATGGGGGGGATTGAAGTTGCTATGGCAGATCCTCAGTCAATAACATTGCTCAATATTATTGTCACCTTAGTGGTGTATCCATTTTTAGCGGGTGTTGAAATGATGGGTGTGTTCCACTCTGTCGGTTTGAAAACGCGTTATCAGTTAATTTTTGCTTTCTTAAAGCGCGGCAGCTGGGTGGCTGTTTGCGCACTTTTAACCTCAACATTTGTTTCAATAGGGTTAGCCCTGTTTTATCTTCCCGGTATATTTTTAGCGGTAGCTTTATCGTTAGCGCTGCCATTAGTCGTAGAGAAAAATATGTCGCCAATGAAGGCGATAGTACTTTCTATTAAAGCAACTCGTTTTCAATGGTTTAAGATTTTTGCGATATACTTAATATTGGTCTTAGCAATGATTATATCGGCTTTGCCTATTGCCGCTGCTGCAGACTCTGAACTCGGCTTTGTTGTCATTGCATTTTTCTTGTTTTGTTTAGCTTACCTTGCACCTATGTTTTATAACGTTAAAGGTGTTTTGTACCGAGAAATATTTGGTTTACAAATGCAAGCATCAAGTGAGAATCAAAATACAATAAGTGATACATTTTCAGCATAATAAGCTGAGACAATGTGGCAAGGAAGAACACATTATTTCTAATGTACCCAGAAAGGAGCCTACGGCTTGAATATATTTAGCAAACAGCGCTTAATTGCTTTAATTTTTATCACATCGATTTTTGTTGGTGTAATTGCGCCTTTTACCTTTTTACCTGTACCTGTAAAGGAGTCAATTCCGGAGCCTGTGGTGCCAGAAAAGACAATTGAGGTGATTAAGGCTGTTGAGCAACCTCTGCATAACGTTACTTTACCTGACTTCGCGAAAATACGTGATGTAAAAGAAAAGAAAAGGCAGTTTTTCGCCTTTATTAGACCAGCAGTAATTGCAGAAAATGAGCGTATATTAGCGTTACGTGCTGAAGTTGAACGTTTGATTGCTCAATTGACACTAGAGCAGCCTTTTAGTGAGCAAGAGCATAGGTTTGTTACAGATTTAAGTAAACAATATCGAGTCAGTAAGAAGTTCTCCCTATTGCGTAAACTTTACGAGTTACAGCTAAAAATTGATATTATTCCTCCGGCATTAGTGCTAGTTCAGGCAGCAAATGAATCCGCATGGGGGACATCACGATTTGCCCGTATCGGTTTAAATTTCTTTGGTGTTTGGTGTTATAAAAAAGGCTGTGGCATGGTACCTAAAGGTCGAAATGTCGGTGCTAAACATGAAGTTGCTGCTTATAGCTCAGTTGAGCAAGGTGTTGCTCGTTATTTAAAAAATATTAATACTAATAGTGCTTATATGGTGTTTAGAACTATCAGAGGGCAGTTGCGTGAGCAGAATCAACCATTATCGCCTGAAATTCTTGCAACAGGGTTAATTCCTTATTCTGAGCGTGGTACTGACTATGTTTTAGAATTAACGGAAATGATCCGCCATAATCGTAGTTATTTAGCACTTAACTCTGAATAATTACGAATAAATCGTCTCAAGTGCATAGCAAATAAAAAAACGCGTTAGGGTCACTAACGCGTTTTTTATTAAGTATTCTTGACTTTAAGCTTGGTAGCTATAAGTGAACTATAAGTGAACTATAAGTGAACTTTGACCATAGCACTTACGGTATTTTCGTTATCTAAGCCGCTAATGCCAAACTTATTATGCCAGTAAGAATATTCAATCCCGACTTCAAAAAACTTTGCTTTACCAAAGTATTTACCCACATCAAGACGTACTTGCGGGTTGAAGTGAAAATCAGCTTTATGGTCATCTGCTGCAGATGACCAATCCAAGTAGCCATCAATAATTATATCGTGGTTACCTAGGCTAATAGGGTAACCCCAGGCAACAGTAAGTTGATAGTCATTATCGGTATCATCATTTTCGGCCAAATAAACGTTGCTGCTTAGATAATTAAACCCTTGAATGTCCCAAGATGCTCCAACCCCAACTAAGTAGTTATTGAAGCCAAAACCAAAACCATCATTATTACCCGTACTGTGTTCGTATGTACTGGCAAGGTATAGGTCAGTAATTGCACCAAAAGCGAGTTTTGTATCGGTTAAATAACTTAAGCTTAAACGTGCTGATAATTCGCCATAAGTTTCTTCATAGCGACCATGGTTAGCATCAGCACTGCCAGTGATGCGATCAGCGAAAAAGAAAACATCGCCCCAGTTATGACCAGAGGCATGTTCAAAGGTAATAACGTTAATGTTGTCATTTTTTAGCACTTCAAAATCATTGGTATTCTTTAAGTAACTAATTGAGTTGTCACTCCAAAGCGTTTCGGCATTAACCGAACTTGCTAGAAAAGCTATTGTACAGATGAGTGACTTAGTCATGTTTGTGGTCATAGACATTAGTAATATTCCCGAAAATAGTTAAGCGAAAAAAGCGAATTTACATAAAAATAGCAGTGCTAAACATAAAACACTGATATTAATTTTATTAAAGTGACCACTAAAGGCACGTACAGCAACATAACTAATAAAACCAAAAGCAATACCATTGGCGATAGAAAATGTTAACGGCATAGTGATACAAATAACGGCAACAGGAACAGCTTCAGATAAGTCATCCCATTGAACGTTGACTAGGCCAGCAAGCATTAGTACTGCAACATAGAATAATGGGCCAGCAGTAGCGTATGCCGGTACCATACCGGCCAATGGTGAAAACATTAATGACAATAGAAATAATACGCCAACGGTAACAGCGGTTAAGCCCGTTCGACCGCCAGCACTAACACCCGCAGTACTTTCTACATAGCTAGTGGTTGTAGATGTACCTAGCATGCTACCAGCAACCGTTGCTGTTGAGTCTGCTAAAAGCGCCTTACCTAAGCGTGGGAAGTTGCCTTTTTCATCCAATAAGTTACCGCGTTGTGCAACGGCAATTAGCGTACCTGAAGTGTCAAAGAGATCAACAAAGAGAAAAGCAAAAATAACAGACAGCATACCGACTTCAAGAGCACCTAAAATATCGAGTTGCATAAAAGTAGGGGCAACAGCTGGTGGCATAGACACTAAGCCTTGATATTGTACGTCACCAAAAATAATGCCGAGTAATGTAATTACTAGAATAGAAATCATTACTGAGCCATTAACACCGCGATTAGCTAAACCAACAATTAAAAATAAGCCAATGGCTGCGAATACTGCTGGCATTGAAGTGATATCGCCAAGTGTTAGCAGAGTCGCTGGGCTATCAACCACGATACCAGCATTTTTTAAAGCGATAAAAGCTAAGAATAATCCAATACCTGCTGCAATTCCGAAGCGAAGCGAATGTGGAATACTGTTGATTATCCATTCACGAATATTAAACAAGCTTAAAATAATAAAGACGATACCAGAAACAAATACACCGCCTAAAGCAACTTGCCAGGTGTAACCCATATCTAGTACTACGGTATAAGTAAAAAATGCGTTTAATCCCATACCTGGGGCAAGTGCAATTGGATAGTTTGCGAGAAATCCCATAACAAAACAGCCTATAGCTGCGGCGATACAAGTTGCAACAAATACCGCTCCATGGTCCATACCGGCATCAGCTAACATCGCAGGGTTAACGAAAATAATGTATGCCATGGTTAAGAAAGTCGTGAAGCCAGCAATAATTTCCTGTTTTATTGAGGTGTTGTGCTGTTGCAGTTGAAATAGTTTTTCGAGCATCAGAAAGCCTTGTTTAAAGAGAGCTAAAGTTAAGTTTGAATAAAGTACGTTATTTAATTTCGACAATATTTAATAAGTCAGCTGGAGCAACAACGGGTGATGTTGGGGCTGCTGTAGTATTGGTAAAGCCTTCTTGATCAAAGGCAGTATCGCCACCATCAATAATGCCGGAGTTACTGTTAATGGCTTTAAAGTCAAACAGTTCGTTATCACATAAATGTGATGGCACTACATTTTGCATGGCAGTAAACATTGACTCGATACGACCAGGATGATTTTTATCCCAATCTTGTAGCATGGCTTTGATATTTTGACGTTGTAAATTTGGCTGTGAACCACATAAATTACATGGAATGATTGGGAACTGTTTTAATTGCGCGTATTGGACGAGTTCTTGCTCTTTACAAAAAGCTAGTGGGCGAATAACAACATGTTCGCCATTATCAGAAACTAATTTTGCAGGCATTGATTTAAGCTTGCCACCATAGAACATGTTAAGCATTAGCGTTTCTACCATGTCATCTCTATGATGACCTAAGGCAATTTTTGTGGCACCAAGCGCTTTTGCCGCTTTATAGAGTAGGGCACGGCGTAAGCGTGAACATAAACTGCAAGTTGTTTTACCTTCTGGTATTTTCTCTTTTACAATCGCATAGGTATCTTCTTCAACAATTTGATAAGCAACACCTAGTTTTTTAAGATAATTAGGAAGAATATGTTCAGGAAATCCTGGTTGTTTTTGATCTAGGTTAACAGCTACTAAATCAAAGTTAATTGGTGCAGATGCTTTCAAGAGCATTAAAATCTCAAGTAGCGCATAGCTGTCTTTACCACCCGATAAACACACCATTATTTTATCGCCATCTTCAATCATATTGTATTGCGCAATGGCTTGCCCAACATGACGTCGTAAACGTTTTTCAAGTTTTTGTAATTGTGTATTCTGACTCGGCGTCAAGGGAGATTTTAATTCTGCGCTCATAATTCATTCCTAATAAATTGCGGCGCGTAGTATAGCCGATGCGACTAAATGAAAAAAGTTGAACAGGGCATTTTATCTGCCATGTTCAATCTCAATTTATAAAAAATTGTACTAGATCAGGTTATTCAACATCTAGTGGCGAAATATAGCCGTCAGGCTTTAATGCCAACACATCACAATTTAGCCTATCAATAACATGCTCAGCCGTATTGCCAATTAATGCTGCTGATAATCCGGTTCGACCAATGGTACCCAAAATTACTAGCTCGGCATCTAATTCATCGGCAACACTTTGGATAACATCTTCAGGTAGGCCTTCCTTAATATGGGTGTTTTCTGTTGAAATATTAAAGGCGTTTGCATGTTCCTGCATCGCATTTTCATGATGTTTAAACATAGAGTGGTTGTAGTCGCTGGCATTAAATTCCGGAATTTCAATTGCAATATTTACTGGCGTGCCTGGGAAAGAGTTCACTAAATGTAGATTTGCTTTCATTACCTGAGTTAATTGCTTTGCTTCGGCAGTAATTTTGTCGTTAAGTGAGCTATGTTCAGCTTCGTCACTACCAATATTTAGTGCTGCAACAATATTGCCATTATCAGGCCATAAATGTTCTTTTACTAATAGCACAGGGCACGGGCATTTACGCAAAATATGCCAATCAGTTGGGGTGAAAATAACTGACTTAAGCTTGTCGTGTTGGTGTGTGCCTTTAATAACAATGTCATAACCGTTTTTGAGAACTTGTTCAATAATTTGCTCAAATGGACGGTTATGCCAAATAACGTTACAGTCAACATTTAATCCACTAAGATCAAGTTCTGACAATAGTGACTTGAGCCATTGAGTTCTATCGTTGATCACAGACTGACGCATGGCTTCACGCTCATCACTTGAAAGCATGGTGGTCATTTCATAAGAAAAATCGTATATGGTCAAAAATGCTGTAATGCTAGCGCCCGTTTTTTGAGCTAATTCAATGGCACGTTTTAAAGCTTTTTGATCTTCTGTTGTTGGGTCAACAATAGCGAGTATTTTTTGATACTTTTCCATACCTAATTCCTTTATTAATTGTCTATTGTATTTATACCGTTTAGCATAAAACTTGCGTGTAAAACGCTATAAATAAACGGTTAAACGATAACTTAACATCAATAGTTTTGTTTCGAGTTACTATAACAATAGAACAGTTTGAAACAATAATAGTTGTTTTAAATCAAATTATTATCGTATCAAATATAAACAACATTTCACGCTAAGCATAGCGTGAAATGTTAAAATAAGGAAATTTAAAGTATCTTGAGTTGGACGGGGGTTATAGTGCAGCGCACTCGTTTAACTTATCGATATCAAGAATGGTAATTAACTTACCGTCAACCTGAATTAAGCCATTTTTATGAAAACGGTTAAGCAAACGGCTTATTGTTTCAACGGTTAAACCGATATAGTTACCAATATCACTACGAGTCATTGATAAACGAAACTCTGAAGCCGATAAACCTCGAGCATGATAACGACTACTTAACGTACTAATAAATGTTGCTAAGCGTTGCTCTGCATTCTTGCGATTAAGTAGCGTTAACATTTCTTGATCGCCGCGAATTTCTGTACTCATCATGCGTAAAATTTGTTTTTTTAATTTCGGCATGCTGTTAGATAAGCTATCAAGTGTGTTGTATGGAATTTCACAAACCATAGACGTTTCAAGTGCTTTAGCAAAGCTTGGATGCTCGGCGTTAGCAATTGCGTCAAAACCTAACAGGTCACCGGCTAAATGAAAGCCAGTAATTTGCTCTTCGCCTTGCTCGTTTACCGTGTATGTCTTAAAAGTACCAGAACGAATAGCATACAGGGCATGCATAGGTTGACCATCATTAAAAATTTGCTCGCCTTTATGAATAGGGCGCTTACGATCGATAATATTATCTAACGTATCAAGCTCTTTATCATTTAAGGTAAACGGCAGGCATAGTTCGCTAATACTACAGTTTTGACAGTGAATATGTTGCTGACCAGTACACGATTTATTGCTCATAGTAACCTATAGTTCTTTTTGCATTTTAATGATGTGGATCATATTAGATGCGTTATAGATATGCAATAAGTATAGTATAAATACCGTATAAAATCAGTAAAACGGCAGCGATCTTTCTAAACAGTGAATTTGCCAATAAAGACTTCACGCTAATGGTGCCAAACGACACTGAAAGCAGTGCCGGTAAAGTACCCAACCCAAAGAAAAACATAATTAGAGCGCCGTTCATGGTGTTTGCACTGGCTAGTGCCCAAGTTAACGTGGAATATACTAAGCCACATGGTAGCCATCCCCATAATGCCCCCAAAGCGAAAGCACTGCGCGTATTTTTAATAGGAATAAATTTTTGTGTATTTGGAGATATAATTTTCCAGAGCTTTTTACCTAGGTATTCAACACGGCTTAACCACATTAACCATTGCCCCAAATACAAACCAAGTAGGATTAAAAAAATACCTGCAACACTCTTTAATGCCACAACTGGAAAACCTATGCTTTTAGCAGCCATAGAACTAGTAAAAGCAACAAGGGCTCCAATGAAGCTATAGGACGCTATTCGACCAAAATTATAGGCAATAACAATATGGTATTTACTGCTTGTTGCATTTGGAGAGATTGCGGTTGTTAACATAGTACTAATTCCGCCGCACATCACAATGCAGTGACCTGAGCCAAGTAGCCCAATGAGGAATGCTGAAAAGTAGTCTAGGCTCATCGTGACAATTATTCTTGCTTATCAATTAAGTTTCTTGGCGTTGTCTCTACAGGCTTAGTTTCTGTTTGAGGGGAAGGTGAGATGTTATTACTATTGTCACCAATATCTCTATCATCATTTGATTTTTTATCGTTAGCATCATCAAATAGAATACTCATGCCTTGCTTTTCAAGATCATCAAACTGTTCTGTTTTTACTGCCCAAAAAAAGATATAAATACCAATTGCTGTTAACAAAATTGCAATGGGAATTAAAATGTAGATAACACTCATTTTTTTAACAGCCTTAAAGAATTACTTACAACTAAAATAGAGCTAGCTGACATGCCAATTACCGCCATATAAGGGGCGATATACCCCATAACGGCTAGTGGCAATACAATGGCATTATAGCCAAATGCCCAAAGATAATTTTGTTTAACTATAGTTGAGGTGCGCTCCGATACCTGACGTAAGGTTTGTACGCATTTTAATTTATTATTTAGCAGTATGACATCAGCACCATTTTTTGCGATATCGGTACCACTTCCCATAGCTATAGATAAATGAGCGGCGCCTAATACCGGCGTGTCGTTTACTCCATCACCAATCATAGCGACATTATGGGAGATTTGTTGATGTTTAATTGCATTGACTTTATCTTGAGCAGATAAATTTGCTTGTACACTATTTAACTGTAATTTTGATTGCAGCGTATTACACCCAGGAGCGTGATCGCCAGAGAGCATCATAGTGGTAATACTTTCTGAGTGTAAAAAGTCAACTAAGTTCTTAGCGTCGTCACGTAATTCATCATGTAAGTAAAACTCGGCAATTAGCGTGTCGTTTTCCATTAAAACACATTGTGCGTTATGCGCTTGTTGATGATTATCTTTTAATAGCCAAGAATTCTTACCGATACGGTAGTGCTTGTTATTTACCTCACCTGAAATACCAGCACCAGGTGCAACAACCACTTGTTTAGCAATTAAGGCAAAGTCTCTAAATTGGCTAAATGCCTTTGCTAATGGGTGGGCAGAATGAGCTTCTAAGGCGGCGGCAATGGCTAACACTTCTGCTTGCCCATTTTGGTTTTCATCCACAGCATAGTTGCCATAGGTGATAATATTGGCAATGGTAAATTCACCGGTTGTCAGTGTGCCGGTTTTATCAAATGCCATAGCATCAATTTCTGGCATAGTTTCTAACACATGACCAGATTTCACCATTATACCTTCACGATTTAGGCGTGTAGTTGCGCAAGTTAGTGCGGTTGGCGTTGCTAATGATAAGGCGCAAGGGCAAGTCACTACTAATACAGATAAGGTGATCCAAAATGCTTCAGCTGGTTGGTGTTGTGCCCAATAAAAAGCGGTACAAGAGGCTGTAAGTAAAATTAAGGCAACAAAGTACTGAGCAATTTTGTCTGAAAGTTTTGCCAATTTAGGTTTATGTGTTTGAGATGTTTCACTTAAACGAATTAACTGGCTGAGAAATGATTTTTGATTATCGTGTTTCACTTTTGCCGTTAAATTGCCATCACCATTGATGGTGCCGGCGTAAATAATATCTTGCTCGCCTTTATGAAGCGGCAGTTGCTCACCCGACAGCATAGCTTCATTAATTTGGCTACTGCCAGCAATAATTTCACTATCGGCGGGGATTGTTTCACCGGGCTTGATTAGAATAATATCATCAGCGATTAAGTTCGTTGCAGCAATAAAACTCTCTTTATTGTTGGTTAACTTAGTCGCTGTCATCGGCATTAATTTTAACAGGTTCGCAGATACGTCTGCAGCGCGTGTACGTGCCCGAAACTCTAGAAATTTTCCTATTAAGAGTAAAAAAGTAAACATAGAAACCGATTCAAAATAAACCTCGCCCTGTTGAGTTAGTGTCGCCCAACCACTGGCAAGAAAGGCTAATCCTATAGCAATTGAAACCGGTACATCCATTGATAACTGTTTGGCTTTTAATGCAAAAAATGCACTTTTGTAAAAAGGAAAAGCGCCATAAGTAACAATAGGCACAGTAAGGAAAAAACTCGCCCAACGCAGGTAAACTAAATTATGTTCAGCCATATCTGAAAAAGCGCCAAAGTATAAACCAAAAGCTATCATCATTACTTGCATCATGAGAATGCCTGATATGCCTAAGCGTTTTATAAAACTTTTAGCTTGCTTTTTATTGATTTCTTCGGCGGTACTGGCCTTAAAAGGCAAGGCATGATAGCCAATTTTTTCAATTAAGCTTAATATCTCACTTAATTTTACTTGTTCTTCTTGCCATTGCACCGTTGCTCGCTGCGTAGTGGCATTAACATTAATTTTATTAATTCCTTCGAGTTTACTGACTTGCATCTCGATTAACCAAGCGCAGGCAGAGCAGCTTATACCTTCAATAGTTAATATTGTTTCTTTAAAGCCTTCGTGATAATAGGCAAACTCGCTTTGTAAGTTTTCATCATCAAGGATTTTATTACGCTGTAATTGCTCAGGTATTAGCACATCACTTTTTTGTGCGGGGGCACTACGAAATCGATAATAGTCGGTTAATTTATTATCAACAATCGTTTGTGACACAGCCTGACAACCAATACAACACATAGGTTGGGCGGTGCTTTCTATTGTCGTTGTTAAACTAATACCATTAGGGACAATTTCACCGCAATGAAAACAATCTAAGCTCATTAATTTTAGCTCACTAATTTGCTTGGGCTGGGTTTGGTGTAATATCGATAAAATCAGACTGAGGTAATGTAATCACCGACTGAATTTTCCAGTGATTTTCGAATGGGCTGATGGTGACGCGCCATTTACCTGAAACATCTTGCTCTGGCTCGAAGTAATGGCTAAAGTCGCCGTTTCCATCAGCAGTGAGTACCAAATAAAAATCTCTCTCCTCTATGGTTGGGTGATAAAAGTTAACATTTAAAAGAGGGAACTCTTTTTCAATTCCTGTCGGGCGAATAGTTAGCTGTTCACCTTCAAGTTTTAGCCCAAAACGCATTCCTAATTTTTGTGCATGCTTAACTTTACCTAGCTCGAGGTTAATGGCTTTACCTTTTTTATAATAGTCTCCAACAACTAAAGTATCAGGGTTTGTATTAGCAATAATAAAGGTAATTATACCTGCAACAACTGCAGTAAAAGGCAATATAAATACAAGCCATGCCCAAGGCTCGCGGTACCAAGATGTTTTCATGAAAATGTCTTTTTAACAATTAGTGGCGGTATTATACGGCTTTTCTAATACGGGAACTATTAAAAAAACGTAAATTTGTTGAATTTTAATGCGGCTTTAAATAAAAAAGCCTTGGTGAATTTAAACACCAAGGCTTTGTTTTTAATAACAAATTAACCTAATAAGGTTTAAGTGTTATTTTTGCGATAGGCTATAAACATAAGCGCTGATCACGTGAACTTTTTGTTCACCTAGGATTTTATCCCAAGCTGGCATTACACCGGCACGACCGTTGGCTATTGATGCTTCAACAGCACGTGGAGAACCACCGTATAACCATGTGTTATCTGCTAGGTTTGGTGCACCTAATGGAATACCCATTTCAGCACTACCTTGACCTTCTGCGCCATGACAAGCTGCACACATAGCAAACTTAGCTTTACCTGCTTCAGCAGCTTGTGGGTCAACTTCACGACCACTTAAGCTTAATACGAAAGCGGCAACTTCTTTAACACCTTGCTCACCACCTAATGCATCTTTCCAAGCCATCATGCCGTTAGCCTTACGGCCATGCATAATACTTGCTTTAATCATTTCAGGTGAACCACCGTATAACCAGTCTTTATCTGCTAAGTTAGGGAAGCCTGTAGTACCACGCGCATCTGAACCATGACATTGTGAACAGTTCTGTAAAAATAGTCGCTGACCAACTTTAAGTGCTTCTTCATCACCAGCTAATGTTTCAATACTTTGTGCTGCATATGCTTCAAAAATTGGACCATATTTCGCGTCAGCTGCTTCAACTTCACGATCATATTGTACTAACATGCCTGAATCTTTTGCTGCAACAACACTAGCTTTTGATTCCGATAAATTTAAAATACCTTGGTTTGAACTTTTCCAGCCTAAAAGACCTTGGAAGTTACCTAAACCAGGGTAAAGTAATAAATAACCAAAACCCCAAATGATTGTTAATAAGAAGAATGTACTCCACCATTTTGGTAGTGGATTATTTAATTCTTCAATTCCGTCAAAGGTGTGGCCCATAGACTCACCTTCTTCAACGCCTGCAAAGTTCTTTAAACACCAGCGCAATAATAGGTAACAACCTACTAATGTACCTAAGGTAAGAACCGAAATCCAAATACTCCAGAAGCTAGACATTATTATTAGTCTCCTGTTTGTTATTTTTGTCAGTGTGCTTTATTTCGTCTTTTTCTTCGAAAATTGAATTTGCCGCTTCATCAAACGCACCTTTACGTTTTTTTGAATATGACCAAACCACAATGACAATAAATAATGCCAATATTAATAGGGCAATTAACCCTCTAAGCGTACCGTAATCCATAATCATTACTTCAATGCATGACCAAGAGATTGTAAATATGCAATTAATGCATCCATTTCTGTTTTACCTTTTACTGCTTTCTTTGCACCAGCAATATCAGTTTCAGAATAAAGAGGAATTGCATTACCTTGCTCGTCTTTATGGCTGCGATTACGTGTTAAGAAGTTAAACGTTTCTAACTTCTTACCTGTTAATTCGCCGTCAAGGGTATTTTCAGCTAACCATTTAAACGAAGGCATATTTGACTCAGGTACTACTGAGCGTGGGTCAAGTAAATGAGCTCGGTGCCAATCGTCACTATAACGACCGCCAACACGGGCTAAATCTGGGCCTGTACGTTTAGAACCCCAAAGGTGTGGATGTTCCCAAACTTGTTCACCTGCAACTGAGTAATGACCGTAACGCTCCGTTTCTGCACGGAAAGGGCGGATCATTTGGCTGTGACATACATTACAACCTTCACGGATGTAGATATCACGACCTTCCATTTCTAGCGCCGTATACGGGCGTAAGTCATCTACTGGTGTAGTTGTTGCTTTTTGGAAGAAAAGAGGCGTAATTTCTACTAAACCACCGATGCTGATAGCAAAAATAGTAAAGATAAAGAATAAGCCAACGCTTTTTTCAACTTTTTCGTGTTTGTTGATCATGTTATGGCTCCTTAAGCTGCTTCAACTGGCTTAAGACTTCCGTCTTTAGCACCAATAGTTTTGAACATGTTGTAAGCCATTAATACGAAACCAGCTACTACTAATACACCACCAACAAAACGGATGAAGTAGAACGGGTAAGACGCAGTTAAACTTTCAACAAAGCTATAAGTTAATGTACCGTCAGTGTTAACCGCACGCCACATCAAACCTTGCATTACGCCTGAAATCCACATTGCAACTATGTATAAAACAATACCTGCTGTGTGCATCCAGAAGTGAACGTTAATTAGGCGAATGCTGTACATACGACCTTGGTTAAATAGCACAGGAATTAAGTGGTACATTGCACCAATTGAAACCATTGCAACCCAACCTAGTGCACCTGAATGCACGTGACCAACGGTCCAGTCAGTGTAGTGAGAAAGAGCGTTTACAGACTTAATCGCCATCATTGGGCCTTCGAAGGTAGACATACCATAGAAAGATAGTGAAACAATTAAGAAACGTAGAATAGGATCATGACGAAGTTTATGCCACGCGCCTGATAACGTCATAATACCGTTGATCATGCCACCCCATGAAGGAAGGAATAATACGATAGACATTACCATACCAACAGATTGCGCCCAATCTGGCAGTGCCGTGTAATGTAAGTGATGAGGACCAGCCCAAATATATAATGAAACTAGTGCCCAGAAGTGAACAATAGATAAACGGTAAGAGTAAACTGGACGTTCGGCTTGTTTTGGTACGAAATAATACATCATACCTAAGAAACCAGCTGTTAATAGGAAACCAACAGCATTATGACCATACCACCACTGCATCATGGCATCGATTGCGCCGGAATACAGAGAGTAGGATTTCATCATGGATACTGGTATAACCATGCTGTTACCTATATGCAATACTGCAACAGTAATAATAAAACCACCAAAGAACCAGTTTGCTACATAGATGTGTGACGTTTTTCGCTTGACTAACGTACCAAAAAAGACGATGGCATAACTAACCCATACTACGGCGATTAGTATATCAATTGGCCATTCTAATTCCGCATACTCTTTGCTTGATGTATAACCAAGAGGCAGTGTGATAGCTGCAAGAACGATAACCGCTTGCCAACCCCAGAATGTGAATGAGGCCAATTTGCCACCAAACAGGGTAGTTTTACATGTACGCTGAACAACATAATATGAAGTAGCAAACAGGGCACTGGTACCAAAGGCAAAAATTACCGCATTGGTATGCAGTGGACGAAGACGAGAATATGTTAACCAAGGTGTTTCAAAGTTTAATGCTGGCCAAATTAATTGTGCCGCGATTAGAACACCTACTAGAGTACCAACGATCCCCCAAATAACTGTCATTACGGTGAATTGACGCACCACATTGAAGTTATAGGACGGATGATCAAGCGTTGTTGTCATTTTTATTGTTCCGTTACTAGGTTAGATTTTGCAATTTATGCAGAAAAACCACTTTTTCAGTAAAAATTGCTGAGAAGCAGTGATAAATGTCACACTCAGTTACGAGCTGTTTCAAATTCCATGTAATTTTACCTTTCGCCTATGACATAAATCAACTGCAAAGCTTGATTTAAATCAACAAAAAAAACGAAGTTGACGCAATCTTGTACGGTAATATCTTTCTAAGGAATACTTAATTGAATAGCTAAGTAAAAAGTTACTTTTAAAGGTAGGCTAATTTATGAAAAACAGCGAGTTAAGGTTTGTATGAATTTTGAACGCTTTATTGGTGGGAAAATGGAAAAATGTGCAGTTAATTAATAACAGCACATTTAATTAATTCTTAATTATCAGTTGTATGCAACATCTTGCAAGCCAGCTAAGTCTATAATTTCTATTTCTTTCGCATGAATAGATAATAAACCTTTTTGTTGGAATTTAGAAAATATGCGACTTAGTGTTTCACGACGAAAACCTAAATGGTTAGCAATAACATCACGCCCGACAGGTAAATGTAGCTTTGACTCGGTTTCTTGATAATGGACATTTCTTTTCAACATATTGAGAATAAATGCTGCTAATAGGCTTTCAGCAGTATGTTTAGCAACCACAGAGCTAAATTCTTCTCGTAACATTGAATTTTGCTTACTCAGCAGTGAAATTAAGCTTAGCTGTAATTCTGGCATTAATTTACCACATTCATTAAGCTCATCTAAGTCAACCCGACATACAGTGGTATTACCCACTGCAACAGCATTATAGTTATAATGCTGCGTGTGAATGGCATCTTCACCAATTAGCTCGCCAGGAAACCGAAATCCTATTACCTTTTCTTTACCTTCAGGTGAAGTTTCAGTAAGTTTAAAACTGCCGGAACACACCGCGTATATTGCACCTGCCGTTTCTTTTTCTTGGAACAACGGTGTAGAAATAGTAACAATGTTGCGTTTAGACAAGTAACTGTCCATGATGGAAACTTCAGTTTTTCCTGCTTTTAAAGGCACACAAACAGGTTGCATTGAACAATTGTCACAATCTATATATTTAGTATTCGGTTGTTTAACTTTAATGCATGTTGTCATTTTCGTTGCCTATGGTGTGTTACTTAACGATTTAAAGTCATGAGTTCAGTATTGGTGAAATTATATCAATAATGATTGCGTCGAGATTTGTTTCAAATCAAAAATAGGCGGTAAAAAAGTGATAAATATCACCGTGTTTTCGGTATCATAGCGGTTATTGAATTTAACTGTGTCAAACTTCATGATAAATAATATAAAACCACTGCAACTTCTCTGGCTTCCCTTAATCTTGAGCTTATTATTTGCCTGTAATTCTGAACGACAAAACAATGAAACTAGTAAAGGTCTTGTGCAAAAAATGCAATGTTTAGCTGAGCAAAGCCAGTGCTTTTTAGAGTTTGACGGCGGTCGTGCTGAGATATTGTTCGACGTAAATAGAATAGTTGCCGAACAAGCATTTAATATTTCAGTTAATTATAGCGGTATTGAAACCATAACATCCGTTACCGGATATTTAGAAGGCGTGGATATGTTTATGGGTAAAATTCCACTGTTTCTTGAAAGAAATACTGATGATACTGTATATGGAAATGCCAATCTCAATCCCTCGACCTCGCAAGATTTTATTGGTGAAGTACTTGTGGGAAGTTGCTCAGCCGAGCAGATGACTTGGCGTATGTGGCTTACATTTACGACAGAGGATAAGCAAACACATAATAAAATGCTAACGATTGTAAGTCACCGTAGTTAAGTGAGTGAACAAAACTTTAGTTAATAGTTTTACTGCCTTAGCTACTTGCTAACCAAATAGCTACTAACACCATTAAACTGCCTGATATTTTATTAAGCAATTGTACATTATTACGCTCGGTTAGAGCTTTACCAATAGTTTTTCCGCCAGTGGCATAAATTGTCATACAGATAAACTCTGATAAAAGTATAACCGCCACTAGAACCGTTAGCTGCGGAGCTAAGGGCAGTGTTTGGCTGATAAATGGCGGTAAAAGTGACACCATAAAAGCCCAGCCTTTAGGGTTAGCAATGGCCGTAAAGAACCCTTGTTGAAATAAACTACGCTTTTTAACTGTTTGTGAATATTGCTCTGAGGCGGCGAGTTTGCCTTTTGCGCGCCACATATTTATGCCGATGTAGAAAAGGTACAGCGCTCCTAATATTTTAAAGCCTTGAAATAGCTGTGGGAACTTAGCCATTATTGTTGCCACACCAAGTACTGAAGCAATGGCTACAGTGGCAACACCTAATAGTTCACCATACATCATCCAAAATGTTTTTCGCACACCTATAGTTATTCCTAAGCTCATAGCTAAAGTCATGCACATGCCAGGTGTTAAACTGACGATAAAAAATGTTGGAATAAAAAGGCCGAGTAGTGTTAAGTCAATCAAGGTGAGTTTACCTGCACTTATCTATGGGGTAGGTTGTTTTCTTTTTAAATTACATAGCTAATATATAGTATCGTAATTTATGATCGTTTCGAAGAATAAGTTTTCGACAGTCAATTAAGTTTCTGATGAAATAGCCTAAGATAGTATTTATTAAACGCTGCCCTTAGGGTTCGTTTAAAAGTGATTTACTCGTTGTTGTCGCTCACTTATATAGAATGACTATACTTCAATCGCTACGCCGTGATTAAATCACTTTTAATTCGAACAAAATTTATACCTCAAAGACCAACACGCCCTAGTCTTGGTAAAACCCAATATGCTGATGAAAGCGAACTGTTAATTCTTCTTTATCGTTAATGTATTCAAGTTTTTCGGCAATGCTATGCAGTGCGTGTTCTATTTGTGTTAGGAATTTACCATAACCATGGCTGGTTTTATCTTGCTCACTAGCAACAAAAACAAATTGAACACTATCAACTAATTTATCTGCAGCCCATTTGCAGGTGTAGCCTCCGCTAGTATTTTTCGGATTATAGCCAAGCATGAGCAACTCACCTTTAGCGATATTGTTTTCATCTTCGTTTTTACGGACGATAGGAACTAAGCCGTTTGCGATAACAGCACCATTATTTAAGTGGTGTTTTTTTGCTGCGCTAATAAAGGCATCGGCAATGTAATTATATAATGGGTTGAAGTTATCACCTTCACTATGATCTAATTCAACTAGCTTACGTAAACGACGATTAACGGGCATATCAACCACAGCATAGGTTAGCTCATCAGTATTTGCTGGAATTGAAATGTCATCAGGCGCATAGCGTTTAGAGATGCTACGTAGTTTATGAACCTGATTCCCTTGTACACCTTTATCTTTGGCAAATAAGTCGTAAGTTAAATGCTGATGATCACAGATACGCATTTCATCAGTACTGATACCAGTTTGTTCAGCAAATTTAGCAATTGCATTAACAACTTTCTGATGGAAAATAGCAGAGTTAAGACGTACTTCTTCACCGTTAGCTAAAAATACTAAGTGAATTTTGCTCGCTTGTTTTTTACCATCATAATGAGCGCTCTGACTGAAATGATAGCGAGAGTTATAAAGAAATAAAATTTGCTGCTCGGTTTGTGCGGTTAACTTTTCAGGACTAAAACGAATTCGCGTAAACTTATCGTTGGCCACAAATTGACCACTTTCAATATCAAGCTCTTCGTTAATCTTAAAAAACAATTCAGATAACTTTTTATAAAACGCTTTAAATGGCTGTTCGCTTTTTAAGTCGACTGGGCCAGCAATTCTTTCAATTAATTGCTCAGTAATATTAAATTTTGCCAGTAAATACTGGTTCTCACGAGCTGAAGATGGAATGTAAACTTTATGTTGAACGCTTCTTTTACGGGAAAGTGGCATAGCAATTAACCTGTTGATTGAAAACGTTAGCATAGTAGCAACATTATTTGTGGTCAAATATGATTTATATCAAAGAGTAAGGTCGCATTAAGCCCAATAGATCGTAATTTAAGATTAGTGATAGTTTTTAACATTGGTGTAAAAATTATTCTATGCAAATGAGTATTGCTTTAAATACTCGTCAATAAGGTGATTTTGTTAAAAAATTGTAGCGTTTTCTTATAGAAGTTTTATCGTGAAATTTGTGTATTAGCACTACCTAATTTAACGCGGATTTGTATATAATCAGGGCGTCATTCTCAACTAAAGAATAAAATAATGAAAAAAATATTAGCATTAACCCTGCTTACTTCAGCAGTATTAGCTGGCTGTGGTACGCAAAACGTTGATAAAACTAATACGGCTGCAGATGTTACATCAAGCTATAATAGCATTAATAAAGAACAGCTTGCTGAGCATATTAAAGTGCTTGCCTCAGATGAATTTGAAGGACGTGCGCCATCAAGTAAAGGTGAAAAGCTAACGCTAGATTATTTAACAAAGCAGTTAACAGCGGTTGGCTTTAAGCCAGGTAATGGCGACAGTTTTTTACAAGCGGTGCCTATGGTGTCTATTGAAGCATCACCTGATATGACGTTATCTATTGGTGGTAAAGATTATCAATATGGTCATGACATGGTAATGGGTTCAAGTCGAATTAGTGATTTTGAGCAGCTGAAAGATTCAGAATTAGTTTTCGTTGGCTACGGTGTAAATGCGCCAGAGTATGACTGGAATGATTATGAAGGCCTAGATGTAAAAGGAAAAACTGTTGTTATTTTAGTTAATGACCCTGGTTTTGCTACGCAAGACCCTGCTTTATTTAACGGTAATGCTATGACGTACTATGGCCGTTGGACTTATAAGTATGAAGAAGCAAGTCGTCAAGGTGCTGAAGGGGCTATTATTATTCATGAAACGGCGCCTGCATCATACGGCTGGACTGTAGTTGAGCATTCATGGACTGGGCCACAGTTTGGTTTTGTTCGCGATGATTTAAATAAAGATCGCGTTGCTGTAGAAGGTTGGGTTAATAGTGATGTGGCTAAAGAGTTGTTTGCTAAAGCGGGCTTAAACTTCGAACAAGCAAAAGCACAGGCGGCAAAAGGTAGTTACCATGTTGATATGGGTGACTTAACTGCGTCAGTTGAAGTTAAGAACACGGTTAAAGAATCAGTATCATACAATTTCATTGCGACTTTACCTGGAACGAGTAAGTCAGATGAACATATTCTTTATACGGCTCATTGGGATCACTTAGGTAAAGATAGCAGTAAAGATGGTGACCAAGTTTATAATGGTGCTGTTGATAATGCCTCTGGTACTGCGGCACTTATTGAAGTGGCAGAAGCATTTTCAAAACTGCCTGTTGCACCTGAACGTTCTATTACGGTAATGGCGGTAACGGCTGAAGAACAGGGCTTACTGGGGTCAAAGTTTTATGCAGCGAACCCAATTATTCCAGCAGCTAAAACGGTTGCTAATATTAATATGGATGCGTTAAACGTTAATGGACGTAGTAAAGATGTTTCTGTTTATGGTTTAGGACAATCTCAACTTGATGATTACTTAACAACGGCCGCGAAAAAGCAAGGTCGAGTAATTTCTGGAGATCCTCGCCCAGCTGCCGGTATTTACTATCGCTCTGACCATTTTGCATTCGCTAATATCGGTATTCCAGCACTTTATGCTAAAAGTGGTAAAGAGCCAGTTGATGCAGCAACAAAGGCTTTACGTGAGCGTTTAAATCCTATTTTATCTAAGTGTTACCATAATGCTTGTGACGAATACAGTGAGCAATGGGATTTGTCCGGAGCCGTTGAAGATATGCAAGCCTTCTTTGAAATTGGCTACGAGCTTTCTAACGAAGGCGTTTGGCCACAATGGAGCAAAACGTCAGAATTTAAGCGTTAAAACTCTAATGTTATTTAGCGTTAAGTTAATAATTAACGCCTAAGTAATTGAGATTTATAAAAGCAGCAATATTTTATTGCTGCTTTTTTTATTGCACGCAGTACGTTGCGATAATTGTGTCGCTATTGAAAAATTGGCAATCTGAAGCTTTAGGTGAATGACAGCTGTAAAAAGCAGGTTTCTTAAAGTACCTTCTCAACCTATATTTGAATAACAAGCAGGGACAAACGTTTGTTTTATATGAGTACAGTCTGTTGTCTAAATAATTCATACATTTTGATAAATGAACTCTTAATTAAATTCTAAGCAAAAAAAAACCTGCTAAAAAGCAGGTTTCTTAATGTGGCTCCTCAACCTGGACTTGAACCAGGGACAAACGGATTAACAGTCCGTTGCTC
>OJBI01000008.1_pt1 | contig 205883 bp, 187 predicted proteins | sample 1590541 | NCBI WGS metagenome assembly OJBI01 (sample SAMN05416871, study PRJEB24817) | seawater metagenome | isolation source: Sea water | place: Canada:Atlantic | collected 2013-11 | reverse complement strand
TTTCGTTCCTCAACATTTTAGCCAACAATTTTTTGCCCATTATTAGGGCGTTATATGTATTGCAGAGGGATGGAGTTCAATGGAAGATAATGCTATTAAAATTCGACGTAGCTCAAACTTAATTAAAGGATTTATGGCTCTTGTAATAATTTTGCAAGCAGTGCAGTTTTATCAAACCAACATAATGGATTTAGGCGCTATTGCAGGTACCATTGGTGTTTTGTCAATGCTGCGCGGTCTACTTTTATCTCCACATTTGTTAGCTGCTCCATTAAATCATTGGTTTAAATCGGATCTTAGCTTTTCTAAAAGTAGCTATAAGTATTTCGGTTTGGCTCTTGTATTAATAATTGTAAGTTCGTTTTAAAAATACATATAACAAGCTGTTCAAGCGGGACAAATAACAGTTGGCTGGTTCCGCTTCGCTACACATTTTAGCCAACTACAATTTGCCCCTTAACAGGGCGTTAGTTTGCAAGGAGGCAATATGTACGTTTGGATAATATTAATAATATTATCTTCACTGTTCGGCTCATTGGTCGCAATTTATATCAAGAATAAATTTGGGTGGATTCTCGCGGGATTTATTCCTTGGGTTGTGTTGCTAATTGGGATTTTATATTCAGAGTATTTTACCCCATATCAAGGTGGCGGGGCATCTATGTGGCCTGTTGCACAATTATTTGGTGGTACAGCTGCCGCAATCATAGGTGTTGTAGCTTATAAAATTACACAATCCTTTAGGCGGTAAATGCAAACTAACAAGCAATTAAACAGGGACATAAAACAGTTTGTTGTTTTTCGTTCCTCAAAATTTTAACAAACTATTTTATGCCCATTAATTGGGCGTTATATTTCTGTAGGGGTTATGTGTAAAATTCTAATCACTTTAATTTCTCTTTTTACTTTGTTGTCTTGTGGACAAGAAGATAAATCAGTTGTGGTAACCAACCTCATAGAGGAAAGAAAGTTTAATGAAGCTATTGAATCTTTGCCGCTAGAAACATGCGAAGCTGAATTGATAGCATGTGGAATGGTAGGTGTAGGTCTTCTTAGTTTTGGTGGGGAAGAGTTTTCATCACTTGGTAAAAGCTATCTTGATAAATCTGCATCGTTAGGAAATATGAAAGCTAAAAGTGTACTAGGTAATTTTCTTATTTCTGGAACCTATTACGATAAGGCAGTTAAACAAGGTATTAAGCTTCTTCATGAGGCCAGTGATGGCGGCGATGATGTTGGATTGTATTATTTAGGTTTTGAATACTATTCAGGAACTAATGTTCCTAAAAATCTTCAGAAAGCCTTTGAACTTTTCGATGAATCAGCAAAACTCGGTCATAAGTATGCGCCATTCTATGCAGGCATTACACATTATGAAATGCATAATGATTGCCATGTCGCAGAAAAGTATTTTGCAGTTAGTGCCCAGTATATGGAACCAGCAGCTAAAGCGTTAAACGAAATAAGAACAGAAAATCCATGTAGTAAGGTTTTAAACGAAATATAACAAGCCAATTAAGATGGGACTGCTAACAGCTTGCTCGGTTCCGCTTCGCTACACATTTTAGCAAGCTATTATCAGCCCCTTATTGGGGCGTTAGTTTTTCAAGGAAGTTTAGTGTTTAAATATATATTTGCTGTATTAATTATTCTGGGTGGAACAATGGAAGTTAATGGGCAGGAGCCGGAGTGGGTTTCAACATTAAGGATTGAGTTGGGCGATGAAATCATGGCCAAATCGGCAATGGATTTAACTGCCGAAGACGTATTTAATATTGTCCGTGTTACGAAAAATATTAATGGTGCTGATGACGGAACTTGGCCAATGATTGAAGCTAAATTACCTCAGATTCGTTCACACATTATTAGTCTGCTAAATTCTGGCAAAGTATCAAAGGAAGAACTGGAAACTATAAATTACTTGGCTTCAATATTCTTTGAAAGTGATAAAGAATTACATGTGCAATTGAAAAACTAACAAGCTGTTTAAGCGGGACAAATAACAGTTGGCTGGTTCCGCTTCGCTTCACATTTTAGCCAACTACAATTTGCCCCTTAACAGGGCGTTAGGCATCATGGATAGGTTAGTTATATTAATTACATTTGTATTGATATCCACGCAAAGCTTAGCTTTGACTATAACTTGTGAATTCGCTAAATCTGAAGAGCAGCGATCTCAATGGCTAAATGAATCGTTTAACCGTTCAGATATTGTTGTACAACTTGGTAATCCTATTCCTACAGATTCTTCTACAACTAAGCATGAGGTATTGCGTGTATGGAAAGGTGTAGTTGGTGAGTATGTTTACGTCGATGGAGGTTCATTTTCAGGACTTCTATTTACATCAAGAATTAATAGCAACGGCCCTTTAATTTCTCATGAGAAACATTGCCGTAATTTATCTAGCCAGTCGTCAAATGTTTCAACTCTCGATTTACTAAAGCAAAACCAAGGAAATGGATATTTGCCTGATGCAAAGGTTAATGAGCCTCAATATGCTCAAATCTTTTTAGACTGGTTTTTTATGTTTGGTTTTGTGTTTTTAGTTGTTATAAGTATGATTACCTATAGTTTTGTTCAATATAAATCAAAAAGATAGGTTTCAAATGCCTAACAAGAAAGAGGCTATTAGACAGTTTTATTTATAAAAATAAACCTCAATATCTCAAAGGAATACTGTCAATTTTGATAGTTTACAGTTTAGATACTATAATGGTAGGGTCTAAAGATTTGTACACTTCGTACCTTCATTAAAGCCCGTATTCCAAGCGGGATTTTTTGTGCTTAAAATTTATGTCTACAACTATTACAGCCTAAGAATATCCTTATAAAGTCTATGACTTATTAAGCTGCACTGATAACGGAATTAATTTTTTATGACAGCTTTTGTACGTTATTTTGGCAATTTTTGAGCGTAATCGTGGCAAGATGCAATCGTAACGTTGGTCATGAGTGAGTGGAGTATACAATTTTAAAAATAGGATGATATTTTTTAAATTTATCAATAAGTAAACTGTTTTTGATAGGTTAATTATTTATTTACCATAATGCTTAAAAAATAATTACTCTAGTGTTATTCTTTCAATAAATTAAGTAAGGATAATTAAGAATTATGGATACTCAAACATTGATCAATAGGGAGACTGATAAGGTTTTTGTAAAAAAACTGATTTCTGCCTCTAGTGATGGTGTTATCTTATTTATCTCTGCACCAACTGGTCTTGGTAAGTCAATTTTTACTCGTCATTTATGTGATCATGTATTTGAGCAGTATATTTCTATTCGAGTTCAGAGCTCTGCAACGAAAAGTGAACTTAAACCAGATGGCTTCCTCGTTCGAGAACTTGCGAGTTCAATTGATAATATTTCAAAGGGTTCAGATTTAATTATTGGGCACGACGAGTTTAGTGCAAACTTTTTAAGTGGCAGTTCAAAAAATAAATATAATACAGAGCTGTTAAATTCAACCCGTCCAACCAGGTTTGCAGGTAAAATTTATGAGCGTAAAACTCAGTCAGGGCAATACTCGCCAGATAGAATACGAGAATCCACATTAACGTCTGATATTCAGGAGCTTAGAGATTATATTAGGCTGAATCTTCAGTATCTAAATAATGAAAATGCAGCAGTTTTAATTACGATAGAGAATATACAAATATGCGACGTGCCATCGTTGAAGTATTTATCTGATTTAATTTATGACTGTGACAAAATAAATATAATATTTGAATATACAGTACGAGAAGAGCAGGATGATGCATTCCATATCAATGATATTCGGCAAATATTTCATACGTCAGCAAACCGCATTGAGGTAAAAGATTTACAAAAACTTGAAGACCATTGCGTCTATGAAGTGTTAAAGCTTTGGAATGTTAATAATGATGTTTTTTCATCTGTGATGGAAGCCTACAAATACACATCAGGCAACATTAAAAAATTAGAAGATATTAAAATGCTATTGAGTTCTGAAGCAGGCTCAATTGAAAGACTAAAGTCTTCAAACCTTAAAACACTTGCGAACAACGTGTATCAGTCTATTTTTGATTCATTAGACTATCAGTGCTCATTTATCGTTGTTTTACTATCTTGTTCTACTATTTCACTGCATAGAAGTTTAGTTAAAGAGCTTTGTTCATCAGCCCTTGAGTTGGGTTTAATCGTTGATGCAGACCTTGCAATACATAGGTTGGTTGATAAAGGAGGCTTAATAAAGGTTTCTCAAAATGATGTACTAGCACTGGCACACGACTCACTTGAAGAAGCATTTAAGCAACATGATAGGTTTTTCACTATTCAGTTAGTTGTAGATAAGCTACTAACTGAATTATTTGAAGGCATTCTTTCAGCTAATAGATTCAATTTTGCCTCAAAATACGATTGCCTTACAATTCTTGTTAGTCAATACAGTAAAGCGAATTCACAAAGTTTGTTAACATTGCTTGAGCATTTTAAAAATTCTGAAATGCTTGATAGTGCACCAACAGCATGTGAAACTTTTTTGTCCTCAGTGAGAGATTTAGTAAAACAGAATAAGCTGCAATTTGACGATGACAGTTTTTTTAATGTATTGCGGGTGTATTACGAATTAGATATGTTTCGACTGGGTTACGAGGTTAGTGAGCATTACGCAGGTACAAACGAAATTAAATTGCTTACTGTACGGGCCGCTTTTTTAAATAGGCTTGATAGACATCAAGAGTGTATCGCAATCTGCAACGCACTGCTGAATAAAGCAATCTATCAGGTTTCTAAAGATCTAGAAGTAAAATTATTAACTCTTTTAATGGTAAGTTACAGATCTATTAACGAATATGTTCAAGCTGAGGGTGTTTATCAGAAGCTAAACTTATTGGATGATAGCTATCAACAATTGACTTCTTATGCGTTGTTTTTAAGAAATTCAGAGATTGTTTTACCGGTTGAATCGAGTATTGGAAATCTTGAAAAATCATATAGAGCATATGTCGCAAAAAATAAGAAAACAGAGGCAGGCAAAGTTCAACTTACTTTGTCAATGCAATATGCACGATTAGGGCGTCTTATTGAAGCTGAAAACGCCGTAAATATAGCCGAAGCGGCCTTATTACATAGAAGTGTAGACAAATGTATGGTGCTAAATAACAAAGCGGTAATATCAGCATTTAAAGCCAATTTTGAAGAGTCAAAACTGTTTTTACTAAAAGCAAAACATTTAGCAACGTCTTATTTTGATACTGTAATCATTACATATAATTTACTGAATGTTCTTGCTGAGCTTGACGAGAATGAGCTTCTAACGCGCTATATTGATTACCTACAATCAATACTAAACTCATACAGTGCTGAAAAAGATCTCGCGTTAGACCGCTCTGTTTATTATAACTTGAGCATTATTTACCGCAAAAAGTTCAATGACTTTATACAGAGTAATGAGTCATATGAAAAAGCAAATAGTATTCCTATTAGCCGTAATAAGTATTGGGAAGATAGACTAATTGGAAACGCTAGCAATGATTATATGCTTTCTCATCAGTTTCATTACGGTTTTTTATCTCATTGGTCGATTGATTTAGACTAGGTTCAATAGCATTTTTAGCATTTCACTATGACTGTACCCAGCAAGTCGAAATGCACTTGCAAATGTTGCACTCTTTCCTAAATGAATATCGGGCGTTAATTCAATTAATTTAAAGTTATTACCAAACAACTTTCCGTCAACTCTCAACGCTTCACATTTTTGTAATCCAAAAAATAAGGCTTTGATATTTGATGTTACTTCATCAGGGATAAGTTCGGTTACCAATCGATGCTTTACTGTTAATTGCCTAGTCTTTGACTTCTTTTTATCAACACCAAAAATTGAATCATTAAGCAAGTCTGGCTTTTCAGCAAAGTAAATCTCCACAGCCTCAAAGAAAGCTATAGAGTCATTATTACCAGTTATAACAAAACTAATCTCTTTTCCAGGTAAAAACTCTTCGATTAAAATATCGCATGAGAAATGGCTCATTAATGACTTGGCTTTTTCGATAGCTTGCCCTATGTCATCAACTAAACATGAATCATCGATACCAATTGAACCGCCTTCTGCATTTGGTTTAATTACAAGAGGCGCTGATAGTGTAGGAAGTATACTTAGGTTGGTTGAGTGATTAACTAAAAAGCCATTCGATGAGCGTATATTATATTTTTCTGAAAACGTTTTTGAAAGTGCTTTATCTTGACATATTATTGAAACATAAGGGTCTGAGCCTATGTAACTTACTCTTAGTGTTTCACAAATAGAAGGTACGATGGCTTTTCTAAACTTACTATTTTCGCCGCTCCATAATGATAAGACAACGGCATTGTCTAACTCTGCTAATGACGCTATTTCTTGCGGTGTTGTAATATGGATAACGCTAATGCCTAATTCTTTAAACGATAATTGTAGTTCATGCAAATAGGCAAGCTCTGTTTTTTCCAATTCTCTGCTCATTGCATCAGAGTTTTTATGCGTGTTAACTATTTCTGCGATAAGTATTACTTTCTTATGCTTTTCTAGCATGAAAAAACTCCTATTTTGACATTTTTAAGCATGCGAAGTTCGTTAGGATCAAGCTTTATACCTTGTGTAAAGGTACCGTTATTGGTAGCCATAAATCCGTTTTTGAAGATTTTTTCACAAAGTAAATGATAATCACAAAATTGAGTATTCCAAGGATTAACTGTGCCCGGGTATAGTTGATAAGTTGCTAACTCTTCAGCATTTAAAAATCGTAGTGATTTGGAGTTGATGGTGCTTTTTACATGTTTAGAGTTGATTTTATCTGAACCTCTAATGTGAACCGCGAATGTATGGAGATTACTTCGCATTACAATACTTTTAAGTTCTTGATGAAGTTGTATATTTCGAGCTTGTGCAGCCTGTTCACAACTAATTACCTTCCGATGAGTATAACTAACAACCCTGTTAGATAGCATAATTCTTAATTATCCTTACTTTTTAATAACGCGTTTCCTTACTTTTGCCTGAGTAATTTTTTTCTTCAAAAGGGTATCACTAACATGTGTGTAAATTTCAGTTGTGGATATGCTGCTGTGGCCTAATAAGCGTTGAACAAAACGAATATCTAAACCAGATTCTATTAACTCACATGCGGCACTATGCCTTAACATATGTGGTGTTACATGTAGTTCGATAGCAGATCTATGTGCTAATTCTCGTAATATCTTTCTGAGAAATTGAGTTGAGGCAGGTTGACCTCGACTATTTACTAAAAAGTTATGTGATGTAGGGTCTACAATTAAGCGCGCTTGAAGATAAGCTTTAATTAACTGACAACTTTCAGCATCAGGTAAATATACAAAACGTTCACGAGAGCCTTTGCCAAATAACTTTATTTTACGTTCTGATATATCTATTGAATTTAACTCAATACTTGCTAATTCACCTACACGCATTCCTGTGCAAAGCATTAATTCAATTGAAATTAAGGTTGTTAATTTATTCAAAGTCTTTTTAGTCGTAATAAGCCTGCTGATTTCGATAGCGTTGTAGTCTTCATTACGATTAATGCCTAATTCAGCTTTTATTTTTTTTATTAGGTTATTTAATTTGGAAGCAGGTACATTTTTAGGTAATGCTCTTGGTAGTTTTATATTTGCTCTTATTTTATTAAACGGACTAACTAAAATAACCTCTTCAAGTTCAAGCCATTTAAACATTGCTTTTAAAGAAACAAGCTTTCGTTTTATAGAGGCTGGAGCCAATTCTAAATTTAATAAATAATTATGAAATTTTAGAATATGGCTTTTATCAATTAGTGATATATCTAGAGTCATTCCAATACAGGATTGAAACTGTTCAAAATCGATACGGTATGCTTTCAGAGTATGTTTAGATAGGTTCTTATTATTTGCACAGGTTTCTAAATAATTTGCACTGACTTGATGAATGGTATTCATGACAACTTCTCTGTAAAAAGTGAAGTATATTACTGTTATTTATAGGGCTGTGGTAAAGAATAATATAAGTGGATAGATGTAAATAAAAAGATGTATCTTATTCAAAATGTCCAGATATTAGTTTATGGTTAATTAAGCCTATTTTCCTTCAGAGTAAGCTTAATTATTTGCCCTTTCTTTATTTGCTATACATCTGAATATTCTTATTTTATCTGAGCTACAGATTTAGTTACATGAAGACCAGATCTTCTATTAATCAGAGAGGCCACAACCTGTTAATACCCTTTTCTGTCCATTGCTCGTACAAAGTTAGATCTCTTCATCGACAACAGATAAAACCAAAATATGTGATACTTACGAGGAGTCAAAGTTGGTATGGTCTAGCTTGTCATCTTTTGGGACACCGACTAATAAAGAATTATTGGTTCAGCTCATGATTCATCTGACTTCGTTGGATAGGGTTATACAATTATGTCTCCTATTCATTGATTCTATAAGCTGCTTTTTAAGTTTTTTTATTTTTGGCGGGTCAAAAAAACTTTCTTATATCAGGAAGTAGATACACGCCCTTTGAATTCCCAAAATAATAAGAAACCCTGAGTTTTCCTAGCCCTGTTCTGCACTCTTTTGAACAGACACCTTTCGAATACTTTAGCTCAGAATTGAGTTCGTTCAACCTATCATGTTTAATGTAGCTCATATAACCTAATTGACTTTTCTCAGACTCCTTTAGTTTGTCACATTGATGAAGTTTTTTAGATAGGTCACGGTAAATACGACAACATGTAGTAAATTTATTTACACTGTTTATTTGATGTAAATAATGGGGGAACTTTTTTAAACTAATCGTATGAATGTTTTTGTAATCTGAAGGCTTTTTAAAGTATTTACCAATGCGAACACATAATTCATAACCATAACGAACTTTTGCATAAGGAAATGAAAATAGTCTAAGCATTAATTTAAACAACTCCATATTAAGAGCGCGATCGTTATACTCAGCATTAATATTTTTTTGCTTTAAATGGATGAGCAGTAGAGCAGCAACCGAATCTAAAGAATTACATTTTGCTATTTTTTTAATGTGCCAAAGTGTAAAACATTTTTGAGTGGATAGTATTTCACTTTGTATTGAAAGAGGTAATTGCTGCGTTAGGAAAGCAAGTTTATTTTTTGTTATTTCTCGTTCAGAAAGCAATGTCCATAGTGGGTGATACAACGTTTGGCTTACGCCATTATATGTATTATCAATATCATCAAGTTTTACGGAATTTTTCAATGGTTGTCCATCCCACTTTTTTCGCCAGTACCCCTGCTTTTGTATTTTTATTGCACTATTACCCTTGTTCAATTTCAAAGGTAACTCATTAGTATTTTTTGCTCCAACTTTACGGAGCACCTCATAAGACCAGTGCGAAGTAGCGATCTTTTTTATCGCAGGCTCTAATTTTTGATAAATATAAAACATTGTCTATTTCACTTTATATGGAGAACGCTGAGTAAAAATACCATAGCAAATGTATTGTTCTTAGCTGAACAGTATAGGTGATATTAGAGACAATCGAATGATTGGTTTAAGTATTACTTAATTTAAGGGTTACTTATTTTTAATAACCTAAGGCAATACAATTGATGGCTAAATTAGGTGAATTGAGTGGTCAGCCCTAATTGATTAATTGGATAGTTGAACTGATTTTATTGTCGATAATAAGGTGAAATCTGCATTTGCTAATTACGGTTGAACCCTCCAGCATATTCAATTTAGTGTAGCCAGAAATCAGTTAAGCCTGACCATTATTTTCGGTTTATTTGACCAGTATTAATGTTTCAGCTGAGAAAGTAAATTTGGAGTATGGTGGTTGAGCATTAATGAATGAGCTTTTTGCAATTTCACTTTAGGCATAAATTTTTCAAAGGGAGGGTTTAACATTGTGGACGCTCTATAGTGAAACTTTATTCTCAGTTCTCCTAAATAACTATCATATTCTTTAGGGCATATTCCTTTACTTTTTTTTAAATTTTCTTGTAAAAGGGTTAATTTCTCGTGCTCTATGAGCGCTAAGTACTGTAGTTTATGTTTAGTCTGTTCAGATTTGTTTAGAGTATTATTGTTTAGGTTATCGACCAACACTAATTGTTCCCCAATGCTTCTATAGATTGATAAACATTTTCTTAATTGCTGGCGACTTTTTACTTCATTAATAAAAATGGGAAAATTTTGCCATGTTACACAATTAACTCTCTTTATTATATCTCGAGGAGCAAAGTATTTTGTAAGTTGGCTAAATAACCTGAAATCTAAATGAAAGTCTTGATAGGTGATTGTGAAAATCCGAAGAAAAAGCTTAAAGATAGACTTGTCGGTTTTATCTTGCTGAGCTTGGCTATTCGATATTTTTTGCCATAGATGAATAAGCAATAATCCAACTAGTCCTTCTAAACTATCCAATTCACTGGTGCTGAAGTTTTGTTTAATCGAAAAGCTCCCTTTGCTTTCACTAAATAATTCTCTTTGTATATTTAAAGGCAGTTGTCGTGCCATCGTGATGATAAACGATGGTGATATTTTATTTTGATTCAATAGTTGCCAAAGGGGGTGGTTTAAAACGTCTCCCGTTTCTGACCATAGCGAGACAATTTTGTCGACTTTTTTCAGATTAGATATATACCTCCCATTATTTTTATCATAAAAAAATTTACTAGCGTGTTCACGCTGGATATTAGATGGTGCTTCAAGTTTCCGGTAAACCTCATTAATTAATTGATGAATGTTTTTACATGGCGCTTTTAGTAAAACGGTTTTCACCCACATGGCTGAAGCGAGATTTTTTATTGGTTTTTGTAATCTTTTATATAAATCAAAGTTCATAAAAAACCTTTAATAAATAAAACACTAGCTAAAAAACCGTCTTTCTAGTGAAAATTTGCCCAAAGAAAAGTATTCATAATCAGTATAGCTTCTATTTGTTACGCATAGTGACATACAGAGGAGCACAATAATGAGTGAAGAAGAATTTGCTGCATTAGCGAAGCAGCTAGAAAACGATTTTTTAACTTTATATGGCTCAACAATGCTCACAGGGAGTGAATTACAAAGAGCTTTGAGTTATCGCACGGCTGGTGCTTTACGACAGGCAATTTCAAGAAACACCATTCCAGTTAAAGTCTTTAAAATTAAAAACCGAAGAGGTTATTTCGCACTTGTGAAGGATATTGCGTTATGGCTAGCAACAGAAGCAAAGGAGGAAGAGTGAACTGAAATAGCATCAATCATATTTGTTAATTATTAATGACGTAAAAACAAAAAAGCCCAAGAGTTAAACTCCCAGACCAGATTGGTAAATCGATTTCGACCCCGATTCATCTATAGTTTGGTTGACTTTTATACTCTTGTCAATTTTCACATGAATTTTTTGTGAGAAGGAGTTTTACGTCCAAACTTTAGGAGAAATCTTTATGCATATTGCAATGTGGACTTTGCGAGAGTTGATCCGGTTACTTTTTATGGAGCTTGGACTGTCGTATCGAAAAATGGGCCGGATAATCGGCTGTCATCACGATACGGTTAAGAGTATTAAACTGAAAATAGGAGCCCTTACTTATACTTATGATGAATATAAAGTCATGAGGGATGATGAACTAGTCAGTATCTTTTATCCTAAAATAAATTTGAGAAGGTCATCCAAAAGACGGCCAAATTTCGAAGAAATTATTAGAGAGGTAAATACCCGCCCTAGGAAATACGGCAAAAAGAAAAAATTGATGTTCCTTGAGTACAAAGAACAGGATCCAAAAACAGCTTTAGGACAAACTCAGTTTTATCACCTCGCCAATAAGTACTGCAAAGAATCAAAGCTTGAATTAAAGCAAGAGTATTACCCTGGTGAGTATTTGTGCTGCGATTACGCGGGTATCCCTTTATTCGTTTCTGAAGATGGCGTCAAACGGAAAGTCTATGTCTTTGTTGCTTGTTTGCCGTTTAGTCGCAAGATATTTGCTTATGCAACGAAAGGAATGACAGCAAATGATTGGATTTTAGGGCTTGCTCAGGCTGTTTTATATTATGGCAAAGTAGCTAAAATCATTCTGTTTGATAATGCCAAAGCTATGGTTAGAAAAGCGGGGTTAATTGCTGAACTCTCGGAAAAAATTATAGATTTCGCTCAGTATCATAATAACTTCTGCGATACCGCGAGAGTAATAACTCCTCGTGATAATTGCCACGGAGAAAAATCTGTTCAATTTTTCGAAGATAGAATTAGCCTAGTTTTGAGAGAAATGACTTTTTTTAGTCTTGATGACTTAAACAAAACCATTCTTATTGAGGTAGAAAAATTAAATAATGAAATCATGCCAGCATATCAAGTATCTCGCAATGAGCTATTTCTGCAGGAAATGGAGTACTTGCTTGATGCACCTAAAAAACCATATGAACTGCTAGTCAAGCAAGGTTCGGTAAAAGCCCCTGCTAATTATTTAATTAAATATCAAAGTAATTACTACTCAGTCCCCTATCAATACCGGGCTCATATGGTCACATTTAAAGCGACCAAGGACTATATAAAGTTTTATTGCAATGGGGAGTTTATTGCACAGCATCAACTTGTAGAGGGAAAAGATGTGATAACCCGTCTGTCTGGGCATATGCCTGAAAATCATTTAGTTCAAGTTCGCAAAACTCAAATCCACTTTACTGATTGGGCTAAGAATATTGGTGAGAGCTGCCTTATTGTTATTGAAAAACAATATAAAGATCATGCAAATAAAAAATCACAACACGCAGGAAAGCGTTGTCTGGCTATTCAACATCTGGCTTCCAAATTTTCACCTCAAGAATTTGATTCAATTTGTCATTACGCTGATGAGCATGAAATGTATAGCCCTTCAGATCTTAAACTCATAGTTCAATCAGGAATTCTTGAAGAGCAACTCTTTTCATCTATACCTTTGCCTCATGCCAATGTTCGAGGTGCTGAACATTATCAAGGGAGAATTTAACAATGAATACTCAAAATTTAGTCACTTACTGTGAGCAATTAAAGTTGATGGTCTTTTATAAAGAACTTGCGCAACAACTTAAAATGGGAAAATTAAGTACTGAAGACAGTATTGAGCAATCTTTACTTACGCAAGTTAATTTTAATCATGATGTTAAAATTCAACGGTTATTAAAACAAGCCAAACTACGAGAACCCAAAGCTGATATTGGCGAGCTAACATTTAAATATTGGTCGAAGCTTAATAAAGCTGAAGTCTCTCGTCACTTCGATTGTCAGTGGATAAAACAGCGTTTAAATATCACTGCTATTGGCCCTACAGGATCAGGTAAAACATACATCGCATGTGCCTTAGCCAAACAGGCTATTTTTCAAGGTATACCCGTTTTGTTCTTACGCTTTATTGATTTAGTTTTGCAATTATCAGCAGCTGAGAAAAACGAAACCTTATACGCATTTAGACGCAAGTTATCTCGTTATCCGTTAATTGTTGTGGATGACTGGGCTATTAAAGCGTTAAGTGATAGTCAGCGTCATTTACTGTTTGAATTTATCGAAGAACGTGACGAAAAAGCATCACTTCTAATTACATCACAATATGAAGTAGATGAATGGCATCGAGCATTTGGCGAACAAATTATGGCTGACTCTGTGTTAGATCGCATCAGCAACCATTCCCACTTTTTTAATATGTCTTGTGATATATCACTTCGTGAAGTATTTGGCCTTAATTTTAAAGGAGGCTCACATGTTAAGCCGTAATATATCCCAGAATAATATCAACCTAGGTTGTTTGATGGAATCCCCTCAGTTTGGCGAATTTGACCTTCAAATACCTGAAAAATATTTACCTTATACCAATGAGTACTATGCACGCTCGTTGAATATTAACACGTATGCTATTGATTACTTACATGTAATTCATGGCATAAATGATGAGCTTATGGAACTATATAAATTAGGATTTTCTTCTAGAGAAATAGAAAGCCGGTTACCTAGTATTAAAAGTTTTAAAAGTATACAAATGCGGAGCTCAGTGCAACGAGTGACGTTACTTAAGCATCATCGTCATGGAGCATTAAGTGGATGTATCACAGTACCTGTATATCAAGGTCGTGATCTGGTTGGTTTTTATAGTGAAAGTATACGCTCATATCACTGCATGATTAAATCTGGTTATTGGGCATGTGGTGGCGCCCCTAGAATATTCAATTTAGATAAAGTTCATGAGAAGACTGTTTTTTACATTTTTGATAATCCGTTAAGAGGTATTTCCATGATGCCTGTACTTAGCGATAGCGTGCTTGGAGTAGTATCAGGTTTTAACTTATTATCATCAGAAATCGATTGTATTGCTAGTAAACGACCAGAGAAAATAGTCATTTGCTACAGTAACTACCTACCAAAACATATAAAAACACGTCTTGAGCGACAGTTCAAAAAATACAATATCCCCATTCATTTTGAAGCTGAAATTGATGAGTTCATATATGGCAGGGCTTAGATTTTTGCTAGCCAATAGGTAGAAACTCTTTTACATCGATACGTAACTGTAAAGCCAAATCCATTGGAACAAAGAAGCGTATCGAATGTATTCCCGTTATGCACAATGCAATTATACCAGTATTAATTTTACTCAAATTTTTATGAAATGCTTTAAATTTATAGGGAGTCAAAAATGTTTTCATCAGATGATTGGCAAGTTTATAGCCCGAGCTCACTGATAACGCCACTGCAAGAGCAGCAGCATACGCGCTTGGTGCTGAGCTATTATCAGAAGGCCTTAGTTAAGGATAAGCGTGCGTTGTATTACTTGCAGCAAGTACGTGGTTTGAATAAGCCTAGCTTAATTAAGCAGTTCTCGCTTGGATTTTCTGATAGAACATTAGTGAGCCAGTTACCCCAAAAAGGTACTTTTGAAAACGAATCGATAAAAGGTTTACTTCAACGTAATGGTTTATTGAAAATCAATGGTCATGAAGCGTTTCGTGGCATGCTTATTTTCCCTACTTTTGATGAAGAAAATAATTTTATTGGCGCGTATGGGAGAAGAATTTCAAAATACGGTAGAAAAGAGTGTGATTTTTATTATGCAGTAACGGATGAAGATGATTGTTTTTATCACCATGAAGTACTTCACGCGCATGAGCGTATTGTTTTATGTCTTTCACCACTGGAAGTAGTCACCTTATGGGCATTAGGTGTTAAAAATGCTGTATCACCGTTGCTCATTCGTGATTTTTCAGAGTCACATGTTGAGCGATTGGTAAATGCCGGCACTACACTGGTTGATATTGCTTTTGGCAACACACCTTTTGCACAAAAATGGTATGGCCTTGTTAATCAAATGCTGCTTGAGGCCAATCTACAAACCAACAAAGTTCAATTCGCCGTCGGTGAAGATATCAACAGTACTTTTGTTAAATCCAGACAACTCACTGCATTACAGCAACAGTTTTCTTTTTCAGGGAAACTGGATGCTTAAGGAGATATTATGATGAATAAAGCAATATCCATTATTGAGGCAGTTAAGCGCTATTTAAAAGAGTGTTTAGTCGATGACCAGTCCTTACGTACGATAGAAGGCAAGGAGTCCAACTTAGGACTATTTGCTCGATGGCATAGTACAAATCACGGTAGTAATCTATGCGATATTACCGATGACACGATTGATGCATATAAGCATTACTTGATTGAATATGTTAATCCTCAAACAAAAAAGCTGACGGGTAAAGCAACCAGACGTAATAAGCTCACAGCCGTTAAAACTTTTTGTCAGCGTATGTTCGAATTAAAATACTTCGATGAAAATCCTGTTGCTCGCTTGCGGTTACCTAAACTCCCTAAGGCAGTTGTTAAAGGTATATTGCAGCCCGATGAAATCAATGCTATTTCAGCACAATCAAAGTTACATGGTATTTATGGTTTACGGGACAACGCGATAATTCAAACATATTTTGCTACATCTATTCGCCGAAACGAATTAGCTAACTTAAAAACGAACCATTTGCATCATGACGCAGGAGCCTTATTTGTTGAAAACGGGAAAGGTGGTGATGACCGTATAGTGCCCATTGCAAATGATACGATTGATTTAATTGAAGAATATTCAAATGATGCAAGACCAAAATTACAGCATCTAAAATCGGGTAATTATTTGTTTCTTGATAATGATGGTAATCCATTTAATGGTAGTCAGCTTACAGCAATGATTAAAAAGCATAAGCAACGTGCTGGTATTGATAAGCCAGGCTCATGTAATCTCTTTCGCCATACCGGAGCAACAACCATGTTAGAAAATGATGCTGATTTGCCGACGATTCAAAAGATACTTGGTCATGCTGATATCTCTACCACGCAGAAATACCTCCATGTTTCTATCCGTAAGATGATAGCGGTGTATATAAAGACGCACCCGGCAGCTAGACAAAGCAATAACAAGGACGTTTAATTAATTCAAAGGAAAAGTTCACAAATTGTAAACTCATTGTGAGTGTGATAAAGTTTACATATTGTGAACTATAATGATTATTAAGATGCACGTAATATCAAAAAAGCCATTTAATGATGCTAAGCAGAAATTTCCAAATGACGCTAATGCATTAGATGATTTATACAAGGTTTTAAAAGGAGGAAATTACCACTCTCCAGAAGAGCTGAAAAAGGTATTTGCAACATTAGATAACTTTAAATACAAAGACAAATGGTGGGTCATTGATATTGGTGGTAATAACTTGAGACTGATCGCTTTTATTGAGTTTCAAGATAATCGAATGTATGTGAAGCATATTGTTTCACATGCTGAGTATGACAAGATTTGTAGAAAGTATTCATAGAGGACTTTATTATGAACGTAGCTAAATTGAAAGAACAAGCAAAATCACTGTTTTCAAGTGCTGGATTCATTACTCATATTCGTAATGAGGAAGACTATGGATCAGCATTGGAATTAATGGATGAGCTAATTGAAGATTATGATGAACAAAAACCATTAATTGAGGTTCTTTCTCTTTCAATTGAAAGATGGGAAGAAGAATCAGAAGAATTTTCAGAGTTTAATGCCAAAATTAAATCTTTAGACAGTGGGATCTCTGTTTTGAGAGTTTTGATGGATCAACACAAACTTAATACGACTGATTTTCAAAACGAAATTGGCGGGAAAAGTATGGTATCTATGATTTTGAATAGTAAAAGAAATCTATCACTTGAACATGTCAAAGCATTATCAAATAGGTTTGGAGTTCCCCCTCAGTTATTTATTTAAAAGGAAAAATTCCGTCATGGGACTCTATTTAAGGGAAAATGAAATATTTTTTCTTAAAAGCACACTAAATATTTTGATATTCATTAAATTCAGCTTAAGGTAATGATAAAAAGTAAATTATTTGCGTTAATTAAATATTGAGAGGGAACTGAATGGACTTGTTTGATCCTGCTAAGATTACAACATGGATATCTCTGGTGGCTGCAGGGTTATTATTTTTACTCGGAATAGCTAAGCTTGTCATTAATTCAGAAGTCATAAAAAAAATAACGAAGAAAGACAGTTACCTTATTTTAAAAAGCGCCCTCAATAGATCATTCTATGTTGTAATTTTAATAGTGATATTAGCTGCTAGTTTATCATTCTTTGATGCTTATGTAACAAATGCAATGCGAACAACCGCGACAGAAATGAAAAAGTCACAGCAATTAATTCAAGAGTGGGCTTTATTAGAAGACAGTGATAGGAAAACCGCTCTAAACAGTTTGAAGTCTGCGGCTAGTAGCTTTGACAGTTACGAAAGCTACTTTATGTATGCATCTGCCTTGATGAATGAAGGGGATTACGTTGATTCAATAGTGGCATTTGATAAAGCTATCGAACTAAAGCCAGCAAAAGAAGCCTATTTAAACAAAGGAGTCGCGTTTCAGAATTTGGCAAAATTTGATGATGCGATAAAAACATTAACGGCAGGCTTAACAGCAAATAGTGATTCCTATAACTCCGATATATTCCAATCAAAGCTCCATTACAATTTAGCTTCTACCTATTTGGATATTTATCAGAGTCAACTTGAAGATAAACCAGATGATACATTGTTGGTGAAAGCCGAGAGTCACTTAGAGAAAGCAGATAAAGGTTTAAGAGGAAATTCAGAATACCAAGGAGATTTGTATGGTCTCAAAGGGCTACTATTTGAGTTTACGAAAGACTATGCTAAATCCATAAAAATGTATGAAAACGCCCTGTCTATTAGAACCGCTAATTTTTTTGGATCAAAAGAAGCGAGGGATATCGCGGTTACAAATAACAATGTTGGTTCACTATTACTAAAAGGTTTTTTTGAATCCCAAGTTATGAAACAAAGGGCTTACCGTGACGCATTGGAGTACTCGGAAAAAGCACTATACGTATTTGATGCGGGAAACTATGGTATTGAAAAAGCTTTTGCATTGTACAATATAGGTGAAGCTTATTATAAGCTAGCCCAACCACTCAAAGCTCTTGAACACTTAAAGTCCAGTCATGCTATTTTCAAAAGTTATGCAAGCCCTTATGCAAGTAAAGTTGACAACTTAATTGCAAAGATTAAAGTTTCTCTTGATTAAATTTTTAGTTTTAATTGGCTAAGTGCATTCAAATGTTTGTGTAAATAAGGATAGTAAATTGAGTGAAGTAAATGATTCGCCTAAAACAGGTGTTGCATGGCTTTTATTAGCTAATTGTTTGGAAAGAATGGCATATTATGGTTTTAGGGCCATATTTATTCTTTTCTTAGTAGATCAAAGTGCAGGAGGAATGGGCTGGTCAACAGATCAGGCATTAGAGCTTTATGGTGAATTCACCATGTACACATATTTAGCTTTAATCATAGGGGGCTTGTGTGCTGACTTTCTTTTTGGCGCATACATTTCTACATTAATTGGCATCACATTAATGGTACTTGGATATGTAGCTTTGGGCTTCACCGATAATGAAACTATATATTATGCAGCAGGTATCATCGCAATAGGTGCAGGGCTCTTTAAACCCAGTATACCTACGATGATCACACAACAGTTTCAAAAATTCCCGGAAAAACTTGATAGTGTTTTTACTGGCCAATATTTAGTTATCAACTTCGGTGCGGCATTAAGTCCTCTTATCGTTGGAGTTGTTGGTGAACAAATGGGTTGGTCTACTGGATTTAATACTGCCGCAGTTATTGCCATGGCTGCTTTTATGATTATACTAATTAAAAATAAACACTTTTCATCTGAAAGCAAATGTTCGAATATCAAAACTAAAGAGAAAAATGCTAGCTTCTTCTCTGGTATTGGAATAGTTATCCTCACCTCAGCTTTAGCCGTATTATTTTGGACATATTTTGAAGTAGGCACAGGGATACTTTATGACTTTCATTCTGAGGAGATGAATAGTATTGGCTACCTACTAAGCAGTATCGTCGTGATACTTTCTTCTATCCTATGTACTATTATTTGGTGGAAGTTTAGCATTAATTCTTGGTATAAAGTTGCTGCTAGCTTTTTAATATTTTCTCTTAGTTGGTTTTTATTGAACTACAGTATTTCTAATGAGTGGAATGTTAAGAAAATTATTATATTAGTGCTGGTTTTGCATGGTGTTGCAGAGGTTTTAGGGCAAATAATTTTCATGTCGATTATAGCGAAGATGTGCTTTAAACCATTAATTAGTACAAGCTTTGCTATTCACTTGTTTGCATCAGCTCTAGCTAACCATGCTGTAAGTTATTTTAGCGGTGGAAACTCATACCTTGAGATGTTCGGTTGGGTATGTCTTCTTGTTGGTACTTTACTTATTCTGATTCCGTTTACATATAACAGATATACGACAAGGCAGCTTATAACAACTTCATAATTTGAAAAACAGTTAAAAGTTTATGTCTTTTAATTGTTAGTTTTAACTCAGATTTACCTGTAAACAAAGGTAATAGCTAATCATAGTGTCTACCCGTTCATATGAACGGGCGGGTGTACGATTATAACCTTGGACGTTTCTTGAGTGTTGACCCTCTCATTCAAGATGTGGGTAACAGTCAAGGCATGAACCCTTATAGCTATATTATGAATAACCCTTTAGCAGGAACTGATCCCACAGGCTATGCAATTGAAGAAGAAACGAAGGACATCAAAGAGTATGTAACAGGCTCACGTATTAAAAAGAAGACAGGTACAAAGACAACCAGTACTGTGACAGATGATGCTACTGGTGAAGTAACTAATGTTACTTCTACTACTGTAATGAATAATGGTAGCTTTACATCTAATTCTGTGAATTACTCTAATGGTAAAGCTGAGTCAGCTATTGTAGCGGGTGGCAACTTTAAGGCAGGTGTTGGGGCTTCTGCTAGTTATGATATTGGCTCCCAAGCAGAAATTTCAAAGTCCTCTCCAACAACGCCTTCAGAAGGACGATCTGTTTCTGGAACAGATAGCGATGGTAATGTATATAATTGGAGACAAACCAGTATTTATGTTGGTGGACCTGACGGTGCTTGGGGCGCTATGCGAGGCGTGCATAACTCAGGCCAGGGCTATGATGATTGGACTAGTGCTGGCGGTGATAAATCATTAATGGATCATCCGTTCACGCACATGCTATTGGGTGCAGTTGGCGAATCTATACCGACCATAGTATCTCTTGCAACTTTGAGGTTGGCTAAGTCAAATAACCTTTTTGCACGGAGACTTGGTAATTTTCTTCAAGGGTTTTCTGATGGTTACAAAGGACTTACAGCAACAAAACGAAAAGAGTTTGATAAACATATGTACGGTGTCTTTTGCGGAGCAATGATATTTTGCGCAAATAAAGTAGGATACCCTATGAAATCTCCTATAATGCCATCCAACCCTCCTTCAATTCGAAATTTAAATAACTATTTACATAGGTGGTATAATTCTGAACCACCAATAATGTTGCAGGGCGTAGCAAAGAAGTGATCATATGGAACAGGTAGTAATTATTTACAAAACAATCTTGGCTAAAATTTTTTCTATAATATTGAGTTCTATTGTAGGGTTCGGTTTTGCGTTAGTTTTCCAAAGTATGCTTATAGGAATTATAATAGCTGTAATTGTATTTATTATTGTGTATTGGCGCTTTGTGGGACCAATGCACTATGTTACAAAGGAAAAGCTTAAATATTTAGTAGAAAATCATGTTTTTATTGATTCTCAAGTTAATCCATATTCCAAAAATATTAGGTCTTTGAATATTGATAATGAGGCTTGGTTAATTGGGCTAGGTATGATCGATAAATTTACTGATTTTTACAGGACACAAAATAATAGTGAAGGGGTTGTTTTTTACAATACTGATCTACCATATAAGCCAATATTTATTTTACCCTGGTCGAATGTGACAGATATTACAGGTAATACTATGCTCGTAAAAGAAAAAGCTAAAAGCGAAATAGATAAAGAAGTGATTAAAGAGATTAAACTAAAAAATGGAGAAAGTATTTTACTTCCTTTAAATGCTGATTATGTAATGTACTGGAAGCTAGAGAAAGTTAACAAGGACTGTCACTGTTAGTAATATTGTTGCCAAAAGATAAAGCTGATCAAGATGTCCCGTTCGCATCGTTCGGACCATTATTTGTGGTTAATTACAGCCTATTTTCTATAAGTAGGCTGATTTCCTTTATCACTTATGAGCAAAAAACTTAAAAACATTACCTTAATCCACTCTATCGATGAGTAATTAAATCAAGCTTTTAGCAATGAACCACAAGAAAGCCTCGTTTACTCCGAACGATTTGGATTACGCTGTTTAACTCTTCAAGCTTGTCGTTAATCAGGAAAGTAATATCCCGTTAAAATACCATTCCACGCGTTTGCTCGAATAGGGTTACCTTTTGGGACCGTATTTTGATAAACCTCAGCAGGAGTTCGTTCATCAAGGTTGCTATGTGGTCTGATTGAGTTGTACCAAGTTTGATAATGGCCAAGTTCAGTTTGAAGATATAGTGTGCTACTCAAATTAGCCAGTCGCCACTTTTGTTTAAAACTACCAAAACAGCGCTCAATACGACCATTTTTCCATGGGCGAGCAACGTCTGTTGTTTGATGTTTAATTAACAGTAATTTAAGCGATAAGATGATGAGTTTTGATGTAAAACAACGCTCATTATCCGATCTGATTTGTTTAGGAAAACCGTATAGTTTTATTGCTTGAACCAATTCTCTGATAATTACTAGAGAATGCTTAGTCTTCATTTCTTGTAAACACAGTAAAGCACGAGAGCCATGGTCAATAATGCCTAATATCAATTGCTGTCTGCCATTAATATTCACGGTGGTTAAATCCATTCCCCATGTTTGATTAATTGCTGTGAAGAAGATGAGTGAGGATTATCAGAAGTTTCATCCTGCGGTACGGAACCCCAATCTTTACATTTCGCTTAATCACCCTCTTAGAAATCCACCTAGTGATTAAATCAAGGCTTGGCGGATTATTTCCCCTATAACTTAAGTTGTTTTTTCTTCTTAAGGACAGAAAAATATAAAACTGTCCTTAATTTATCTGTTTTCCACCTTGTAAGGACAAAATGTGTATGAAAATGTCTTTTAGGTCACTGGTTTTGTCCTTAAAGATTTGTTTTTTGTCCTTTAAAGGCGTATTATAAGGACAATTTTATTAATTTTGTCCTTAAGTTATGAGTAAAAAAGCACTTCTTGAACAAGAAAAGTCATCAATTTTAGCCCATATTGCTGAAATAGGTGAGCCTATGAGTCTAGGCGAAATAGAGAAAACACTTCCTCTCTCTATTAACAAGAAAACCTTGCAAAGACGTATATGGTCGATGGTTGAAGAAGGGTTACTGTTATCTGGTGGGGAGAAAAGCCATACTAAGTACTATGTTGATAAGGACAAAAATGTACCAGAAAGTGTCTCTAAGGTGCCGGGTGAGGACACTTCTGGGCAAAATGTAAGGACAAAAAGCGAAAATAATGACAAGCATCCTATTTTTTCGAGTGATGTGATGTCCTTATTAGGCTATTTTGATACACCTTCTTATGCTAGAAAAAGATCGAGTTATCAATTTTCGTTAGTCAATAACTATATTCCAAATCAAACTCAGTACGTGCCTGATACAGTGAAAATTCGATTGTATGAAGCTGGTAAGCGGTTTAATGAGCAATTAGTCGCAGGTACATATGCTAAAAAAATTAGTCAACGACTGTTAATCGATCTGTCTTATAACTCAAGCCGATTAGAAGGAAATACCTATTCAAAGCTTGATACGCAAAAGCTGATAGAGCAAGGCTTAACTGCCGAAGGTAAGGTTCACAAAGAAACTGTGATGATCATGAATCACAAGGAAGCGATTGAGTTCTTAATTGAAAGTGCAGTAGAAATTGTACTTATTCCAATTACAATCAGAAATATTCATGCATTATTATCACAAGACTTGCTAGCGAACCCAAACGCTTGCGGGAAGATTAGAGAAGTTGAAGTGGGTATTAGCCAGTCAGCCTATACACCATTGAGCAACCCTCACCAATTAGAAGAATATTTATCACTTATCCTGCGTAAAGCGGACAAAATTGAAAATCCATTTGAAAAGAGCTTCTTTTTATTACTGCACCTGTCGTACTTACAAGCCTTTGAAGATGTAAACAAGCGTACGGCTCGACTGTCTTGTAATATTCCTTTTATTCAACATAACTTGTGTCCACTGAGTTTTATTGATGTACCACAAGAAGATTACTTTAAGTCCTTGCTGTATTTCTATGAGACGAATCAAGTTGAGCCTGCGCTTGAGCTTTTTGAATGGGCCTATTTACGTTCTTGTGAGCAGTACGATGCCGTAACTGAATCATTGGGTGAAATTGATACTTACCGTATACAGCACCGAAGCAGTAGAAAAATTGCGATGGGTTATATTATTCGCCAAAAACTTGATGAGGTCGCGGCTACTCAATATCTTGAACAATTCTGTATAGATAATAATATTCCATCAGAAGATAAGTTTATCAGTATGACACTCAGCGATCTTGCGCAACTGCATGAAGGCTCAATTATTGGGTTAGGGATCACTGAGAAAATGTTTATTCAGTGGAAAAGCGCAAACTAAAAAATTTAGTTTTATCATGCTAGTATCTGTCGATATACCCTTATGTAATTCTTATTTTAAATCGTTTACATCATTAACACTATGTGGTTAATATTAACTTTTAAGGTTAGTGTTAACCAATTGTTCTTTAAAGTTTATCTCTTCTGTTGAGGTTTTAATTATAGTGCTTCCCCGTTCATATGAACGGGCGGGTGTATGATTATAACCTGGGTCGTTTCATGAGTGTTGACCCGCTGATGATGAATTTTGAAGACACGCAAGGTGTTAATCCATATAGTTATATTCGCAACAATCCATTGGCCGGGGTTGACCCAAGTGGGTATGCTGAGTGTACTGAAACGCGTGGAGGTAGTCATTGTAAAGTTTATAGTTCCGTCTAATTGAAGGTTCAGGTAGTGTTTCAGCTGGAGGTTTTAGCAAATCAGATGATACAGAAACCAGTAATAATGGCGCTAAAAAAGAAGGCGGGGAAAATGTTGATAAGGCTAAAATAATTAGTCTAGATAATGTTGAAACTGTTGATGTGGTTAATGAGGGTGATGGTACCAGTGGAGAGTTTCCGGGGCTTTATCATGTTAAATGGAATTCAGAACGTGAATCTTGGGTGCACTCTAAACAGCAAGTTAGTCAAGTGAATACTGAACACGCTGCAATCAATGGGATGTTAAACAAATTAGAACGTGCCACTCAACTAATGGGTGCCCACATTCAAAGTGCCTATGGTAGCGAAGTAAAGGAGTTCACCTTATTTTGTAGTGGTCAAGGATATTTGGCCACAGTTTTATAGTTTAGCCAGTACCTTTCTTCTGACTCGTTTGGTGTCAAACCACCGTTATGCTGATGTGGCCTGGCCTGACTTGACTGTAATTCAATTAATTCGAATTGTTCAGTGAGTCCGACATCAACAGAGCCGTAGCCTTTTTTAGAATTTCCTTTTCTAATTCAATACGTTCTATCTTTTTCTCAAGCTCACGTATTTTTAGTTGTTCTGGCGTCATCGGTGTTGCTTTAGGCGACTTGCCTTGTCGTTCTTCTCTTAACGGCTTGATCTACTTGCCGATCGTTGAGTAACCAACATTCATCGCCTTAGCAGCTTCTTCATGAGTGTAACCCTGATCTAAAACTAATTGTGCTGTTTCTAGACGAAATTCTGGGCTGAAATTTTTACGTGAACGCTTTGCCATTTTCTATACCTAATTCTGCTATGAAATTGATCATAACATCCTCTAATTAGGTGGCCAAAATCACTCTACCACTACACTTTCACTGGAATGTAACTGGGCCACATTTTAGAGAATTGCATCTAATGTTTGAAGAGCAATATAATGAGCTTTGGACAGCTGTTGATGAAATAGCTGAAAGAATTCGAACGCTTGGTTTTCCCGCTCCAGCGACTTACCGAGAGTTTAGTGCTTTTAGCTCCATACAAGAAACTGAAGGAGTGCCAGCAGTTGTAAATATGCTAAAGATTTTGACTAACGGACATGAACAAATTGTAAAAACCTGCAGATCGGCATTAAGCATAGCGCAGGCAGTAGGCGATGAATCTTCTGCTTCTCTTGTGTCTGATCGAATGCGTGTCCATGAAAAAACAGCTTGGATGTTAAGAGCAACATTGTAGTCCCTCGTAAAGTATTTTCATAGCCAACATAAATGTTGGCTTTTTATTATATATTCGGTCAATTCATACTCGTTATTTCAGCGAAGTTGTAAAAAGCTGACTAAGAAATAGGTATTTTTATGTTTAATTTTTCGAGCGCCAGAATCGGAGTTTTTTTCATAGCTAGACTTATTATGCTAAGAGCTAATTAAAAGCATGGAGTATGAAATGAATAATAAACGTATAGTCGAAAAGTGGTTTAATGCTGTATGGGGAGAGACATATAGCCCATCAGTAATAGATGAGCTTGCAGCTGATGAAATTGTGATGCAATACCCAATTCACGGACGACTTCACGGTATTGAAGATATTAAGGGGATGCTTGGTAGATTGCGTGCTGCATTTCCTGATCTCGCATTTGAAGTTGTTGGTGAAATACTAGCCGATAAAAACTATGTCTTCGGGCGATGGCAGGAGGGAGGGACTCATACAGGGCCTGAGTTTTCGGATCTCCCCGCTGGTAAATTAGATAAAAATTCAGGCAAAAGCATTAATTTTTCAGGTATGACCATTTTCAAAGTTGAAGACGGAAAAACTTTAGAGGAGATAGGTGAAGAGGATGCGCTTAAAGCAGCATTGCAACTTGGTGTTATAGAGACAACTTGAGAATTTATATTTAAATAACATCAGTGCACTGCTAATCAATGATTCACATACTAGAAACTATAATAAATATTACCATAGTTTCTAGTATGTAGTTTTTTTAACTAAAACTCTAAGATTTTAACTCACCTATTGCAGTGATAAATTTCAGCAGAGCAGATTAAAATTTGAATTCTCCTCTGCCTTTAGTATTACTGTTGCTTGGTTTTTGCACTACTTGATTGTTATATAACCACCACGAATTACAGTTAATGAAGCTAAGATTTATTGTCAATTTTCAGTTTCATTATTAGGAAAAGTTACTGAATTTCGTTCTCGAAATTTTTAATAATTTTATCAATGCCTTTATCCTTGAATACAACTTATATTTACTTTGCTGTTTGAGTGATTCTTGCTCTTGAAAAGTAGATATTGGTTTATCTATATTTTGAGGCCGTAGGATTAAATATTTATTTAAATTATTTTATTCGAAAATTATCAAAATAATTCACATGATTTTTATAATGTCATTAAGTTATAGCACAGACATAGCATTAAAAGATTTTAACAAAACGTCAGGTGAATTTTTACGGGTAAGAATTTGATATTATAAGAAAAATGGTGGCCCCTCCCTGACTTGAACAGGGGACCTGCCGATTATGAGTCGGATGCTCTAACCAACTGAGCTAAGGGGCCATCTTTTACTTTTGCTGATTAACCGAGGAAGGTTAACTAAAAGCGGCGAGAAGTATAAGCATTTTTTATTTTGTTGTCACCACTAAAAAGGTAAAAAACCTGAGAAATGAATCTGATAGTTTAATACTTGAACGATTAGTCGCTTATCCTAATCGTTCAAGTAGAAAATTTGCCTATTTTATTCGTCTGCGTAAAAGCATTGGTATTAGTAAAAGCAGTAAATAAACTATTGCACCACCGCCTGATGACGAGGTCGTTGTTGGTGCTGGGCTTACTACCGGTGGTGAAACAATTGTTAGTGTGATTGTGCTGCTGGTTGATAATCCTTTTGAATCTGTGGCGGTGAAAGACAATTCAATGGTGCCAGCCGCTGCCGGTGCAACAAAATTTACTGATAGAGTGTCAGCGTTATTCAATGTTACTGCTGTACCTGAAGTTTGTTGCCAATTGTAGGTAAGAGGGTCATTTTCATTATCTGACGCGGTAGCGGTAACTGTCACTGTTGCGCCTGTATTCTCTTCTCTGTCTTCAGTAAGAGTGACTGCAGGCGCAGTATTACTATCATCGTCATTTATTGTGATGGTAATTACGTCACTTGCGCCTAGAATATTTGGGTCAGTTGAATCAAGAACTAACTCTATAGTTTCGTCCTCTTCGGTTTCGCTATCATTTATCAATGTTAGTGTTATCGTTTTATTTTCACTGTTACCGTCTTGCCATGTTAGTGTTCCTGCTATAGCTTCAATATCAAGTCCTGTTTCTGCGCTAACATTGCGTAAGCTATAGTTAACAACAACCTCTCCGGAGCTACTACCATTTCTAGCTACGTCTATATTTAGCGTGCCTTGATTTTCCGACACTGCGATTTCCGAAAGCGTAAATCCTACTTTACCGCTATTTATTGCTCCATCAATATTGACTTTTAAGTAAGATGGAGAAGATAGAGTTGCACCATTTCGAGGATCAAACAAACGAACAAAGAAAACTTCTTGGAGTTCTGTAGTATTCCCTTCTGCAGCAACAGGAATTGTAAATGATTGAACGCCATCTTCATTATTGTTCCAAGTTAATGTACCTGATACATGGGTATAGTCTTGCTCTTGTATTGCGCTACCAGGCAGAAGTTCGTACGACACTGCAACACTAGAAGCACTATCTGAAGGATCATTGCGATATACATCAACTTGTAAGTTTTGTCCTTGATTTACAGATGCTTCTGCTTGATTAAACGATATAGTCCCTTGTGTTGAGCCTAGAGTATTATCTTTTAATATAAATAAGCCGCCAGTAATGTCACTAACTAAAATATTACCTGAAGGAAGGAATGGATATACGCCCCATGCACCATTATAACTTGCATGATTTCCTGTTGTATATGTGTCAAAGTTACCTACTTCCAAAGGGGTTGAAGGATCCGAAATATCTAAAACAGTTAAGCCCTTCATATAATTGGACATATAGTATCGGTTACCGCGTACAAATCCATTGTGGTCAATGGATTTTGTTGTTCCTGTCCATGTTCCGACTTGTTGTGGTTTTTTTAATTCTTCGATTGAAAAAATACGAATTGTTGTATTTAAGCCACCATTCCCTTCGTCAAACTCATCATGAGCTAGAAAGAAATTATTATCCTCAGTTGCCCAACCAGAATGAATATATTGATTAGCGACAGAAATGTCATTGTAACTAGCAGAGCTTAATAATTTTGAATTGCTTGGATCTGATATGTTCCACAGTTTAATTACGTCTTCTTGTGTTGAATTTACGCGGCCCTGAAAATCAATGAATACTGTACAATTTTTTTCTGACTCTGCACACTCTGTCGTTTTACGTTCGTCTTTAATTACAATAGATGCACCATCATGCGTATATCCGTCACCTGCTGAGTTAGTTGATGTTAGCGAAATGGTATTAGGGTCTTCAAGAGAGTAGTTTCGGAAGGCTCCGCCAGACTTATTTGAGCCAACTAATTGTAAACTCGGAGTCATATCTGCAAGAGCTATGTTTAAAGAGTGATCAACATTAGAGATATAAACATTATGAGCATTACTTACAGAGAAGTTATTTTCGACTAAGTTTATAGTTTCAGGTAGATTATTGAGACTGATTACCGAAACAAATTGATTACTTCTATCTACAGTTGCGTATGCATATGCTCGCCAAAGATCAAGCGATTCGTCAAAGTATTGATATACTTTAATATCACGCCATGTGCTGATTGCACCGTCGATAGTGCCGACCTCTTTTGGGTTTTCAGGATCAGAAACGTTTACAACGGATATACCATTTTGTAACCCTATAATTGCATATTCTAAACCTGTGTTTAAATCAACGTGCCCCCAAATATCGTTTGCTTCTCCTGGTCTTGATGAAAAATTATTGAGTGGCATATGAGCAAGTAAGTCAATATTAGCGCACTCGAATACACCAGCAATATTATTTATGCATTGCTCAGCTCCATGTGATTTCCCCATTTCGTTGTAACTGGCGATTTTAGTCTTAAGTGTTTTACTTTGTAGGCTATATTTGCCATCTACAGCAACAGCAAAGCCCATTCTCTCTATTTCAGCACGCATTTCAGAAGGTACACCAACAATAGTCGTAACGTTTGACTGAGGGCTTTGGCTTTGAAAGTGATCGAATCGATTGTAGCCGCCGTTAATAGGAACTAAACCACTTTTAAAATAGAATAGATCATCTTCGCTAGTAATGGTATATATGCCAGCGGCAACGAGTATTTTATCGCCTTTACTCGCTTGCTGAACAGCATAGGCAATGCTCTTACAAGGCCTTAGTACCTGATCACATTTCCCAGTATCTTTACCATTTTCAGCGACAAAACGTGCTTTATCATGTTCAGTATGGGCAAATGTTAGCTGACTATTAAAAATTGCCGCTGTAATGACAAATATCCATGTTATTCGCAACATCAGATAGTCCTTATGTTAATAAAATGTTATATATGCACTTTACATTATTTGAATAGTATTTTAAATCATTGCTTTTTAGCTAATGCGGATTTATCTTTGTTTTAAGTATTTTCATTTATAATCATTGGTTTATAGAGTGTTTTTGTAGGTTTTATGTTAGCAAAAAAAATTACTGTTATTATCTTTTTCATTATTTGTTGTACAGGCTATTTCTTTTTTATCAACACTTCCCCCGTACAACAAATTAAAGTGAATTTGCAATGGCATGAAAACATCTTGGGCTGTAAATCAACCTTTGACCCTAAAAATAGTGGCGAGGCGTGGTTTATTGAACAATTGCAATTTTTCCTTAGTGATATTGAAATCGAAGTTGAAGGGCAAGGGTGGCAACATTTACAATTAACCAAAAACGCATTTCAAAATTCTAACACTGTGCTTTTAGGTACCAATTGTCGTGAAAAAAAACAGCATTCTCAAAAAAATGATGCAGAGTATTGGTCAATCATATTTGAAAATAATGTTGATATTTCTAAAGTTCGCTCAGTTAAGTTTACTGTAGGAGTACCGTTTGATGTTAACCACTTAAATCCGGTTAGTCAGCAAAGTCCACTAAATTTACCGTCAATGTTTTGGGTTTGGCAAACAGGCCATAAATTTATTAGAGCCGAGTTTGCATCAGTTGACGATCAATGGATATTTCACCTTGGTTCTTCTGGTTGTAAAGCCGCAAGTGTTATGCGACCACCAAAACAAAAGTGCCTTTACCCTAATACCTTTGAGTTTGAATTGCCTGTTGATGAACTAGATAGTAAAGCATTAATACTCAACTTTAATTTAGCACATTTATTGCATAACGTTGAAATGTCGTCAAAAGCTAATTGTCAATCAGAGCGTGACAACGAAAGCTGCTTGCAATTATTTAATAATTTGGCGACATACAATAAGCCTCTGAGTGTTCAGCATAAATATGGCACGTTTTCTACAAAGCGAGCTATAAATGATGTTAAAGGAAGTGAAGTTGAATAAGGTAAAAAGTGTTCTGTTTTTCATCTTGATAAGTTGTTGCTTACTAAGTTGTGACTATTCGAATAACAAACAGGCAGCGTATCAATGGCCGCTATTGGATGGATTTCCTAAGCCGCAAGTACCAGAGAACAACCCGATGAGTAACGAAAAAGTGGTGCTCGGCAAGGCGCTTTTTTTTGACAAAAACTTATCGGCAAATCAGCAGCAGTCATGTGAAAGTTGCCATTTGCAAAAGCTTGCTTTTGCAGAAAGTCGGGCGGTATCAATAGGCTCAACTGGCGGTATACATAGACGTAATGCTCCAGCGTTAGTCAATATTGCATATAATAAGACCCTCACGTGGGCGCATGATGGAATCACAACTTTAGAGCGACAAATTTTATTACCTATGTTTGGAGAAGATCCAGTCGAACTAGGTATTACCGGGCATGAAGAAGAAGTATTAGCACGTTTTCAGAATGAGAAATATCAGCAACTTTTTCAACAAGCGTTCCCGAACCAAGCAATAAGTTATGAGCTTATAGTGAAAGCATTAGCGAGTTACATACGTAGCCTTATTTCATTAAATTCGCCATTTGATCAATATGCTTATTTGGGTGATGACAGCGCCATTTCTGAGTCAGCAATTCGTGGCATGAATTTATTTTTTTCTGAGCGCTTAGAGTGCCATCATTGCCATGGCGGTTTTAATTTTACCCAATCAACAGGCCATGAGCAGCAACTAATTGATCGCCGGCCATTTCATAATACCGGTCTTTACAATGTGGTTGGCAAAAATCAGCAGGGTGGTTATCCAACAAATGATACCGGACTAGCAGAAATTTCTACCTTAGCGAAAGACGATGGCCGATTTAGAGCGCCAACGCTACGTAATATCGAATACAGCGCTCCTTACATGCATGATGGCAGTGTAGCAACGTTATCGGATGTAATTGACATTTATGCCGCAGGTGGCCGGAATATTGAGCAAGGAATATATCAGGGCGATGGACGAGCTAATCGTTTTAAGAGCCAGTTTGTAAAAGGGTTTGAGCTAACACTGGAGGAGAAGCAAGACTTGATAGCGTTTTTGCACACCTTGACGGACCAAGAGTTTTTAACTTCAGCTAAACATGCAATTGAGCGCTAAGCCATTATATAATTTTCATTCGACAGGTAGAATTCAGGTAAAAAAAATCCAGCTATACGCTGGATTTTATGTTCATATTGATGTGAATAACAGTATCACATCGATTAATTCACTAAGCTTACTCGCCGTCTAAGAAGCTTTTCAGTTGCTCAGAACGAGAAGGGTGACGTAATTTACGTAACGCTTTTGCTTCAATTTGACGAATACGCTCACGTGTTACGTCAAACTGCTTACCTACTTCTTCTAAAGTGTGATCAGTATTCATGTCAATACCGAAGCGCATTCTTAAAACTTTTGCTTCACGAGCGGTCAAACCAGCCAATACTTCGTGCGTTGCATCTTTCAAGTTTTCAGATGTTGCAGAATCAACAGGTAATTCGCCGCTGCCATCTTCAATAAAGTCACCTAAGTGCGAATCTTCATCGTCACCAATTGGTGTTTCCATTGAAATAGGCTCTTTAGCAATTTTCAACACTTTACGAATTTTGTCTTCTGGCATTATCATGCGTTCAGCTAATTCTTCAGGTGTTGGTTCACGGCCCATTTCTTGTAACATTTGACGTGAAATACGGTTAAGTTTATTAATCGTTTCAATCATATGTACCGGAATACGTATTGTACGTGCTTGGTCGGCAATTGAACGGGTAATTGCTTGACGAATCCACCATGTTGCATAAGTTGAGAATTTGTAACCACGACGGTATTCAAACTTGTCAACGGCTTTCATTAAGCCAATGTTACCTTCTTGAATTAAATCCAAGAATTGTAAACCACGGTTGGTGTATTTTTTCGCAATGGAAATTACAAGACGTAAGTTAGCTTCAACCATTTCTTTCTTCGCACGACGAGCTTTCGCTTCACCGATTGACATACGACGGTTGATATCTTTAATGCCATGAACATTTAGGTAAGTTTCTTCTTCCAACATGTTCAACTTGTAGATACAGCGTTCAACATCAAGTTCAATGTCAGCCATACGCTTAGAGTGTGGCTCACCTGCCGCTTTTTGCGCTTCAAACCAATCTTTCGAGGTTTCATTACCTGGGAAAATTTTGATGAAGGTTGCTTTTGGCATACCAGCGCCAACAACACAATGCTTCATGATTAAACGTTCTTGAACACGCAAGCGATCCATAACGCTACGCATGTTTTTAACAAGACGATCAAATACTTTCGGCACAATGCGGAATTCTTTAAATACTTCAGCTAAGGCGTCAATTGCTACTTGTGCATCAGCATGGCCGCGACCTTTAGCGTCAATTACTTTATTGGCATTTTCGTAAGCTTCGCGTAGCGAGTTGAATTTCTCACGTGCTTCTTCTGGACAAGGACCAGTATCTTCTTCTTCCTCGTCTTCATCATCATCTGACTTATCATCATCTTCGTCTTCTAAATCTTCTTTAGAAAGTTCAGAACCGATGTGAGTTGCCGCAGCAGGAATTTCTTCATCTTCAGCGTCAGGGTCAAGGAAACCAACAATAATGTCGCTTAAGCGAACTTCTTCAGCTTCAAAGTTATCCCATTGCTCTAGCAAATAATTAATTGCTGGCGGGTATTCAGAAACACTGCGTTGTACTTCTTTGATACCTTCTTCAATACGTTTAGCGATTACAATTTCGCCTTTACGTGTTAGAAGTTCAACTGTACCCATTTCACGCATATACATACGTACAGGGTCAGTAGTGCGACCGATTTCACTTTCGACAGTTGCAAGCGCTTGTGCTGCAGCTTCAGCTGCATCTTCATCAGTGTTTGCTTCACTCATCATTAACGTGTCGTTATCCGGTGCGTTTTCAAACACCTGAATACCCATGTCGTTAATCATTCGAATGATGTCTTCAACTTGATCGGAATCGATAATATCCTGAGGGAGATGATCGTTAACTTCTGCAAAAGTTAAATAACCTTGCTCTTTACCTTTGGTTATTAACTCTTTAAGTCTAGATTGTGGGGCTTGATCCATTGACGAGTGTCCACCTATTTATGGCTATCAAAAATACAACAGTAAGCCGGAAATTATAGCGAAATGTTTACTATATTACCAGCGAAAAACTGTGCTTCTATTTGTTTAAATATAGTACAACTATATTAATTTTATGCGCTTAGTAAACCGTGTAGTTCTTGCTTCTCGGTTTTATTTAAGCCGCCGTTACGTTCTTTTTCCAGTAATTGTTCTGTTCTTTGCTCAATAAAAACATTTAAAAAGTTCTCAATTAAGTCAAGAAACATACTTTCTGCATTTTCTGGTTCAACATGATGCTCTAAACACATCAACTTCGTTAACTGTTTTCCGGCTTCCTGGCCCCTAAAGTGTTCAATCAATTGCGCACTATTCACTTTTGAATTTTGTTTACACAGCGCTAAAAGCTGGTTCAATAGTGGAATTCCCGGCATATTTAATTGCTGTAAAATTGCTGGGTCTGGTAATACTTCTACTATATGGGGATGCTCTAGTAATAATGCAATAGCCAGTCTTACTGGTGTTATTTTAGTTTTACCTGATTTGGGTTTATTGTTGTCTTTTTGGGTAAAACTTTGCTGCAATTTTTTTAACTGCATTTCATTGTTTGCGCCAAACTGATTCGCCAACTTAGTGACAATCGCGTCTTTAAGGTTACTTTCTGGTAGTTTAGCTAAGTAGGGTTGGAAGGCACCAACTGCTGCGCCTTTGCCTTCCGCTGATGACATATCAAGTTGTGATAATAGGTGGTCGAATAAAAATTGTGATAATGGTGTCGCTTTGTCTAATATATTTTCGAAAGCAGTTTGACCTTGTTCTCTAATTAGGGAATCAGGATCTTCGCCATCTGGTAAGAAAACAAACTTCAAGCTATAGCCGTCTTGAATCATCGGCAAAGCATTGTCCATGGCTCGCCATGCTGCATCACGTCCGGCTCTATCACCGTCGTAGCAACAGATAACTTCTTTTACTGTTCGAAACAATGTTTGTAATTGCTCAGGGGTAGTTGCGGTACCAAGAGATGCTACAGCGTAATCAACGCCATGTTGTGCAAGGGCCACAACATCCATATAACCTTCAACTACAACTAATCTAGTTAATTGTTTGCTTGCTTGCTTTGCTTCATATAAGCCATAGAGTTCTTGGCCTTTATGATAAATTCTGGTTTCCGGTGAGTTTAGGTATTTGGGTGTACCATCGCCCAGTACTCGGCCACCAAATCCAATAACGCGACCACGTTTATCACGGATTGGGAATTGTATTCTGCCTCTAAATCTATCGTATGGTCGGTTTTTATCGCCTTGAATCGCCATACCTAAATCAACTAATTGTTGATTGATTTGGCTGCTACGGCCAAATACTTTCATCATGCCGTCCCATGCATCGCTGATATAACCGATACCAAACCGTTTGACAATTTCACCACTTAAACCACGACCTTTTAAGTAGTTAATGGCAACATCTTTATCTTCTGCTGATTTTAATTGTTGCTGAAAGAAGCGGCTGATTTGTGCCATCAGCTCGTAATCATCTTGTTTTTGCAGGTAAACTTTTTGATCTTGTTTTTGCTGGGCAGGAGTACGGTTTGATTGCTCGCGTGGTACGTCCATATTGTAATGCGAAGCAAGCTCTTCTACGGCATCTGGAAACTCTAAACGGTCAAATTCCATTAAAAATGAAATGGCGTTACCGTGTTCTCCGCAGCCGAAACAGTGATAAAATTGCTTGTCTTGACTGACACTAAAAGAAGGTGACTTTTCGGTATGGAATGGGCAACAAGCTTGATAATTTTTACCGGCTTTCTTTAATGGCACACGCGAGTCAATTAATTCAACAATATCGGCACGAGCCAATAAGTCATCAATAAATTGTCGAGGGATCATGCCTGCCATAACTGCCTATTGGTCGAAGTAAAGTTCTATTTTACACAAATAAGCTAGGTAAAATAGTGGATTTTTGCACGCTAGTTAAAATAAAACCGCGAGGCCTAAGCAGTCGCGGTTTAGTATTTTTGAGCAAGTTGCTCAATAGCATATTTGATTAACTGTTGAGGGCTGCTCTAACTTGGCCGCTTACTGCGCCTAAGTCTGCTTTACCTTGCATTAACGGTTTTAATACCGCCATTACTTTACCCATGTCTGCCATTGAGGCTGCACCAGTATCGGTAATTGCTTTTGCAATCAGTTGCTCAATTTCATCTGTAGTTAACGGTTGTGGTAAAAAATCTTCTAAAGCGACAACTTCTGCAGCTTCATTAGCTGCTAATTCATCGCGACCACCTTCACTAAACATTTTGATAGATTCTTTACGTTGTTTAACCATTTTGGTTATCACCGCAATAATATTCTCATCGCTTGCTTCAGTATTGTGATCGATTTCTGCCTGTTTAACTGCAGATAATGCCATACGAATTACGCCAAGACGAACTTTGTCTTTGGCACGCATGGCAATTTTCATTTCATCTTTAAGCTGGCTAAGTAGACTCATGATTTTATTTTCTCTTAAGTTAACTCAGTTGACTTATAAAATACTAAGAAATCTTAGTACATGCGAACGCGGCGAGCGTTCTCACGAGAAACTTTTTTAGCTGCACGTTTTACTGCTGCTGCTTTTTTACGCTTACGTTCCCAAGTTGGCTTTTCGTAAGACTCGCGACGGCGAACTTCAGAAAGAATACCTGCTTTTTCACATGAACGTTTGAAACGACGTAGTGCAACGTCAAATGGTTCGTTTTCTCTTACTTTAATTACTGGCATGTACTGTATTACCTTAGTATGTATCTATATAAATCGATGAATGACTTCGGCCAATTGCCTTATCTTCATCCGCTCTATTCAAAAATTGGTGACGTATTCTAATGCGAACGATATAACAATGTAAAGCAGTAATGGTGTTTTCAGTTAATTATCTGCTCGCTACGTTATTTGTCGATGAAAAGAGGGGAATAACCATCGTATTTTTATGAATGGTGCATAACAAATGAAGTATTTTAATATCTTTGACGCTATAAATTGAAAGTTTGCCAGCCGCTAGGTAGAATCTCGGCAAAGTGACAACAGTAAACGTAATCTTAATACGATCTGTCTATTTTCTATTTTGACGTAAGGCTTTTAGGTAAAAATTATGCGAATTTTAGGTATTGAAACCTCCTGTGATGAAACCGGCATTGCAATTTACGATGACGGCCAAGGTGATTTACCTGAAGGAATTGTTGCACACAGACTATATAGTCAAATTGCTGTTCACGCTGATTACGGTGGTGTAGTACCAGAGTTGGCTTCACGTGATCATGTTCGTAAAACTATCCCGCTTATCAAAGAGGTCTTGTCTGACGCTAATTTAACCCCTGCTGATTTAGACGGTGTTGCATATACTGCGGGGCCAGGGCTTGTCGGAGCATTATTAGTTGGGTGTTCTATCGGCCGAAGTTTAGCTTATGGTTGGGATTTGCCAGCCGTACCAGTGCATCATATGGAAGGACATTTACTTGCCCCTATGCTAGAAGATAATGTGCCTGATTTTCCATTTGTCGCATTACTCGTTTCTGGCGGTCATACCATGCTAGTGCGTGTTGATGGTATCGGGAAGTATGAATTATTAGGTGAGTCGGTTGATGATGCCGCTGGTGAAGCTTTTGATAAAACAGCAAAACTATTAGGTTTAGATTACCCCGGTGGCCCTGTGCTGGCAAAAATGGCGGAAGCGGGTAGAAAAGGGCGTTATAAGTTTCCACGTCCAATGACTGATAAGCCAGGCCTAAATTTTAGTTTTAGCGGCTTGAAAACATTTGCAGCTAATACTATTCGAAAAGAAGACAGCGAAACGTTAACGCCTGAGCAAAAAGCACAAACGCAAGCTGATATAGCATATGCCTTCCAAGAAGCGGTAGTTGATACCTTGGCAATAAAATGTAAGCGTGCATTAAAGCAGTGTGGGCTCAATCGTCTGGTGATTGCTGGTGGTGTTAGTGCCAATAGTGTATTAAGAGAAAAATTAGCGGAAATCACTAAAAAGCTTGGTGGTGAAGTTTTCTACCCTAGACCTGAATTTTGTACTGATAATGGCGCTATGATAGCTTATGCAGGGTTACAACGTTTGAAATCAGGTGTTGATAGCGATTTAACATTTAAAGCTACGCCACGCTGGCCTTTGGATACCTTACCACCAGTATAAAAGTTATTTATTTTTAGATTAGAGAAAGTGCTTATTTTTTACTGAAAGATATTTTGCTTTCTGTGCCTTTAATAAGTCTGACAATATTTTCCTTGTGACGGAAGATGATCAACCCTGACAGCATGAGTACAGGGTAAACGTATATTGGTTTTAACAGCCAAGTATAAAGTGGTGCCAGTGAAACCGTTACAATTGCCGCTAAACTGGAATACCGTGTTGTTTTCGCCACCAATAGCCAAGTTAAAACTAATAGTCCGCCTAAATCTAAGCCAATAGGCAATAGTACGCCAAATGCTGTTGCAACGGCCTTACCTCCAGAAAATTGAAAAAATATCGGGTACATATGTCCTAAACATGCCGCTACCGCAATAATGCCCAAATAAAGTGGTTCTAAACCTAAAAAGTATCCACCCCAAACAGGCAAAGTGCCTTTTAAAATATCAAAAAATAATACTAGAGCAGCAATAAATTTATTACTAATACGTAAAACATTAGTGGCTCCAGGGTTGTGAGAGCCGGCAGTACGAGGGTCGGGCAGGCGGAAAAGTTTACAAAGTAAAATGGCACTAGAAATTGAACCTACTAAGTAAGCCAAAATCATCATGAGCAATGTAATAAGTAAACTACTGATAATAAATCCTTTTTATATTCAAGAGGATGGTTTACAAACCATACTGCTTGGGAATATATCTGATTTTTTGCAAAACTGCTTAATATAATAAATAACAGATTTTCAACATTGTAGCGTGTTGTTTACTAGTTTTTCTAGGCCTACACAGGTAAACTCGCCATTTATTTTGTAAAGCAAGACATACGTGGTTTTTGCTCAGTAAAGTTATAGCAATCTCCTTAACAATTGTTGGGTATTTAAAGGGTTTAGCGTGGATAAAGTTTATATTGAGGGGTTAACCTTTCAAACAACCATAGGGTTTTATCAATGGGAAAAAGAAATTAAGCAAACTTTAGTGGTTGATCTCGCCATGGGGTGGAATACTGCCATCGCTGCTGAAAATGATGAACTTGATAAGACACTCGATTACGCGGCAATATCTGAAGAGCTTGTTAAGTTTGCTAATGACAACCCAGTTGATTTAATTGAAACACTTGCTGAACGTATTGCAACGTTTTTAATGGCGCAATATCACATCCCATGGTTAAAATTGAAATTAATGAAGCCAAATGCTGTGCATAATGCCACGACGGTTGGTGTTGAAATAGAACGTGGCCAAGCGATTAATGGTAAGTCTAGCTAATGGCTGAAATCTATATTTCATTGGGTAGTAATATTAATCGTCAATACCATGTTGAAAAAGGCCTTGATGCTTTAGCTAAATTGTTCAGCCCGTTGACGTTGTCATCCTTATTTGAAAGTGAGGCGGTTGGTTTTGCCGGTAAGCCTTTTTATAATATGGTAATAGGTGCAACAACCGAATTATCTTTGGCTGAAGTTACACGCGAGTTACGAGCAATTGAATATGATAATGGTCGCCTCGAAAATGCTAAAAAATTTAGCCCAAGAACATTAGATTTAGATTTATTATTGTATGACAACATCGTCGCTGAACAGCCCGCTCAAATCCCCCGTGATGAAATAAGCAAAAATGCTTTTGTGCTATGGCCACTTGCCGAAATTGCCGGAAAGCTTTCACACCCAGTTACTGGCGAAAGTTATCAGAAAATGTGGCAACAATACGAAAAAAATCAACAAAAATTAAGTAAAGTGCCATTATCGTGGTCAGAAAAAATAGGGATATAAAGTAGTATGAGTACCATCGACGTTTTTATATTAGCGCTAATACAAGGCTTGACGGAATTTTTACCGATTTCAAGTTCTGCGCATTTAATTCTGCCTTCAGCTGTTTTTGGTTGGCAAGATCAAGGACAAGCGCTTGATGTAGCATTGCATGTAGGTACCTTGTTGGCTGTGGTACTTTATTTTCGTAAGGAAGTTGGCAGTATGGCTGTCGCTTGGTTTGGTACCGTTGGTATTGGTCCCGAAAAAAATACCAATAGCTTTGACGGTAAACTTGCGTGGTGGATTTTACTGGCATCTATTCCATTAGGCATCGTTGGTTTATTAGGTAAGGACTTTATCGAAGAAAACTTACGCTCAGCAGCTGTAATTGCCATTACTACTTTAGTTTTCGGTGTATTACTAGGTTTTGCCGATATTAAAGCGAAAGAGAATGTTAGTGTTGAAAAGCTGGGCTTTAAAGGTGCAATGATTATTGGTTTAGCACAAGCATTAGCATTAATTCCGGGCACATCACGTTCTGGTATTACCATGACCTTAGGTATGATGCTGGGGCTAAGCAAAGAGAATGCCGCACGTTTTTCGTTTTTATTATCGATTCCTGCAATTATTATGACTGGTGGATATTTAACATATAAATTAATTACATCCGCTGAGCCAGTTGATTGGAGTACGCTAGGTCTAGGTAGTGTTTTAGCATTTTTTAGTGCTTATGCTTGTATTCACTATTTTCTGATTTTAGTGGGCAAGCTCGGTATGATGCCGTTTGTTATATACCGTTTAGTTCTGGGTGCTGGTCTGCTTTGGTTTGTACTTGGATAATTGCTACAATATAGTCAATTTTGCAACGCGCTTAGGCGCGTTTTTGTTATAAAAAATAATCTTATATTAGCTACAACATAGTTTGGTGCAGTTAGTATTATTTTATCTACGCAGTACTAAGGGACTATTGGGCTTTTTTGTCACTCTAGTTAAACTTAGCTTTAAATTAAGTATGGTAGATATTCACCCGATAAGAAGTGAGAGTGTTGATGGATTTGTCTTTAACTGAAGAACAAATGATGATTCAAGATATGGCGAAAAAGTTTGCTGAAAGTGAACTTGCGCCAGTTGCCGCAGAGCTTGATGAAACAATGGACCAAACATTGTTTTTAAAGAACTTAGCACAATTAACCGAACTTGGTTTTATGGGTTTAAATATTAAAGCAGAGTACGGTGGCGTAGAAGCTGGTAGTGTTGCTTTTAGTTTGGCGATTACTGAGCTTGCGCGAGCTTGTGCCTCAACAGCAGTTACTACATCAGTAACTAATATGGTTGCAGAAGTTATTCAAGCGGTTGGTAATGAAGAACAAAAACAAAACTATTTGCCAAAAATTTGTAGTGGCGAATATCGTGCTGGTGGCTTTTGTTTAACTGAAGCTACAGCGGGCTCAGACCCTGCGGGCATGAAAACGCAAGCTGTTAAAGATGGTGATGACTACATTATTAGTGGTAGTAAGCTTTATATTACCAGTGGTTCATTTGCTGATGTTTTTGTTGTTTGGGCGGTTACGGATCCAGATGCGAAAAAAGGCAAGGGCATTTCATGTTTTATCGTTGAAGCTGGTACACCGGGCATGACCATAGGTAAAGCTGAAGATAAAATGGGCCAGAAAGCCTCACCCACGAATGAAGTACATTTTGATAATTGCCGAGTGCCTGCATCAGCGTTAATGGGCACTGAAAATAAAGGTTTTGGTGTCGCTGTCGGAGAACTTGCTGGTGGTCGTATCGGTATTGGCTCTTTAGCCTTAGGTGTTGGCCTTGCAGCTCTTGATTATGCCAAAGCCTATATTGTTGAACGTAAACAATTTGGTCAGTCTATTTCGAACTTCCAAGGCTTACAGTGGAAATTAGCCGAGCGTTATACTGAAATGGAAGCTGCACGCTTACTATTAATGCAGGCAGCTTACACTAAAGAGCAAGGCCAGCCATTCGGCCCAGCCGCATCAATGGCGAAATTATTTGCTACTGAAAATGCCAATAAAGCCTGTTATGACGCTTTACAATTAATGGGTGGCGCAGGTTATATTAAGGAGTATCCACTAGAGCGTATGGCGCGTGATGTACGTGTGACTTCTATTTATGAAGGCACTAGCGAAATTCAAAAGGTGATTATTGCTCGCGACTTATTGCAGAATATGTAATTTAGAACAAACTCGCTGACGGATAAAAACCGAGGTTTTTGTCCGTTTTTTAACTCTGATTATTAAAGGTATTACTGCAAGATGATGGCAGCCACTTACTGGCCTCTGCGTGATATTTTTTTATCCAAAGTTTAGCTGCGTAATCTTCGCTATGGTTTTCTGCAACTCTTAATGCTGAGGCATCGGCAATCATGGCCGTGGATAAATTGATATTTTTTACCAATTGAAAAACACATGGTGAGTATTCTTCTAAATGTGGCCAAACAGCTTTTTTTAACCAGCCATTACTTGGGTTAGCACAATCTTTTAACCTATGTTTATTCAGACCCCAGTTTGCTTTGGTTTCACAATCGGGATGGTAGGCAGGGAATTTAACAAATTTGCCTTTAATTTTACTGTCAGTCCAATTAGGCGTCCAATTTAGTAACATTATTGGTTGTTGATGTTTTGTTGCCTGTGCAAGTTTACGCCAAACTTGAGTATCGTTTTCAAAGCGATGAATGATAAAGTCTAAATGCAATGCACGAATAATATCGCCATCACCATAGTCCCAAGGTCCAGCATAATATACACCCTTACCGTTAGAACCTTTATTAGCAAAAACTTCTGCACAAGCATTCATTGCTTGCCAGTCAGGTAGTCCAGGACAAATATCTTCTACATAATCAGGGTACCACCAATCCTCTTTTCCAATTGCCTGATGCGTACCCGCATCAAGGATGTATTTTTTTTGCACCATGCGTTCGAAGTCTTTAGCCATCGATACTTGCCATACTTCTAGCTGAATATGTACAAGTCCCTTGCGCAGTGCCCCCCATTGGTCTGTTGAACTGATATTTTTGTACTCAACACGTTCGCCAAGTGATTGCACCATAGCGCCTAGCGCTTTCGAAATAACTCGCTGACTCGCCCAATTATTAAGTGGTAATGTGATAGTTCTTTCTTGATTTTCATAATTTTTTGCTGGCAAACGAGCACTTAAAGCTGCACTGCTGTATATTAAAAGAGTAAGTAGAAAAAAGCATTTAAGCATAGAAAACTGCCATATTTTTCTTGGTAAAATGAGAATTAATAGAACTAATATTTAATATCATGAATTTTAAGGCTCTCACGTATAAATACCAGCTGAGTTTTAATTATAGCATTCAATTTTATATCACCAGCCGCGTTTTATCTCTGAAAAAAGTTTGAACACTGATTTATTACATACTTCTTCTTGTTATCACATCGTTGTTTTTATTTGTTGTTAGGTAGTTTTTGAAAGTGTTTTTTAATTTTTACTTTAACAATTTTCATATTTCCAGTTCCGTGACTTACCTTCTGCTATCCAAGCTATTGCTGTTGCTAAGCGTGAGTTTCGGGTTGCCTCTCTTTTTGCTGACGTGAGCCACTCAATATAATCCTTTTGCTTTGAATAGCTAAAGTTATTGAATACATCTTCTGCTGCTTGGTTATCTGCTAATGCAGCACTGAAGTAATCGGGGATTACTAAGTCAGCTTTGTTTTTACGAACTGATTTTTTCTTTTCAGGTTTTTGTGTTGAGTTTAATGCAATTGCTTGTTGCACATAGCTAATTAAAATGTCGTTTGCTGGTATTTCGCTCAAGCTTTTAAATTTAAGTGAAGTTAATTCATTATTATCATTTTTTGAAAAAATACCGGCGCTATCGTCAAGTAGTTTACCTTTAAAAAAAGAAAAAGTGACATGCTGTTTAAATGCTGCCATAGCACAAACAAGACCGCTATTTTCAAAACAAGGATGTCGCCATTTAATAGCTTCTGACATTTCAGGAGAAGCTGTGTGAATGACATCACGTAACTGAGACATTATTTCCTGAGCAAAAGGCTGTTGCTGACTAATATATTGGTCGATGGCGGTATTTTTCGGCATAAAGTTTCTCGTATCAATACTCGATGATTATTTAAATTATAGGGAAATATTAAATGAAGCTATGATAAATACTAGCAACCAATTGTCGGCTATCATAATTATTTAGCCATGAAACTTGTTTACGATGACTTTTGCCCCCAAGTTAACTGGCATATATAAAATTAAATTGGAACTACCTTGATGACGAATTCGCTTGCTATCACCCTTGAAAATTTCCAACAAGTTGTCCTTGAAGAGTCTAAAACCAAGCTTGTTTTGGTTGATTTTTGGGCTCAACAAATTCCAGAAAGTTTAGAATTACGCGATAAACTTGCTAATGCTTTGGCTGATCAAAGTGATGTAATAATATTTGCCACGGTTGATTGTGAAACCCAAGGGCAAATAGCTCAACAGTTTGGTATTCAAGGCTTGCCGACAGCAATATTAGTAAAAGAAGGTCAACCACTTGATGGTTTGTCTGGGCCACAAACAGATGAAACCATTAATGAATTTTTGGCAAAGTACTTACCTAAAGAGCAAGATTTACTATTAAAACAAGCAGTAAACTTGTTAACTGAGAATAATGCCAATGACGCTTTTAAATTAATCACTCAAGCGCATCAGCTTGATAGTGAACGTGCAGACATTAAATTAGTATTGGCTGATGTATATATACAAACTGGAAAAATTAGTGAGGCTGAGTCACTGCTTGCTAGTATTAAAATGATAGATCAAGACAGCTACTATCAGTCGTTAATGTCGAAACTTGAACTCGCTAGTCAAGCGGCTGACTCCCCTGAAATTAAAGCATTAGAGCAACAATTGATCAGCGAACCAGAAAATATTGATGTGCAACATCAGCTTGCGGCGCAATATAGCCAAGTTAATCGCCATGAAGATGCTTTAGTTATTCTTTTTCGTCTAGTGCAAAAAGATGGCTCGGATGTTACTAGTAAAGACTTATTATTAGATATTTTAAAGTCGCTACCAGATGGCGATGCGTTGGCTAATAAATATCGACGTAAGCTGTATACCTTAATGTACTAACTTAATAAGGCTTTTATGCCATATATTTGCTGTAAATGACTTAACTATAAACGCCCAATCTAAAGGGCGTTTTTTTTGGCTGAAGAAAATTAACCGAATTGAAAGTAAAGTGAAAACTATTGTTAATGCTATTAGTTAAGCAGCTTCTTTAAGTAGATATGAAAAGTCTTGTAGGAATTTTTGAATTTTTCGTGCAACCACTAATTGGCAGTACTGGTTGTCAGGATTGTTAGAATAGTAATCTTGATGGTAACTTTCAGCACTATGAAAATTATTAACTGGTTTTATTGCCGTTACGATAGGGTTATTAAAAAGCGCTTCAGCTGTTAGCTGTGCAATTTTTTTCTTGGCTGCTATTCGCTGTTTTTCATTGTGGGTTAATATGGTAGAACGGTACTGACTGCCAATATCATCACCTTGACGGTTTAGTGTTGTCGGATCATGAATAGCAAAGAACACGGTAAAAACGTCTTCAAGAGAGAGCTGACTATTATCAAAGGTTAGTTGCACAACCTCGGCATAATTTGTATTACCGGTGGAGACTTGCTGATAACTTGGGTTGGCAATGTTGCCGTCAGCATAACCACTGATCACAGATTTTACACCGTTAATTCGAGAGAAAATGTTTTCTATACACCAAAAGCATCCTGCGCCTAACGTTATTGTTTCAATGCTCATTGTTAATTTTCCTCTAGTGATAATGGTATTCGAAATTTGCTTGTTTTCTTTAAAGACTTTTAGACGTCCAAAGCTCTATTTGTCAAATGTAGCACTCAGCCATTTAGATGTCTATATGTTTTTACGTCAACTTAGCTCGATTTATGGTTGGAGTAATCAGAATGGCGCTTCTTACTTTGAGATTGCAGTGAATATCGGTGGAGACGGTTAAGCTGAAGTAGTTAGCTGGAGAGATTAAGTGCGGTAGCTAAGCCATGCTAGTCGTTAACATGGCATAGTATAATGGACAGCAGCTAGTTTTGTTTCTCCAATGGTTTGTTGGAAAATTATTCGTCTTTTAACAAGTTATAGGCAACATGTTGATGAAAGCGTAAAGTGAGTTCATCTTTATCGGTGGGAATCTCTAGTTCAGTGGCAAATAAGCGCATAGCTTGTTCTATCTGATTAACAAACTTCGCATAATTTTGCTCTTCCCCATTAGAGAAGTTCGCAACAAAAATTAACTGTACATTGTTAACTAATTCATCGGCTTTCCATTTGCTTACAATACCGCAAGGGCTTTGTTTAGGGTTGTACCCTAGCATTTGTAATTCGCCAACCTTAGAAACAATTTCGTGCAAACTATGGCGAATAATGGGTACTAAACCGTTAGCGATTAATGCGCCATTGTTTAAATTAAATTGCTTAGCAACGAGTGAGAATGTATCGGTTAGGTAGGTATAAAGTGGATTGTATGGATCAGCAGAATTTGCATCTATATCAACCAGCTGCGAAATTCTATGATTCAATGTTAAGTTGATAACTGCATAAGTAATTGACGATAGATTAGCAGTTAATGCAACGTCTTGGCTGGCGTATCGTTGCTTAATAGGTCTAAATTTATGTGCTTGGCTATTGTTACAGCCTTTATTTTTAGCAAAAATATCGTAGGTAAGATGCTGGTGATCTCGCATACGAATAGCTGCCAATGGTATTTGTACTTGTTGGGCAAAATTCTCTAGTAAATTTCTTACTCGTTGGTGAAAATTTGCCGCACCAGAGCGAATATCTGTTCCCGACGCTAAAAATACTAAAGTGATTTTTTTAGCTCTAACATTGGCATCGAAAAATGAGTTTTGTAATACATGCTGTAACGGATCATAGTAAAAAATAATTTGCTGATTAGTTTGCCATTGATGCATTTCTTGGCTGTATCTAACCCGAACCAATTTGTCGTTGGCGACAAGTAAGCTGTTACTGATGGCAAAGTCATTACTTAATGTAAATAGTAAATCTGCAAGGCTTTGATAGACGTCATAATAGTTGTCATTACTTAACTGTGGCGATAGTTGTGAAAGCAGTTGATCTGATAAGGTAAATTCAGCCAAAATATATTGATTATCGCGAGCGTTCCCTGGAATATAAGCTTTTTGACCGGCGTTGCGTTTCCTAACAATTGACATAAAAGTTCCCTGAAGCAAGTTTGGGTATCATCTTGATACCGCCTAAGTTGCGCGGAATTATAAGGAATGCTTATGACAATTTTATGTCAAGATCGCGGTAAAATTAAAAGCACTGAAATGAGCAAGCTCAAAAAGACTGTACTCTAAACCCCAGCTGTAAAATAATGAGTAAATAATGTCGATAGCAAATAACGCAGATCTATTAGCTGCAGTAAATCAAGTAATGCCGTTTGGAAAGTACAGTGGGAGAAAACTACTTCAACTACCTGAGCCTTACTTAGTTTGGTTTCACTCAAAAGGGTTTCCTGAGGGGAAATTAGGAGAGCAATTAGCGCTGATTTATGAAGTTAAACTTAATGGTTTAGAAGAAATGTTACGGCCGTTATTACGGGATTAATCTCATTATTATTTAAACTGAATTGTTATTGTATATACACTTTTAATATCTGTTGGTTATACCTAGTTTTTGTAACAATTTGTTTTGTATTACTTAGTTTTTTTGATTGCTTTATCAACATGTTTTTTCGTTATAAAACTTTTTTAAAGTTACAATTTTCAGGTGGTAGCTAGCTTGCTTTCATAAATAAACTGATCTTAAATTAATTGTCGACTGAAGTTAATTTTCGACCGAAAGATGAATATATTATTAATAATTATCAAATGGTTAAAGGTGTGATTCATGAGAAGACAGAAAAGAGATAAGTTAGGCAGAGCGTATTCAAACGGTTATCAAGCAGGCCTCTCAGGTAGAACCAAGGAAAATTGTCCATATCAAAATAATAATGCTAAGTCTGAATGGCTTGGTGGTTGGCGCGAAGCTGTTACTGATAGAAATATGGGGCTCTTTAAATAGCCTATGTAATAGCTGAAATTCTAATATATATGCAAAAAACAAAAAGCCCTCCAATATGAGGGCTTTTTGTTTGGCGTTAGATTATTGCAGTGAAGAGCATGCAGTGCATTGCTGCTGTTTTTTGACCGTTAATTTTTGCCAAGAATTACTTAAACCGTCAAAAATATTTAATTGGTTGGTATCGATGTTATTGCCAGCGAGAAACTTAATTGCTTGTAATGCTTGAACGCCACCAACAATAGCGAGAATGGGCCCGAGTATACCAAGCGTTTGGCAATTATTCTCCGGGGCTTTTTTGCTTTGTGGAAACAAGCATTGATAACAAGCACTGTCGTTAGCATTAGGATCAACAAACATATATTGGCCATCGAAACCTGTTGCTGCGCCAATAATTAATGGCTTTTTGTGCGCTAAACATTTTTGGTTTATTAAATAGCGAGTGGCAATATTGTCAGTGCAATCGAGCACTAAATCGACCAAAGGAAAGTAATAGTCGGCGAGTTCCTCATCAAGCATTTCATCTAACACTTCGACAGTGGTTGTGCTATTTTGCTGCTGAAGTACTTCCGCGGCAATATCGGCTTTACCTTGTGAAAGGTGTGATTCGGTAAAAAGAATTTGCCGAGGTAAATTACTAATATCAATACTGTCGCCGTCGACTAGATATATGGTGCCAATGCCAGCTGCATTTAAATATAAACTAACAGGGTTACCTAATCCGCCAACACCAACAATTAATACTTTGGCATTTTTTAAATTTTGTTGACCTTGCTCTCCTATGCTTTTCAGCATAGTTTGTCGGCTATAGCGAAGCAGCTCTTCTGGGCTAAGCATGGTTTTCGGACTCCGTTGAATGAAAGCTATGAACCGCATTGGCCTTAAATTGAATATAAACCTGCGAATTTAAAGTTAATGCCATACGTGTTGCTGACCATAAACTGATTTGTGCGTAAAATTCTTGCTGTGCGCATTGCACTTTAACTAACGCGCTCGTTATACCTTGCTTTATTTCTGTGATGGTACCAGGCAATTGATTAACAATAGAGCTGTGCTCTGGCTTAGTGGTGCTAATACTGATGTCTCGGGCATAAATAATGCAGGGCAAAAGCTGACCAATTGTAGATTGTTGCTGATCTTGCTGAAGCAAGGGCAAATAAATATGGTTGTCTGAGCTTTTCGCTGAAAATGCTAATTGGCTGAGGCCGAACTTAGGTAAATGCTCAGTAATTGTTAATGATAAACTTGTTTTTACGGCGATATCTTCATGGCTATTTAGCTGATGAATGGCTTGATGAGTTGGTGCTATATATCCAATGCTGCCGTCTGACATAACTATCAGTTGCTTGGCAATAAATTGTAATTCACTGATACTGTGACTGACATATAGCATAGGCATATCAAGTTGTTGCTGAATGGTTTTTACAATTTGCAGCATTTGCGCTTTTGTTTTTTTATCTAAGGCGCTAAATGGCTCGTCAAGTAGCAGTAATTCAGGTTCAGCTAATAATGCTCTAGCAAGAGATACTCGTTGCTTTTCACCGCCAGATAACCGTGTCACATTCTGATGTTGCAGTTCAGTCAATTGAGTTAATTGGAGAATTTTTTCCATGCTAAGCACGGGTTGGTGTTTACGTTTAACCGCATAGGTTAAGTTTTCTAATACACTTAGATGTGGAAAAAGTCGACTATCTTGAAAAATAAGGCCTATATTTCTGTGCTCTGGCTTTGTAAAGTGTCTTTTTTTGCTGTTTTGTAGTTCTTTGCCGTTAAAATTTAGTTGTCCGTCAGCCCTTTTTTCTAGCCCAGCTATAATGCGCAATAGTGTTGACTTACCTGAGCCTGACTCGCCAAATATTCCTGTAATACCAGCGAGCGTAAGCTCTTCGTTTACCGATAAGTTAAATTGCTCAAAGCTAATGTTTGTTGTTATTGTTAAATTTAGTGCTTTGCCTGGCAGGCTTTGTGTGAGATTTTTACTCATGAGTTTACATGCTTATTTTTAACTTTTGCTAACGTTTTGGGGGATTTATTGCTGTTTTTTCTGCCATATTTTCCCCCTAATAAATAAACAAAAGACAGTAACAGTAACGATGAAATTAATAACCCCGCCGATAATAGGTGAGCATTACTGTAGTTAAATGCTTCAACATGGTCGAACAAAGCAATTGATAGCACACGAGTTTCGCCTGGAATGTTACCACCAATCATTAATACCACACCAAATTCGCCAACGGTATGAGCAAAACCAAGTGCTGTTGCAGTAATAAAGCTGGCTTTAGTTAATGGAACAACAATAGAGAAAAATCGATCAGCAGGGCCAGCACCTAACATTGCAGCAGCTTCCAAATAATGGTCTCCGAGTTGTTCAAAGGCTTTTTGTAGTGGTTGTACAACAAACGGCAATGAATAAAGCACAGAGCCAATAACTATGGCACTAAAACTAAATGCTAATTGGTTACCTGTTGTTGTTTGCCAAAGTTGGCCAGGTAACGACTGAGGCGAAAATGCTAGTAATAAATAAAAGCCTAATACTGTTGGTGGCAGAACTAGGGGGAGGGCGACAATGGCTTCAAATAACACCTTGAAGCGACTTTTCATATTCGCTAACCACCACGCCAGTGGGGTGCCAATGATGAGTAAAATGAACGTGGTAACCGCTGCCATTTTAAGTGTTGTTGTTAACGCTAATATATCTGCAGTATGAGTGAGCATATTACGCGCCATTCCCATTAGTTATTGTTGGATAATTGCTATCGGGAACTGGCAAATAACCTAGTTCATGTAATATTTGTTGGCTTTGCGCGCTAAGTAAATAGCGGCTTATTTCCTGTGCGTTGGTGACCTGTTTACTCGCTTTCAAGATAACTAATTGCTGTGCTATTGGCTGATAATGTGTACTCGGAATAACCAAGCCGTTAAGGTTATTAATTTTCAACTGGCTTAATGCCACTATACCCGCAGGTACTGCTTGGCTTCTAACTTGCTGAAAGGTTTGGTTGATATTAATACCAGTGACTAAACGCTGTTTTTGTTTTGACCACAGAGCTAAATATTCTAATACTTGTTTTGCTGCTTTGCCATAAGGTGCTGTTTCTGGGTTTGCGATGGCTAAATAGCCAGAAAACTCATTAAGCTGCGCTAAATCAGAAAAGTTTGTGCTTGCAGACCACAAGGCTAATTGCCCAAATGCATAAGACTTACGGCTATTAGGTACAATAAGTTGTGCTTGTTCTAATTTTTTTGGACGATTACTGTCGGCTGCTAGATAAAGATCAAACGGTGCGCCGTGGTTAATTTGTTGATAGAGCGTGCCCGTTGCGGCACTTATTATTTGATATTTAATTTTATTTTTATTGGGGTAACTATTGAGTAAGTGCTTGAGCGTTGGCGCAAAGTTAGCCGCAACGGCGATGCGAAGTGGTGTTTCTTGTAAGTTAATATTTTTAGCGAACACCTGGTTAGTTAATACAACTAACCAGAATAAAAGAACGATAAATACATTTCGCGATAATCGCTTTTCCAACAGTTTTGTCATTGTACTTAAAGAGCTTTGACCAAATTATTTAAAGTTCAAATGTGGTACAAAGTTACAAGGTCTGTGACTGGCATCAAGCTGCTCAACAATGAGTTTGTCCCATGCAGTTTTACAGGCATTGGTTGAACCCGGAACTGATAATATAACAGTACGGTTGGCCATACCGCCGAAAGCGCGAGATTGTATAGTTGAAGTGCCGATCTCTTCTAGTGAAATGGTTCTAAATACTTCGCCAAAGCCTTCAATGTTTTTATCAAATAAAGGTAATAAGGCTTCGGGAGTATTGTCTCTAGCAGTAAAGCCGGTACCGCCGGTGGTTAAAATGATTTGTACATTTTCATCGGCAATCCATTTAGACACTATTGCGCGTAATTGGTATACGTCGTCTTTAGAAATTTCTTTTGCTGCTAATTTATGACCAGCTGCTTGCAGGCGCTCAACAAGTGCTTGGCCTGAAGTGTCGTTATGTTCTTCACGTGTATCTGAAACGGTTAATACGGCAATATTTAACGGTAAGAAGCTGTCGCCACAATGAATACTAGACATGGGTTTTCCTTTGCAAAGAGAGTAAGTGTTGCGCCTGTTGCCATTGCTCAGGCGTATTGGTATTAAATAAGCTATTGTTATCTTTCGCTTGAATAACTTTATGGGGGATTTGATTTAACAAACTTCTAACAGACGGCCCCGATAGACCACGACTACTATTAGTTTTTGATTTGTTATTTTTGCTTTCGCTCAACGGTTGAATGAGCTTTTTTGTCATTAATGGTTGTTGAAAAAATTGTTCAACAAAGGCATTTACCGGTAAGTATAATGGCAAATAATTATCAGCAAAAAAGCAGGCGCTTTGGCTTAGTTCACCTATTTGTTTTAAGCGAGCAAGTTCAGGGGCAGTCATTAAGGGTAAATCAACAGGTAATATTAATAGTGCTTTTGGCTTAAACTGGCTTACTATACTTTGAATGCCACCAAGTGGGCCAATATTAGTGATTATATCGCTAATGCCATGTTCATCGCCACTTATAACAACTTGCGAGCTTCCTGCTGCAGTAAGTAGGGATTTACTATAGCTCAACATATCTTGCTGGTTTCGTTGTAATTGAGCTTTGTCTTGGCCCATACGTGATGACTTACCGCCTGCTAACACTACACCAAGGCAAGATTGAAAAAATAGCTTGTCGTTGTTCATTAGCCGCCCAACATTGCTAGATTTTTGGTAGCACCGGTTAATTTTTCATGTAAAAAGTGGGTCTGCTTTTTATCTGTCATCATGCCAGCAATCGCGCTCTTTAAAGGCTCAGTATTATCGTCTTGTAAATAATCTTTTAGTGATAGCCCTTGTTCAGTAAATAAACATAAATGCAATTTACCTAATGAGCTGACACGTAAACGATTGCAACTACTACAAAAGTCTTTTGAATAAGGCATGATCAGGCCAATTTTTCCGGCGTAATCTGGGTGATAAAACTCTTGTGCAGGTCCGGCCGCTTTGTCATTTATAACTGGCAACCAGCCATCAAGAATTAAGTTTTGTTTAATACGAGAGCCTTGAACGTGTTGAGCATCAAAGAATGCTTGATTATCACCTGTTTGCATTAGTTCAATAAAGCGCAATGTTACAGGGGTGTCTTTTAGCCACGCCAGATAACTGGCAATATCATAACCATTATATTCACGCATCAATACCGTGTTTACTTTAATATTTGTACTACCTTCAGCAAGTGCCATATCAATGCCCTTAAGAATATGCTGAAGTTTATCGTGACCAGTAATTGCATGGAAATGACGGGGGTCTAGGCTATCAATACTGATGTTTATTGCGTCAATGCCAGCATCTAGCCAGGCGGGCAAATGCTCTGGTAGCTTAAAACCATTACTAGTAATGGCGACTTTTTTAATGCCTGGCGTTTGCTTACATTGAGCAATAATATCGGGTAAATCTTTACGTAATGACGGCTCACCACCAGTTATACGAATTTTTTCTGTGCCCATTTCGGCAAAGGCGGAAGTAAGTCGCGTGATTTCAGGTAGTGTAAGAAATTTTCTATCATGATCACATTTATAACCGTCAGGTAAACAATAGTTACAACGAAAATTACAAACGTCAGTGATAGATAGACGTAAGTAATAAAACTTACGTCCGAAGTTGTCTGTTAACATGTCACCTTTCCAATGTCGGGAGGTTAACAAGTTTCCTTGTTAACCCTGGTAAACTCTTAAATAAAACTTGGTTTACGGCTAAATCAGCATATCTGCCATATTTGGCAGGGTTAGCTAAGATAGCTCGGCGAAATTCAATAATTTATTAATTTATATCATATAATCACAAGCATAGTATGATTATGATCAATATAACAGATAAAGACCTAGATTAGCTTTATTTGACTTCAAAAGTTAGCAAATTAAATTTTGAATTACCTGAGTGGTAATTTGAAAAAGCACAATTAGAATTGGAAGAGTTTATTATGGTTGATTGTTGTTCTGCCCCTGGATTAATGCCATTTTCACAAGCATTAGAAACAATGCTTTCTGCTATTTCGCCGGTAACTGATGTTGAAACAATTACCTTAAAACAAGGTTTAGGAAGAGTGCTTGCTAGTGATGTTGCAAGCCCTATGAATGTACCACCACACAATAATTCAGCAATGGATGGTTATGCCTTTGCCTATGAAAGCTTAAGCTCCCAAGAATACTTAACGCTGGCTGGGCGCTCTATGGCTGGACAACCATTTGAAGGTAGCTGCCAAAAAGGCGAATGTATACGTATTATGACCGGCGCTAAGCTACCTGAGGGCTGTGATACGGTTGAAATGCAGGAAAATTGTCATGCAGATGGTGAAAGTGTTCGATTTCTAGAGAAGCGTAAACAAGGTGATCATGTACGTTATGCAGGTGAGGACATCGCAAAAGGCCATATTGTTTTCGCTAAAGGTCGACGATTATCCGCAATTGATATTGGCGTTTTGGCATCTTTGGGAATTATTGAATTAACCGTATTTCGCAAATTAACCGTAGCGTTAATTGCCACGGGTGATGAACTAAAAACTTTAGGACAACCTTTAGGTAATGGTGACATTTATGAGAGCAATAGTTACGCCTTAACTGGTATGTTGCAAAATTTGAATGTTGATATTATCGATTTTGGTGTTATCGAGGATGACGAGGAAGCTATTCGTCAAGCATTCATCAAAGCCGATGAACAAGCAGATGCAGTAATTTCATCAGGTGGTGTCTCGGTTGGTGATGCTGATTACACCAAAATGGTACTTGAACAAATTGGCGAAATCGCTTTTTGGAAAATAGCGATGAAACCAGGTAAGCCATTCGCTTTTGGTAAACTACCTAATAGTTACTTTTTCGGCTTACCTGGCAACCCGGTATCTGCGATGGTAACTGCTGATTTGCTAGCAATGCCTGCCCTCATGAAGTTGCAGAGTTGCCATGGTGGGCCAGTTAAAATGTTAAAAGCAAAGGCTTTATCTGACTTGAGAAAATCTCCCGGACGCATGGATTTTCAACGAGGAGTTTTATCGCAAAATGCGCAAGGCGAAATGATAGTTGCAAGCACTGGTAGCCAAGGCTCTGGTATTTTAACAAGTATTGCTTTTGCTAATTGTTATATTGTATTGCCTTCAGAACAAGGACGAGTAAGTGCTGGCGAAATGGTTGATGTACGTTTATTCGAGCGCTTTTATGCTTAATTTAACAATCAGGTCATTGAGGATAAATTAGCTTGTGAAAACAATATATTTTATCCCAGGGACTATGTGTAATGAACGTCTTTGGCAACCGACTTGGCAGCAAATAAAGGAGCATTATGATGGCAAGTGCAAACTAGTACATTTGCCAATACCTACTTCAGGGAATATGGAGGAAGTCGTTGCAAAAATGGCCGCTAAAATAGTCGTGAACGATGCAATATTAGTTGGGTTTTCTTTAGGCGGCTATATTGCTAGCGCGATTGCGGTGCAGCACCCTCTTTTGATACAGCACCTAGTCATTGTTTCTAATTTACCAAAAGATTTACCTGAGCTTGAAATAAGACAGCGCCATAGAACCATAGTGTGGATTGAAAAACGCGGTTACACAGGTATTCCAAATAAGCGTATTGAAGATTTATTGCACCCAAAAATTAAGCATACTTCACTCGATAGCTTTTCAACAATTCGAGCTGAAATTATTGCGATGGACCGTGATCTGGGTGTTGAGGTTTTACTACACCAACTTGCGGTTTCTATGAAACGTCCTTCACTTTTAGTGCAATTATCAAAGTTACCGGTACCGATTATATTTTTAACGGGTGATGCAGATAGCTTGGTTGATAGTAATCAGCTATTAAACCAAGTTAATAGCGCTAATAATATGGCGCTTGAGAAAGTAGTAAATACTGGCCATATGCTGCCTTTAGAGTCACCACAGTTTTTGGCATTGCAACTGATAAAACTATTACAAAATTAGTTTAATAAATGGGCCAATATGAAGCGTTATCTAGCGGGCACAGCTTTAATGAAATACTACTCTTTGTCAATAAGTTAAAGTCGCTTGAAAGCCGTGTTATTCAGTTCTCAATTTGCTTGTTGATCATCGACAGAATTATTAACATGAAATTTAAAATAAACTTAATTCACAGTATATGTGACTTAAAGCTGTCTTTGCGTTATTGAAACGGTGTAAAATGTGCGCCATTAAATTTACGACACTAGGATCCTTCCCTTGAGTGACAGCAACTTCTCATCATTACCCTTACAAACTGCGATTTTAGATAATTTAAGCACGCTGGGCTATCAGTCGATGACTGACATACAGGCGCAAAGTTTACCGGCTATTTTATCTGGCCAAGACATTATTGCTCAAGGTAAGACTGGCTCGGGGAAAACAGCAGCTTTTGGCTTAGGTTTGTTAAATAAGCTACAAGTGAAAAAATTTAGGATCCAGACTTTAGTTTTATGCCCTACTCGTGAGTTAGCTGATCAAGTCGCGAAAGAAATAAGAAAACTTGCTAGAGCAATTCACAATATTAAAGTACTAACTTTATGTGGTGGTATGCCATTTGGTCCACAAGTTGGCTCTTTGGAACATGGTGCACATATTATTGTTGGTACGCCAGGGCGCATTGAAGATCATTTAGGACGTGGTACTTTATCGTTAGAAAATGTTGATACTTTAGTATTAGATGAAGCAGACCGTATGCTAGAAATGGGCTTTCAAACGGCATTAGATAACATTATTAGCCATATTCCATCGCAACGACAAACCTTGCTTTTTAGTGCTACGTTCCCTAAACAAATTCAAGCGATTGCTAATCAATACTTGCAAGCACCTAAAGTCGTGAAAGTTGAGTCTACTCACGCAAGTAATAGTATTTCTCAGCATTTCTATCATGTAGAAAATGATGAACAACGTTTAACGGCAATTCGCTTACTGTTGTTAACACATAAACCTGAGTCGAGTGTCATTTTTTGTAATACTAAAAAAGAAACACAAAGTGTTGCCGATAAATTAGCAAATGACGGTTTTGGTGTCGTTGCCTTACATGGCGATTTAGAGCAGCGCGATAGAGACCAAACATTAGTGCGCTTTGCCAATAAAAGTGCTTCTATTTTGGTGGCTACAGATGTAGCGGCTCGAGGTCTTGATATTGAATCACTTGACGCAGTATTTAATTATCATATTGCTCATGACAGTGAGGTACATATTCATCGAGTTGGTCGTACTGGTCGTGCAGGTAGCACCGGTTATGCATTCTCATTATTTAATGATAAAGAACGCTATAAAGTTGGTTTATTGGAAGATTACTTGGAGCGTACTATAGAAGCCGAAATATTACCTGATAGTAAAGTATTACAAAGCTCTGTGTTCCTACCTAAAATGACTACGATACAAATTGATGGCGGAAAGAAGCAAAAAGTTCGCCCTGGTGATATTGTTGGTGCTTTAACTGGAGAAAATGGTCTTGCATTTGAACAGTTAGGGAAAATTCAGTTAGGCGCAAATTGGGCCTATATTGCTGTGGAGAAAATGGTTGCTAGAAAGGCATTAAATAAATTAACGCATGGTAAAGTAAAAGGACGTTCATTTAGAGTACGTGAATTAAACTAGTAAAATCCCTGCTATTTTTATCATTGAAGCAATGCAATCAACTAGGTACTCTTAAATAAAAAACAGAGTACCTGTGATGTTGATTAATCATTTGCCTTTAATATCCCTAACTTAATTTCTACAGTTCAAAATTCACGTTAATTTTTTCAACTTTAGCGACATCAATAATATCAACATGGCCACTCACACTGCGCTCTAAACGAGCTGCGGTTTTGTATGCACCATATTTTTGGGCGAAATCAATAATATCATTGCCATTACACATCACTTTTAAAGCAACGGTTTTTTCTTTCAGGTTATAAGATTTAGCAGTTCTATGAAACTTAGCAACACTATCAGTTAATGTTGACTTACAAACGTCAATAAGTGCTGATTCAATTTGTTTATCCATTGCATTACTACTAAAGCTTATAACCGTCAAAGTTGAACAAACGATGGCTGTTGTGGTTAGTGATTTAAATTTATTCATAGTGCTCTCCGTAATTAACATTATTTATTTTCTTTGTTCATAGTAATAGTTACTTAAATTGAGGAAAAAGTTGTAATAATGAGATGAGCGAATGTAAAAATTAGTTGAGAAACAAATATTGCATATGAAATAGAAGATATTGTTTTTATTGCGATTTGTTAGGTTTAATAGCTTTTTCTATTCATTTTAATAACATTAATTCTTACATTCAGTGACAATTCGAGATAGTTTCAGCTTCGGCGCAGTAATGCATCGCGCGATAAAAAACATGAAATTTGCTCAGTATCAATGATGTAATTATTATTTTCTGGTAATTTATCTTAAATAACGTATGATGCTGTACGTATGAACAGTGTTATATGGCTAAAGCCAGCGATTAAATGATATTGTTTTGTCGTATGTTTTTTGTACGGTATGATAAGTGGTGACGTTTAAAACAGTAAGGTAAGGGATAATAATGGCAGTTGAAAGTCGATTCGTCGTGATAAGACATGGTGTGGAGGTAGAAACATTTATGGATAAGAAAGCCGCAGATGAGTACGATAAAATGCTTGATATGGCAGATAACTTGTCTGAAATGTTTGAACAGGCACCGGTTGAGCTATCTGAAGATATGCGTGAAGAGCTTAGCGTGTATTTAGCACAAAATCGTGAAAGTGTATTAATTGCTTTGCAAGCTAAAAAAGCGAAAGTACAAACCAGTAAGGCCGCTGTGGTAGATAAAGCTAAAAATGCGTCTGGAAAAGTTGATGTTAGTGAAGCCAATAAAGTGACTAAAGCTGAACCTAAAACGAAAGCTGCAACTACAAAAACGACAACTAAGAAAGCCGCAGCTAAAGATAAAAGCGCTGCATAGTTGTCAATTGGCCAGTTTTTGCAGTTAACGCGAAGTATTGATTTGAGTTTGGTTGTGTTCTTTGAAATATCAATTAATAAGAAGTTCTCGTCGTAAGACTGTAGCATTACAAATAAAGGCTGCAAAACTTATCGTAAGAGCGCCTCAAAATATAGAGTTATCCTATATTGACAATTTTGTTCAGTCGAAGTCGTTGTGGATTAAAGATAAAGTTTCTCAACAACAAGCGTCAGCGCAGATAGCTGTTAATAACTTCAATAATGGTGATCTTGTTTATATTGACGGCTTACCTCATAAGATTGTTGTTGATTATGGAAAAATGTCAGTACGGTGTAATAGTGCTGAAGGTTTCATTTCTGTTTATATCCCTGCGAAATATCAGCAACAATCATTTAGCAAGGAGGATATATCTGCAAAAGTTAAGTTATTGATTGAGGAATGGTTTAATAGTGAAGTTTGCTATTACCTTACGCTTAAATTACCAGCGCTGTATGAGCAAACGTCATTAATAGCTACATCTTTTAAGGTGCGCAAATATAAGTCTCGCTGGGGTAGTTGTAACAATCGAGGAGAGTTAAGTTTTAACTGCTTACTTAAAATGCTACCACCTTGGGTTGTTGATTATGTCATTGTTCATGAGTTATGCCATCTTAAGTATTTGAATCACTCGACAAAATTTTGGCAGTTAGTAGAAAACCATTGTCCAGATATGCATTTAGCAAAAGCTTGGATGAAAAAAAATCAACCTGCTTTTACTTGGAGCTGAATTTAGTCCAAACGGTAATCTAGCTGTAATATTAAGCGTTTTAGCACTTGAGCGAACGTCCTCTATAACTTTTATTTTATATTATTGGTACAAAACCTGCTTTCTATAAGTAAGTGTTTTGTTTGGAAATCATTTTCCGGATGAAACCCTATTTCAAATCTAGTATATATAAGTTACAGGGAATAATATGAAGCAGAGCAAATATAGTTTAAAAGCCATGAGTATTTATTTATTATCAGCATTAATGTCTATTGCATTTTTTGAATTACTGGTGAATTTATAATGCAACTAATTATCTAATGTTTTTTGGATTTTAATACAAAAATATGTACTTATGCCTAAATCAGTATTATTGAAAATTTTACGACATATATCGACAAGATAGATATTAATGTTCGTGTTATTGGCTAAATGCAAAATTAAAAATGTGATATCTGTACATGTTTTAAAGTGAAAAAGTTGAAAAAAACAGCAAATTTATTGTTATTAGTAATTAACAGCGAGGTTAAATTAAGGTAAATTAAGCCTTAATAAAAAAAATAATAAAGGATTAGCTGTCAAATGAGCACGAATGTTCTTATTTGTGATGACTCTAACTTGGCTCGTAAGCAAGTTTTAAGAAGCCTCCCAGAAAGCCTATCAAATAATGTGCAGCTTGCCAAAAATGGTGAAGAAGCACTAGAAATATTACGCAGCCAAAGTATGGATGTACTTTTTCTTGATCTTACTATGCCGGTTATTGACGGCTTAGGTGTATTGCAAGCTATGCAAGATGAAAATATTTCACTGCCTGTTTTTGTTATTTCCGCTGATATTCAACCTGAAATGCAAAGCCGAGTTTTAGAACTTGGTGCGAAAGCGTTTTTACGTAAACCTGTTCAACAAACTACTCTCAACGAAAATTTACAGTTACACGGTTTACTATGAGTTCCTTTGATTTAACTGAAGACCAGCAAGATTGCCTTCAAGAACTGATTAATGTTGCCATGGGGCAAGCAAGTGACCAGCTTGCTCGTTATTTAGACACCTTTGTTTATTTAAAAGTACCGAGCATTGAACAAGTAAAATCTGAGCATTTATTTGAAACCTTAAATCAAGACTTAAAAGCTACAGCGGTAGTAAGCCAAGGTTTCTTTGGTTATGAAGGCATACGTGGCGAAGCGTTACTTATGTATCAGCCACAAGACTCACATCGTTTAGCCGATTTACTTGGCTATGAAGCCGATGAACTAACCTTCGACGAGCAAATTATTGATTTAAGTTCTATTTTAACAACAACATTTCTGAATGTTTTTGCAAGTCAAATAGATAATCAAATGTCGTATAGTGCCCCACGATTGCTATCAGCGAATCAAGGCACTATATCTGAGCATTTAAATCAACAATCGTTCAATTGGGACCTAGCACTAAAAGTTCGTATTAGTTATCAAGTAACTGATTATTCTTTTAATTGCGACATGGTATTGCTGATCCCGGAAGAAGCTATCAACAATATTAAAGCGGTTATTGATCGAATATTGGAAGATTTTTAGTGATGCTTGATGAACTTTGTATAAATATTTCAAATCGATTGAATACCGGAATTTTAATTCTAGATAATAATTACAACATTATTATGTGGAATCGATTTTTACAGGTACATGCCAATAAAGAAGATAACCATGTTGAAGGAAAGAGTGTTTTTACCGTTTTTCCTGAATTGCCTCGACGCTGGCTAGAACGTAAATTATCTAGCGTTGTGCAATTAAAAACTCAGTCATTTTGTGGCTGGGAGCAACGACATCATTTATTCGAACTGTCACATTCTCGGCCAATTACTACTGATAGTCATTTTATGGCACAAAACTGTACATTTTTGCCTGTAGAAGTTGAAGGTGATGTTGAGCGTATTTGTATTTTGATTGAAGATGTTACTGATGTTTGTCATTACCAAACCCAACTTAATAAAGCGTTGGAAGAACTCGCTATATCGAACCGTATTGATGGTTTAACTCAAGCATTCAACCGAAAGCATTGGGAAGAATGTTTAGCAAAAGAGTTTTCGCGTGCTCGCCGTTACCAGCATGATTTAGCACTTGTGATGTTAGATTTAGATCATTTTAAATTACTTAACGATACCTTTGGTCATCAAGGTGGAGATATGGTGCTAATTGAAACGGCTAAAACAATTGATAAATTACTGCGTATGGGAGATTTATTTGGTCGTTATGGTGGCGAAGAGTTTGCAGTTATTTTGCCTAATACTGACTTAGAAGGTGCTGAGGAAGTTGCGGAGCGTATTCGCCAAGCGATAGCGAAAAGCGCTATAAACCACCAAGATAGACGTATTAGCGTTACTGCTAGTATTGGTGTTGCCGTGATTGATAGTGATGACTCGCGTTATGAAGATTTAATTAGTAATGCTGATACTGCATTATATCAAGCCAAAGCAACGGGCCGCAATCGTGTTTGTCTTGCCAAAGAAGCTGTTGAAATTTGAATATATAATCAAAATATTCAAATGTTTTAGATTTTATACATATATTAGTTCTTTTTATTCATAAAAAAATGTTGACAGTAAATTACACATCAGGCACTTTATATCTATGATTATTTCACTACGCCACACCATTATTATTATCACTACCACCCTCACTGGGATGGTGGTCATTGGCTGACGTGTAAAACTTACTAATTTTATCAAGCCCGTGACCCAAAAGGTTACGGGCTTTTTTCGTTTTAAAGGGGTAGAAATGCGTGTATTAAAGTTTGGTGGCTCATCATTAGCAACAGCTCAACGGTTTATTGATGTCGCTAATATTATAAAAAGCAAAGCTCATTCATCAAAAGTTGCTGTTGTGGTTTCAGCACCACAAGGAGTTACAAATCACCTTGTAGCTATGGCAGAAAATATTTCTGATCAAGATAAACTCACTAATGATTTACAGCACTTTAAGCACGCAATTGAAAATATTATCAATGACTTATCGGCTTCATTGCCTGGTTTTTGTCATCAACATAGCGAGCAAACGCTAGCAAATTGGGAGCAGCAATTAAGTCGTTACCTTCATGGCGCAACCTTGCTTTCTTTCTGCCCAGAGCATGTAAGAGCTCGTATTATCAGTATCGGAGAACGTTTAAGTGTGGCATTACTACATTCAGTATTAGCAGTTGACGGCATTGAAGTGAGTACAATTGAACCTGAAAAGTTTTTACACACGAATGATGTCGCATTAAATGCTGTTGCTGACTTAGTGCTCTGTAAAGATAAATTTCAACACGTATACTCTGAACTCAATACAGTAGCTTTAATGCCAGGGTTTATTGGCGTAGACAGTAAAGGCGATGTAACAACATTGGGAAGAAATGGTTCAGATTATTCCGCTGCCGTATTAGCGGTATGTAGTGATGCACAATACTGTGAAATTTGGACTGATGTTGATGGTGTTTACAATGCTGATCCACGCTTAATCAAGGAAGCCAAATTACTAGATTATTTGTCATACCAAGAAGCAATGGAGTTATCTTATTTTGGTGCTAGTGTCTTACACCCCAAAACAATTGGTCCAATTGCCCAACATCATATCCCTTGCTTAATTAAAAATACGGGTAACCCTGATGCGCCGGGTACCTTAATTGCCAATGAAAACAATCAAAAAAAGCAAGTTAAAGCAATATCAAACCTTGATAATTTAACTATGGTTAATGTTTCTGGTCCTGGTATGAAAGGCATGGTGGGTATGGCTAGCAGGGTATTTGCTACAATGAGCCGGGAAAACATTTCTCTTGTGCTGATCAGCCAATCTTCTAGCGAGTATTGTATTAGTTTCTGTATTTACTCTGTTGATGCGCATCGTGCAAAACAAAGCTTACAAGCTGAATTTGAACTCGAATTACTTAACGGTTTATTAGAGCCATTAAATTTAACGAATGAGTTATCAATTGTTTCCCTAGTTGGGGATGGTATGCACCATCAACAAGGTGTTGCAGCGAAATTTTTTGCATCACTAGCACAAGCTCGTGTGAATGTGGTGGCCATAGCGCAAGACTCTTCTGAACGCAGCATTTCTGTTGTTATTGAGAGTAGAAAATGCACTGATGCTATGAAAGTGAGCCATCAAAACTTTTTCTCGCATAAGCAAACTATTGATGTATTTTTAGTTGGTTGCGGTGTCGTTGGTAGTGAACTTCTAGCGCAAATTGCTCGACAACAACCTCAGCTAAAAGCGGATAATATTGCTTTAACTGTTTATGGCCTAGCAAACAGTAAAGGTATGGTTTTTAACTCTAACGGTATCGCGGTTGAAGATTGGCAATCAACTTTTGAACAAAAAACACAATCTATTAGTGTCGAAAATATTAAGGCGTTTGTGCGTGAAAATCATTTAATTAACCCTGTCTTAGTTGATTGTACGTCTAACGAAGAATTGGCGTTGAATTATGTTCAGTACCTAGAAGAAGGTTTTAATGTCGTTACGCCTAACAAAAAAGCGAATACAGACACTTGGCAGTATTACCAAGCGTTAAGAGCTGCAGCACAAAAAACTAATCGACGCTTTTTATATGAAACAACGGTGGGGGCAGGCCTACCTGTAATCGACACATTGCAAAATCTATTGAAAGCCGGTGATGAATTACAGCGTTTTGAAGGTGTACTATCTGGCTCCTTATCCTATATATTCGGTAAGTTAGATGAAGGAATGACCTTGTCGCAGGCAACAGCATTAGCGAAAGAGCAAGGTTTTACTGAGCCTGATCCTCGTGATGACTTAAGTGGTATGGACGTAGCACGTAAACTATTGATCATGGCGAGAGAAGCTGGCATGGAACTAGAACTTAATGATATTAAAGTTGACTCTGTACTTGCAGATGATTTTGACGCTAGCGGTGATATTACAACCTTCATGAATAACTTATCGAAATTAGATGAAAGCTTTGCTCAGCGTATTAATGCTGCTAAAAATGAAGGAAAGGTTTTACGTTACATAGGTAATATTATTGACGGTCAATGTCAGGTTTCCATTGAAGCTGTTGGTCAAGAACACCCACTATTTAGTATTAAAGACGGTGAAAATGCCTTGGCTATTCATAGCCGTTATTATCAACCTTTGCCATTTGTATTGAGAGGATACGGTGCTGGTGCCGCAGTTACAGCAGCAGGAGTTTTCGGTGATCTATTAAGAACTTTAGCATGGGAGCAGCAGCATTCATGAGTGTTTCAGTATTTGCCCCAGCATCAATAGGCAATGTTAATGTTGGGTTTGACGTCTTGGGGCTAGCGGTTAAACCAATCGATGGTACTTTATTAGGAGATGTGGTTACTGTCACACACAGTAATGATGAAGACTCATTAGTCGTTATTGGCGACTTTGCGAAAAAACTACCCGGCAAAGTTACTGATAATATTGTTTGGCATTGTTTATTATTATTTAACCAGCAATTACTCGAGCATAAGCAAGATATTGCCAAGGTGAAGTTAACCTTAGAAAAACGCATGCCAGTTGGTAGTGGTTTAGGTTCAAGTGCTTGCTCTGTTGTAGCAGCGTTAGCTGGACTTAATGCTTTTTATGAAAAATATCATCAATTTAGTTTTGAAGAGAAACTACTTTTAAAAATGATGGGGCAAATGGAAGCAAAAATTAGTGGTAGCCTTCATTACGATAATGTTGCGCCTTGCTTTCTTGGCGGTATGCAATTAATGGTTCAAGATCAAAATGTTATTGCTCATAAACTGCCCTCGTTTGATGATTGTTATTACGTAATGGCCTATCCTGGTATTGAAGTATCAACAAAGGCAGCAAGGGATATTCTGCCCGATAAATACTCTCGGGCTGAACTTATTAATTTTGGGCAAAACCTTGCAACTTTTGTTGATGCTTGCCATCGACAGGACAAGTCGTTAGCCCATGCAGTTTTAGTAGACGTCGTTGCCGAGCCATACCGAGCAAAATTGTTACCAGGTTACAGTGACGCAGTGCATTACCTTAAGGAAAATGGCGCTCTAGCTGTGGGTATTTCTGGATCTGGACCTACATTATTTTGTGTTACCGATGATAAAGCTAAGGCAATACAATTTGCTCAATGGCTCACAGCCAATTATTTGCAAACATTAGCAAACGGTAAAAGTGAAGGCTTTGTTCATGTTTGCCAACCAGACACCCAAGGTGCCGTTAGTTTAACGTAACGGCATAGTTATTTTTGGCATAAACCGAAATTAACATTTTAATACAGGAATTTAAGCGTGAAATTTTATAACTTAAAAGAAAATGATGAACAAGTTAGCTTTGCTGGGGCAGTAAAGCAGGGTTTAGGTCGTAATCAAGGACTATTCTTCCCAGAATCTATACCAAGCTTCGATAACATTGAAGAGTTGCTCGCGTTGCCATTAGTTGAGCGCAGTGTCAAAGTACTTCATCCATTTGTTAGTGATGATCTGAGTGAATCACAATTAAAAGCGATAGTGACAGACGCTTTTAATTTTCCAGCGCAAACACAAGCAATAAGTGAAGATAGAGCAATATTAGAGCTTTTTCATGGGCCAACTTTGGCATTTAAAGACTTTGGCGCACGCTTTATGGCTAAATGTTTACAAGCTTTTAGCCAAGGTAAAAAAATCACAATCTTAACTGCAACTTCAGGCGATACGGGGGCGGCAGTTGCTCATGCTTTTCATGATATTGATAATATTGAAGTCGTTATTTTATATCCAAAAGGAAAGATTAGTTTGCTGCAGGAAAAAATGTTCACGACGCTTGGTGGCAATATTAAAACGGTTGCAGTGGAAGGGACATTTGATGATTGCCAAGCATTAGTTAAGCAGTCTTTTGATGATCAAGAGCTAAAAGAAACTATCGGATTAAATTCCGCTAATTCAATTAATATTAGCCGTTTATTAGCGCAAATTTGTTACTACTTTGAAGCTGTTGCTCAGCTTTATCGTCAAAAAGGGTGTGGTGCCTTAAATGATATTGTGTTTTCTATTCCTAGTGGTAACTTTGGTAACTTAACTGCAGGGCTTTTCGCAAAAGCTTTAGGTTTACCGATTAAACGATTTATTGCCGCAACAAATGCTAATGATACTGTTCCACGCTATTTACAAACAGGGGAGTGGTCACCAAATGAAACGGTTGCAACTATTTCCAATGCCATGGATGTCAGCAACCCGAACAATTGGCCACGGGTTGAGCATATGTTAAAAACAGGTCTAGTTGATAAAGATTGTGTTAGCTCTGTTTCAATTGATGAAGAACAAACCCAAATGACCATGATTCAATTAGCAAAGCTAGGTTATATAAGTGAGCCCCACGCGGCAGTAGCCTATAAAGCGTTGCAGTATAATGCACTTGATGATGAGTTTGGCGTGTTCTTAGGTACCGCACACCCTGCGAAATTTAAAGAAATTGTTGAAAGTACCTTAGGGCAGCCAATTGGTTTACCAAAGGAGCTAGCTGATTGTGCTAGCGAAACTATTCTTTCAACAACAGCTTCTATTGAGTTTTCAGAATTGAGAGCTTATTTATTAAGTTAATGGTTGTTTTTTAAACAGACTTTCAAATTGATATGATTAAAGGCAGTGATTACTGCCTTTTTTATGTTCATGTGTTTGATGAATATCGTTCCTGACTATCATTAAGCCATTGCATTGCACTCGGCGGTTTTATCTACTTAAAGTGATACTTGGCTTTTGAATGTGGATTATAATGGCAGTGCAATTTTTGATGATACGACTTTTTAAAGTTGTAACCCCCCCAAAAAAAAATTTAATGAGAAACAGAATGACAAAGCTGAAGCCATATTGGCAAACAATAATAGCGAATGAGCAACAACAAGAATATTTTCAAACCTTAACTAGTGAGATTGAGCAACAGCGAAAAAATGGTGACATCATTTTTCCAAGTGATGAAGATGTTTTTAATGCCTTTGCTAGTGTTGATTTGCCAGATGTTAAAGTTGTTATTTTGGGACAAGACCCATATCACGGCGTTGGCAGTAATGGCGACTCGCAAGCACACGGTTTAGCGTTCTCTGTTCGTGAAGGAATAAAAGTGCCACCGTCTTTAGTCAATATTTATAAAGAGTTAACTCAAGATATTTCAGGCTTTGTCGCACCACAGCATGGCTACTTAATGGATTGGGCACAGCAAGGAGTATTATTACTCAATACGGTATTAACGGTTAAGCAGGGGCAAGCACATTCCCATGCAAAGCTGGGCTGGGAAGTCTTTACCGATAAAGTTATTGCTGCGTTAAATGAACAAAACCCCGGTTGTGTTTTTATGCTGTGGGGCAGTCATGCGCAAAAGAAAGGCAAAAACATTGATTCTGAAAAGCATCTAGTGTTAAAGGGTCCTCACCCATCGCCATTATCAGCATATCGAGGTTTTTTTGGTTGTCAGCACTTTTCTAAAGCGAATCATTGGCTTAGTGAACAAAATAAAGCCAATATTGATTGGAAGTTATGTGATTAAAGTCACAACTTTTGAAATATTATTTCGTTATTTCAATGTTTATAAAAATAATTTTCGTTTAAGTTATTAAAATGACGTCAAATGAGATTATATATTTAAATAATGATTGTTAATGAGATACAAATTGCTTGTTTTTCGCTTTTGATGGATTTTTATTGCGGATAAGTTCGATACTGCTAGTATGTTTTTATCGCAGGATTGATGAGCATTTAACCATGTCTTTAGAAGAATATTTTTTACCATTTCGAAAAAACGTTATCGGGCAAAATTTAAGTCACAATATTAATGGTAATACATTAGATATAATTTATGCCGACTGGACAGCTAGTGGTCGATTGTATCAACCGATTGAAAATTACCTAAGTAATGAACTTGGCCCATATGTTGCCAATACACATACCGAAACCAATTTAACTGGTAGTGCAATGACTAATGCCTATCATGATGCTCAGCACATTATTAAACGTCATGTTAATGCATGCGAAAACGATGTGTTAATCACCGCTGGCGCAGGCATGACTGCAGTGGTTAATAAATTTCAACGCATTTTAGGTTTACGTATTCCTGAACGTATGCAAGAGCAAGTTCAATTTTCCGAAAGTGAACGACCAGTAGTTTTCATAACTCATATGGAACACCACTCGAATCAAACATCCTGGTATGAGTGTGATGTAACCTTGGAAATTGTTGACCCCGATAGTAATGGCCTACCGTCGTTAGAGCATCTTGAAGTGCTACTAGAGAAATACCAAGATCGAAAAGTTAAAATCGGTTCGTTTTCTGCTTGTTCAAATGTTACGGGCATTAAAACACCTTACTATCAACTCGCTGAAATAATGCATAAACACGGTGGTTTATGTTTTGTTGATTTTGCTGCATCAGCGCCGTATGTCGATATTGATATGCACCCAAGTAACCCAAAGCAAGCATTAGATGCGATCTATTTTTCACCGCATAAATTTTTAGGTGGACCAGGCAGTTCAGGAGTGTTGGTGTTTAATAAGGTTCTATATAAAAATAAAGTGCCAGATCATCCGGGTGGTGGCACGGTAACTTGGACTAATCCATGGGGAAAGCATAGCTTTTTTAATAATATTGAAATGCGTGAAGATGGCGGTACTCCGGGCTTCTTGCAATGTATTAAAACAGCTTTAGCGATCAAATTAAAAGATGCTATGGGTGTTGAAAATATTCATCAACGTGAAGCTGAAATTACCCATTATGTTATGGATACATTAGCTAAAAATGATCAGGTTGTGATGCTTGAACCGAATATTCGAGATCGCCTAGCAATTGTCTCTTTTTACGTACGTGGCGCGCATCATAACTTAATCGTACGCTTGCTTAATGATAAGTTTGGTGTACAAACTCGCGGTGGTTGCTCGTGTGCAGGTACTTATGGTCATATTTTACTAAACGTTGATCAGGATACATCGTCAAAAATTACGGAGCAAATCGACTCGGGTGACTTTGCTGAAAAGCCAGGTTGGATACGTGCTTCATTTCACCCAACAACCTCAGATAAAGAAGTGACTTTTGTTGTTGACGCCATAAATAAAGTTACTGAGAATTTAGCTGCATGGAGCAAAGAGTATCGATTCAATCCTGCAACTGGTGACTATGAGCATTACAGTTTGTCAGTTGAGTTTCCAAACTTATCTGAGTTTAACCCGCTATCAAGCGAAGAAAGAGCAGCATCGGTAAAGACGGTCGAAAATCCGTCTATTTTACGTAAACTTTTTGGTTAAGTCATGCATTGTCGAGCTGCTTTCTAGCTTTATCGGCTATCACTTTGATAGCCGATACCACATACTGCATAAACGCAGCTAATCAAAAACCACCATCATTTCGGCGGCCTCACAATGGCAATTATTATGACAAACTGGACATTCATAACCAGTTAAACTGAGTTCTCGCCACCGATCTGGATGCTCTTTAATTAATACTCCACCACACTTAGTAAAATATTTTACTGCACTATTGCCAGGGCTTTGTTTCCACAAATGGCTCACACCAGCTTTTGCGCCTTGTTGTTTAGCTGCAGCAATTGAACGTTTTAACAATTCACCACCAATACCATGACCACGATAGTTTTCATCAACGGTATTACATTTAAAGTAACAGACCTGTTCCGCAGCTACTGGCCATAATTCCGGCGAGCACCATTCGTCAATCTGCCATTGCTGAACCGCGTAGGTTATTCGAAAACCGACTAAATGTGACTGATGATATACAACAAAACCCGTGTTAATGCCGTTTTTAATTCCTTTGTCATACCAAGCTTGCATGCTCTCACTATCAAGATAGCCTTCACCGTGAACTTGGGTGGCGAGTTGAATAACCTTATTAAAGTCGTTAGGTTGTAATTGTTGATAAGTTAGCTTGATGCTCATAAAGTTGATTTTTCCGTGTGCGGTTGCAGCATTATACTGCATTTTCTGAGATACTTTAGCCCTTTGTATTGCACCAAGCAGCACAATACCAAGTTGAATAATTAATTGCTCAACTTAAAGTCACAGTAGTGAGCTTAGAACAAGTAAAATGATTTAAACATAGTCACTCTATATTTTCTTCATTTTGAGCAGTTATCAGCTTACTACTGAACTCCCAAAGGGTGAGTTTAAAAGGTTTATATGCGGCGTTATTGATTTGAGCAAGGGAATGGCCATTGCTTAAAATCAATGCTTTGCCTCTAAACCTTTTAATTCTCATTAAGAGGGTAATTAATTAATCAAATAGGTATAACCATTTTAGCCAAATTTGGAAGTGAAAATGTACGATCCTTTGCATGATTTATCGCCGGGCTGTAATCAAGCCTATCCTGACAGTTACTGGGCGAGTATTTCAGGAATCGCCCCCGAACATGATGGTGCGATAAGTGTTGATTTCGATGTTGATGTAGCGATTATTGGCGCAGGGTATACCGGTTTGTCTTGTGCATTACATTTGGCACGGGAGCATGGCATTAAGGCTCATGTTTTAGAAGCTAACCAAAGTGCTTGGGGCTGTAGTGGTCGTAATGCTGGCTTTATTTTAAAATCTTCTGGACGTAAATCTTATAGTCAAATGGCAAAGCAGTGGGGCGAGGAGGTCATGCGTGGCATTTACAATGAAATGTCGGAAGGAGTCGCCACGGTAAATGCCTTAATTGACGAAGGAATCGATTGTGATAAGCAAAATGCAGGTTACATTAAGGTCGCCCACAAGCCTAGTAAGCTACAAGAACTAATAGCCTTAGCTAAATTACAGCAAAATATGTTTGGCTATGATGTCGAAATACTATCAAAAAATGATGTTCGTCAACAATATATGGATGATCGTAATGCCTATGGTGCTATACGTTATCAAGATGGCTTTGGCTTAAATCCGCTTAAGTTAGCTTGGGGTTACCAAAAACTAGCACAACAAGCGGGGGCTAAAATTCACTGTGCTTCTCCTGTCGAGAGCTGGGAAGAACAAGGTAATAAACAACTGCTTAAAACACCTAATGGCACGTTAAGTGCGCAAAAAGTTGTGATTGCCACCAACGGTTATACACCGAAAAATTTCCATTCATTAACCACTAATAGAACTTTACCCGTACTTTCACAAATAATAGTCACTGAGCCGTTAACTGAAGCTCAGTTGGCTGCTTGTAACTTTTTAACATCGAATGTGGTGATGGATACTCGCGCCTTAAAGTATTATTACCGAAAATTGCCTGATAACCGTATTCTCTTTGGTGGCCGTGGTGCTATTACGGGTAAAAGTGCCGACGATCCATATTATGCCCAACGTTTACTTTCGGTATTGAAAACTAGCTTTCCTGCGTTAGCAAATATTAAAACTAATTATGCGTGGTCGGGGTGGATTTGTATGGCATTAGATGACTTGCCGCATATTTATCAAAATCAGCAGCAATCGGTTTTTTATAGCATGGGTTATTGTGGCAGTGGCGTATCATTTTCTGTGCAAGCTGGTAAGCGTTTAGCAGAGAAAGTAGCAGAAAAACCAGTGCCTAATTTACCACTTTATAATAAAGCATTGCCGAAATTTCCATTTGCACCGTTACGTAGAGTTGGGCAATGGGGGTATTTTCATTACGGTAAAATTAAAGATCAGTGGTTTTAAGTAACTGATTTTATGAATGCTTAGTCAACGCGATTTATCTGCTCGTTATTATTAAAGGCGGTAATGTTTTTAGCAACATTTTCAATCAACGATTGCTGTGCCTGTTGGCTTGCCCAAGCAATATGAGCGGTAATTTTTAACTTTTCAGATTGTGCCGCTAACAAAATATGATTTTCTGCTGGCGGCTCTTGTTCTAATACATCTAATATTGCGCAGGCAAGTTGGTTGTTGTTCAGGGCATTGAGCAGGTCATTATTGTTTATTAACGCCCCTCGCGCAGTATTAATCAATATCGCACTGCTTTTCATAAGATTAAAAACCTTAGCATTAAACATATTCTCAGTATCAGCAGTTTGCGGGCAATGTAAGCTTATGATATCGGCTTGCGCTATGGCAGTATTAAATGCCATACGACCGGCACGAATTTGCTGAGCATTTGGCCTTTCTGCAATGATAACGTTCATCTCAAATACTTCAGCTATTTCAGCAACTTTCTTTCCCAACGCGCCATTACCTATTATGGCGATGGACTTTCCTGCTAACTCCGAACTGCCATTACTGTGTAAACAAAATGTTGAGCTTTTTTGCCACAAGCCTTGTGCACAGTTGCTATTGTGATGGTCAATTTGACTAAAGTACGCAAGCAGTTGAGAAAATACATATTGTGCGACAGAGTTTTTGGCATAACCACTAACATTGGTCACCGCAATGTTAAGTTCGCGAGCAGCGTCTATATCAACATTATTAATACCTGTTGCGGTAATACAAACCAGCTTTAAATGAGGTAATTGTTCCAATACTTCACGGTTGAGCACCACTTTATTGGTTAGGATAATTTCAGCATTGAGACAGCGAGAGATAAGTTGCTCTGGAGAGGTTGTTGTATATAGGGTTAGTTCATCAACAACATTTTTTAGCGCAGTCAGGTCAACATTAGCGCTAAAGGTTTGATGGTCTAAAAACACGGCTTTCATGGCAGTTGCTCAGTAGCGAATCAGAGCGCAAGCTTATAATAAATAGCTAAATTGATCGAATAAGAAATACTTAAGGCATAAAAATAAAACGCCTTAATAAATGTATTATTAAGGCATTAGGGAGTTCATGCTTTCTAAAATGCTATTGAAGAAGCATTTAAGTATTTAATTATCCTGGGCGTCCGTCTTCTCTTGGTTTTAATAACATAGGACCATAAAAAATAGCAAACAAGGTAAAGCTTACTATCCACAAGAAACCACTAATGTCTATGAACATCATGGTTTTCTCTGGTAAGCCCCATGGACCAAAACTTCTTATTACACTGGCTAGCACCATAGCTGCAAATGCCAGTGACATTAATTTAGGCGGCTGTAAAATTCTGCCTGTATGTCCTAAAGATACACGTGAAATCATAGCCAAAATAACACCACCAATACCGCCAACGGTAATTAAGTGCCAAATATGATTACTCGGTATTTCAGGGATTAAATAGCTCAGACCAAGTAAGGTTAAACCAAATGCCATGGCTTTAATTGAGAAGTGTAAAGACCATAATAGTGGCACGCCTAACGTGATCCATGGGCGCCATCTTAACCAACGAATTGCTTGAAATATACCAGCAAGAACGAGGATTACACCAATATAAAAGTTATTTATACCGATAGCAGGGTGTAGCAATAATAAGATAGTAACCACCGCAAGTGAGCCATTGGTTAATTTATCAAGCCAAGGAATTGGCGTCGCTTTGGTTGTTTTCGTACCATTTGCAGTAAACATAGGTGCAACACGCCCCGCCATTACCGAAATAAGTAGAGTCACCAACATCACTCCGGAATAGCCCGCATATTGGGTTGAAACTGTTTCTGGAAAATAAATACTTGCGTGCATTTCTGCATTGGCAATAGTGAAAATTGTTAGTAAAGGGACAAAAAACAAGTTGCGATACTGTTTAATAGCAATAATAGGTTTACCTAAAATATATGCCACACAGGGTAAAAATGCTAAATCCAAAAATGTACTAAATGCGGGGCCTAATAAATGAGGGAATAGTAAGCCAATGCGGCCAACTAACCACAAGAAAAACAGCCCAGCTAAAACCTTGCCTCGTACGCCAGGTAGTCCGGTCCAGTTTTGCACGGCTGTTAATAAAAAGCCGGCGATAATGGCACAGCCAAAGCCAAAAATCATTTCATGAATATGCCACCAATAACCACCACCTAATGGCATAAAACTCACGGTGCCGCGATACATTAATAGCCACAAGACAATAGCGATGACACTAAATAATGCGCCAGCAAGAAAAAAAGGGCGAAAACCCAATCGAAAAAGCGGAGTAATTTGTTGTTCTTTATTTAAGTCGGTAATTTGCATCATCTGCACAACCCTTAATTTTGTGTTAGCGGCATCATAGGTGATTTGAATATAATTACTTTGCCGTATATCAAATAACAATGAATAGGTTGAGAAAGTTAAGATATTGGTAATTCTAACTCAACAATTTGCTCAGCAATAAGTTCTATTTTAGTCGACATTAATGATTGAGCGTCATATAAGCCGCGATTGTAATATACAGCGCCTAACTCTTTAGTGAAAAAATCGAGGAGAAAATCGGCGTCAAATTGGCCGAGTTCTTGGTCTAATTCTCGGGAAAAGTAATTTTGCAGTTTATCTATCAATAGCGATTTCTCGGCATTGGTAAATTTGATTGTCGACATTAATCAGGTTTCCTCTACAAGCAAGTGAATAGTTTAGTGTGTTTGCATTATACTAAAGAAAAGAGCAAATTAATGAAGATAATGGTAGTGAATAAATCGCAGTTTAAACAATGGTGGCACACAGATTGCCAATTTTGCCGGAAGTCACGCATGATTATTTTATGGCTTATTTTAATGCTTATTGCTGACAGTTTATGGTTTGGCCTTATTATTCACTGAAATTTTCAAATACCAAGGAGATAAAAATGGGATACCGCTGGACCGATTCACTAGACATCGCATTAGACCTAATTGAAGAACACCCTGATGTTGACCCGTTAAAATTGCATTTCCCTGAATTAATGAAATGGGTTTTAGCACTGGAAAATTTTGATGATGATCCTAATCATTGTGGAGAAAGAGTGCTGGAAGCCATTCAGTTAGCTTGGATTTCAGAAGTCGATTAGTCTAAAAATTCGCCAGTAGTTTGCAACAGCTTGTAACTAATGCTTAGTGATTGACGTATATCACTTTTCAAAGCTGTTTATTCGACTATAATGTGAACATCATTATTCTTATGATGAATTTCCACCATTCACTTAAAATATAAAGAACCAGTTCAACTATGACCATAGATAAAAATAAACGTCCACTATACATCCCTTACGCAGGTCCCAGCCTACTTGAAACACCATTGTTAAATAAAGGCAGTGCCTTTAGTGAGGAAGAGCGTTCTCATTTTAATCTAACTGGTTTGTTACCGCCGCGCTTCGAATCTATTGATGAGCAAGTCGAACGTGCTTATATGCAATATAGTAGTTTTCAAACTAATTTAAACAAACACATATATTTGCGTGCGATACACGACAATAATGAAACCTTGTTCTTTAAATTAGTACAAGCACACTTGGCTGAAATGATGCCAATTATTTATACCCCAACAGTTGGCGATGCTTGTGAACAGTTTTCTGATATTTACCGCAGTTCTCGTGGGCTTTTCGTTTCATATGATCAACGTCATCAACTAGATGATATTCTGCGTAATGCTACTAAAAATAAAGTAAAGGTCATTGTAGTAACTGACGGAGAGCGAATTTTAGGCCTTGGTGACCAAGGTATTGGTGGCATGGGGATTCCTATTGGTAAGTTGTCACTATATACCGCTTGTGGTGGTATTAGCCCAGCTTACACTCTACCCGTTATGCTTGATGTTGGTACCAATAACGAAAAATTACTTAACGACCCTATGTATATGGGCTGGCGTCATCCGCGTATTGAACAAGCAGAGTATGACGAATTCCTTGATATGTTTATTTGTGCCATTAAACGTCGTTGGCCACATGTATTATTACAATTTGAAGACTTCGCGCAACCAAATGCAACGCCACTACTCAATCGCTATCGTGACGAAATATGTTGTTTTAATGATGATATTCAAGGTACTGCATCAGTTACCGTTGGCACCTTGTTAGCCGCTTGTCGTACTAAAAATGTTAAGTTAAGTGAGCAACGCGTTGCCTTTGTTGGCGCTGGCTCTGCTGGTTGTGGTATTGCTGAGCAAATTATTTCACAAATGGTGAGTGAAGGGATTTCTGAGCAACAAGCTCGTAGCCAAATTTTTATGGTTGACCGCTTCGGTTTGCTAACTGAAGGTATGTCAGGGCTGCGTGACTTCCAAGAAAAATTAGTACAAAAGCAAAGTGACGTTAGTGCTTGGCAAGTTGAAGGTGATTATGCCTCACTAGTTGAAGTTATGCATGGCGCAAAACCCACCATTTTAATAGGCGTTTCTGGCGTACCAGGTTTATTTACAGAAACGGTAATTAAGTCAATGAAAGCGCATTGTGATAAGCCGATTATTTTCCCATTAAGTAATCCTATTCGCCAAGTTGAAGCAACGCCTGAACAAGTAATTAACTGGACCGACGGTGAAGTGGTTATTGCAACTGGTAGCCCATTTGCACCGGTAGAATATAAAGGTGAGTTATTCCCAATTGCACAATGTAATAATAGTTATGTTTTTCCTGGCATTGGTTTAGGCGTGGTTTCTGCCAACATTAATCGTATTACTGATGAAATGTTAATGGCGGCAAGTGAAATGCTAGCGAAAGCATCGCCACTGGCAAATACTGGCGAAGGTGAATTATTACCGCCACTTGTTGAAATAGCAGACTTAAGTAAAAAGATAGCTTTTGCTGTTGCTAAAGTAGCGTACGAGCAGGAATTGGCACTGCCAATGAGTGATGAACAATTAACAGCTAAAATTGAACGTAACTTTTGGACACCAGAATATCGTCAGTATCGACGCATAAGTATTTAGGCGAAATCGATTTTAACTATCAACTTAAATAACGCTCATTAATATGGGCGTTTTTTATGTACAAAATAAAAGCAACTGAGCTATACCTATCTAACGTTAAGCAACTATTGATAATAAGTTAAAAGCTTTCTAGAGCGAAAGCGTTCGCTTTTAATGTGTAGGTAAAATGTTAACTCTAGGCATTTGGTTTTAATTCGTCTATAATCGCGCCAAAATTTATACCGTATTTTAATTCTAATTTTATTGAGAGGGCTATCATGGCTATCGAACGTACTTTTTCTATCGTAAAACCTGACGCAGTTGCAAAAAACGTAATTGGTCAAATCTACAACCGTTTTGAAACTGCTGGTTTAAAAATCGTTGCTTCAAAAATGGTTCACTTATCAAAAGAAAAAGCTGAAGGTTTTTACGCTGAACATAGCGAACGTCCTTTCTTTGGCGCTTTAGTTGAATTCATGACATCTGGTCCAGTTATGGTTCAAGTTTTAGAAGGCGAAAACGCTGTTCTTAAAAACCGTGAAATCATGGGTGCTACTAACCCAGCTGAAGCTTTAGCTGGTACTATCCGTGCTGACCTTGCTAACAGCATCGACGAAAATGCTGCTCACGGTTCTGATGCTTTAGAATCAGCTGCACGTGAAATTGCTTACTTCTTCGCTGATGAAGAAATTTGCCCACGTACTCGTTAATTTTAAACTTTACATAATAAGCGGCTAAGTTAATTGGCTGCTTAGTGTAAATTGAAAATTAATTTGAAGGATTTTACTGTTTAATCGGTAAAATCCTTTTGTCTATTTTAAGGCAAAATAAAATTGAATGTTTTTGTATTACACCATGGTACTGAGAACATTGACTTTTGTTTAATATCTATTCATTAAATTGTTTGTTTTGTACGAAAAGCGTACAATTTATTCTGTAATTTTTGTAGTTTGAGAAGCTTTTTATCATGAGTGACGTAACCGAAGTAATAACCCCAGTAAAGACTAAAATCAATTTACTGAATTTTGATCATCAAGGCATGCGTGAGTATTTTACTTCAATTGGCGAGAAGCCATTTCGCGCCGATCAAATTATGAAGTGGATCTATCACTTTGGGTATGACGACTTTGAGTTGATGACCAACTTGAATAAAAAATTACGAGAAAAACTACAACGTAATACTGAAATTAAAGCGCCTGAAATTTCAGAAAAGCAAGTGTCTAATGATGGTACAATTAAATATGCATTGCGTCTTGAGGGTGGCCAAGAAGTAGAAACTGTATGGATCCCTGAAAATGGTCGTGCAACTTTGTGTGTTTCGTCACAAGTGGGTTGTGCACTTGAATGTACATTTTGCTCAACCGCTCAACAAGGCTTTAACCGTAACTTGTCTATGAGCGAGATTATCGGTCAAGTTTGGCGAGTTGCTAATGATATTGGCGCAACTCGTATAGCTGGCACGCGCCCGATAACCAATATTGTTATGATGGGCATGGGTGAGCCACTGTTAAATATGAAGAATTTAATTCCTGCACTCGATACTATGCTTAACGATCTAGGTTATGGTTTGTCTAAGCGTCGCGTTACAGTAAGTACTTCAGGTGTGGTACCAGCGTTAGATATGCTGAAAGAAAAAGTTGATTGTGCACTAGCTATTTCGGTGCACGCGCCAAACAATGATCTGCGTGATGAATTAGTACCAATTAATAAAAAGTATCCTTTGGAAGAGTTTTTAGCAGCCGCGGGACGTTATATCGATGGCTCGAAAGCAAATAAACAGGCAACTATTGAATATGTCATGCTAGATCATGTTAATGACAGCACTGAACAAGCACATGAATTAGCGCGCGCCTTAAAAGATTTGCCGAGTAAAATTAACCTTATTCCATTTAATCCATACCCAGGTTCTCCATATAAACGTTCGAGCAATTCACGTATTGATCGCTTTGATAAAGTACTGCAAAGTTACGGTTTAACGGTGATCACGCGTCGTACTCGTGGTGACGATATTGACGCTGCATGTGGCCAACTCGCCGGTGATGTTTTAGATAGAACTAAACGCGCTGGAAAAAAAGAGGTGAAAGCTGAGTCAATTTCAGTAAAAATGGTTTAATTGCAAATTTAACTCATTATTAACTAAGTGACTTCTCTTTTATTATGAATAAATTATCACCTATTTGTACAGTGTTGCTGGCAACTGGCTTATTAACTGGTTGTGTAACACAAAATTATGGTAATGATAAAGACACGCCAATAATTGAAAGCGACTCAAATAATAATGAAATAGCCATGACCCGAATATCGTTAGGGCTTGGCTATTTGAAAATGGGTAATACTCAACAGGCAAAGTTAAATCTTGAAAAAGCTAAACGCTTTTCACCTAATTTAGTGCAAGTTTATACTGCATTTGCTCACTATTATGAAACGGTTGATGAACCTAAATTAGCTACAACGGCCTACGAAAAAGCGCTGAGTCTAAATGGCCAAGATGCAGATACTTTGAATAACTATGGCGTTTTTCTTTGTCGCCAAGCAGATTATCAAGCGGCAGAAAAGCAAATATTAAAAGCTATCGCTATTCCTAGCTATATTCTCGTTGCGCAAAGTTACGAAAATTTAGCTTTGTGTCAGCTAAAAGCTAAGCAGTTCGATAAAGCTCAAAATTATTTAGAAAAAGCGATTGCTCATAGTCCTAATCGTGCAAGCTCATTATTGCAAATGATTCAATTGCAATATGCGAAAAGTGACTACACCGTAGCGCAAACTTACCTACGTCGATATGAAAAGTCGACCCGACGTTTCAGCGCTAATGCGCTAGCGTTAGCGTTTAAAGTTTATGAAAAACAAGGAAATCGACGTACGGCAAAAAACTACGGCAATATGTTGGTTAAAATGTTTCCAAATTCATTTGAAGCCAAACAATACATTTTAAATGAACTTTATCAGATTGAAGCGGACAAATTAGCTAAGGAATATCAAAAATCAATTCGTGGTGTACAAGACGCAAACAAAAAGCGAGTTGTGGTGTTATCACCAAAAGCGCCGAAGAAAACAAATACGGCATCGCTAAGTAAAAGTGGTTTAAAACCGTTGATGGCTAATTCTGTTATGCCAACGGCGAAGCAGGAAACTGAACTTAAAAAATCAGTACTTGCAGAAAAATCGGCTGCAAAAACTGAAGTTAATTTAGCGGTGAAAGAGGACAGTCGTGTAACGAGCGCAAGTGATGCTAAGACGGCTGCTAAAGTCGATGTTAAAGATGAGAATGAACAATTAATTGATAAAAGCGCAGCAATACCCGTTAAAGAAGAACGTAAGCAAGTAGCAATGGTGTCGTTACCTGTTCATATTATTGAAAAAGGTGACAGCTTATTTTCTATTTCAAAACAGTACAATATTGTCATGAAAAGTATTGCTCGCTGGAATAAATTGCGTCGTCCATATACCTTAAAAATTGGTGATGTTTTATATCTTGCTGATCCAAAATCAGTGGCGAAGCGTTAAGAGTAACAATTAAATGAAGCAAGAGAGTCACATCTTGAAAAATGAACAAGAAATATCGACAGAAATTTCTGATGATATTGAAGTTATCGGTCCTGGCCGGATGCTAAGCGATGCCCGAAAATCTATGGGTCTTAGCCAGCAACAGGTTGCGGATAAATTGAATTTTCGTAAAACCTTAGTACAAGAAATTGAAGCTGAGCAGTTTGATTTGAGTTTACCTGCTGCGTTTAATAGAGGTTACCTGAAAAATTACGCTAAATTAGTCAATATTGCACAAGATGATGTTTTAAATAGTTATGATCAGTTAGGTGTTGCGCAACGCCAATGTGCTGAAATGCAAAGTTTTTCAAAAGGTACTGAAAAGCAAGCAGAGCACAATATGTTGATGTGGATAACTTACCTAATTTTAGTCGCATTAATTACTGCAACTGTTGTCTGGTGGTATCAGGCACCTTCTGCAGAGCCAGCAGCTGTTACCGCTAATGAAAACAGTAACGCTATTATTAATACGACTAACGTAGGAAGTAATCCTTCTAGCAATACCAATCGTGATATTAATTCAGCTACTCCTGAAGTTGACAGTAATAGTCAAATAGCCGCCCAACAAGTAACTTCGCTCCCCGTTGCCAATATAACTGAAAATATAAGTGAAGATACGGCTGAACAAAGCCAAAAATTACTTGACCCAATTAACAGCGATACAGCGAATGAAGTAAGTGATAGCCAGCTCGGTGGCGGTGAAAGTTTAGAAAATACGCCAAATATTACCGCGGCCGATGCCATAAGCAATCAAAAAAACACCACAATAAATGCAGCTGAAACCGCTGTTGTACCAACATTAGCTGAGTTAGTTTTTACTTTTTCTGGTGATTGTTGGGTAAATATTTATGATGCAACAGGAGAGCGTGTCGCTTGGGGTGTTAAAAAATCTGGCTATGTTATGACAATTTCAGGACAAGCACCTTTTAATGTGACACTTGGTAAGCCTGAATTAGTAGCAATTAACTACAACGACACGTCAGTTGATATGACTGGCTTTAATGCTGGCAATATTGCTAAGTTCTCGTTACCTTTAACGCCGTAATACGCTGTTTAAATCAAATTATAACTGCAAGACTATTGAAATATTATGTTTAAAGAATCTCCTATTATTCGCCGTAAATCTCGCCAAATCATGGTTGGTAATGTGCCCGTTGGTGGTGACGCGCCTATTTCTGTGCAGTCAATGACTAACACGCTAACAACCGATGTTGCGGCCACTGTTGCTCAAATAAAAGCATTAGAAGCCGTTGGGGCTGATATTGTTCGTGTTAGTGTACCAACTATGGATGCAGCAGAAGCATTTCGTGAAATTAAGCTTCAAACCAATGTGCCGTTAGTGGCTGATATCCATTTTGACTATCGTATTGCCTTGAAAGTTGCAGAATACGGTGTTGATTGCTTGCGTATTAATCCAGGTAATATTGGCCGTGAAGATCGTGTTCGCTCGGTAGTTGAATGTGCTCGCGATAAAAATATTCCGATTCGCATTGGTGTTAACGGTGGCTCGTTAGAAAAAGATATTCAAGAAAAATATACTGAGCCGACACCAGAGGCATTATTAGAATCAGCTATGCGCCATGTCGATATATTAGATCGACTAAATTTCCATGAATTTAAAGTCAGTGTTAAAGCATCTGATGTATTTTTAGCCGTAGGTGCATATCGTTTATTAGCTAAACAAATCGACAACCCATTGCATTTAGGCATTACTGAAGCAGGCGGTTTACGTTCTGGCTCAGTGAAGTCTTCCGTTGGTTTAGGGTTGCTTTTATCAGAGGGAATTGGTGACACTTTACGTGTATCTTTAGCGGCTGATCCAGTTGAAGAAATTAAAGTTGGCTTTGATATTTTAAAATCATTGAAGCTGCGCAGTCGTGGAATTAATTTTATTGCTTGTCCAAGTTGTTCGCGCCAAGAATTTGATGTGATCTCTACCGTCAATGCACTAGAGCAACGTGTAGAAGATATTATGACTCCGATGGATGTTTCTATTATCGGCTGTATTGTTAACGGCCCTGGTGAAGCAACAGTGTCAGATTTAGGGTTAACCGGCAGTAGCAAGAAAAGTGGCTATTATCTTGATGGAATTCGTCAAAAGGAACGCTTTGATAACAATAATCTTGTTGACCAGTTAGAAGAGCGTATTCGAGCGAAAGCTAAGATGTTAGACGCTAATAATAAAATTGATGTTAAAGAAGTAGAATAATTCACCGGATATTATTTCCGTGTTGCGCTGTTATTTACGTTTGATAGCAAACTGCCTATAATGCGCGCGACAATAATAGAAATAACTCAATTATTCATTAACCAAGAATGAATAAGATATTGAACCTATAACCACAGCAGGATAAGAGTACGTGAGTAAAGCAATTCAAGCAATTAGAGGCATGAACGACTGTTTGCCATCTGAAACAGGTATTTGGCAAATGGTAGAAGCCGTATTGCGCCGCGTAGCGAGTAATTATGGTTTTGCTGAAATACGTATGCCTATTGTTGAGTCGACAGCACTATTTAAACGCTCAATTGGTGAAGTGACTGATATCGTTGAAAAGGAAATGTACACTTTTGATGATCGCAACGGCGACAGCTTAACTCTACGTCCTGAAGGAACGGCAAGTTGTGTGCGTGCAGGTAATCAAAATGGTTTACTGTATAACCAAGAGCAACGTCTTTGGTATATGGGACCAATGTTTCGTCATGAACGTCCGCAAAAAGGTCGCTACCGACAATTTCATCAGTTTGGCTTAGAAGCCTTTGGTATTGCGACACCAGATATCGACGCTGAAATTATTTTGTTAACTTCTCGACTTTGGCGGGAACTCGGCATCAATGAATTTGTCACACTAGAGCTAAACTCGTTAGGTTCTAATGAAGAACGTGCTCAATATCGCGATGCATTAGTGACGTTTTTAACGGAAAAAGAACAGTTTTTAGACGAAGATAGCAAACGTCGTATGCTGACCAACCCGTTACGTGTATTAGATAGCAAGAACCCAGATGTACAAGCGGCTTTGGTTGATGCGCCTAAATTAGCGGATTATTTTGGCGAAGAGTCAAGTGCTCATTTTGCTTCAGTTTGCCAACGTTTAGATGCAGCTGGCGTTAAGTATGTTATAAATGACCGTTTAGTGCGTGGCTTAGATTATTACAATCGCACAGTATTTGAATGGGTAACATCTAGCTTAGGTGCTCAAGGCACCATTTGTGCAGGTGGGCGTTATGATGGCTTAGTTGAGCAGCTAGGTGGAAAGTCAACACCAGGTATTGGTTTTGCTTTAGGTATCGAGCGTTTAGTGCTGATGTTAACAAGCTTAGAAAAAGCAAATAACGTTAGAGCACAGGTTGATGCTTACGTGATTATGTTAGGTACCGATGTTGAAATTAAAGCTAATGGCTTGGCAGAGCAATGGCGTGATCAAGTTTCAGATATTCGTATTCAATGTCACTGTGGTGGTGGCAATATGAAAAAACAAATGAAGCGCGCAGATAAGTCAGGTGCCCAAATTGCATTGATTCTTGGGGAAGATGAAATAGCACAAAATACGGTTACCGTTAAATATTTACGCGGACAACAAGAACAACAAAGTTTGCCACTTGAGCAAGTGCCAAACTTATTAACAAATTTACTTTAAGGGTTAGTTTTGGATATACATCAAACAGAAGAACAACAAGTAGAAGCAATTAAAGGTTTTTGGAAAGATAATGGTAATGCGATCATTGCTGGCTTAGCAATTGGTTTTGCTGGTTTTATCGGTTTAAATTACTACAAAGATCATAAACTACAACAAGAACTAAATGCCTCTGAAGCGTACCAAGTGATGCTTGATGCTGCAGCAAAAGACAGTGCGTCATTCGCTGCTGCAGGTGAAAAGTTTATCGCTGAAAATGACGGCTCTAGTTACACCATGTTAACGGCGATAGCATTAGCGAAAGAAGCTGCTGACAAGCAAGAATGGGCGCAAGCTGAAACGTATCTAACAACAGCCATTGACAAGTCAGTTGATGACAGTATTAAAGCGATTGCAACACTTCGCTTAGCGCGCGTGCAATTGCAACTTGAAAAATATGAGCAAGCATTAACAACATTGTCTGCCCAATTACCGGCAGCATTTGCTGCTAACGCTGAAGAAATTAAAGGTGATGTTTACTTCAAACAAGGTAAAACTGAACTTGCAAGAGTTGCATATCAAGCGGCAATTGACGGCGTTGATGAAGCTAACAACCCATCATTACAAATGAAGCTGGACGATTTAGCGCAAGTAGTTAACCTTAGCAAATAGAGAGTATAAGCATGTTTAATAATAAACGCTTTAACAAACATCTCCTTGCTATTGTTGCTTTATCGGTAGGGATCTCTGCATGTTCATCAACTGATGATGAAAATGAAGAATTAAAAGTTGCAGAGTTAACTGAAATTACTGAGCGGTTTGAGCCAGTAGTTAAGTGGGACGCAAGTGTTGGCGACGGTGTTGGAGATTACTTCTCTCGCATTAAGCCAGTTGTTGCTTACGACAAGGTTTTCAGTGCTAGCCGCGATGGTGATGCTTACGCATTTGACGAAAATACAGGAGAACGTGTTTGGTATGCTGATCTAAGTGATATTGATGACCAACGTGGCTTCTTTGACGACAAAGAGCCTGCTTTATTAAATGGTGGCCCTGTTGCTGGTATCAATAAAGTATTTTTTGGCAGTGAAAACGGTGATGTTATTGCTCTTGAAGCTGAAAGTGGCTCATTATCTTGGCAAGGGAAAGTTAAAGGTGAAGTGATTGCTGCACCAGCACTTGACTCAGGTAAGTTAGTTGTAAACACCGCTTCTGGGGTTTTGAAAGCGTTTAATGCTTCTAATGGTCAAGATGAATGGCAGATTGAGCAAGATGTACCACCATTAACGTTACGTGGTATCAGTGCACCGGTAATTGCCGCAGGTGGTGTTATTGTTGGCGCGGCTGACGGTTCGTTATCGGTTTATTTACTTGAACAAGGTCGCCAAGGTTGGACCGTTGATATTGGCGAAGCAACAGGCTCTACGGAATTAGAGCGTGTTATTGATGTCGATTCTACGCCACTTATTTATGGCGAAAATATATACACAGTTTCCTCACGTGGTAATTTAAGTGCAGTAGAAATTCGCACTGGTCGCGTTTTATGGCAACGTCAGTATTCGTCATTTCGTCAAATAGCGATTAGCGGCAATACGCTTTTTGTTACTGATGTTAAAGGCCATGTTTATGCGGTTGACCGTAATAACGGCTTAGAGTTATGGAGCCAATTATCGTTAACTAACCGCGGTGTCACAGGTCCAGCAGCGTTAGGTAATTATGTTGTTGTAGGTGATTTTGAAGGTTATCTACACTGGTTAGATCAAACAACGGGTGAAATTGTTGCTCGTCACCATGTTGATGGTAGCGGCATTTATGCCACGCCTACCGTTGTTAATGGCGTTTTATATAGCCAGTCACGCGACGGTGACTTAGAAGCGATTACCATTCCAGAGTAAAATATCGCATATCTCTTCGTTAATTGTATAACGAAAGAGATAGACTAAAATTATAAACGGCTCCAATGCAAATGGCACTGGAGCCGTTGTTTATTAATAAAACCAAGATTATATATTTTGGTTGAGATGAAAATTGAGGTGAGCATGCTTCCTGTAGTAGCACTTGTTGGTCGTCCGAATGTCGGTAAATCAACATTATTTAATCGCTTAACGCGTAGTCGAGATGCGTTAGTTGCTGATTACCCGGGGTTAACCCGTGATCGCCAATATGGTAAAGCGGAAGTTGAAGAACACCCATTTATTGTTATTGATACTGGCGGCATTGAAGGTGATGAAAAAGGCATTGACGCCCTCATGGCTGAACAGTCTTTAATCGCTATAGATGAAGCGGATGCTGTGCTATTTATGGTTGATGCTCGCGCGGGTTTAACCTCTGCTGACCAAGGTATTGCTGCTCACTTACGCAAGCAAGATAAAAAAGTGTTTTTAGTGGCTAATAAAGTTGACGGTATTGACGCTGATTCAGCCGTTGCTGATTTTTACTCTTTAGGTTTAGGCGATGCTGTTCATCAAATTGCTGCTGCTCATGGACGTGGGGTAACCCAACTTTTAACGTTAGCATTAACACCGCATATTGAAGCGCTTGGGCAACCAAAAGCTGATGAAAATGATGAGTTTGACGGTGACTATGAAATTGATAATGAGGCCTTAGACCAAGAAAATATTGCAAAAGCACCAGAAGAAACTGACACCATTAAACTAGCGATTATTGGTAAGCCTAATGTTGGTAAGTCAACACTAACTAACCGTATTCTTGGTGAAGATCGCGTAGTGGTTTACGATATGCCCGGGACTACGCGTGATAGTGTTTATATTCCAATGGAGCACAACGGTAGGCCTTATACTTTAATTGATACCGCCGGTATTCGTCGTCGTAAAAACGTCACTGATGTTGTTGAAAAGTTCTCAGTTATTAAAACGCTACGTGCAATTGAAGATGCTAATGTTTGTTTATTGGTTATTGATGCCCAAGAAGGTATTAGTGACCAGGATTTAAGCTTGCTTGGTTTTATATTGGAAGCAGGTCGTTCGTTAGTACTAGCAGTGAATAAATGGGACGGTTTAGATGACCATGTCAAAGACCGTATTAAGTCTGAGTTAGATCGTCGTTTAGGGTTTATCGACTTTGCTCGTATTCACTTTATTTCGGCATTGCACGGTACTGGTGTTGGACATTTATACGAGTCGGTAGAGGAAGCCTTTGTTTCTGCGACTAAACGTATTTCAACGTCTATGGTAACCAAAATATTAGATATGGCGGTTTTTGACCATCAACCACCTATGCACCAAGGTCGCCGTATTAAATTAAAATATGCTCATGCGGGTGGTTATAACCCTCCGATTATCGTTATCCACGGTAATTTAGCGAAAAATTTACCGCTGTCTTATAAACGCTATTTAATGAATTACTACCGCAAGTCATTAAAAATAATGGGTACACCGATTAGAATCGAATTTAGAGAAACCTCTAATCCATTTGCAGGTAAGAAAAAATTAACCTATACCGAGCAGAAAAAACTAGCACGGGCAACGCAAGGTTATAAAAAAGACTAATTTTTTAGTCTGCATGTATTTTAAAAAGCTGATAGCAATATCAGCTTTTTTTATTGTTAAATACCGCTGTAAGGTACTAGCAATATTGCTTTTATATCAATATTTGGTTACTGTAAAAACGCTAAGTTAATTAATTACCTAAGCGATAATGTTTTGCTGAGGTTTTCTGGAAAGTTATGACGGATACTGCAATAAAAATGGATATGGCTGGACGACTTAGTCGAAATTTAGCTTTATTACAGCCCGGTGCTGTTGTTACTTTAGACATGGCGACACCGGCAGGTCAACGCGGTAAATTTCGCTCAACCTTTATTGGTTATTCACCTAAAAACTATGTTTTGGTTCAATACCCTGATGGCTCGAAATTAGGTAATTTTTCACAATATATTACCCAAGGTTTGGGAGTTACTGTCCGTGGGCTTATTGAGGGGCACGAAGGTGCAGTGGTAGCTTTTGTTTCCAATGTAAAACAAACTATTCAAATACCGTCGCGCATTATTGTTTTAGAGTTCCCGCGGGAAGTGAGCCTACAAAACTTACGTTCCTCGATGCGTATCGAAACTTATATTAAAGCAAAAATCAAAGTTAAAGAAGAGTATTGGTCATCGGTAATTTCTGATATTTCTGTTACTGGTTGTCAGCTTATGGTTAATAACGGAGAACAATTAACTTTAAGTGCTGAACAAAAAATGGAAGTCACCATTGAAGACTTCCAAGGGCTAAAAAATTTAAAACTTGAAGCTGAAATTTGTAATAGCAAAATGCAAGCTGATGGTATTTCACTAGGCGTTAAGTTTAGTGATTCAAGTAAAATAGAAGTCACCAAGTTATTACAGCAAGCGGTAATTTCACCCCATTAACGCACTTGCGTGGCAATAACCTTTGCATTGATAACGCCATCGCTAACTTCGATATTGATGGCATCATTCGCTTTAACTTTGTTGATCTGTTTGACAATTTTTCCTTTATCATTTCGTACAACACCGTAACCACGAGCGATAGTTGCCAGTGGGCTAACCAAATTTAATTGCTCACATAATAAGGCAAAGCGCTCAGCTTTATTTTTTGCCATTCGCTGTTGAGCTACAACAAGGCGGCGTTCAAGCTGCATAATGTCACCTTGTTTTTGCTTGATATTATTTTCTGGTGATGCCTGTAGTAGTCGTTGTTGTAAATAAAGTGGTTGTTGCTTAAATCGATGAATTTCTCGACCTATTATTTTTTGTAAACGTAAATTGAGTTCATCGGATTTTTGTTGTTTGCTTTGTAATTTTTGTTCAGGATGAACTTGTTGCAACCTTTGTTGCGCGTTTTCTAATTGCTTGCGTGAATAGCGAAGCTTATGTGAAATTGCGTTATTAATGCGTAATTGCATGGCCTGAAGTTTGTCATGAGTATCTTTAATATCTGTTGATATTAATTCTGCAGCAGCTGATGGGGTTGCGGCGCGTAAATCGGCAACATAATCACTAAGGGCTGTATCAATTTCATGGCCAACTGCGCTGATAGTTGGAATGTTAGATTGAAAAATAGCACGAGCCACTACTTCTTCATTAAAAGCCCATAAGTCTTCTAGTGAGCCACCACCGCGACCTATAATTAGCACATCTACTTCTTCACGAGCATTAGCGATATTTATCGCTTGTGCTATATCAAATTTAGCCTGTTCTCCCTGCACAAGCGCTGGGTATATAGTGACTTGTAATAGCGGGTTTCTTCTTTTAAGAACCGTTAAAATATCTTTAACGGCCGCACCTGTTGGCGACGTGATAATACCAACACACTTAATCGCTTCAGGTATTTGTTGTTTATGCTGTAAATCAAATAGTCCTTCAATATTGAGTTTGTTTTTTAATTGCTGATACTGCTGACGAAGTAAGCCTTCGCCTGCAGGTTCCATTTGCTCAATAATTAATTGAAAGTCACCACGAGGTTCATACAAGGAAACTTTTGCTCGCACTAGTACTTGTTGCCCATTAGTCGGCTTTAATCTAACTCGGCGATTATTACCTTTAAACATGGCGCAGCGAACTTGTGACTTTTGATCTTTCAATGATAAATACCAATGTCCTGAGCTTGCAGCAACAAAATTAGATATTTCGCCACATAACCAAACAGTATTTAGTTCACTTTCTAGAATGAAACGTACTTTTTTTGTTAGTTCACTGACTTGTAGAATATGCTGTTGAGCCATAAATATTTTACTTTTTCTCTTGTTCAGGCGTAATAACGGGCTAGTTAAGCACTATTATATATTTGTTTCTTTAATCAACGACACTTTATTTTCGTTTTATTGTAATTTTAAGTTTACCTTGCCCATGAAAACGGTTAAAATTCTGCCGCAATATTTCCTCCCTAACCACTCATTTTAGAGAGATGTTGCGATGCTAAGAATTGCCCAAGAAGCGTTAACCTTCGACGATGTTTTACTGGTACCTGCCCATTCTAAGGTACTTCCACATACTGCCGATTTAAAAACTAAATTAACTCGAAAGATTGATTTAAATGTTCCTATGATTTCTGCGTCTATGGACACAGTAACAGAATCGCGTTTAGCTATTACCTTAGCCCAAGAGGGTGGTATTGGTTTTATTCATAAAAATATGACCATTGCCGAACAAGCAAAAAATGTATCTCAAGTAAAAAAATATGAAAGTGGTATTGTTTCAGACCCAGTGACAGTTAATCCGGACGCGAGCATAGAAAACACTATGCGCCTAGCTGATGATGTTGGTTTTTCTGGTTTCCCTGTTGTTGATGAAGACAATAAGCTTGTTGGTATTATTACCGGCCGCGACCTTCGTTTTGAAACAGACTTAACTAAGCCTGTTTCTGCTTTGATGACCAAAAAAGATAAATTAGTTACGGTTAAAGAAGGCGCTTCTCGTGAAGAGATATTAGGGCTGATGCATGAACACCGTATTGAGAAAATCCTGATGATTGATGATGCCTTTACTTTAAAAGGTTTAATCACTGTTAAAGATTACCAAAAAGCCGAAAGCAAGCCTAATGCCTGTAAAGATGAATTAGGTCGTTTACGTGTTGGCGCTGCTGTAGGTGTTGGTGCTGGTACTGATGAGCGTATTGATGCTTTAGTTGCCGCAGGTGTTGATGTACTGCTAATTGATACATCACATGGGCATTCACAAGGTGTTATTGATCGCGTTGCTGAAACTCGTGCTAAGTACCCTGAACTACAAATTATTGCTGGTAACGTTGCCACTGGTGCTGGTGCAAAAGCACTTGCTGATGTTGGAGTTGATGCTGTTAAGGTTGGTATTGGCCCAGGTTCAATTTGTACCACACGTATTGTAACTGGTGTAGGTGTTCCTCAGTTAACTGCTATTTCAAACGCAGTTGAAGCATTAAAGGGGAGTGGTATTCCCGTTATTGCTGACGGTGGTATTCGCTTTTCAGGTGATATCGCGAAAGCACTGGTTGCCGGTGCACATTGTGTAATGGTTGGTAGCATGTTTGCTGGTACTGAAGAGTCTCCAGGTGAAGTTGAATTATACCAAGGGCGTTACTACAAATCATACCGTGGCATGGGTTCATTAGGTGCAATGAGCCAGAAAGAAGGTTCAAGTGACCGTTATTTCCAAAAGTCTGATGGCGAGGCAGATAAGCTAGTTCCAGAAGGCATTGAAGGTCGTGTTGCATACAAAGGGCCAGTTGCCGCCATTATTCATCAACAAATGGGCGGCTTACGCTCGTCTATGGGCTTAACTGGCTCCGCAACAATTGAAGAAATGCGCACTAAACCAGAATTTATGAAAATTACTTCTGCTGGTATGGGTGAATCACATGTACATGATGTGACTATCACTAAAGAAGCACCTAACTATCGAATGGGCTAGTCTAAATAGACGACTTCTTTGCTATTTATCATTAGAGCAGCATCAGAAATGCTCTTATATGAATTAGCGTTGAATTAATCCATTTACTGTTCAAAAAATTAGAAGTTTTATAACAGGCTGAGCTATAAATATGGTGGCTCAGCCTGTTCATTATTAAATATACATATTATTAGGAACAAAACACATGAGCAAAGACATTCATGATCACCGCATACTAATATTAGATTTCGGTTCTCAATACACACAACTTATCGCTCGCCGAGTACGTGAAATAGGCGTTTACTGTGAGCTATGGGCTTGGGATGTTACCGAAGAGCAAATTAAAGGATTTAATCCTACAGGGATTATTTTAGCAGGTGGCCCAGAGTCAGTTACTGAGCATGATTCGCCTCGCGCCCCGCAACACGTATTTGATGCTGGTGTACCAGTATTGGGTATTTGTTACGGCATGCAAACAATGGCAGAGCAATTAGGCGGTGCCGTTGAAAGTTCTGTGCATAAAGAGTTTGGTTATGCTGCAGTTGAAGTTATTGCAAAGTCAGCATTATTTAATGCTATCGAAGATAGTGTTGGTGAAAACGGCAACGCTTTACTTGATGTTTGGATGAGTCATGGTGATAAAGTGTCAGCAATTCCTGAAGGCTTTACCACAGTTGCACAAACTCCAAGCTGTAAATATGCGGCAATGGCAAATGAAGAAAAGAACTTCTACGGAGTGCAATTTCACCCTGAAGTTACCCATACTAAACAAGGTATGCGTATATTAGAGCACTTTGTTGTTGATATTTGTCAATGTGAAAAGCTATGGACATCGGCTTCAATTATTGAAGATGCCATTGCTAAAATGAAAGCGCAAGTGGGTGATGACGAAGTTGTTCTTGGTCTTTCTGGCGGTGTTGATTCATCTGTGGTTGCTATGCTTTTACATCGCGCCATTGGTGATAAATTAACTTGTGTATTTGTCGATAACGGCTTACTTCGTTTAAATGAAGGTCAGCAAGTTATGGATATGTTTGGTGATCATTTCGGCCTGAATATTATTCATGTAAACGCTGAACAACGTTTCTTAGACCGTTTAGCTGATGAAAACGATCCAGAGAAAAAGCGTAAAATTATTGGCAACGTATTCGTTGAAATTTTTGACGAAGAAGCCAGTAAACTTACTAATGCTAAATGGTTAGCACAAGGCACTATTTACCCTGATGTAATTGAGTCAGCAGCATCTGCAACAGGTAAAGCACATGTGATTAAATCGCATCACAATGTTGGTGGTTTACCAGAAGATATGGAACTTGGTTTAGTTGAACCACTACGTGAATTGTTTAAAGATGAAGTACGTAAAATTGGTTTAGAGTTAGGTTTGCCATACGATATGCTTTATCGTCATCCTTTCCCTGGTCCAGGTTTAGGTGTGCGTATTCTTGGCGAAGTGAAGAAAGAATATGCTGACTTACTTCGTCGTGCAGATCATATCTTTATTGAAGAACTACACAAGCATGACTTATACAACAAAGTTAGCCAAGCATTTACTGTATTCCTACCAGTTCGTTCAGTTGGTGTAATGGGCGACGGCAGAAAGTATGATTGGGTGGTTAGCTTACGTGCTGTTGAAACTATCGACTTTATGACCGCACACTGGGCACATTTACCATATGATTTCTTAGGACATGTGTCGAATCGTATCATTAATGAAATTGATGGCATTTCTCGCGTTGTTTACGATATTTCTGGTAAACCACCTGCAACTATCGAATGGGAATAAAGTGACTTTCTTTTTTGTTATTTCGGCTTATTGCGGCGTCGAAAGCACTCACTGACAAGCGTCAGCTCCGTGCTATCTTCTTGAACTAAGGCAAATTAACTTCAAATAAAGCACTTTATTGCAAAATAATTAAAACCCTAAGTGTTAAACCTTAGGGTTTTATTTTATAGCCCTCTAAAATGGGCACATACTGGTTGAGTTTTTAGCGAAGCCGTAAAGTTTTTGTTTTTGAGCGTATAGCAGTATGTGATGAAATACAAAAGGCTGCATTGAAGATAAAAAATAAATAAGAAGTGGAAAGTAAAATGACTATTGAAAGAATTGAAACCAATGATCGCATGAGCCGTATTGTAAAACATAATGGTACTGTGTATTTGTGCGGACAAGTTTGCGCTGATGCCACTAAAGGCATTACAGAGCAAACACAAACCATGCTGGATAAAGTTGAGGCTTTGCTTTTACAAGCAGGAAGTTCAAAGGAGCATATGTTATCAGCAACGGTTTATCTCAAAACTATGGCTGATTTTTCTGCAATGAATACCGTTTGGGACGCATGGGTACCTAAAGGCTTTGCTCCTGCGCGAGCTTGTGTACAAGCTGCAATGGCAAGGGACGTACTGTTAGTCGAAATTAGTGTTGTAGCCGCTTTAATGCGGTAATAAACTATCGTATAGCAATCAAATAGTAAGGCAGAGCATGTCAACGTTACAACACTCGTTAAAAACATACTTTGGTTTTGATGACTTTAGAGCTGGACAAGAGCAAACTATTAGCCAATTGCTTAACGGTGACTCTTCACTAGCCATTTTCCCTACAGGTGCTGGCAAATCATTATGTTACCAATTGGCAGCTATAAATTTACCGCAATTAACGTTAGTTGTTTCGCCTCTGTTAGCTTTAATGAAGGATCAATTAGCTTTTCTACATGCTAATGGCATATCAGCCGCTAGTATCGATTCAACTTTATCATTCGAACAAAGCCAGAAAATTATTCGTGATGTACGTTCTGGTCAGATAAAAATTCTTATGGTGTCGGTTGAGCGTTTTAAAAATGAGCGTTTTCGTCAATTTATTGAGTCGGTAGATATCTCAATGTTAGTTGTAGACGAAGCACATTGTATTTCTGAATGGGGACATAATTTTCGTCCTGATTATTTAAAGCTACCTCGTTACCGACAAGAACTTAATATTCCTTTAGTTTTATTATTAACGGCGACGGCAACCAAGCAAGTTAAACAAGATATGGCATATAAATTTGCGATAGCAAATGAACATATTGTGCAAACTGGCTTTTACCGAAAAAACCTTGATTTATCAGTGCTCGCGGTTGCTGAACAACAAAAAAATCAGGCGTTATTGAGTGCTATAAAGCAACATAACGGTAGTGGTATTGTTTATGTGACATTACAGCAAAGTGCTGAAAAAGTAGCAGCCTTTTTACAGCAACAGGGCTTGCTTGCAGAGGCTTACCATGCAGGTTTTAAAGACGAAGTAAGACAAAAAATACAGCAAGATTTTATGCAAGGAACAATACCTATTGTTGTCGCAACTATAGCGTTTGGCATGGGCATAGATAAAGCAGACATTCGCTTCGTGATTCATTATGATTTACCAAAGTCTATCGAAAATTTCAGTCAGGAAATTGGACGCGCAGGTCGAGATAGCCAACAATCTTCTTGTTACACGCTAGCAAATCTTGATGGTATCCATACCGTTGAAAATTTTGTTTATGCTGATACACCTGAAAAATCGAGTATTAGTTTTGTTTTAAATAGTATTCGTCAGGAACTTCAAAACGGGCAGTGGGAATTACAGTTATTAGCCCTGTCAAATGCCAGTAATATTAAACAGCTGCCATTAAAAACTTTATTGGTTCAATTAGAATTATTGGGCGTTTTAAGCGCAAAATTTAGCTACTTTGCTGACTTTAAATTTAAATTTTTGACACCAAAAGAGCAAATTATTGGTAGCTTTGATGGTGAGCGTGCTGAGTTTTTACAACATATATTTCAAAGTGCCAAAATGAAAAAAGTGTGGGGTGAACCGGACTTTGAGTTAATGCAGACGCGTTTCCAAGCACCAAGAAAACGTATTGTTTCAGCGTTAGAATACTTAGCTGAGCAACAGCATATTGTTTTGGAAACGAAAAAGGCAACAGAGGTCTTTAGTGTCAATCGTCAGGCTTTAGAAAGTACTGATTTAGTTGAACAGTTGTTTAATTACTTCCTTGAAAAAGAACAAGCAGAAATAGCGCGAATTACGCGGTTAGTAGATTTTTTTCAAAGTGATAAATGTTTAACAAAACAATTATCAAGCTATTTTGATGACCAATATGCACCTGAGTACTGTGGTCATTGCTCTGTCTGTCGACAACAAGTGGTAAAGTTATCATACTCGACTCATCAGCAAACTATTAGCACAGAAACCATTGTTTTAGCTATCAAACAATTACAGCAACATTTTTCGACATCAAAAGTAGGTGCTGGACAACATAGCGATGGTGTTTCTATTGAAACTATTTGTCGTTTTTTATCTGGGATGAGTGTGCCCATTTTTACGCGTGCTAAAGTACGAAAGCTGAGTTATTTTGGTGTTTGCCAGCATATGCGCTATAGCGAGATTAAAAAGCTCGTTAATAGTCAACTAGCGTAAGAATGTAAGGGGCGGTTTAGTGGGTTCTTATGCTCAGGAAAAGTCATATATCATTTGCCAAGTTAAGCTTTACATCCTAACTTGGCAGTAATGAAGTTTAATGTTCGTGACCACAACCACCTTCGCTGTGCACATGGCCATGCGCCAATTCTTCTTCTGTAGCATCACGTACTTCTAATACTTCAACATCAAATTTTAAATCAATGCCTGCTAACGGGTGGTTTCCATCAACAGTGATTTGATCGTCTTGTACATCTATAACGATCACCGTTTGCTCACCTTCATCAGTAGTTGCGCGAAGTTGGCTACCAACATCTAAATCTTCAATTCCAGCGAACATCTCTTTTGGAACCGTCTGTACAAAACCGTCTTCACGTTGGCCATAAGCGTTATCAGCACTTACTTCAACTTCAAATTTATCACCAGCTTCATGGCCAACAAGTGCATCTTCTAAGCCTGGAATTAGGTAATGTGAACCTTGGATAACTGCCAGTGGGCTATGATCGTATGAACTATCGATTAGCGTATCTTCGCTGTCTGATACTGCGTAATGTAATACAACAACTTTGTTGTCAGAAATTTTCATAATGTGTCCTATTCAGCTTCTGCGCTTAAATTATATGGTAGTGGAGTTACGGTTAATCCCGATAACTGTTCTTTAATGCGTAATTCAGTCGATGGCTCAATGTCGTTAGCTAAAATCGCCTGAATATATGTTTGCTGGTTGTCTGCTTGGTAAGCAGCTAATACATCACCTGCTTTACGCCAGTTTTCGCCAAGTTTTTTCTCAATTATATCACCGGTGCTAGCTTTAACTGATTGGCCGGTAAGCGAAAATAGTGCTCGTTTATTTTTACCTAGATATTGCATTCTGGCGACAGTTTCTTGCCCTAAGTAACAACCTTTGGTGAAGCTAATGCCGTTAATTGCTTGCAGGTTTAGCATTTGCGGCACATATTCAGCAATAAATGGTTGAGAAAGAACTGGAAAGCCTTCGGTTATTTCTAATAATTGCCATAAATTATTGTTAAATATTGGAATGTTGAGATTAGCGATAATATCGCCAATGTTTTGGTCGTTATCTATTACTAAATAACGATCTGTTTTTCCTGCGATATAAACTAACGTGGTTGTGGCTAAATTAATAACAGGTGTTAATGTGTCTGGTACTCGCTGAAATAACGCTGCCATTTGCGTTGAGGCTTTATTGCCTGCAATTGCAAAATAGCGAGTATTTGTTGATTTGTGAATTTCAACTTTAGCAAAAACGCCAAATTTTTTCAGCTCGGCTAGCGACTGCTCAACTGAGCTGGCAGGCTGTAACATTAAATATTCATCGTTACGCTCAATTAAACGAAAGGCAGAAAATACTTTGCCTTTAGCGTTACAGTGCGCACCAGTTAGCAACTTTTCATGTGCCAAACTATCGACATCACAAGTAACTTGCCCTTGTAAATATTTAGCTTGTTCTTCACCGGATAAAGAAATTGCGGCGAAATTTTCGAGGTTTATTGCAAATATCTCTGGCAACTCATCATAACTTGGTAAGTTATTGTTCATGGTGTTTATCATCCGACAGTTGTGCTGAAAAGGCTATTAAGACAATAAATGAGGACATTTATCCCAATTACAACCATCTATTGGATTTTTTCTGCTATTTTATTGTATTAAATCTTACTTAATTTAATGATCAATTCGTGGCTATTTTTGACTTGAATTTGTTAGAATATAAGAAGATTTAATTAATTAGGATGATGTATGTCATTAACAGATAATAAACCTCGACTGCGCTGGGCATGCCGACGCGGAATGTTAGAGCTAGATGTGCTTTTTATGCCATTTGTTGAAGAAGCGTATGATGAGCTTTCAGCTGAAAACAAAGCAATTTTCGAGCGTTTGTTAGAGTGTCAAGATCCTGAGTTATTTGCTTGGTTTATGGGACATGAAACTTGTGAAGACAAAGAGCTTAACTCCATGGTGCAATTTATTTTACAGCGCATTAAAGTTTAATATTACAGTGTCGCCTTCGCAAAATAAGGCGATATCAAAATTTATTGTACTCATAGTTACATGCTACATCATGATATTGTTATTCATTGCCTTTAAGTTATGGATAACAATGGTGGCACTTGCGATAGTGGCTTTGATCATTAGTCGTCAAACTTTCATCCTTTTTCAGCTACAAAAAACAACCATAGTTCCTTTAGTCCGTTATTTTCGTCAACCTACCGACTATTTTAGTTTAACGGAACTAGGTCTGTACCAAGGTGTTGACTCAGAAAAGCAGCAACTTTCGCCGAGCTCTCAGATAAACTTGTGGGGCTATTGGCTTGTTTTTATGGATAAGAAAAGATCAAATCAGTTCATATTTAAAGATAGTCTGTCAGAACGAGATCAAGCGAGAGTCGCACGTATTATTATCCGACTTAGGCATATCCAAAATAATTAACCTCAAGTTGTGGTGAATTAATGACGTGTGACCTTTCCATCAATGGCGATAATATCGGCATCCGCAGTTTCAATCAGTGGTGAAACCTAAGATTAAAATACTCTTTCTATTTCACCCTATTTCTATCTATGATAAGAGTGATGGTGTTATGCTTTTTACAACGTTTAATGGAGGTTTTGTCATTGAATTAAGATGTTTCGGAAAGTCGTACTCGTATTCGTGACCTAGAGGGATATTATGCCTTGAGCTAGCCGATAGCTAACTTTCTTGAAAACTTGAAAGAAATTATACTTTAGTTTACGATTGAAATGATAACCTAACAGGGATGAATAGGGGCTTATAATGAGAAAATATTTTATTTATTCACTTGCATTTTTTTCTGCATTTGTGGGCTACGTTTTTTATATATCACATAATTCTATATCAAGCCAAGATTTAACTATCATTGATTTAGTAGATCAAAGCCAACGTTCTAATACTGAAAAAATAGAGTTAAATAGCAAAACTCTCACTCCTTCCCTCTTTAACATCAGTTCACGAGAAAAAACGACAGAACATTCTAAAATGGATGATCAGAGTGGAATCTCATCCATATTAATTAATGTAACAGGGGAAGACTCTAATCAGTCATCGGCTATTATCCCCTCTTATGTTTTAGCTGAACCAGAAGAATCAAAAAAGTATGTAGAAGAACATGCTAGGGTAGAATTCTGTTTAACATTTATAGACCTTATTGAAATCCATGGTTCTTTAGAGACAGCAGCTATCGTAATTGAAAATCAATATGGAGATCCAAAAGAACAAACCCTTAACATGTATAAATCAGCCAATAAAAAGTGTGAAAATTTAACATTAATTAAAGAGCAAGGTAGCGAGATGCAAATAGATAATTTGCTTATTAAGGCTATCAAAGCTGGAAATGAGGCTGCGGAATTAAAGTATGCTGCTATTCAAAGCCAACGCTCATTTTTTGGCAGTGAATTTTATACTTCTCAAAAACGAGCCGCCCAAAACCGAAGTGCTATTGATTCTTACCTCAAATATGCTAAAAAAGGGCACCACGAAAGTATGCTCATGGCCGCATTTTTGCTAACTGATAGTGTCAACTATCCAGAGACATATGATTTAGATTTGGCTTTAAAATTAATACATAACTACCAGGAGGTGTCAGGTAAAGATATGACGAAATTTATAGAATCAATAAATTAACCAAGCACAGTTTAAAGGGATTTATAAAATGAAACGTTTAAGCAAATTAGTACTTACACTGGCAATCATATTTCCAGCAATAGCGACTGATTATCTAACCATCGTCGGCAGGGAGTTCAGTGCTGGTTCACAAGTGGGAGCTAACTATTACATCCGTACACTGATTAATCATAATGTTTCTCGGTGGAAAAATGGTGATAGGGCAGTAATTGTCCAAGGAGGTAAACGCTATTATTGGAGTTATCGAAGTGGTAGTTTTGTATTGACAGGGATTTCTGGTGGCTCTGGTGGCTCTGGTGGCTCTGGTGGCTCTGGTGGTTCTGGTGGTTCTGGTGGCTCTGGTGGCTCTGGTGGCTCTGGTGGCTCTGGTGGCTCTGGTGGAGAAGACGACGGAGATGACAATGAGGAAGGAGGTGGTACAAAGCCAACATAAATTGTCATCATAAAGTGCTGCTGTATACCAGCTTCAGAGCTAGTATAAGTTGCAATTAGGTTTAAAAGGTAGTTATCACCTCAATTGGCTTGATAACTACTGCTAATATGATTTAATTAAGGATGGAAAGCCAGAGCAATGGATGATTTTCTTATAGAAAAAACTAACGGTTTTGTTTCATTCGATTATCTTATGTGCTTTAGCTCAAAGTCTCGACCGACACACCGTAATTAGACTCTCATTTGTGATACAATAATCTTATAAAGTGATTTTGCTTTTTAAGCAACTGAGTGGTCTGTGATAGTAATGAAATTCATGACCGTTATCTGTTCTTATCATTTTTAAATGGAATAGAAACACTTACCATGACGGTGTCAATATAGTGATTTGTGCCTCATCAAGCGTTTTAGGGAAATCTAAAGTGTAGTGTAAACCACGACTTTCTTTTCTGTTTAAAGCTGATTTTATAATTAATTCAGCTACTTGCACTAGATTTCTAAGCTCTAGTAAATTATTACTAACGCGAAAGTGACGATAGTATTCTTCTATTTCACTTTGTAATAATTCCACACGATGTAATGCTCGTTCTAAACGTTTTGTTGTACGAACAATGCCAACGTAATCCCACATAAACAATCTTAGTTCGTGCCAATTATGTTGAATAACTACTTCTTCGTCTGAATCGGTAACTCGACTTTCATCCCATGCGGGTAGTTTCATATAAGGCTGCTTGTGGCTGAGGTTTGCCTCAATGTCTAATGCTGCCGCTCGTGCAAACACTAAACATTCAAGTAAGGAGTTGCTAGCCATTCGATTCGCACCATGTAAGCCAGTGTAGGAAACCTCACCTATAGCATATAAGTTTTCAGTATCCGTTTTGCCTTGTTTATTAATCATTACCCCACCACAGGTATAATGCGCAGCTGGTACCACCGGCATTGGCTGTTTAGTAATGTCGATACCAAGTGAACGAGTTTTTTCGTAAATGGTAGGAAAGTGCTGTTTGATAAACTCGCTTGATTTATGGCTGATATCTAAATACATGCAATCAGCACCTAAGCGTTTCATTTCAAAGTCGATGGCGCGAGCAACAATGTCTCGAGGGGCAAGTTCAGCACGCTCGTCAAAGCTTGGCATAAAGCGGCTGCCATCAGGGCGACGTAAAATTGCGCCTTCGCCTCGCAGAGCTTCTGTTAATAAAAAAGTTCCGGCTTCTGGGTGAAACAAGCATGTTGGATGGAATTGATTAAATTCCATATTTGCTACTCGACAGCCCGCTCGCCAAGCCATTGCAATACCATCACCACTGGCAACGTCAGGATTTGAGGTATATTGATATACTTTACTGGCACCACCTGTTGCTAAAATAGTTTTTTTAGCAAATATGCTTTCAACCTTTTCGCTATTGCGATTCCAAACATAAGCGCCAATACATTCCTTAGTGGCAGTTGTTTTATTCTCTCTACATACAAGATCAATTGCATTGTAGCGTTCAAAAATACGAATACGGCTATGGTTTTTAACTTGCGAGACTAAGGTTGTTTGAATGGCTTGCCCAGTTGCATCAGCGGCATGTAAAATACGACGGTGACTATGGCCACCTTCTCGGGTTAGATGGTAACGAATGTCGCCATTTTCAGCTGGTTCATCACGATCAAAGTCAACCCCTTTATCAATTAACCACTCTAAGCAATCTTTCGCATTTTCTGCGGTATATTGTACGGCTGCTTCATCACATAATCCGGCACCAGCAATTAAAGTATCGTTTACATGTGCGGCGATGCTGTCATTTTCATCGAATACGGCTGCAACACCACCTTGCGCATAAAAAGTAGAGCCATCATTCACCTGGCCTTTGCTTAGGATAACTACATCGGCATTTTTTGCTAAATGAAGCGCTAATGATAAACCTGCCGCGCCACTACCAATAATTAAAACGTCGCAATTGTGTTGCTGATTCATATATTCTTGAAATTAAGGTACAATAATTGATAGCGCAATATTAACTTTTATTGCCGTGACAGAACAGCACAAAACAATTTTTATAAATAAAATTTAATTTTTTTCAATATTTATCGAACTTTTTAGCGCAAGGCTAGTCCTACTTGATGCGTTTGCCATGAGCCAGATGTAGAAAAGTTAAATGGTTAGTAGGAGATATGGCTCAAATGAGCGAACAGAACGTTGACCAAAAGTTGGTTGAGCGGGTACAACGTGGTGATAAAAACGCATTTAACCTGCTAGTAACTAAATATCAACATAAAGTAGCAAATCTGGTTTCGCGCTATGTAAAAAACCATAGTGATGTTCCAGATATAGTACAAGAAGCATTTATAAAAGCTTATCGAGCTTTACCAAATTTTCGTGGTGATAGTGCTTTTTATACTTGGTTATACCGTATTGCGGTTAACTGTGCGAAGAATCATTTAGTTGCAGGAGGGCGTAAGCCACCGGGTTCCGATATTGAAGTTGAAGATGCGGAAATGTATGACTCAGGCGAAGCATTACGTGAAAATGCCTCACCAGAGAAATTATTACTGACAAATGAAATTAAAAGTGTCGTATTTAAAACCATAGAACAATTGCCGGAAGATTTGCGTACCGCAATCAACCTAAGAGAGTTAGAAGGGTTAAGTTACGAAGAAATAGCAACAGTTATGGATTGTCCTGTTGGGACAGTACGTTCGAGAATATTTAGAGCGCGAGATGCTGTAGATAAAAAAATTAGACCATTGTTGCAACAGTAGTTAAGTCCAAGTCATAAACATAGTATTATGTGACAAAATTTTATTTTGTTAAGTAATTAATGAAGTGTTAGTTTTTAAGGTGTCATTATGAGTGAAAATAAGCTTGAGACAGTATCATCGATAGTTGATAGTTATCAGCAAAACGATGAAGTTATTGAGGAATTACTCAATGATAAGCACTCGTCTGCAACTTGGGAACGTTACCATTTAATGGGTGACGTAATGCGTGGCGAAACCTCAGAAGTGCTAAATTTAGATTTATCTTCTGAAATAGCTTCCGCTATTGCTGATGAACCAACCGTGTTAGCACCTAAAACGTCAACTGCTTTAACTGAAAAACTTAAAGCTAAAGTTGTACAATTTGCAAAACCATTTGGCCAAATGGCGATTGCGGCTTCTGCAGCAGGTTTAATGGTGATGGGGGTTCAACAAAATACAGCTGACACTGATATTATGTTGCCAGAAAACCAAGTCGTTAAAACTATACCGCTAGGTGGTATTGCTGAGCCGGTAAGCTTAAACTTTCAAGAAACAACTCGCTCAAGCGAAAAGCAAGCCTTTGTTGAGCAACAACGTCGTTTCCAAGCACTGTTATCTGATCATCAACAACAAATAAAATTAAGCTCTGTCACCGTTGGTGAGCAAGCAAAAAATGATAAGGCTGAAGAATCGGCTAAATGAAATTAATTCGTAGTCTGCTGTTATTGGTAACCATAAGCACATCAGTAACAGCCAATGAAACCGAACAAGCTGAACCTTGGCTTGAGCGTCTTGCACAATCTTTACAAACCCTCAATTTTAGCACTTCTTTTGTTGTGGTAAAAAATAACCAAGCAGAACCGTACCATTGGTTTCATGGTGTGAATGAAGCAGGTGACGAACTAGAAATTCTCTCACTACTCAATGGCCCGCGACGCGATGTTTTGCGTAAGAAAAATATTGTTAGTTATATTGAGCCTGAGTTACCGCCATATTCAGTTATTTCTCAACAAATATCAGGGCCTATTCCGGCAATATTGCGCAGTGATGCAACAAAGCTTTCGCAAACCTATGACTTTATTTCTGTTGGTCGAAGTCGAGTTTTAGGTCGTCCAGCACAATTAATCCGTATTGTTTCTAAAGATATACATAGATACGGACACTGGCTCTGGCTAGATCAAAAAACGGGTATGTTGCTTAAACTTGCAATCGCATCAAGAGGTGGCCAGCTTTTAGAGCAAATACAGTTTACTCATTTAGATATCACACCTGATTTAGGTGAGAGTTTAAAACAATTAGAGCAATCTAGTTTACCAAAAGTTATTGAGATACCAGAAGGTTATCAGCAGCAAACATTACAATGGCAAGTTAAGTGGTTACCTGCTGGATTTAAACAACGAAATGCTAACCGTCATCGCATTTCTGCAACTAAAAAGCCTGTGGAATTTATGTTGTTTAATGATGGTATTGTTGATGTCTCTGTTTATGTAAATGCCAGTGAAGATAAACAACGAGCAACAGATTATGTAATGGACGGCGCTACTGTTGTACTAAACCAAGTTGTCAATGGCTTTGAGGTTAGTGTTGTTGGAAAAATTCCCGCGAAAACGGCAAAAGCTATTGCCGACTCTGTGGTGTTGTTACCTAAACCTGCGCCATGATTGAAGAGAATGCAACTGTTGTTGCTATCGAAGAAGATAACGTCACCGTTACTAGCGAATTAAAATCCGCTTGTAGCGGTTGCCAGCAAGTGGATAATTGCGGTAGTGGCCAAGTCGCAAAAGCTTTTCCACAAAAAAAACTCACCTTAACGGTTCAATCAACCCTGCCATTAAAGTTAGGCGACAATGTTATTTTAGGGTTAAATGAATCTGCTTTATTATCATCGGCTTGGCAAGTTTATATTTGGCCTTTATTAGGATTGTTGATGGCTTCTTGGTTTGGTCAATGGGCCTTTAATCAGCAACATATTACTCATGAACTTTTTGCGATCGTTTTTGCTCTTATTGGCGGCTATGGCGGTTTTTTGCTTGCTAAAACGCAACAAAGTAAAAGTGAAAATTGTGCAGAATTAGCGCCTAAAATCTTGCGTCTACAGCCGAAAAGTATCGCGATTACAGAAATCACCGACTGAATCGCAACAAAAGATAGCCCCAGCGCGCTAAATTAGCTAAAATCTCGCCATTATTGAATTAACAACAAGCTTATTTGACTTTCCATTTATGAAACATATTCGAAATTTTTCCATAATTGCCCATATCGATCACGGTAAATCAACGCTTTCAGATCGCCTGATACAACATTGTGGTGGCTTACAAGAACGTGAAATGGAAGCCCAAGTACTTGATTCAATGGACATTGAACGTGAACGTGGTATTACTATTAAAGCGCAAAGTGTAACCTTAGACTATAAAGCTAAAGATGGTGAAGTGTATCAGCTCAACTTTATCGATACGCCAGGTCATGTTGATTTCTCGTACGAAGTTTCTCGCTCATTAGCATCTTGTGAAGGTGCATTGTTGGTTGTTGATGCTGGGCAAGGTGTTGAAGCACAAACTGTTGCTAACTGTTACACCGCAATCGAGATGGACTTAGAAGTTCGAGCGATATTAAATAAAATTGATTTACCACAAGCCGACCCAGACCGTGTTAGTGAGGAAATTGAAGACATTATTGGTATTGATGCTACCGGTGCGGTGCAATGTTCTGCAAAAACGGGTATTGGCATTGAAGATGTTTTAGAAGACATCGTTGAAAATATTCCTGCACCACAAGGTGAAGCCGATGCACCATTACAAGCATTAATTATCGACTCTTGGTTTGATAATTACCAAGGGGTTGTTTCACTGGTTCGTATTATGAATGGTGAAGTGAAAAAAGGCGATAAAATGGTGGTTATGTCGACAGGGCAAACCCATATTATCGACAAAGTTGGTATTTTTACTCCGAAACAAACAGATACTGGTGTTTTGAAAACTGGTGAAGTTGGTTTCATTATTGCTGGTATTAAAGAAATTCATGGTGCACCGGTAGGTGATACGATTACAATTTCTAAGAAAGAAGCAGAAAGTGCGCTTCCTGGTTTCAAAAAAGTTCAACCACAAGTTTATGCGGGCATTTTCCCTATAAGCTCTGACGACTATGAGAACTTTCGTGATGCTTTAAATAAACTGAGCTTAAATGATGCTTCTTTATTTTTTGAGCCAGAAAATTCATCTGCATTGGGCTTTGGTTTCCGTATCGGGTTTTTAGGTATGTTGCACATGGAGATAATTCAGGAGCGCCTTGCTCGTGAATATGATCTTGACTTGATAACAACCGCGCCAACTGTAAATTATGAAATTGCATGTACTAATGGCGAAGTTTTATCAATTGATAATCCAAGTGATTTACCTGCAATTAATAACATAGATGAAATTCGTGAGCCGATAGTGCAGGCGAATATTTTAGTACCACAAGAGCATTTAGGTAACGTCATTACCTTATGTATCGAAAAGCGTGGCGTACAAAAAGATATTATTTACCATGGTAACCAAGTTGCAGTTACATATGAATTACCAATGGCCGAAGTAGTTATGGACTTTTTTGATAAGTTAAAATCAACCAGCCGTGGCTATGCATCGTTAGATTACCATTTTGTACGTTTTGAAGCGGCAGATATGGTACGAGCAGACGTTATGATCAATGGTGACCGTGTTGATGCCTTAGCTATGATTACTCACCGTAGCAATTCAGTTGCTCGTGGCCGTATGTTAGTGGAAAAATTAAAAGAGCTTATTCACCGTCAAATGTTTGATATCGCAATTCAAGCAGCAATAGGTAACAATGTTATAGCCCGCACAACAGTAAAGCAGTTACGTAAAAACGTTACAGCGAAATGTTATGGTGGTGATGTTTCTCGTAAGAAGAAACTACTACAGAAACAGAAAGAAGGTAAGAAACGCATGAAGCAAGTGGGTAACGTCGAAGTGCCACAAGAAGCGTTTTTAGCCGTACTTAAATTAGATAAATAGTTAGTGTTAAAACTAAGGAACTAGTAGGAACAATATGGCAGTTTATTTTTCAATATTTTTGGTGATAGTGACGGTTGTTACCGGCATTGTTTGGTTGGCTGATAAGTTTTATTTAGCGCCACAACGACAACTAAAGCTTGCCGATGCTCAGGCTCAATGTGACACGCCACTAAGTGATGATATTGCTGAAAAAATGGTTGAACCGTCTGTCCTTGTCGATACGTCAGTACAAATCTTTCCTGTAATTGCTTTCGTACTTATTTTACGTTCGTTTATATATGAGCCGTTTCAAATACCGTCAGGTTCAATGATGCCAACCTTATTGGATGGTGATTTTATTCTCGTGAATAAATTTAATTATGGACTACGCGATCCCGTCGCCCGTAATAAATTCTTTGAGAATGGCTTACCTGAGCGTGGTGATGTCGTGGTATTTAAATACCCAATTAACCCACAAATTGATTATATCAAGCGTGTTGTAGGTTTACCTGGTGACAGAGTTATCTATCGCGATAAATCTATCTATATTCAACCAGCATGTGATGCTTCGCAAGATAGTTGCCCTAAACTTGAAAAGGTAATCACAGAGTTTGTTAGCAAAGGTGATTATTCATCTTATGGCCGAGAGCTTTACCGTTATACCGCTACTATGGGTGAGAAAACCCACGATTTGCTAATTGATAACGGTACTTCAGCTAAACGTCAAAGTGCTGCTTTTTGTCGTAGTGCAGAACATAATTTGTGTCAACAAGCGGGTACAGCACGTGATGAATTTGTTGTACCTAAAGGACAATATTTTGTCATGGGTGATAACCGAGACAATAGCCTAGATGGACGTTTTTGGGGCTTTGTTGCCGAAGAGAATTTAGTAGGTGAAGCTGTAGCTATCTGGATGAGTTTTGATTTTGAACGTGGCCCCGAGAGCCTCTTACCTGGTTGGGTACCAACAGGTGTTCGCTTCTCTCGTATTGGTGGAATTGAATAACTGTGTTAAATACTCCGGTCGCAATCGCGCGATTATCAAAAAAAATAGGCTATAGTTTTAAAGAGCCAAAATTATTGTTGCAAGCATTAACACACCGTAGCGCGAAAGGTGCACATAATGAGCGCTTAGAGTTTTTAGGTGATTCAATATTAGGTTTTGTTATTGCTGAAACTTTATTTAAAAAGTTTCCACAGCATGCTGAAGGCGATTTAACGCGTATGCGCTCAAGCCTTGTAAAAGGTGTTACTTTAGCTGAAGTTGGGCGTGGTTTTGATTTGGGCCAACACCTTATTTTAGGGCCTGGAGAGTTAAAAAGCGGTGGTCATCGTCGAGACTCTATCCTTGAAGATGCCATTGAAGCAATTATTGGTGCGGTTTATCTCGATTCAGATTTGCCAACTTGCCAGCGATTAATATTGTCTTGGTTTGAACAGCGTTTAAATGATATTAAACCAGGTAATGAGCAGAAAGATCCAAAAACACGCTTACAAGAATACTTGCAAGGACGAAAAATTCCTTTACCACTATATGAAGTGATTAATACTACGGGGCAGTCGCATAATCAGCAATTCACTGTGCGTTGCACCACTACAGTATTGGATAAAGAAGTGATCACAAAAGGCAGTAGCCGTCGTAAAGCTGAACAGTCGGCTGCTTTGCAAGTTTTAACATTAATCGAACAAGCAAAATAAGCTTTTCGACACCTTAAGTTGATATCGAACTCATGACAACAGAACAAAATTATTGTGGTCTTATTGCCATCGTTGGCCGTCCAAATGTTGGTAAGTCTACCTTACTGAATAGTTTACTAGGCCAAAAGGTAAGTATTACATCCCGTAAGCCACAAACTACTCGCCATCGTATTCTCGGTATTTTAACCGAAGCACATCATCAAGCTGTTTTAGTTGACACCCCAGGTTTACACTCTGAAGAAAAACGTGCAATTAATCGGCTAATGAACCGTGCTGCTAGTAGTACGTTAGCTGAAGTCGAAACTATTATATTCTTGGTTGAAGGTACCCATTGGACAACCGATGACGAAATGGTGCTAACAAAAATCAAAAACAGTGGCGCACCTTGTGTACTAGTCGTTAATAAAATTGACAATGTACAAGATAAAGAAAGCTTGTTACCACACTTGCAAAAGTTAGGTGCAATGCATGACTTCGCTGATATTGTGCCGATTTCTGCCAGTAAAGGTGATAATGTCGATGCTATTAAAGATATTTGTTTAAAAGCGTTGCCTGAGGGGGAGTTTTGGTTCCCTGAAGACTATATTACAGATCGCTCGAGTCGATTTATGGCGTCAGAAATTATTCGTGAAAAATTAATCCGCTTTACTGGTGATGAATTACCTTATTCAACGACTGTTGAAATTGAGCAATTTAAAGTTGATGAGAAAGGTATTTTACACATTAATGCCTTAGTACTTGTTGAGCGTAATAGCCAAAAACGCATGGTAATTGGTAACAAGGGCGAAAAACTTAAAGTAATTGGGCAAGAAGCCAGACGCGATATGCAAACCTTGTTCGACCGCCAAGTATTCTTAGAAACTTGGGTAAAAGTTAAATCGGGTTGGGCGGATGACGAAAGGGCATTAAGAAGTTTAGGCTACGGTGATGATTATTCAGGCTAAGCAACTTATTAAGAGAACTTGATGCAGGAAACAACGCAGCTAGCTTTTGTTTTACATAGTCGACCATATCGCGAAAACCAAGTATTGGTCGATTTATTAACAGAAAACGACGGCAAAGTTGCCGCGTTAAGTTATGTTGGCCATTCAAGCAAATCTTCACGCAAAGCTTTATTACAACCATTTCTTCCCATTCAAATTACGCTAAAAGGGCAACATGCGCTAAGAAACTTAGCACGTGTTGAGCCGGCAGGAAAGTCGAGCCTTTTAAAACAAAAGGCGCTATTTAGTGCTTTTTATATTAATGAATTATTAGTTAAGTTATTACCAGAAAGCATCCCGTGTGCTGAGCTCTTCTATCAGTACCAATTAAGCTTGAATTCCTTATTAAACATCAATGAAATAGAAGTAATATTACGTCAATTTGAATTAATGCTTTTGGCAGAGCTTGGTGTTTCTTTTGACTTTACAATAGTTTTTGAACACACTGCTTCAGGGTTTTATTATTTGCCCGAAGACGGCTTTATTCCTGCTTATACTGTGCTGAAACAGCAATGTTATGATCGTACACATTTACAGGCAATTGCAGATGATAATTTTTCAGATCCATTAACATTAGCAACGCTTAAAGCATTAATGAGACAGGTGATTAATCACTTACTTGCTGGTGTACCATTAAATAGCCGTAAACTTTTTAGTAAAACAAAAAATTCATAAGCAAACAGATATGCTGGTAATTCTAAGCAATCAACAGATTAATGAAATAAGAGATTAAACATGAAAGATATTTTATTAGGTGTAAATGTAGATCATATTGCAACATTACGACAAGCCCGAGGCACTAATTATCCAGATCCTGTTTACGCTGCCTCAGTAGCTGAACATGCTGGCGCTGATGGTATTACTGTGCATTTACGTGAAGATCGACGCCATATTCAAGATCGCGATATTCATGTGTTAAAGCAAACGTTGCATACCCGTATGAATTTAGAAATGGCAGTTACCGAGGAAATGCTCGATATCGCTTGTGATGTTAAACCGGTATTTTGTTGTTTAGTACCAGAGAAGAGAGAAGAGTTGACCACTGAGGGTGGCTTAGACGTAGCTGGGCAACAAGAAAAAATTGATGATGCGGTCGCTAAGTTAACAGCAGCAGGTATTGAAACCAGTTTATTCATTGACGCTGATAAAAAGCAAATTGACGCTGCGTTAGCGAGTAAAGCTGGGTACATTGAAATTCATACTGGACAATACGCTGATGCTACTAATGAAGCAGAGCAACAAGAAGAACTTGAGCAATTAGTTGAAGGTATTAAGTATGCACATGGCTTGGGTTTAAAAGTAAATGCAGGCCACGGTTTGAATTATTTTAATGTTAAACCTATTGCTGCTATTCCGGAAATTATTGAGTTAAATATTGGTCATGCCATTATCGCCAGAGCGGTTATTGACGGTTTAGATAAAGCGATACGCGATATGAAACGCTTGATGCTTGAAGCTAGAGGCTTAGTATAATTACCATGTTGAATCGATTATTTTAGTAATAGATAAGGAGTAGTTTTGTCAGTTACTGGAATTGGTACAGACATTGTCGATATTCGTCGTATCGCTAAAATGACACAAGCAGCGCAATTGCGCTTAGCTAAACGTGTTTTAACGGCCAATGAACTGCAACGTTTCAATAGTATTAAACAGCCAGAGCGTTTTCTTGCTAAACGTTGGGCTGGAAAAGAAGCTGCAGCAAAAGCACTGGGCACCGGCATTGCTGCTGGTGTTTCATTTCAACATTTTGAAATTACCTCACTGCCTTCAGGCCAACCAACGCTAGTTCTGAGTTCGCAGGCCCTTGCTTTGGCACAACAACTTGGTGCTAAAACTTGGCATATATCACTTTCTGATGAAGTTAAATATGCGACAGCATTTGTCGTATTGTCTTTATAAAACGCGCATATTACTGAACAAATAATACACGTCGGAATTATTTTTCATAAGAATCGCGGCTAGTAATAATTTTTGTTCTATACTTAAATTACGATTAGTGGATTTATTTTTAGTCGCTGTGGCATTAGGAGTTGATATGCAGTCGCAAAAACAGCCAATAGTAGATAGACGTCAAGAGCCTCCAGAGCAGTCAGTATGGTGGTCTAAATTGTCACTCGCACAAAAATTTTCTGCTAGTAGCTTAGGTAAGTTTGGTTATGAGCTGCGTTTTGTTCGTAATGAACAAGGCCATAGTTTAGCGGTATTGATGTGTAATACCGGTGTTGCTGTTATCACCGAAGATGGTGATATCAATACGTCACCCACTATAAAGGTTCGTTAATCTTTTTACTTCAATTTTACTTAATAATGTTGTGCTATTAAAGCTTTTTAATAAACTCTGTTGAGTCTTCTAATACTAAATCTATTTGTTCAAAGAATTCAAAGAACTCTGGTTCTAAATCATCTAAGGCTATGCCTCGTTTTAACTCTGTTTCTAGTTCATGAGTCACCTTCCCTAAACTTGGTACCCCAGAATAACAACAAGCTCCATTAAGTTTATGAATTAATACTTTAAGCTGCTCGATATCTTGTGAAATTAAAGCCTCAGAAATATTGCTTTTACTTTCAGGTAAACTATTAACTAAGCCAATAAACATATCTTTTGCCAAAGCTTCTTTTTGGCCGGCTCGTTTTAAAGCTAAAGGCCAATCAATAATCGCTGGTCGCCTATTCGCAACAGTTTCTTTTACTGGCGTCACATGTGGCTTTTTATCGTTAGCTAACAAGCTTGAATCGCAATACTCATAAATGGTGTGATGTAACATGGCTTCATCAATCGGTTTTGTCATAAATGAGTTAAAGCCTTTTTCAAGCAAACGATCTTTTTCTTCACCGAGCACATGTGCAGTGACCGCAATAATAGGGGTATGTTCGTTCAAAGTTTGTTGGCGGATAAGTGAAAGGGCAGAAATACCGTCAAGCACTGGCATTTGAATATCCATAAATATCAGTGCAAACTTTTCATGTCGGCATAATTCAACTGCTTGTGCGCCATCTGTTGCGGTTGTTACTTCATGTACTTGTTCAAGCAGCAATTCATTTATTAGTTTTAGGTTGGCATCATTGTCGTCAACAGCAAGCACTTTAATTGGAACTTTTTGCTCTGGTAAGTCAAATAACTGTGTGTGCTCAGGCGTTGTAATCGGCAGCAATGTTTTACTTAATCTTTGAATCGTTACTGGTTTACTAATACAGGTTTTAGCGCCACTAGAGATTAATGCTTCATGCAAGCTTGGTGAATTACTGTTTATTGCCAAGTGCACTGATGGAACTATGTCTTGTAAATCGAAAACTAGTGCTTTTAGTTCATTCAAGGCTGCTGGTGTGACATCATGCCCAATTAATGCAAAATCAAAAGAAGAAGCCTGTTCTTTGTCTGCTAACAATGCTTCAATTTCGCTTGGTTGGGTTAAGCAAGTAATGTTCATTTGCCAGCTTGATAAAATTTCGGTCGTTGCTAATCGACTTGCTGCGTGAGGCTCATAATATAAAATACTTTTATTAATTAAGTTCTCAGGCACAGGCTGCGCTAAGCTAGGAATTGGGTTAAGTTCACATTGAAGTGTAAACCAAAATGTAGAGCCTTCATTTTCTACACTGTCAAAGCCAATACTACCGCGCATTTCAGCAACTAAGCGCTGTGAAATAACAAGCCCTAAGCCAGTACCACCATAGATACGAGTTACGCTTTTATCAGCTTGTCCAAATGCTTCAAAAATTGAGTTTTTTTGCTGGCTTGATATGCCAATACCGGTATCTTGCACGGTAACTTTCATTTTATATAGGTTTTTAGCAATAACATTACCGTCAATATTAATATCGACAGAACCTTTGTCGGTAAACTTAATAGCATTACTGGCCAAGTTAACGAGTACTTGTTTGATGCGCATTGCATCACCAATTAATGAGTCTGGTAGTTGTGGGCTAATACGCAAAGATAGCTCAATATTTTTCATATGAGCGCTAGGAGCCAACAATGTTAAGGTTTCTTCAACAGACTCTCGAATAGAAAAAGGAATGTTTTCAATAACCATTTTGCCAGCATCAAGCTTAGAAAAATCGAGAATATCATTAATGATTGATAATAAATTGCCAGCGGAACGTTCGATAGTTTCTAAGTGGTCACGCTGAGTATCGCTTAGTGGGGTTTTTAACACCTGTCGGGTAAAGCCTATAACGCCATTTAAAGGAGTGCGCAATTCATGGCTCATATTTGCTAAAAATTCTGATTTAACTTTATTAGCGTCTTGAGCTTTGCGCTTTGCAATATCAAGCTCAACGTTTTGAATTTCAAATTGCTCTAAACTCTCCCTTAAATCTATGGTTGCTTGATCAACACTGCGTTGCATCTCATCTTGGAAATCACCAAGCGATTGTGCCATGGCATTGACACCGTTTTTCAAGAAATTTAGCTCGCCAACTAATTGGCCACTGATACGACTTTCTATTTTACCTTCTCGAATACGATCAACGGCAAGCACCATAGAGGCAATAGGGCGAGTGACACTGTTTAGTAACTTAAATGAGAAAATTGCACTAACAATAATCCCCAATAGCAGAATAAAGAAGGTTGTAATCAGCAAGCGTTGTTGCTGATATTTTATTGTACTTTTATCAATTTGAATGGCGATATAGCCAATAATATCATTATTATTAGTTAATGCTGCGGTATTATTGTGCTGGGTAAATTCATCAATAATTGGCGAGCGATAAACAAGAAATTCGCCAAAGTCATCGAACTGGGTTCGTGTTGGTAAACTTTGCCCTGCTTTAATACGCATGGTGTGGGTATCGCCGTGATATGCGCTAGTAACAAATACTTGATTATCTTTGGTAAAAATAGCAATACTTTTAACAATATCAGACTGACTGCGATGGCTAAAGCCGATCAGTGTTCTTAAATTATCTCTATTTTTTGCTAATAATGGTGCGGCGCTGCTAATCGCCAACGGATCGATAATGCTTGTTGCTCGTTGGTAGATAAATTGGTCAAGTTCATGGTAACGACCGTAGGATAGGTAGCCTGCAATAATGATACTGATAATGGCAGTTGGCACGATCGTAAGTAAAATACCCCAATCTTTCAGGCTTATTTTATGCATTTTTTGCCAGTTTTTAGTGTAAAATAATAGAGTTAATAACCGTATAATGGCACAGTTCAGGCCAATACCAAATAGAAAATAATACACTTTAACAGCAAATATTCGAAATTTGCTGTTTGTTGATGGTAAAGATAAATCGCTATGGCAAATTTTTTTAAAGCAAGTCCTAAAAAGTCACCTGTGCAAAAGCAAATTACAGTTACTGTAAATCGCCTTGATCAACAAGGCTGTGGCGTTGCCAGCGTTGGTAAGAAACCTTTGTTTATTGAAGGTGTTTTACCTGGGGAAGTTGCACAAGTAAACATCTATCAGCAGAACAACAAATACGCAAAAGGTAAGTTAGTTAAGTTGCAAAAAAGTAGCGCTGAGCGTGAAGAAGTCAAATGTCGTCACTATTATCAATGTGGTGGTTGTAACCTCCAGCACTTGCAATACCCTCAACAAATTACCTTTAAACAAAACAAAGTAGAGCAATTATTTGCACGTCAAAATTTAGCTGAAAACTTGCCATGGCAGCAAGCAATTATTAGCAATGCTTGGCATTATCGTCGTAAAGCACGAATTGGTGTTCAATATAATAAACGTGGTGAGCCGGTTATTGGTTTTCGTCAACGTGAAAGTAACAATTTAACGGCAATAAAAAGTTGCCCGGTGTTAACGCAAGAATTTACCGAGGTATTTATAGAGTTAAGAAATATATTACCCAAGTTATCTGGCAAAAATGCTATTGGTCATGTTGAGGTTATTGCTGCTAACGAAAATGCCCTAGTGGTGCGCCAATTAACAAAAATGTCGACGGCTGATAGACGACTATGGCAAAAATTTTCCGATAAAAATCATTGGCTAATTTTTATCGACGATGGCAAGCAGCAGCTTCAACTATTGAATGATGAGTTATTATTGGAAAGCCACCTGTTATCTTATTCATTGAGTGACTCGGTGCGTATTGAATTTTCAAGTCGCGATTTCATTCAAGTTAATCATGATGTTAACCAGCAGATGATAGCGCAAGCGTTGTCTTGGCTGAACTTGAAACAAGATGATGTGGTTCTGGATTTATTTTGTGGTTTAGGGAACTTTAGTTTACCTATTGCGCAAAAAGTGAAGTCAGTAGTAGGAGTGGAAGGTGTGCAAACTATGGTGGCACGTGCTACCGCTAACGCTGAACAGAATGCATTAGATAATTGCCAATTTTTTCAGGCAGATTTAAATAGTGGCTGGTCTGAGCAATCATGGGCACAAAAACGCTACAGTAAAGTGCTGCTCGACCCTGCTCGTGCTGGCGCTTATGAAGCATTAACACAATTAGTAAAATTAAATATTAATACGCTTTTGTATGTTAGTTGCGATCCGTCTTCTCTAGCTTGTGATGCAAAGCTGTTAATTGAATACGGTTATAAAATTGAAAAAATAGCGATTATGGACATGTTTTCGCAAACAAAGCATGTTGAAACTATGGTAATGTTTACGCTGTAGACTGCTATTCATAATTATACAGTATCGCAGTGGTATAAGGTTAAAGGTAGGGAAGTCGATGGTTTCAGTACGTAAATCACACCAAATGTCAGCAGCAAGCTTTGAGCAGTGGCTTGACACACTAGATATAAATACAGCTAAAAAAAATGCCTTAGAAAAGTTGTGGCAACAAGTGCATCATTTTTTTGAAGACAATACCTTATGCCAAACTAAGTCGTTAGAAATGGTGGAAATACTATCAGGTTTAAACCTTGATACTGAGTCATTATGCGCTGCTTTTATATGTCCTCTCTATGAATATAACTACCTATCTTTAGATTATATTGAAGAGCACTTTTCAAAACAGGTTTTCTTGTTATGTAAAGGTGTTAGTCAAATGGAAGCGATTAAGGCGCTACAACAATCTCAGTCAAACCAAGTCAGTGCAAATCAAATTGATAATATTCGCCGAATGTTACTGGCAATGGTTGAAGATGTGCGCGCTGTGGTTATTAAGCTTGCAGAACGTTTATGCCATTTGCGCATGGTTAAAAATAGCGATGAAGAAACTCGTGTATTAGCGGCTAAAGAGACCGCTAATATTTATGCACCATTGGCAAACCGTTTGGGTATCGGCCAGCTAAAATGGGAATTAGAAGATGTATCGTTTCGCTATTTACACCCAGAGGTATATAAAAGTATTGCCAAACAGTTAGATGAAAAGCGCTTAGACCGAGAACGCTATATGGTTGACTTTGTTGATAACGTTTCAGCACAATTAAAAGACTCTGACATAAAAGGTATTGTTTACGGGCGCCCGAAGCATATCTATAGCATTTGGAAGAAAATGCAACAAAAGTCGTTGGACTTCGAACAGTTGTTTGATGTGCGTGCGGTTCGAATTGTGGTTGAAGAGTTGCAAGGCTGTTATGGTGCGTTGGGTTTAGTGCATACCAGTTGGAAGCACTTACCAAAAGAGTTTGATGATTATGTAGCGACACCAAAAAGTAATGGTTATCAATCTATCCACACTGTGGTTATCGGCCCAGAAGGTAAAGCAATTGAAGTTCAAATAAGAACTCAGCAAATGCATGATGATGCTGAATTAGGTGTTGCCGCTCATTGGCGCTATAAAGAAGGCAGTGCCAGTGGCAAAACTACAGGGTTTGACGAGAAAGTTAGTTGGTTGCGAAAAATTTTACAATGGCAAGAAGACGTTTCAGAAAGTGGTGAATTAATCGATGAGTTACGCAGCCAGGTATTTGAAGATCGCATTTATGTTTTTACGCCAAGTGGTGATGTTGTTGACTTGCCAAGTGGTGCAACGCCGCTAGATTTTGCTTACTATATACATTCCAATGTTGGTCACAGTTGTATTGGTGCAAAAGTTTTTGGCAGAATTGTCCCGTTTACTCATAAGTTACAAACGGGTGATCAAGTTGAGGTTTTACGTAGTAAAACACCCAACCCAAGCCGAGATTGGCTAAATCCGAGCTTAAATTATATCCATACACCAAGAGCTAGGGCAAAAGTTCAGCACTTCTTTCGTTTACTTGACCGAGATAAAAATATAGCTAGTGGCAAAGAACTATTAGAAAATAGTTTGAATAAAGTGCAGCTATCATTAGCAAAAGTTGATCTAACCTTAGCGACAGAGCGCTTTAATTTAACCACTAATGAGGATCTACTTGCTGGCATTGGCTCAGGCAATATACGCTTGTTGCAAGTGGTTAACTTTCTACAGCAACTTGACGCGAAATCAAAGCCAGAACAAGAGATAGACCCTCAAAGTTTAGTGCGACAACCACAACAAAGTGGCACTCAGGCGGTTGATAGTAATGGTATTACTGTTTCAGGAGTGGGTAATTTATTAACTCACATGGCTAAATGCTGTCAGCCTGTACCGGGTGATGAAATATCGGGTTTTATTACTCAAGGGCGAGGAATATCAGTACACCGCCTAGATTGTGAGCAGCTTGCTAATGCCTTATCTCAACAACCTGAGCGTGAAGTTGACGTGCAATGGGGAATAGATAATAAACAGAACTACCAAGTTAATATTAAAATTATTGGTAGTGATCGCCAAGGTTTACTGCGTGATATATCTACGATAATTTCCAATGATAGGGTCAGTATTATTGGCTTAGAAAGTAATACTGATCATGCAAAACAAAGTATGAGTATGATTATCAAAATTGAAATTGGTAACAATGAAGCCTTAGTGCGTTTAATGGCCAAACTAAATCAGCTTGATGATGTTATTGAAGTGAGAAGGCTATAACCAATGAGTAAGTCGAGTAAATAATGCTAACAGTAAAACCATCAATGGAAAAACTACGCTGGATCATGCAGCAATTACGTGACCCAAAAACAGGTTGTCCTTGGGATTTAAAGCAAACCTTTGCTTCAGTAATACCACATACCATTGAAGAGGCTTATGAAGTAGCTGATGCGATTGAGCAAGGTGACTTTACAGAGCTTGAAAAAGAGCTTGGCGATTTGTTGTTTCAAGTAGTTTTTTATAGTCAGCTTGGCGCCGAGGAGAAACGTTTTGATTTTGACAGTGTTGTTGCGGCGGTATGCGAAAAGTTGATTCGTCGCCATCCACATGTTTTTGCACTTAGTGATTTTAGTTCTGATGCTGAAATAAAAGCCAACTGGGAAAATGAAAAAGCAAAAGAGCGTCAACAAAAAAATAATGATCAAGCCTTGAGTGTTTTGGCTGATATTCCAAAAAGTTTACCGGCACTGTCGCAAGCTGCAAAAATTCAAAAACGTTGCGCCCATGTTGGCTTTGACTGGAATAATATTGATGACGTATTTGCTAAAGTTGAAGAAGAAGTTCAAGAAGTTAAAGCTGAGCTACATCAAAATGAAATGGCATTAGCGGAAGAGCTTGGTGATTTAATGTTTGCTGTAGTTAATTTATGTCGTCACGCTAAACAAGACCCAGAAGCCTTATTACGCCAGGCTAATACTAAGTTTACTAAGCGCTTTAATAGTGTTGAAAAGCAAGTTCAAATATCAAATAAGACGTTTGAACAACATTCATTAGCAGAGCTAGAAGCATATTGGCAGCAAGTAAAATTGAACGAAAAGTCTGCGCATTAACTGAATTTAAACAGTAAGCCTATTTAGCATCTAGCGGTCATTATTTTTGAAAAATGTTCACTTATTGCTGCTGGTGTTCTTAGCGGATGCATCCTAGCCAGCAATAGACAAGTACAAGAAAGCCACACGAATAAATAATAACAAGAGGTAGAAATGACTGTATTACCTGCATTAGTTGATTGCACCTTAGCACTTGATAATAATATCGCTACTTTAACCTTCAATCGTCATGACGTTCGCAATGCATTAACAAGTACAGCAATTGCTGATGATATTGTTAAAACGGCTGACTGGATTAATACTACTCCCGAGATTGCGGTACTTATTATCACTGGTGCAGGCTCAGCCTTTTCATCTGGTGGCAACATTAAAGATATGGCTGAACGTTCTGGCGATTTTGCTGGTGATGTTCAAGAATTAGAGCGACGTTATCGTGAAGGTATTCAGCGTATACCTTTAGCGTTACATAAGTTAGAGGTTCCTATCATTGCTGCAGTCAATGGACCAGCGATAGGTGCTGGTTTTGATATCGCCAATATGTGCGATATTCGCATAGCATCAACAAAGGCAAAGTTTGGTGAAACCTTTGTAAACTTGGGTATTATCCCAGGTGACGGTGGAGCATGGTTTATGCAGCGTTTAATTGGTTATCAAAAAGCGGCTGAGCTAACTTTTACGGGCCGAGTAATTGATGCTAGTGAAGCAAAAACTATCGGTGTTGTATTGGATGTTACTGAGCCAGATGGGCTACTTAATCGCGTAAATAAACTTGCGAGTGAAATGGCCGCAAAACCTGTAGCCTCTTTGCGATTGACTAAACGGTTAATGAAATTAGCTCAACGAACTGAATTACCTGACTTTCTTGATATGTGTGCGGTGTTTCAAGGTATGTGCCATAACAATCCAGAGCACTTAACTGCCGTTAATGCGATGTTGGAAAAATTAGCAAAATAGTTAAATATTGGTAAGAACCCTCAACCAAGAAAGCCGTCAACGGATAAAAATTGCTAGCTAAATAAAAGTCGATTACCTGCATAGTGATCGACTAATCTAGTGCTGGCACAATTGCTAACTTAATACTATTTTTGCATTGCTAGCGCGGCAATATATTGCGTAATGCGTCTATGAAGCTATCAATAGCTACTTTATCAATATCAAGGTGAGTAACAAAGCGGATAGGGTTGCCTGCTGTTATTAAAATGTCTTTAGTTTTCAGCTGCTCAACCATGCTTTCTATATCGATATTTTTTACAAACTTTGCAAATACCATATTTGTTTCAACATGCGCTTGGTTAACTTCAACTCCTGGCAGTATGCTTAAGCAGTGAGCAAGATATTTTGCGTTGTCATGGTCTAGTTGGAGTCTTTTCGGGTTTTGTTCCAATGCTATTTTTGCTGCTGCCGCAATTACACCTGCTTGTCTCATTCCTCCACCTAGCACTTTACGCCAACGTTTTGCGCTTTTGATTACTTGCTCAGAGCCAAGTAAAATTGAGCCAATAGGAGCACCTAAACCTTTTGATAAACAAACCGACATGGAATCGACATGTTGGCTTAGCTCAGTGATATCAACATTTAGTGCGGTTGCAGCGTTGTAGATTCTGGCGCCGTCTAAATGTAGTTTAATTTTATGGGTGTTTGTAAAAGCACGCGCTTGTTCCATATAGTTTAAAGGGAGAACTTTACCATTAATGGTATTTTCAATACTGAGTAAAGTGGTGCGAGCAAAATGACTGTCGTCGGGTTTTATTACCGATGCTAATTTATTAAAGCATAGTGTACCGTCTTTTTCGTTTTCTATAGGTTGTGGTTGAATTGAACCTAATACTGCGGCTCCCCCACCTTCAAACTTGTAATTATGTGCTTTTTGACCACAAAGGTATTCGTCGCCACGTTGGCAATGTGCCATTAAGGCTAATAAATTAGCTTGAGTGCCTGAACTACAAAACATGGCTTGTTCAAAATTGTGTCGTTTTGCTGCCCAAATCTCCAGTTCGTTTACCGTTGGGTCGTCACCATAAACGTCATCCCCTACTTCGGCGGTTGCCATTGCGTCTCTCATTTGTTGACAAGGGCGGGTAACGGTATCAGAACGAAAATCAATCATAGCGGCTCTCTAGTTAAAAAATATTGCTTGTTGAGATCAAAAAAGGCATCACAAGTGATGCCTTTTCACGTATATTTAATGAATTATTCTGCCAGGTCAGCATTGTGATAAACGTTTTGAACGTCATCACAGTCTTCTAGCATATGGATGAATTTTTCAAAATTTGCTAAGTCTTCTTCACCACTAACTTCAGTATAAGTTTGTGGAACCCAGGTAATTTCTTCTACTTCAAGCGCATATTCTGGCATTGAGTTAGCGAATTCTGTTTTTATTTTAAAGAACTCGGTATGTGGTGCATGCACGGTAATAATGCCATCTTCTAGGTCAACATCGGTCACATCAATATCAGCCATCATTAGGTTCTCTAAAACGGTTTCTTCATCGTCGCCTTTAAAAGCAAAAACTGCTTGGTGATCAAACATGTGAGAAACAGTGCCAGACGAACCAATTTTAGAATGAGTTTTAGTAAAACATTGGCGAACATCTTTAATGGTGCGATTGCCGTTATCTGTTAGACAGTCAATAATAACCATACAGTTACCTGGACCAAAACCTTCGTAACGCGCTTCTACATAGTCTTCGCCACCTGTACCTTTGGCTTTTTCAATTGCTTTTTCGATAACGTGTGTTGGTACTTGATCTTTTTTTGCTTTTTCAATTAAACGACGTAAAGATAAGTTAGTATCAGGATCAGGACTGCCATTTTTCGCTATAACGTAAATTTCTTTACCATACTTTGAATAAACTTTAGTTTTTTGACCAGCCGTTTTAGCCATTGATAATTTACGGTTTTGGTATGCTCTGCCCATCTGAATACGTCTCGTTGTTCATGATTAAAATTTCTATGGCTTGATTCTAACGGGTCGTGTCAGCTATTTCTAGTATTTGCCTCGACTTAGCTTTCAAATATTTTCAAAGCATGTAAAAATTTGATCTAAATTAGCCTCCCTTGATATATATGACTAAATTACATGTAATTCTCGCAGCAGATATTTTCGGGAAAAGTCGAGAGTTTGAAGCCTTATGTCAGCAAATTAATTTCCCAGAAATTGAAGATGTTTCTGTACAATTTCATGTTCTTGGTCCTTATCAGCATCCGAAGAACTTTGCCTCAGAGCAGCAAGCTTACCAGTACTTTTCTGAAAACGTGGGAATAGCATGTTATAGCCAGTATTTATTATCGATAATCAGTGCAATTAGTGGCCCTAAGTTGTTAGTTGGCTTTAGTGTTGGTGGTAGTGCTATGTGGCAACTTATGCCAAAGCTTGCTTGTCATCAGGTGTTATCTGTAACGTGTTTTTATAGTAGCCAAATTAGGCATATGACAAGTCTTGATGCGACAGTAAGTACTACATTGGTTTTTCCAAAGTCTGAGCAACATTTTTCAGTGGAAAAATTGATAGAGATGCTGGAAGAGAAATCGCTGGTAGATATAGAACAGAGTGCTTATCAGCATGGGTTTTTAAATCAACTCTCGAATAACTATTCCGAGCCAGAGGCTCAAAAGTATTTAAAAAAAATGACCAGTATTATTCAAGACGCTATTAAAACCATAGTTTAGGTAAATGCAGTTAAGTTAGAGCTATCAATTTAGCCACTAAGGTTGAATTTTTATAAACGACAAATAATTGTGTTAATGTACAAATAATGTTGGATAATTATAGTAAACTTGATAAGTACTAAACTTTTCATTATTTTACGTTGTTAATAGGTGCCTAGAGTGAGAAAATTATCTTAAGGTGTCACATAAAATACTTTAAGTGCTAAATTGTTATTAATATTCAACCTGTTCTGATATTTTTAGCGCCATGTTAGCCTATAATATAAGTGTATTACGAAATCGCTATTGCCAATATACAGGGAGTTGTAGTTGCGTCGTTTTAGTTTAATTATCACCTTTGTTATTTTTTCTCTTTATTGCGGCAAAGTATTTGCTGCAAAATTAGAGGATATAGCAATTTTTTATCCTAATGTTCCTGAGCCTTATAATGCCATTTATCAAGAAATCCTCTCTGGTGTGCAATCGGCAAAAGTCAATGATGAACAAGTGAGCCAGCTTGTGGTTTTTCCACTTGAAAAAGAGTTTGATAGTGAGCGAATTAAGCAGCAATTAGTAAGTAAAGGTATCAAAAAAGTTATTGTGTTAGGGCGTTCAGGGCTTAAACTTGCAAGATCACTAGCTAGCGACTTTATGGTTGTTTCTGGTGCACTTCCAATAACACCTAATACAATTTCGGGAATTAGTTTAATTGCCGATCCCGAATATCTCTTTCGATATCTAACGCAAGTAGCGCCAAAGGTTACTCGCATTCACCTTGCTTATAGCCAAGCAAACGAATGGCTTATTGAGTTGGCTCAACAAGCGGCAAAATCGCAAGGCTATCAACTTGATGTCAAGAAAGTAACATCGACCAAGCAGGCGATTGAATACTATCAAAGCTTATTTGATGCAAGCTTAACGGAAAATGATGCCATTTGGTTACCTGTTGACCGTATTTCTTCGCAAGATAAAGTCACCTTGCCATTTATACTGGAAAAAGCGTGGGCGAAAGATGTTGTGGTATTTTCCAGTAAACCTTCTCATGCTAAACGTGGGGCGCTATTCTCTATATATCCAGACAATCACGGGCTTGGGCAGCAATTATATAAAATGATTAAAGCTTGCAACGAAGGCTCAGCGATTATGCCATTTTCTGCACTAACCTCGATGTTATTAGCGGTTAATTTACGTACTGCTGCTCATTTAGGGTTTAATTATACTAAAGCGCAGCAAAGTAACTTTCAGTTAACTTTTCCGGAGTAACTATTAATGACAGTTGCCAAGCTTATTTTCAATTCTAAAACCAGCTTTAAACAACAGCTTTTATTGTTGTTTTTTGCAAGTTTCGGTTGCTTGGCAGTTGTTACCTCTGGTGTTACTGCATGGCAAACCAGTATTGAACTTAAGAAATCTACGGTTAAAACAGGCTTACAAATTTCTGACAATTTAGCTGATAGGGTTGTTCTGGCATTGTTAACAGCAAGTGAAGATAATGCTCGCGAAGCCATTGATAATGCTCTGGGTTTTGAGTCGGTAGATAGCATTTCAGTTTACAAAGACGATGGTAGTATTTTAGTTCACGATTCTAAAATGAACGATAGCGCTATGCCCGCTGTAGTTAGTACCAAATTGACTGAGCTACAGCTTTATCAAGAAACAGCATTAACCTGGCTTTTTTTCGCCCCCGTGATATACGTTGAAGATATTGATGATATGGAGCTTGTTGAGCCCGAGGAAATCTCCCAGCAACAACAGGTATTAGGTTATGTGTTGGTTGAATACAATAAGCAAGCGCTCCATGCTATTCAGCGCTCGATAATCGTTAATAATTTTCTTATCGCAACCGTATTTGCATTATTGCTGTCATTACTCATTTCGTGGATATTAAACCGCTTAACGACGCCCTTGTTGCGTTTGTCACAAACTATGGCACAAGCACGTGATTCTGGGCATTACACTAATGCAGATGTATTTGGGCCCGTTGAAGTGAGGCAAATGGCGAGTATCTATAATCAAATGATGACGACCTTAGGTAAGCAAAATCTAGCATTGGAAAAAAGCCGCGATAATTTGGAGTCAGAAGTTGCATTTCGCACGCAAGAGTTAGTTGTTGCCCGTGATGCAGCATTAACAGCGAGTCGGCTAAAATCAGAGTTCCTAGCTAATATTAGCCATGAATTGCGTACGCCATTGCAAGCCATTATTGGTTATACCGATTTAGTCCGTGAAGACTTAGAGCTTGAGTGTATGACGGAGCAAGCAAATGACTTGAATAAGAGTATTCGTAGTGCGCATGTATTGCTGGCGTTAATAAATAATATTCTTGATTTAGCCAAGATTGAGGCCGGAAAAATGGACTTAAATTTAAAGTCTGTTGATATTAAGCATTTAGTTGATGAAACCATAGAAACAATTCAACCGATGGCAATTGCCAATGAAAACAAATTAATTGTTCAAAATAATGTTGAGCAATTGATTATCAGTTTAGATAGACAAAAAGTGATGCAAATATTGCTCAATTTATTAAGTAATGCTTGTAAGTTTACAGCCAAAGGCCAAGTTACTTTTACCTTATTTAATTGTGATAAATTCTTGCATATTTGTATTGCTGATACAGGCGTTGGAATTGCTCAAGATAAACTAAAATTTATTTTTGATAAATTTACACAAATTGATGGCAGTCAAACGCGAAAGTTTGAAGGGACTGGGTTAGGTATGGCAATAACGCAGAAATTTTGTCAGTTAATGGATGGTGAAATTCGTATTAGTAGTGAATTAGATATTGGCACCACAGTTAACGTTACGCTGCCGATAAATTAGCAAGTAGTTGTGAGTTTTTAGATGATATTCTTATTGAAAAAAACTAATGATTCACTACACTTAACAGAAAATTAGTTTAGCTTTTTCGTTTTTAATAATAAATAAAGGTGGTTTGTATGCGGTTTGCCCGAAAGGTTATCAATTCTTTAATTGTGTTAGCTTTCTCGAGCATTACTATTGAAGCTGCTGCAGTTGCTAATGATTACGTAGAAATGGAAGAGTCATTAGCTGACTTTTATGGCGACGAAGAGTTTATATCACTGGCCACTGGTAGTAAAAAACTGATCAAAAAAGCCCCGTCGGTCGCTACTGTGATAACTGCTGAAGACATTCGTAATATGGGGGCGAGAAACCTTTCTGAAGTGCTCGATACTGTTCCGGGTTTACATGTCTCTAAAAGTGGTCAGAACATGGCGCCGGAATTTTGGTTTCGCGGAATATCTACCACTTTTACACCACAAACATTATTTATGGTTAATGGCACCTCAACCAAAAGTGTTGTGCGTGGAGACAATCACACTGTTTGGGGGGAGTATCCAATTCATGCCATAGAGCGAATAGAAGTTATTCGTGGCCCTGGCTCAGCATTATATGGTGCTGATGCTTTTTCCGGTGTTATTAACATTATTACTAAAAAAGCAGATGAAAATACGCTCAATGAGTTTGGGGCTAAAGTTGGTAGCTTTGATACAGTAAATACTTGGTTTAATGGTCAGTTCAGCTTAGGTTCATGGAAAGTCGCTGCTAATTTTGAGTACTTAAGTAGTGATGGCTATAAAGGCATTATAGATGCAGATGCTCAGAGTGCGATAGATCAATTTGGAGAGTCACCAATATCTTTGGCTCCAGGTTATTTAAATGTTGGTTTTGATGCGCTTGATATCTGGTTTTCGGCAGAGAATGATTTATTTAACATCGATCTAGGCTTTCAAGAAAGAGGTGATGTTGGTACTGGTCAAGGTCCGACAGAGGTTTTAGATAGCAATGGTCGCTACGGTAATTATAAAAAAGTGGTTAATGTTTCGTTTAAGGAACAAGCTGTATTGGATGATTTATTTATAGCGGGAAAAGTAAGTTATTACGGTTCAAATCAAGAAATCGAAAAAGATCTTGTGTTGTTTCCAAAAGGTGCATTTAACGGATCTTTTCCTGAAGGTTTAATAGGAAACCCTGGGTGGGAAGAAGAGACCACTCATGTTGAACTAAATGCTCGCTACAGTGGTTTTGCAAGTACGGATATTAGCTTTGGTAGCGGGTACGAGCGACAAAATTTATATAAAGTTACGGAAAGTAAGAACTTTTATGCTGACTTTAGCCCGCGCCCAAATGGAGTGGAAGATGTTTCAGATACTGCAGAAGTATTTATGCCGGAAGCTGATCGGGAAAGTTATTTTGTTTATATTCAAGGGGTAATGCAGTTAGCGCCAGACTGGGAGTTAACTGCAGGTGGTCGTTTTGATGATTACACTGATATAGGTTCAACAATAAACCCTAGATTAGCACTTGTTTGGTCAACAAGCTTGAACTTAACAACCAAGCTTTTATATGGAAGAGCCTTTAGAGCGCCGTCATTTGCTGAGTTGTTAACTTTAAATAACCCTGTAGCTTTAGGTAATGCTAATTTAAGTCCAGAAAATATAGATACGTTGGAGCTTGCTTTTAATTATAGCTATTCACCAAAACTATCATTTGACTTTAATCTTTATCGATATGAAATTGAAGATCTGATTACTTTTGTTCAAAACAGCAATACCGGGACGGCAACAGCGCAAAATCAAGGGCAGCGCACAGGACAAGGTTTCGAAGCAAGTGTTAATTATACATACAATGACGATTTAATTTTACGTAGTAACTTAGCGTATGTAAAAGCAGAAGATGATATTGTCAAAAGTAACGTTGGTGAGCACCCGAGCTTGCAAGCTTATATGAGAGCTGAATGGCAAATGAGCGAACAATTAAAATTAACTAGTCAATTGAGTTATATTGCCAACCGTTCTAGAGTGCCAGGCGATACCCGTGCAGAATTAGATGATTATACTTTGGTGAATGTATCTGCCAGGTACCAATTTCCAGTTAATGATATTGAAATTGAACTGAGTATTGTTAACTTGCTTGATGACGACGTTCGCGAGCCTAGCTCGGCGAATGTTACCGCAGGTCAGGTAAACATCCCTAATGATCTACCTCAAGCAGAACGCAGTGCCTATTTATCGGTAAGTAAATTATTTTAACCAGCACAAAGCAGGTGTTAAAAAGCTATAACAACGCACGTTCATTATTAATATTGAGGTTAAAAGTCACGTTAGTGTTATAGCTTTTCATTTTTTATTAATATATATCTTTAAAAACGATTAAAGTATTGCTAATCCCAACTACGTTTACCAATACCTGAATAAGAAATACGGTCGCAACGAACAGGTAGAAAGCTACCTTCGGGATTTTCCTTTGCTTCGATAAAGCATGGTGGCATTCCTGCAAAAAAGCATGGAGTCATGAATTGATGAAATTCATCTGCTGTGAAACCTAAATCCGCACATAAAGCACTGTAAATTGCTGCTACATTCATGCTGAGCCCTTTTGTTTTGTGCATATATTTTGCTGTGCTTAATGCTAAACTTAAATGCTCGCCTGAAGCTAAGTTGAGTTTTTTCGCGAAGCTTATCATATGAGAAATACGTTCATCTGAACTTGCAAGTGGTCTACCATAACCATACACAGTATGATGATTTAGTATTTCACTATCAATAAACTCTTCAAGTCGAATACCACTCTTTATGGCGTTAGAGGCTCTTAAAAAATAATCTATGCCAACTTTAAATGGTTTTCCTCCGTAAATTGAAGCTTCACAGACTGTCATTCCTATACTTAGTGCTAATGATGCTGTACTGCGAGACGATGCTGCTAGTGCCGTAATATGGTTTGGCCAAATTGCTTTATCAGGATAACTGGTACTCACCCAAATAAAATTTAGTAGTTTCAATTCATTTTCGGTAAATTCACGACCTGTTATGCCGTAGGCAAATAGTTCGAGCCATTGGCTATTTTTAAGTTGATGGTGTAAATCTTTACCTCTATAGACAACACGTTCACCTAAAAATCCTTTACCCATACGCGTGATAATAGTGTCCTCATGCGTTAGTTTATTATTAATACTCATAGCTCAACTCCTTCTACAGTAGGTAATCCCATCGGGCCTGGATCATCTGTTAAAGTGGTATTTTGACCAAAAAATGGAAACTTCTTCCAACCTAATTTTTCCTGCTCTAACGCATGTATTGCCGCGCCTGGCAATCGTAGAATTAGAAAAAGCATTTCTGCTTTTTTAGCGCAGAAGCCTAGGTCAAAGATTGCACTAGCAATAACACCTGTGATACTCAGCGGGTAATTGAGTTGTTGTTCAAGCTCAACTCTGTTTTCTCGCAACCAAGCTGTGGCACCATTTGGCGATAAATCAGCAAGGTAATTAAGTGACTGGAGTATAGTGTTAGGGCATGTTAACCCGTTAGGCTCAAACCCAGGGGCATGCTCATATTCAGACCAGATATCAATGCGGGTATAATCCTGATTTGGCCTTGTTAAAAAGTGCTTCCAAGCGTCTAAGTTATGCCCTAATTGATGCCATTGTTCGACAAGTGTAAATATTTCTCTAGCACCACCGTACTGGCCTGCACCAACACCTAAAGCAGCAATTAGTGATGCCGCAGCTGTTGAACCGCCAACTCCGGCGTTCATTGCTGCGCGTATACTCTCATCACGCATACCTGGATTAGCAATAATCACGGCAATTTTTTCGAGTAGCTTTGTTTGATTTTGGCTAGGACGTTCACCAATAAATAGTAGATACCAATATTCACTTAAACTCGCTTTTGGCAGAATGTCTTGATAAACATTGTAACCATGACAGTAGCTATTTTTTGCCGCAAATGGGTTGTTATGTTCAGGCTCTTCAAACCAAATACTTGATTGGTAATTAGGTTTATTCACTTTGTTAGATGTTGACATGGGTTATCCTCCTGGAGTTGCTGATTGGTTTGCTAGGCCTTTTACACGTTGGGCCATTGGCGGTATTTCAGTTGCGTCTATATGTAAATCAATCATGGTAGGGCCCTGCTTATTGCCCAAGCGTTGCCAATTGATATTCATTAGTTCATCAACGGTTTTTATTTGAATACCTTCAATACCCATGGCTTCTGCCAATTTTGCATAGTTAATATTGGGTAATGCAAAGCCTACCTGTTCTGCACCACCGAGTTTTTGACCATGCTTGACCATGCCAAGCGCACTATCGTTAAATATTACATAGATAACTGGTAATTGGTGTTGTAAAGCGACTGTTATTTCTTGTCCCGCCATTAAGTAACTGCCATCACCAGTAATGCAAACACTTGGCTTACGACTGCCAATACAATTGCCAACAGCTGCCCCTATAGCCCAACCCATAGAGCCAAACCCCATAGCTATATGATAATGTCCTAAGGTATTACTGCTGTGATGATAATGTGTAAACCATGCCCAGACATTACCGGCATCAAAATGTAGGCGATAGTCTTCAGGAATGTGTTTTGCAAACTCGGCAACAATTCGCTGTGGCTTTAAAGGGGTTGCGTCTGAATAACAACTCTGTGGTAAGTTAAGGCTTACTTGTGATCCACAAATGGCTTTTTTTTCTAGGAAGTGTTGTTTTGACGCGAGTGGTGAACCCCATGTTTTCCCCCACTTTACACCTTGCTTAATATCACTATTAAGCTGTTTAAAAATACCAGTTAGATCACCACAAACATGATGTTGTGCCATAGGAGTTCTTGAAAAGTGTTCATGAATTTCATCAATATGAACAAGCTTGTCACTTAATAATGCTTCATTCCAGCCATTGGTACCTAATTCTGATATTTGCGTGCCGATAGCAATAATGGTATCTACAGATTCATCGAGTAACGCTTTTTCTGCACTCTCGTGGCCTGCAAAGCCAAATACACCGTGATATTGAGGATGAAAGCAATCTATCCAACGCTTTGCTGCGGGCCCTGTGGTTATTGCTGCATTAGTAAGTTCAGCAAATTCAATGATTTCATTAATTGCTTTACCGCAATCGCGGCCAAGAAATAAGCTAATACGCTTTGCGCTACTGAGTATGTTAACTAATTTTGCAATGGCAATATCATCAACTAGATTAACGTCATTAACTAAATTATTAGGGTTTAACGTTGGCAGTTTAGTTGCTTTTTCTCTCAGAATATCCGATGGAATACTAATATGTGAAGGCCCACTTGGCACTCTAAATGCCGCCATAATGGCTGCGACAATTTTAGTATTGATTTGCTCTCCATGAGAGATCAAGGTGTTATAACTGGTGCAATAGCGAAGAATACCTACGGTATCTATCGCGGTACAAGAGGACTCTTGTAAGGCGTTTTTACCAAATTTTGGTAAAGGGGTCTGTGCGGTGATAACTAACATCGGAATATTGTCGGCGTATGCTGAAGCTACGCCTGTTAGCAAGTTGGTAGTACCAGGGCCTGTTGTTGCACAACAGACACCTAACTTCCCTGTTTCTCTTGCGTAACCCTCTGCCATAAATGCAGCACCGGATTCGTGCCTTGCGACAACTATTTTTGGACCTTCAGTAGATTGATTGCGAGCAATAGCATTGTAAAATGGCTCTATTGCACCACCTGGCACGCCAAATATATAGTCTACTTTCAGTATTTTTAAGTAGGCAATAATTACGTCGGCATTGTCGGCAATTGTTGGGATGTTTGTGTTTTCAAGCAGCTTGCTTTCAAGTGGGAATGACTGAGTCATAATCTTCCTCTCTTTCACTAAAGTTGGATAAACCAACGGGAGCTAGAGTTTAGGAAGAAAGTCAGTCAGATAGTATGATTTATATTAACTCTTTTAGTTGTGAATTTGCTTTATTAACAATAACACACTCTTCTATAGGGGTTGGTTTTCCTAAATGATAACCCTGTGCGTAATCTACGCCAATATCTTTTAATATTGTTAAGGTTTCTTCGTTTTCAACAAATTCGGCAACGGTTTTTTTACCTAGTGCTGATGCAACTTCATATATTGCTTTGACCAGTGCAAGATCAACAGTATTAGAAGCTAAATCAACAACAAAAGAACCGTCTATTTTTACTGACTGAGCGGGGATTTGTTTTAAGTAATCAAAGGTACTAAAGCCGGTACCAAAGTCATCAATTGAGAATTCACAACCAAGCTCACCGATACGAGAGATTATTTTCTTGGTTTCACCAATGTTACTTAAACTCGCGCTTTCTGTTAACTCAAAGATTATGCGATCAGCTTCAACCTGGTTAGTTACTAAGGCTTCCTTAATAATAGGAACAAGCCTTTCATCGCCAAAGCCTTGTGCAGAGAGGTTGATAGCAATTTTATGTAATTCAGGGTGTTCAGCTAAGTACTTAATAGCTTTGGCAATGACTTGCCTATCAAGTAATTTCATGCCGCCTTCGCGTTCGAGGGCTGGAATGAATTCGCCTGGTGGAACTATTTTTCCGTCAAGTTCGAGCCGAACAAGCGCTTCATAATAGGCTATTTTTCGTGTTGCAATTTCTACAACTGGCTGAAAGTATAATACTAAGTTGTCGTCAGCAACGGCTTGATGTAATTTTCTGACCCACTCCAAACTCATTTGCAGTTCTTTACTATGAACATCATCTTGATCGTAAATATGGGCCATATTCCGGCCTTGCTTTTTCGCGGCGTATAAGGCTATATCAGCTTGTTTCATATACTCTTCGGCGCTTTCTTCAATACCGTCAACTTCAGAAATACCAATTGAACAATTGACTTTAAAAGTCTCTCCTTCGATTTTACAGTAATATTCGTCAAGCAATTTACAAATATTATCGGCAAGTTTTAGTGCAATAGTTTGGTTAGTGTTTGGTAATAGAATTGCAAACTCATCACCACCAATGCGAGCGAAAAAATCAGCTTTACGTAGTCGGTTACTAATTAACTTGGCAATATTTCTTAAAACGCTGTCTCCATGATGGTGGCCAGCAGTATCGTTTATCACTTTAAAGTGATCTAAGTCTAAATAGAGTAACGCGTGAGGGCCACTACCGCGCATTGCTGTTGCAGAATACTGGCCTAGTTCTACCTCAAAATAATGACGATTGTATAAGCCCGTTAATCCGTCGTGCATGGCGAGGTATTCTAAGTCACTTTGTGCTTTTTTACGTGAGGTGATATCGTCAATTGTGCCTGAAATACTGTAGCTTTTATTATCATTACATAAGGTTAACTCTAAGCGGGCTTCTACCCAAAGATCTTCATTGACTTTGTTTTTTAATTTAAACTCAAAATGAAGTGAGTTAACTTGCCCAGTTAATATTGGTTGTAATTGCTCAGCAGTGTTAAAATTAGAGAATTCAGCGGGTTCGATAAAGTCGGTTAGCGCTAATTGCAATGAACTATCAATTTTATAGCCTGTTAACTTTTCCCATGCTTTATTCAGGAAAGTTATTTTACCGGACGTATCAAGCTCAATAACTACACTTCCTAATTGGTCGAGTAATAACTGATGCGCGTCTAAAATTTGTTTATATTCTGTTTGACTCTGACGTAGCGACTCTACTTTATTAGCAAACTGTTCGTTGCTGATCATAAAATCTTCACGGCGTGTTGCAGACTCGCACACTCTTCTTAATTGCTCTGCGCGAAAAGGCTTAGTAACAAAATCAGCAGCACCACTTAGCATTAATTCTTCAGCTAATTCCATAGTGTGGTTTGCCGTCATAATAACTACTGATTGTTCAGGCTTCTCTCGCATGATGTGATTAAGCACTTGATTGCCTGATAATCCTGGCAACATAACATCGAGTAATACGAGCGCATAGTCATTTTTGCGCCATAGATTTAACCCTGACTCGCCGTCGACAGCAGTATCTATAGTAAAACGACTTGAAAGGATTCTTGTTACTAGGTGGCGGGTATCAGGGTTGTCTTCAATAACTAAAATTGATGTTTTAGCCATATCATCAAGTGAGATAAGCTGATTTTCATTGACAATATCAAGTAACTTTTCGTGCTCCTTAAATGGTACCACTTTATTGATACCAAACTCGCGTGCTGTGGTACTTGCTATATGTTCACACCAAGTATTTGCCACAATAACAAAAGGGGTTTCTGCAGAGCATTTAAGTACGCCTGAGCGGATCATTCTTGCTAAACGCCAGCCATCGAAATCGTCTAAATGAATATTACTAATAACAAAGTCTATTTGCTCATGTTTTAAAATTTTAATGGCATCTTTTACTTTTGAAGCCACAACCACTTTGTAGGAACTACCACTGGAGAGTAACTGGTTTAAAACAGCCAGCTGTTCCAAATCAGTGTTTAATAATAGCAATTGCTTAGAAGCAGCATTAAACATCATAGAGCCTCATCCATGAATGGCGATAAATAGAAATATCATAAAGTAGTTATATATCATTATAGCAGGTATAAAAGCTAGTAAATGTCATTGATTGTAATCGAGTTTTTTTGATTGTTTAATAGTCATTTTTTTATTTATTTCTACAAAAAGATGATTTTATTTGATCTGCGGGCTGTTGGGTTTTGATAATTACTGACTAAGTTTTTCTTTATTAGCAGCATTAAACTTTAGGGCGGATATGTAAAAAATGTCCTAAAATTGTAGCTTGCAGGCTAGTGTTTATTAATGTTTTTGAAATCATGTATACTAAATTATCCGTAATCAGTTTTATGTGGGACTTAAAATTATTATTACAATATTTATTGTTAATTGTACTTTTGTTTAGTCAAATGTAATTTGTATCTGTGGTAATAATAAAATTCAGTGAGTGTGTTATGAGTGAAAACCGAAAAGAAGAATTAAACTTACGCACGGAATTGATACGCTTACAAAAGGAACTTGAGATAGAACGAAAGTGTAATGAACAGCTTTCTGAGTTAGTTAAAAACGGAGAGAGGTTTGTATTTTCGTCAGCAGAAGGTATTGGAGGGTTGTGGGATTGGAATTTAAATACGAACCACGTTTATTATTCGCCTCGCTGGAAGAGTATGCTTGGTTATAAAGAAAATGAATTGGCTAGTAATTTAGACACTTGGAAAACTTTAGTTCACCCAGATGACAAAGGTAATACCTTAGCAGCGGTTGAACATTTTTTAGCAGGCGATAGTGACTATTTTGAAATTGATCTTCGTATGCGCCACAAAAATGGTACATATATTTATATTAGGTCACGAGGACTTTATGTAAAAAGTGATACTGACAATAGGCCAACACGTTTGATAGGTTCTCATGTTGATATTTCCACACAAAAGAAAGCTGAATTATTTGAACAACAACATAATAAAATTCTGGAAATGATTGCTAAAGGGGATTTAGCAGCTGATATTTACAATGAAATTGCGCACATGTACGAAGAAAAATACCCGGGAATGCGCTGTTCATTACTAGAACTTGATAACAATATCTTATTGCATGGTGGAGCACCTAGTTTACCTAAGGCGTATTGTGATGCAGTAAATGGACTCGTCAACGGCCCTGATGTTGGCTCTTGTGGCACGTCTACCTACACAGGGAAACGGGTGATTGTTGAAGATATTGCAACTGATCGTAAGTGGAAAAATATAAAACAATTTGCATTGCCACACGGTATGCGAAGTTGTTGGTCTGAGCCTATTAAAAACTCTCAAGGTAAAGTGTTAGGTGCTTTAGGTATGTATTATGACTTTCCCGCCTTGCCTGACGAGCAACAGTCAAATGATTTACTTTCAGCTGCAAGACTTGCTGGTATTATTATGGAACGTGAGCAAAATCAAAAAAGAATTTTAGATTTAGCGTACGTTGATGAATTAACAGGTTTATCAAGCAGAATGTATTTCTTTTTAAACCTAGAGGAGTTGATTAAGACTTCTCGCCGTTATCAACGACGGTTTAGTTTACTTTATTTAGATCTTGATAACTTTAAAACGATCAATGATTCATTTGGACATGCTGCAGGTGACGCCTTGTTAATTGAAGTAGCTAATCGATTAAATAGTACGCGCAGAGATGTTGATTTTATTGCCCGGCTAAGTGGTGATGAGTTCTGTATTATTGTTAAAAACCTAGATGATGATTGTGATGGAGCGAATGTTGCTCAGCGTTGTTTAGCTGCTGTATCGGCACCATTATACCTGTTAGGAAGGAAGTATACTCCTTCATGTAGTATTGGCATTGCACATTATCCTGATAATGGTAAAAATCATCAGGAGTTGGTCAAGGCGGCAGATACTGCACTCTATGCTGCCAAAGAGCTTGGTCGGAATCGTTATGCTTTTTATAGTCCTCGTTTAACTGAACTCGCTGAGTACAGGTTAAAGGTTGAACAATACTTAAGAGAAGCGATTGAAAAAGAAGAATTATCATTAGTTTATCAGCCGCAAATTGATATTGTTACAGGTAAAGTAACTGGAGTAGAGGCGTTATGTCGTTGGTATCATAGTGAGCTTGGGCAGGTTTCTCCTTGTGAGTTTATAGCTACAGCAGAGCGGATAGGGATGATAAAGGCCTTAACTGAATGGGTGTTGAAAACGGCTTGTAAGCAAGCAGTAAATTGGCTGACATTAGGGTTTCCAGCCATTCGAATGGCAATTAATGTTTCGCCAACACACTTTTTGGATAATGACTTAGTACCGCTTGTTGAAAAGGTTATTGCTGAAACCGCAATAGATCCTAATTCACTGAAATTAGAGGTAACAGAGGGACTAGTGCAAACTCATGATGATAATGTTTCGGTATTTCATAATTTAAACGCGTTGGGTATTAAATTAGCTATTGATGATTTTGGAAAAGGGTATTCATCATTCTCATCATTGAAACATATTAAAATTGATTGTATGAAAATAGATAAGTATTTTGTTGATGATATTTCGTCTGATGAGAAAACTTATCTTCTGATTCGCTCTATGGTTGAAATGGGTCATAATCTAGGGTTTGAGGTAATTGCAGAGGGGATTGAAACCCAAGAGCAATTTAATATTATAAAAGAATTGGGGTGTGACGGTGCCCAAGGCTATTTATTTAGTAAACCTGTGGGTTCAAGCGTTATTGCCCAGTTGCTAAGTAATGAACAGTACCATTAATGCATATAAAAATTATGTGCTTTATTTTAGTAGAATTAAGCGTATTTTATTAATGATAAATAGACAAACCTAGTTCTTGTGCAATATTAGAAACTAGGTTTGTGCCAATTACAGAATTACCAAATTTGTTTAATGGCGGGCTCCAACTACAAATTACACCATAGTTTGGCACTATCGCAATAACACCGCCACCAACACCGCTCTTTGCTGGTAGTCCAACCGAAAAAGCAAACTCACCTGACTGATCATACATACCGCTTGTTGATAATATTGCATTAATACGGTGAGCATCTCTCGCTGAGCAGATCACTTTCTTTGTTTTAGGGTCGACACCTTTATTTGCCAAAAATAGTAAGCTATTTGCTAGCTGTTCACAGTTCATTGCAACTGAGCATTGGGTAAAGTAATGACTTAAAAGTTCTGGTATTTCTGCTTCTATGTTACCGAAGCTTTTCATTAAATAGGCAAGAGCTGCATTTCTATTGCCGTGATTTAACTCTGACTCATAAACGTGTTTATCAATATAAATTGTTTCATCATTAGCAAGGGTTCGCATAAAACTTAAAAAGGCTAATTTACTAGAAGAAAAGCGGCTAGTTAATACATCTGCTATCAGAAGCGCACCTGCATTTATCACAGGATTACGTGGGATACCTTTTTCCCACTCTAACTGAATTATAGAGTTAAATGGCTGGCCAGATGGTTCCATATTAACCCGTTGCCATAAGTCGTCACCAATGCGATTCATTGCCATAACTAAACCAAAAATCTTCGAAATACTCTGGATAGAAAATGGAATTTTATAGTCGCCTGCACCAATGGTATTACCATCAATAGTAGCGATACTTACACCTATTTTCTTAGGACAAATTTCCGCAAGTGCAGGTATATAGTCAGCAACTTGGCCCTGAGCATGCAAGCCCTGCTGAGATAACACTAAAGCCTGTAATTTTGCTTGTAGATTGGAGATGTCTTTTATCATATCACTGGCTTATCGATATTTTATTAGGAGGCAATAAAAGCTTATATGGCGCTTATTATGCACAATTAACTAGGCTTTCCTAGCTTATTTTGTCGATGAATAATTATATTATCGATACAAGTTCGATTAGAGATATCAACAAGTTAAATAAATGGCTATATAGTTCCTATAAACTTTTAATCATGCCGAGCAAAGAAGGCTAATGAGTTTGTACTTATAATATTGTTGATGATGGGTATCGAGTACTCTCATTTGGTGAAAAAATATCAACAGATGACAAGTAGTATATATAGGTATAAAAACCTAGTACGGCTGCTTAAACTAGCTTGTCAGCAAGTTTTATTGGGTTAAACGGCCGTACTTATTGGTGTTTTTTAAACTTTTTCATATTAATTATTCACGACCTTTGCTGTCGTATTTCTCTAGTATTCATAGGGGAGTCTTCTTGTTCGATATCCCATTGGCTGATATCTAGGTGTTTGACATCTCTAATAAAGCCTATCGTTGAGCTGATGGCGTTAAGAAAGTTATGAATCATTGTATTATTCCTTTTTAAAAACGATATTTATTAATCTGACAGTTGTGCAGTGCTTTCTAATTTCATATCGAACATTATTTGTCTAATAAATGCTAAGTTGTTTTCAGTAGTGGCATTATTGTCAATTGAAACAGCAGTGTTAAAGTCACTTAGCGCACCTTCAAAATCAGCATTTTTGTAGCGGGAAACACCTCGGTTACTATAATTTAACGACTTTAGGTAGAGTGCCTTTTTAGTGGTTAAGGCTAACTCGTCAATACTGTTAATCGCTTCAGTACAAGCTGACTCAGACGCTTGGCTATTATTCGATTGCAAATAAGCAACACACAAGCCCATTTTCTTATCGTAAGAATTGTTGGTTTTAGCGCGAGCAGTTAATTTTTTTAAACCTAACTGAACATCACCTTTCACGATATCTGTACTGGCGACAGCGTCTTTTACTACGGCTACTTGAAAAACTGGCTTGCCGGCAAAGGCTAATACTGAATTACTCGCTATTAAGGTTGAAAGTAATAGCTTTTTTAATATGATCTTATTCATTTTGTGACTCCAATTAGCTGTGTACCACGTCGGTACACAGCTAATATAGAAATATAAAGTAAGGTAAACAAACGATTAAAATGCACTTGTTGAGTGAATAAATTTCACCTGTATCTTTTGCTTGTTATTGCCATTAACTGGCAAATGTTTGTTTTACCCAATCAGCAAACAACAGTAACTCTAGTTTGTTTTCAATATTGTCATGCTGAATTAAGTAGTATCTATCCTTGGTAATAAGCTCTTGGTCAAATAGCTTAACCAGTGACTCTTCACTAAACCAAGCCCTGCTCATAGGCAAAGGGACAAGGGCGATGCCCATACCTTGTTGTGCAGCCCTTGCCACGCCAAACATACTGTCAAACTGTATAATTTGTTTAGGGTCAAAATCGTTTATGTTGAGGTTGTCGGCCCATTGGTGCCAAGACCATGGCCTTGAGCTATGCAGAATAAGCGGTGTATTTTTCAAAGCAGTAAATCCGATATTTTTCAGTTTTTTATAAAGCTTTTTATTACAAGCTGGTGCGTAGCGTATCGGAAATAAGTCGTGAACAATTTTTGCGTTGGGCTTGCCATTGGCGAGTACGATTGACAAGTCAGCGGTTTGTGATGACTCACTACCAGCTTTTACCGTTTCTAGCTGTAAGTTTATATCGGGATTTTTTTCAGACCAAGTACTCAACCTTGGAATGAATAACTCGCTGGCGAAAAACTCCGGCAAATTTATCACAAGAGTTTGATTTTGTTGCTTGTTAGTAAATTCAGTGACCGTTGCCTCTAGATCGTGAATGATGGGCTGTATCGATTGATAAAATTGCTTACCGGCACTGGTAAGTTCTATTGAGCGAGTGCCTCTTTTGAATAGCGTAATAGCCAGCTGAGCTTCTAATTGCTTTATTTGGTGACTGATGGCTGAGGGCGATAAAAATAATTGGCTTGCGGCATGTTTAAAGCTTAAGCATTTTGCGGCAACGCAAAAAGAGCGTAAGCCACGAATAGGTGTTTGAATAGGCATGTGTTTTTAATAAGTAATGACGACGGCTACTAAATTGCAATAGCTACGCCAAAATGTTAAGTTATTGATTATATTGGTGTTAATGTGGAAGTGATAATGATAAGAATGATTGTCTTGCACTGATTTAGTGATACTGCACTAAAATGATATTGATAAAAACTGGAGCAAGAAAAAAGGACATCAACAGATGTCCTGAAATGAAACAAATTAACAATATGCAGTGTTTTAAGGAATCGGGGGAGATTCAAAAACAAGATAATTTTAAGCGCTAGAACCATCGACAACAAACGATATAAATTCACCCTACAGGTGAGTTTTTCTCACTCGTTAGTTACTGAATAAAGATTTTTAGTGACGTTTCAATTTTAACCTAGGTAAATAATGTGGGGTTACTGATTATTGATAAAAACTTAGCAAATACTGTTGAAGTATTTGGGTTTAAAGCTCTTTTAATTAAGTTCCCATTGCTTAGCTTACTGAAGATATGTCAAATAAGCCTCAACGCAGATGCCGAGGCTTTGTTATTAGAAACTATTTATCAGTAGGAATTAGTAATAGCTTGGTTTGCCTACCATTAAGGTACCAAACCCCTGATTGATCAAATATCGCATCTTCTTCTAACATTATTCTGATCTCTTTTTTCCACGGTTCAATATAAACGGCATTGTTCAGTTCAATGGAATATGCGGTATTTAAATGTAGCGGATAATCCCCTGAACCAATTACACCTCCTTGCGAATCCCACATGCCAAGTGTTGTACCTGCAGCATGCCCATGGTAACCAAGAGGGTGAGTATAAATAGTTGGTTTTAATCCTTTTGAAATTGCCTCTTCTCGAGAGCGTTTCAAGACCTCATTACCTGTTAACCCAGCTGAAAACTGTTCTGTAAAAATATCTTGAAGTTTATTACCTGATATTAATGCTTTTTGTAAAAATTTTGGTGCTTGTTTTTCATTTGCTTTTAGCACATAAGCATGTTGTTGAGTGTCGGTATTAAGGCGTAAATAAGTAATGCCAAAATCTACGTGTAACAAGTCGCCCGGTAAAATAACTTTTAGATCGTTACCGTTGGTAAAGCTAGATTCATGATCAAAGGCTACGGAATCGCTACGCTGTATTGATACGCTAGGATGAAACCAAGTTTGCAGTTTTAGCTCACGTACTCTTTCCCTAAACCACCAGACAACGTCATCGGTAGTTGTCTGCTTTGGTGTAATGACTTTATTTGAAAAGCCTTCTGCAATTATATCGTGAGCAATTTTAACTATATCTTTATAAACCGCGATTTCTTCTGGAATTCTCTGCTCTAACCAGCCAATGGCTAATGGCTCAGCCGATACAAGTTTTGTTTTATAATCGTCTGGTAAATGTGCAAGTAAGTTTTCTTTGTCTGTTGCAACAAGTCCATCGGCGTGAGCCCAATGCGTTGATTGGTTGATACCTATCTTTGTAGGTTTATGTTTTTTAATTAAATCGTTAAGTGCTAACCATTGATTAGGTTGTTTCGATTTATTTCAAGCTTTTTCAAATACATCACCAACCTTATATGGAGCAATTGCGTAAGCACCAATGCTTTGATCTTCTTTTCTAGCAAAAACCAATATGGTGGTTCGGCGTGCCGATATCCAAGTTGCGGGTAATAGAGTTTTAATTACAGGATCTTCATTGTATTCTCGGCTAATGATGATCCACATATCGATGTTATGTTTACTCATTAGCCGAGGCAGTAATTGTTCTATACGAGTTTTTGTTATGTGGTCAATAAACTCAGCTCTATCGCGCATTGATAAAATTGAGTTTGATAACTCTGAAGAGTTTGCATACGGGGCAAAAACAAAAAGCTTTAGTAAACAGATGAAAAAAATATGACGCAAAATCAATCCTTTTTATTTTTGAAATTTTATTGGTATTAACTAAGTTACGTGATTTAAATTTAATTTACTACACAGAGTTGTTTACTTTAGGTAATAGGTTGGAGACGTAAATTTGCTAGGTTAAATAAAGTTGTACAGGAGCGTTATATATAAATAGAGTGCAGATTAGCTGCGGGATTTGGTTTTATTGGCGTAAGTGAAATCAGTTATAGAACTCAACCAAGCACTGTTTTAGAAATAGATACAAAAAAACCAGCTAATGCTGGGCTTATCTGATAAATGGTGCCGACTGCCGGAATCGAACTGGCGACCTACTGATTACAAGGTAGCTACTTGGTATATATGAAGCTACTGTTTGTGCGGCTTAACCATATGAATAATCTGTTGAAATACAATAATAGCCCTATCTGTTTTTAACCTAATTTGTTGCACTAAATGTGTGATTTTTGTATGCTTTTTACTTTGCTTCACTCAAATATATTGATTTGAATTTACGAATCATTCATCGGTGAAAATAACCTTATGCACTTTTACTGGTATTGAGTAATCAACTGGTCGTTCAAAATATCAGTGATTATTCAATTTTTACCCTAGTTGCATATTTTGAATTTACTCGGATAAAAAGGTATATCTCAAATTAATATTCAACTTCATCTACAGGTAATTCAATTACATTATTTAGCGCTGATTCGATTCGACCTCGCTCACCACTTTCAGTAGTAGATAATCGCAGTAGTGGTATTGATACCTTCGCTAAAATATTGTTTTTGTGATTATCCCTAACCTTCTGTTTCTCATTAAGCTCATGAAATTCATACCCATCTACTTCTATTGCCAAAATTGGCTGCATATCTAGCTTATTAAACAGTAAAAAATCAATATGTGTATTGGGGTGATTAGCAAACTTTTTTTCTTCTGTACTTAGTACTGAAAAATCACCAATTAATAAACCTAATGTGTAATCTCTCTGATATGAAAAAGAGTTATATAAGTTTTGTTTTAAAATATCATCTAATAAGGTGGACATTAAATCTTCAGATAAATAGTCAGAGCTTCTTTTTACGTTTTTCATAAATGAAGTTAAAGCACTAGAGTATTCTTTATACAAACAGTCGAAGATAGATATAGTTTTACTTTCAAAGATGCAAGGAGATAACGATTGGTATTCAATATGCCGCAGTAAGTCACCGATATTTGAGCCTTGCTTTTTAAGAACGTTTTGAGATGTTACTAAGGTAAATCGTTTTTTAGCTCTAGAAACAGCAACATTTAAAAGGTTTGGTTTATCCATGTATTTGGTCAGAGTGTTTGCTGTCGCACTAAATATTATGCTTTCTTTTTCTCTACCTTGAAATTTATGCACTGTATCAGCCGCAATGTTTGCGATAGCAAGGCGAGTTGAAGCCTGATTTGCTTGTGCTCTATAAGGGGAAATAAAGCCTATTTCATCAACCCCTGATAATTTTAATTCATCACTTAACACTTCGTTGTTAATAACATCTAATTCTCTAATATTAATAAAACCACTACCTGATGATGGTTTTCTTGCGTGATTTCCCCTTTCGGTTTTGATAACTTTGAATGGATCCGTTGATGAAGATGTCATTGTAATTAATTGACCGCCATAATACTTTTGATTACAAAAGTCGATAATTCTAGGGTGGCAACGATAATGCTCTTTTAAAAGAGTTTTAGGCGCTGAAGGAAACAACCTATCTAACGAAGACAATAGACTTTCAAGGAAGTAACTATAACCATTCGTTACATTGAATTGTTGGTCGATATCGTTATTCAATGAATCATCAGGAATATGTGGAAGTTGTTGTAAATCACCAACGACAACAATATTTTTAGCACATGACATTGATAAAAATCCTGTTAATAAATCTACCTGTGATGCTTCATCAACAATTAAATAATCAAACAACTCAGATTCACTTTTATTATTAATAATTGAATCAGTTGTACTAAGCACAACAGGGTATCGATTAACAAACTTTTCAAACGCTTCTGGGGTCCTTTTATAAGATTTTTCGTTTAAATTGATATCTTTTGTAGGTTGATATTTTTGTGCGATAAATGATTTAAATAGGACGTTAGATAGTTGAGTTTGTCTTTCTAAAAGACTTTCAAAATCCTCAGTAGTAAGTAGTTGTTCTAAATGAGTTATTTCTTGATTTAGTTCTATGGTCTTGCGCTGATAATATTCGCTAATGATACTTTTAAAAATATTTTCGTTTAGTAGTTTTAAATCACCAAATTTATAGATTTTATACCGATATAACCATTTGAATTTTGTTAACCAGTTCAATTTTTCAAATTGAGAGTGATACTTAAAGTCGGCTAAAAAGCTTAAAAGGTTAGGGGTACTCCATTTAGTAAAAAATGAGAAACGTTTGATGTTTAAAGGTCGAATATCAAAATGTTTATCGAAATATTGTTTTTCTATATCTATTCGTACTAGTGTTTCTTTAATAGTGGCTAATGTATTATTAGCTTCAAGCAACTCAGTTATTTTACTGCTTATTTGGTTTAATTGATTTTTAATCTGATAAACAACACTGCTATCCATGGACCAATCTTTAAGTTCAGGTAGCTCCCTGTTAGTAGTAAAAAATTGCTTTTGTGAGTCCTTATTACCTAACCTTGCAGCGATAAAGCTTATTTGTTCTTTCTCTAATTTCTCGAAAACATTATCAATTGCGGGATTGTTACCTGCTACCACTGCAACATTTTTTCCTTGCATAACTATGTTGGTAATTATGTTTAGAATGGTTTGAGTTTTCCCCGTGCCAGGGGGGCCTTGTATCAGGCTAATTTGGCTTTCTAAGGCATTAATAACTGCTTTTTGTTGCGAAGGGTTTATGCCGAAAGGAAATATGGGATGAGTTGTAATTTTTTCATGCTTTGGTGGCGCAAGCGTAACAAAGTTACTAATGACACATTCAGGTTGAATGGCACCTAATTTTTTATCGTAATATATGTTTAAATGCGGTGTTTTATTCTCAAGTGACTTTGCTAAAAAGTAGTAGTATTCAATTAATTGTTTTGTACCTTCATTTTCTGCAATATTAGGAACTAAATTAATATTTTGTGTTAACTCTAATTGTTTTAAATTAGCTTTAAATAGGCAAGTGTATACCCCAAATGATATTGCAAAATCCCATCTAGCTGTGCTTTTGTTTTTTATACGAACAAGAGAATTAGTTAAATCTATTGATTTAGGTTGATCAAAGTACTGTACTTTACCTTTGCCATAAGCGTACATTTTATCGCTTCTGCCAAAGTAAACCTCGTATTTATTTCCATTTTCAACAATTGAAGAGACTTCTTTTGTTTTATCTAACCAATTGCCTGATTGGAATACTAATATTAAAAACTTACTCTCATCCATGATTAATTAAAAAAGTTACCTTAAATTTAAGCCTGATCGTGAATTAATATTAAAAGCCATCGATATAGAATCATCATTACCTGTTGCTGTGACAGATATACTTGTATCTTTATTTTCACCTAGATTGTTACTTTTGCCGTATATAACAGGTTTATCGTTGAACTCTTCGTAATTGAGTTGCTGTGGAGAAATCGAACGAACAACAGTATAGTTAGCTGATAATTTTGAACATTTAGCTTTGATTCCGTTTTTATCAGTTATAATGATTTCATTTTCAAAGCTCCATTCTTGGTAATGCTTTGAACTATCTTCAGTTACTTCACCGTCAACTAATTTACCTCTTTTAATATTTTTAGTTGAGCTTGCCCAAATTAAATCATAAACAAAATTTGAAATTAATACGTTATCGTTTGTTTCTGTTAAAACAGTACTTTCCAGTGAATACTCTACTTTATCAGCACTTTCTAAAAAGGTTATATCGAAGTCAATATCATCAATTGTTGTTGATTGAAGTACTAATTGAACATCTTTAACTTTATTTAAAAATGAGGGCCATGATTGACTTAGAGCTTGGCCAAAAGAAATTGCATCAATTTGTTTTTTCTTTGCAAATTTTTGTGCTGATACAGTAAACCCTGATTTCGAGACAATTACCGTTTTATGGATTTCAACATTTTTGTGCTTACTGATTAGCTGCTCTAATGCTGGTACTCCCAAAGGGCGAGATTTAGCCGTACATTCGATATCTATTCTAAATGTATATGGGCCAGAGTTGTCTTCAATTAGGATGTCAATCTCCCTATTTTGCTCTGAGATAGGATCATATAACATCTTTGATTCTGTGATTTTCGCATCAGAAGATGCTAAGTGTTGGTTGATAGCGAGTACTAGCTTCTGGTATTCGTTAGTTCTTTTAGGCACGTTACTACTGCTCCTGCTAAATTCCTAAAATTAACTTCCATGGTAAGTGCCAAAGAAAAAGGGCTATTACAATTATAAATAAGGTGCAGCACATGACATAAAACCAGTTCAAGCATGATTTCTGATAATCATGCCTATTGTCTAAGTCAGTTATCATTCCTTGAATTTTCTCATATTGTTCGCTGTATTGATGTTTTAAACGGTTCATCTGGCTAGTAAACTCTGATTTTAATGCTTTCAATGAATGCTTTTGATTCTTGATCAACATTATCATCATTGAAGAGTATACGATTATGGATATACTTAGAAAAAAGTTTGCCCAAAATGATTTTTCATCGACTATAGAACTCAATTTAAATGACGCTAAAGCTAATGAAATCGGAATTCCTAGCATTTTTGATTGAACTGATGAAAAAATTTCGTCTAGCTTAATAAAGTAATCACGCTTTTTCTCTTCATACTCTTTTCTAACTTCATCAAACGAAAACTCACTTACAAATAAGTTATAATTCTCTATAAATCTTTTCGAGAATTCTCCGAAATTTTGAATCAAATATGACAGTTTGTTTACTGAGTTATTAGCTATACCTAGCCCAAACAAAGCTTCTTTTAAAATACTGACTTTTTGTTCTTTATGACTATTATCTTCGAAATAAGCATAAATTGCAGTTATACCATCTAGAGAGTCGACTAAATCATCTTTTCCATATTGAAGCTGAATATCCATTCTCGACTTATGTAGGTAAGTTACTTTGTCGACAACTACATCAGATAAGTACTCAACATGATCAGCATACTCTATTAACAGCCTAACTAATTTTACAACACCTAAATAATGTTTTAGTTCACTTTCATGTATATCTGTAGGATAAGTAACATGATCATCTATCAAATAGAAATTATCGGGGCATTTTATTAAGTTCGGTTTAAAGTCTAGGAACTCTTTCCATGATTGAAATACGCCTTGAGGTTTAATAAATTTGATTAACGCAATTTTTCCTTTGTATTTTTCAAGCTCATTGATATCGATAAAGAGGTTATCAACTTCAACTCTAACAGAATCAATTTTTAAGCAATCAGGCAAATTTTTATAGCTATTGGCCGTTATTTCAAATTTAATTGATAAAAACTGACCATCCACCTTCAGTTGGTGTTTTTCAGAAAGTCGCTGTAATGAAAGATATGTTTCAGCAAGCATTAGCTTGATAACTGAGTAAGTAAAGATTGAGGTAGATCTGTAATTTTAAGTGCCTTATTTTTTTCATCATAAAAAACAGAAACATTTAACAAATCACTTGAGAAACTGATGGATAAGTCTTTATTTTTTCCGTTATATCTAGTGAGTGATCTTAATGATGCTTTTTCTACTGACATCTCGTTATTTAAGTTGTACGGCTCATTTTGTGAAATTTCGAGAAAGGTACCTTTATTTTCAGGTTGAAAGCATGAATCTAGAGCCGTAGAAATATTTTCTAGTAATATTGCTTTATCATTTGCTAACCATTCGGTACATCTGTCGAAAACAAACTGCTTGATATTCTCTGAAGCAAGATCATTAAAATCGTTAGTTCTACAATATTCCTTCGTTACAGCGACTAAATTTTGAGTATCTATTTTCGCTCTTGTAAATTCTTCACACCCAATAAATTTAGCAAAATAACCAGTTACGTCTTTGGCATTTTTACCAATTCTAAATGAAATATATCTATTGGAGCTTCCATCGCTCCAACGCGATAAGTTTATTCTTGAAGCCATATGTAGCTTATCAAGATCAAGCTGCTCTATTTGGTCAAGAGTAAGGTTTTCAGATAATGCTAATCCAGCCTTTTTTCTCAATAATACAACCGATAAAAAGTGTTCGTCATTGTGTATATAATGATTAAACCAGAGGTACCCACCTTTTGCTGCTGTTGCTTTAAACAACTGTTTTTGAAATTCTCTTGCTGCAGATTGTGTAAATTTAACAAAATCAGTAAAAGATAGTTGATTGAGGTATATATTTAATAGGTTTACAAATTGGGGTGGTTGTTCATCTTCTTCTGGTTGAATAAAACCACCAGAATTTAAGCCTGTTCTTTTAAATAAGCCAGTTAATTGCTTACTTAAATCAACTGCATGAGAGTCAATTTCATTTTCATTTTCCCTAAAGATTACTTCAACTGCAGCAGAATCTTCTTCTTTTTTAACTTCGTGAACTATTGCATTTAGAATCTGCATAGATAAATTCCTTTTACATCTTATTTTGGGAGTTAATATAACAGTAGTAGACTAAAAACTATATAAATTAAGATCAAAGGATCAGCATAGTTATGGGAGGTTTCAAAGAGAGCAGCCAATATCGATTATCTTGTTTGCTGGTGACTACGGTATTGCCACCTATGATAAAAACTATTATTTAAATACAGGCTCATCAAAACAGCAAATGTCTGAACTTGAAAAGCTTACTTCTACTTTTATCCACTACTATGAGCGTAATCTTTCTATCCCGTACGGTGAAGCGATAACTTACATAGAAACTGCTCCTACTTCCAAATATGACACATGGTATTTTGTTGCATATCCATCCATTGTTGCTATGACCCGTGAAGATGGTTTCACTAATACGCAAGCTAGTTGGTTTAAAGCGTTTATTGCTCATGAATTAGCCCACTATTATTTTGGAACATATAAGAAGTTCAACTCTGAGCTGGGGGATATGTTTACGGAATCGTTAGCAGAATACTTATCAATCAAAGCAACAAAAGATCTTCTGGGTAAGGATGCATATCTAGATAGGGTAACGAACAAGTTAAACGAACTTAAAGAAGTCGAACTACCAGCTATTAGTAGTATTAAAAGTGGTTCTGAGTATGTTGATAGGGAGCTTTACGTGTATGTTTACGCACCAGTAATTTGGTTAGCAGTTGAAAAAGAGATAGGTAGTGAAAAATGTTGCTATGGCTGAATAAAATCCTAACGGATGAAAGTATTCGTACAGATTACGGCTTTATGCTCGATACTTTAAGTGAGACGCTAAATGATGATGGAAAAGTAAAAGTATTAATTGAAAAGTATTTTACAAATACCAAAGCTATTAAAAACGTTAATATCTTGCTTGAGAGTGATTAATATTTTATTGATTAGCTGGTTGTCTGTTGTAACCAGATAAAGCAGATAGATATTTGGTAACTTAAGTATTGGAAATGAATTTAGTGATTAATAACACCAACAGTAGTTTGATAACTATTCATCTGCTTTTTAATATTACCTACAAAACTACCACTATACCTACCAACTGATTTTACTAGTGCCAATACCCAGTTCGGAATTTTACACCAGCAGATAATTTACCCTAATCGATACAACACCACTAAAACTGCGGGGGAGGGAATACACCATTAATTCCAAGTAACGGATTAAGTCCTTTTTGCCCTGTAAAAATCACCTGAAATAGAAGTTTATCTAGATGAATTTACCCTAATACCCTATTTGCCCTAGTAGTGTTTGTTCAAAACAGGTTGAATATTGTACCGATCAATTACACGAAATAAATAATAAGCTGGCGTATACACCACGGATAGTGCAGGGTAGATAAAATATTGGTGTAAGTGAAAATTGATTAAGAATTTAACCAAACAGTAGATACAAAAAAGCCCAGCTGATGCTGGGCTTATCTGATAAATGGTGCCGACTGCCGGAGTCGAACTGGCGACCTACTGATTACAAGTCAGTTGCTCTACCAACTGAGCTAAGTCGGCACACAAAACTGTGTGCGATAACTTTTACTATAAAAGTAAATTTATCTTGGCACCGAATTACAAACGGTAGTTGTAACTCTAAGATGGTGCCTCGACCCGGAATCGAACCAGGGACACGAGGATTTTCAATCCTCTGCTCTACCGACTGAGCTATCGAGGCACAACAACAACCTAATTGATTGTCCTGTACATTGTCTTCTTGGCCGTGCCTTGAAGACGGGGCGTATTAAACTGTTTTTCGTTTATCGCGTCAACCCTTTTTTTTAAATAAATGTTTGTTTGTCGCTTTTTTCTACGTATTGTTCTTTTATGAAACAATTATTGTGTTTTTTTGCATTTTAAATGCAGACTAAAATATCTTAGGCAGTATAAAGTGTGTAAACACCTATGATAATAAAGCCAGTACCAGCGATATAAGACAGTAGTTTTTCATCGATATAAGCGGATAAAAAACTACCAACTAGCACTCCTACAGCTGTAGCAACAATTAATGCGGCTGAAGCGGCCATAAAAACTAACCACTTGCTGACATCTTTATCAGCGGCAAATAACATTGTTGCCAATTGAGTTTTATCGCCCAATTCAGCAATAAACACAGAAACAAAAATAGTGGCGAATATTTTCCAGTTGATGGCAAGTTCCACCTATTTACTCTCCGGCGTATATCCTTCAATTTCAGGTTCTTTTCCGTCAAATAAATAAGCAACCATAGCGGCTTCTAAAAAAGCACGATCGTCCGGGTTCATCATATTCATTTTATTTTCGTTGATAAGCATGGTTTGTTTCTTCTGCCAATTACCAAACGCTTCTTTTGATATGTTATCAAAAATTCTTTTACCCACTTCACCTGGGTAAAGTTGGAAACCTAAGCCTTCGGCTTCTTTTTGTAAGTTTTGACAAAAAACAGTACGACTCATAATTAATTCTCTTTGTGCTGATAAAAATTAAACGTTTAGTTTGTTTAAACGGGTAATTGTTGTAATTGTGTGATCAGTTTTTTCGTTGAGGCGGCAAGCCCAACTGACGCTTTCGTGGCTAAATTATACCACTGCAATGTATTATTTTCGCTGATTTCTTTTGCTGGTAACTTATCGCAATCGACAATTATTGGTTCTATATCTAAATGAAAATGGCTAAATGTGTGGCGAAACTTATCTAAGGCGATATTCGTTTTAGGTTTAAGGTTTAACTTTTCAAGTAAATTTGAGAGTTGTTCATGATCAGATATTTCTAAAAAGCACCATAAGCCGCCCCAAATTCCTGTTGGTGGGCGTTTTTCCATTAATACTTGCTGATTAACGCGAGGGATCACCATAATTGTGTGCTTTTCAGGGAGCACTTTTTTTGGTTTTTTTTGTGGGTAGTTTGCTTGCTCTTCACTTGCGAAAGCTAAACAGCCAGTATTTACTGGGCAAATTTCACAATTAGGTTTAGAGCGCGTACATACCATCGCACCTAAGTCCATCATAGCTTGGTTGAAGTTAGCGACACCTTTTTCAGGGGTAAGTGTTTCAGTAATAGGCCACAAGGTTTTTTCATAAATGGCTTGGCCAGCGTGCCCTTGCACCATGTAGCAGCGGGCGAGTACGCGTTTAACATTGCCATCAAGAATTGCATGATGTTTGTTTAATGACAAGCTCAACACCGCTCCAGCAGTTGATCGGCCAATACCAGGCAAGGCGATAACTTGTTCAATGTCGTCTGGGAAATTACCTTGATATTGGTCACGTATAATTTTTGCAGATTTATGTAAGTTCCTCGCACGAGCGTAATAACCTAAGCCAGTCCAATGATGCAGCACAGTATCTTCGTCTGCGTTGGCGAGATCAGCAACGGTTGGGAAACTTTCCATGAACCTTTGGTAATAAGGAATAACCGTGGCAACCTGGGTTTGTTGTAACATTATTTCTGATATCCAAACACGGTATGGGGTTTTATCTTGCTGCCAAGGCAAGTGTTTTCTACCTTGTAAATCAAACCATGTTAATACTTGATTTGAGAATACTTGGGCTGATTTGGCTGATATTGTTGTTTTATTTGTCATAGCGGCGACAGTGTAGCGAATAAAGCTAATATTTTCATTGCAAAAATTTCTATTGCCACTATGCTCTCGCCCAGAGTTAATATTCGTTATAATAAAGAGCTAAATTTTAAATAGCCTTGAGGAATTAAACATGAAAGTAGATGCAAAGAACCGTAGCAAACGTTTACGTAAAAAGTTGCGTGTTGATGAATACCAAGAGTTAGGATTTGATATCGCTTGGCAACTAGCAGACGACACTGACAGCGATGCAATAGATGCTTTTTTGACAAAGTTTTTTGATGAAGTCATTGACCCAAACGGTTTAGGTTTTGGTGGTGAAGGTGATACCTTGTGGCACGGCTTAGTTTGCACTCAAAAAATAGGTAAATGTACAGAAGAACATCGTCAATTAGTTGAAAAATGGTTGACTGATAATGGTGCTACATCTGTAACTGTTAGTGCATTGTACGATGTATGGTGGGCTGAGTAGTTTATTTAGATAGGTACTAAACTAACCACTGCGCTACTTACCCTGTTTATGATTGATTTTTAAGCAGGGAACAAGGATAATGCGCGACCAAATTTTAAAGACACAAACTCAATAAAGTAATTTATAGCATTATGACTGAAAGAACCCATAAAACCATCGAGCAAGCTGAGCAAGAAGGTAAATATATCCGTAAAGTGCGTAGTTTTGTAAAACGCGAAGGTCGATTAACCAATGGTCAAGCAAAAGCGCTTGAAGAGTTTTGGGATATTATGGGCTTGAACCATAAAGACGGCATGATTGATCCTGTTACCTTGTTTGGCAATAATAACCCGGTCGTGCTTGAAATTGGCTTTGGTATGGGGAAGTCATTAGTTGAAATGGCAAAGAATGCACCTGAGCTAAACTTTATTGGTGTTGAAGTTCATCGCCCTGGTGTTGGTGCATGTATTGCGTTAGCTCAAGAAGAGGGTGTTAGTAACTTAAAGGTTTATGAACATGATGCCATTGAAATTTTAGCTGACTGCATTCCTGCTGAATGCCTTACTACCGTGCAGCTATTCTTCCCTGATCCTTGGCATAAAAAGAAACACCATAAACGTAGAATAGTTCAGGCAAGTTTTGTTGAAGCTATTCGACAGAAACTTAAAGTTGGTGGTGTATTTCATATGGCTACTGATTGGGAAAATTACGCAGAATGTATGCTTGAAGATATGACATCTTCACCAGGTTATACAAACTTATCAGAAAATGGTGATTATGTACCTCGTCCAGATTCTCGCCCGTTAACAAAATTTGAAAATCGTGGCCAGAATTTAGGCCATGGTGTTTGGGATTTACAGTTTGAAAAACTAGCTTAAGGGTTAAGTTTTTTAACGTAGAAAGAGAGCTTTAAGCTCTCTTTTTTTGTATCTATCATTTATCCAATGTATTTGAATCAAATGTTACTGCATTCGCCAGTTGATATTGCTATCGGTGCAACTTATCGCGTTCAATGTGAAATAAGTGTTGGCTATTTCGTAAGTTCCCTGTTTCTTTTAACCACTGTTCGGTGATTATTTCTCGCATTAGTGCTGCTTGTAAAATTCTACCTGTTGAAGCCGTCCAATAGGCTATCGTTGCTGCTTCATGGGCTGAATTGTTTGGTAGTTCCTCTGAGCGAGTTTCTGCCATCTCTTCAACAATACTGGTTATTACTTTAGGCTTTAGTTCTTGTGATATTTTATGCCTAAATTTAGTGAAATGTTTAGCACGCATAAGTTGCCAAATTAACCAAATTAAGAATACAACGGCGATAACTACAATAAATTCCAAAACTACATTTAAACCACTTCAATAAATATCTATGCCATCATAGCAGTATTTATAATTTGCCCAAATTATTTTTCAATAACGTCTAAAAGCTATCATTTATTTTTTCAGTGGTTACACTGGCATTATCATCTCCAATAATACTAATAAGGTTAAGGAATAACTTTTATGCGTTGTCGATTTTTTCTTTTGTATTTATGTTTGTGCTTAAGCTTTATTTCATTGTCAGGCTTTGCCGATAATTCGGTGCAGAAATTATTTAAACAAGTTAATAATAGTGTGGTGGAGCTGCATGTAGAATCAATCGCACAGCCGATGCCAAACCAAGTTCAGTATGAGCTTAGTACTGAAAACTCTTTAGGATCCGGAGCTGTTATTAGTGACAGAGGCAGAATACTAACTGCCGCACATGTTGTTGATAGAGCAACTAATATTAAAGTTATTTTTGCTGACGGCACAACAACGTCCGGCCATTTAGTATGGATCAATTCGATACTTGATTTAGCCATGATTCAAGTGGCTGAATTACCTAGTCATATAAAGCCTTTACCGCTTGCAAAATCAAGCAATTACGAAGTTGGAGAGCAAGTTATTGCTATTGGGGCGCCATATGGCGTTAGTCATAGTCTTTCCGTAGGTTATTTAAGCGGCATTCGTGATCGAGAAGTTATTCCTGGCACTAATATTATTCCGCGTTTTATTCAAACCGACGCAGCAATTAATCAAGGTAACTCTGGTGGCCCAATGTTTAATACTAGCGGTGAAATTATTGGCATTGTTAGCCATATTTTATCGCAAACGGGTGATAGTAATGGTTTAGGCTTTGCAATTTCTGTTGATTCTATTCATGAAATTATTGCTACAAAGCCTGCTGTTTTTGCTGGTTTTGTTCCACATATTTTAACCGAAATGGAAGCAAGGGCGCTGAATAACCCGTACGGACATGGCATGCTTATTCAGCAGGTCATTCCCGGAACATTAGCGGCTAAATTGGGTTTTAAAGGCGGTGAGTTGAATGTCATGATAGGTGAAAAGCCATTACTGTTAGGCGGGGATATTATATTAGAAATTTCTGGCCGACGTTTAACTGACATTGCATCAGTGATTAAATTGCAACAACGCTTCTCTCGGTATGAAAAAGGTGAAAAATTAGTGTTTACTTTTTTACGTAATGGCGAAAAGAAACAAGTGTTATGGGTTGTAGATCAATGAGAAAGGCCTTTATAGGTAATAATATTATTTTTTAGAGAAATGTCTTTTCGATAATGTTACCTATAACCTTGCTTAAAGTATTAGGTTAGATAAAAAAGGAAGCACTTATGCTTCCTTTTTTATTCGTTTTTTCTAAGTTTTAATTTAAGGAAATTGGCTTGGTACTGCTGAGTAACCCTAGACCAGATTGTTGGTATTGCTGCTTAAACTTGGCGATATCTTCGGCGAGAAAGTTATTTACCTCTGTAACTCCTTTGTTTAGTGCCGCTTTACCTTGTGCTAAATATAGTTCTGCAGTTGGTGACGGTTTACCGTAACGACTACCAACGTAGCCCCAAGCGGTAAATATTTTTGAGCTAACTTTATAGCTTTCATCAACAATACCATTGGTTTTAGGGATGGAACGTAAATTTTTATCTAACTCAGCTATTTTCTTCAGTAAAGTATCAGCATCGGTACTTAGTTGTGTCGCAGGGTTAGATTTTTTGTCTTCCTTTGCATGCAACTTCTCTATTGCTTTATCCGCCATTGCTTTTATCAGCTTGACGTCTTTTTTACTATCAATTAGGGCATGCACCGCCTTTGTTAGTGTTGAGTACATAGCAACAGCTTGGTGCTGTAATTGGTAGCTAGCATTTAGATCTTGGTTGGAAACATCAAAACGTGGATCTTTTAACACCTTTGCTGATGTTTCAAATTCATGCTCGTTTAATTTCACTGTAATGCTATAAGTACCAGGTACAACTTCTGGACCAGGAGACAGAATATCTTTGTCTTCTTTTGGCTCGTCACCAGGCATACTTAATGCGCCGTCTGATTCTAAGCCCCAGGTAATTCGGTTGATACCTTGACTGATTTTACTAACGAAAGTCCGCACAACTTCACCTTCACTATTTTTTACAATAACACGGGCTTTGTCTGAGAGCTTTGCTTTTTCTTCAGCTTCTTTGCCTTTACTAGGCTTAGCTTTTTCAGTTTTTTCTTGTTTGGCTTTATTCAATAAACGGAGTTTTTCTTTATCTTCATCAGGGTGCATTAAGTGCTGACCTGAAGCCATTAATGTTAAAGTAACACCATAGGCCTCATTTTCGCCAACATAGGCTGCGTCACCCCAAAAGCGTGAAGAAGGTGCTCTATTAGTTACATACTGCTGACCATCGGCAACGTTAATTAATTTAAATGATGCTTTAAAGGAGTCAGCAGATAAGCCTCGAAGTGCACTATAATCATCAATCACGATAATTGAGCGGCCATGAGTTCCTAGCACTAAATCGTTCTCTCGTTGCTGTATTGCCATATCCATAACTGAAACAGTTGGTACCTTGTGGTCGTACTTAAACCAAGAATCACCAGCGTCGGTTGATACATACAAACCCAATTCAGTTCCTAGGAATAAAAGATTTTCATCAACATGGTCTTGTTGTACTGATAGCGCATAACCTTTGATATTTTTAGTGGTTAAATTTGTAAATCGGCTGCCATATTTCGATGCTTTGAAAATATAAGGTTTCATATCTCCGCGGCGATGATCATCAAAAACAATAAAGGCCTCATCAGCGTTATAAAGTGATGGCGTTATATGAGGAATAAATGCATTTTTTGGCGCTTTACGGGCTTTTTTCTCAACACTTTTCCAAGTTTTCCCTGCATCTTTTGTAACATGAATGCGGCCATCATCAGTACCAACCCAAATAACACCTGCTTTAATAGGGCTTGGCGCAATAGTAATAATTGCTGTGTTATTTTCTGCGGCGGTAACATCTGGGGTTAAGCCGCCAGAATCTTTATAGCGTTGAAATTCAGGGTTGTTGGTTGAAAGATCGGCTGAAATTACCTGCCATGTTTCCCCACGGTCAGTTGATTTGTGAACATATTGACTACCGTAGTAAATGGTGTCTTTATCAAAAGGATCTTGAGCAAGGCCAGCATTCCAGTTAAAACGTAATTCGGTTTCTGGGTTTGGTGGTGGTGGCATTATCAAGTTTTGTTCACCAGTATTAATATCCCAGCGACTTAAATAACCACCCTGTGATTGACTATAGCCTTTAGTGACATCATCAGGGAACGGCATGGCATCAAAACCGTCACCAAAGCCAATCTCTTGCCAGTGTACATTGCGAATGCCAGCGCTGTCCCAAACTTCCGCTGGCCCACGCCAAGAACCATTGTCTTGTAAGCCACCGTAAATATTGTATGGCTGCGCGTCGTCAACACGAATATGATAAAACTGCGAAATAGCTAAATTTTGTACAAAGCGCCAGCTATCACCTTTATCTTGCGTAATAGCAACACCACCGTCGTTACCTAAAACTAAATGTTTTGAATTCTTTGGGTTGATCCATAGGCTATGGTTATCGATATGTATGGTGTTACCAGCGGCGCAACAATCGACTTTCTCAATCTTGCTGAAAGTTTTGCCGCCATCAATTGAGCGACGAATAAACGTGGCGATGTTGTAGATAACATCTGGATTATTAGGGTCAACTTCGATTTCTGAATAGTAAAATGGTCGATCAGCGACGCCAACTTCATTATTAACCGTTCGCCAGCTATTACCTCCGTCGTCGGAACGCATTAATGCACTTTCTTCTGCTTCAATTAAGGCATAAACAGTGTTTGGTTGACTGTCTGCAATATCAATAGAGATACGGCCTAAGTCACCTTTAGGTAAGCCATCTGCGGAGGTTTTTTCTTGCCAAGTTTCACCTCCGTCAAGTGATACAAATAAGCCTGAGCCAGGACCTCCTGATTCAAATTTATCTGGCCAACGTCTAAATTGCCACATTGATGCATATAGCTTGTTAGGGTTCGTTGGGTCCATTTTTATATCGGTTGCGCCTGTGGTGTTATCAACAAATAATATTTTCTGCCAGGTTTTTCCGCCATCGATGGTTTTATAAATGCCGCGGTCTTCATTACCTGCCCACAAGGTTCCTAGTGCGGCAACATAAGCTATATCAGGGTTAGTTGGGTGAAGCGTGATACGATTGATATGTTCAGTATTTGCTAAGCCCATTTTTTGCCAATTTTTACCAGCATCAATTGATTTATAAATTCCGCCGCCAATTGAGACAGAGTTTCGAACGTTACCTTCACCTGTGCCTAACCAAACAATGTCAGGGATGGCTTGGTTGATTGCAATTGCCCCTGTTGATGCATATTCTTCATGCTCAAATATTGGTGTCCACTTTAGTCCAGCGTTTTCAGACTTCCAAACACCGCCTGATGCCGCAGACGCGTAGATAATATTTGGATTTGAAACAACGGCTTCAATATCTGAAATTCGCCCACTTGTTGCTGCAGGACCAATATTTCTAACTTTTATTCCTGACAATAAGTCGGTATCTATGGAGGCTGATGCATTGGTAGTCATTGCTGCCGTTAGCATTAAGGAAATGAGTGATTTCTTCATCGATTGTTCCCTGTTAGTTATCGCATTATTTATTATTTATTATTGATTACTTCATCATTTACATGAAGCCGTTAAGTCAACGTAAGTACTGAATACTATTCCTATTTTATTGTTGTAGCATTTTATGAGTGTAAATGTTGCCCTGATACGTCAAATTGTTGCTTTTTTAAGTTATTTCACGTCTGAAGTTGTAGTTAATTAACTTTAATTTATGCTCTCTGGTAGGAGATAGAAGAAACTAAATAAGTAATATAAAAAACGGTTACTCGCTTATGGGCCCAATTAAACTTTAAATTGAGCGCCTTCATGCATTAATAATTTTGCTTTTAATGCTAAGCCACCTGCGTAACCTGTGAGCTTGCCATTACTACCAATAACACGATGGCAAGGGACAATTAATGCAATTGGATTAGCACCATTGGCAGTGCCGACAGCGCGAACTGCTTTTTCATTATTAATGCTTCTAGCAATCCAACCGTAGCTTTTGGTTTCACCACAAGGGATCTCGATGAGCGCTTGCCAAACTTGCTTTTGAAATTTTGTTCCGTTTGGTGCTAACGGTAAATCAAAATTTTTTCGCTCACCGTTAAAGTACTCAGATAATTGTTGAGTGATCTGGCTGAACTTGCTGCTATCCTCTATAAGTCCTTCAAAACTAATGGGGGATTTTCCACTTTGAAAAGCTAATGCCATTAATCCTTCATCGCTGGCTGTTAATGCTATTTCCCCTAATGGTGACTGATAAGTGCAATAGTACATAATGATTAATCCTTAATTTTTTTTGTGTTGCTGCCATTGTCGAGTTGCAATGATTGCCATAAATAAATGGCGGCGTATGCACGCCAAGGTCGCCAACTTTCAGCTAAAGCTAATATATCTTTATTCTTTGGTTTAATGTCTTTAACGGTGAGGGCCTTAATAATACCTAAATCGGCGCTTGGAAACGCGTCAGGATCACTTAAGCCTCGCATGCCTATGTAGTTTACCGTCCAAGGGCCGATACCTTTTAGCTGTGTTAATGCCGCTTCTAGCTCTTCAATAGTTAAACCTTTGTTAAAAATAGCTTGGTTTTGTTCAAAAAAGCTTACCCAAGTTTGTAAGGTGGCAATACGCGAACGAGTCAGGCCAATATCTTGATAATCAACATTCATTAAAGCTGAAACCTTTGGAAAGTACTTTGTGGTATTAATACCCTGTGGTTGTTCAATGTTTTTAATTGTTTCACCATATTTTTCTGCGATACGCTGCGCTAAAGTCGTCGCTCCTTTGACTGAAATTTGTTGTCCTAATATCGCTCTAATGGAAAATTCAAAAATATCCCAACAGCCGGGTAAACGTAGACCGGGAAATGAATCTATTACGGCGCACATTATCGGGTGTTTATTTAAATGTTGATGAATAAGCTGCATGTCAGCATCTAAATCAAACATGCGGCGTACACGAGCAATAATTTGGTGCAAATAGCTATAGTCAGTTAATTTAACAGTTAGGTTCAGGGCATTCTTACTTTGATGATGAGTTACTTTTATCCAACCACGGCAATCGTCAAGTTCGATGGTTCGAAAATAATGCTCGCTGCCAATATCTTCAATGTTGTTCATTTTTCGCGAACGGAAAAAATTGAGCATTAAGGGCCAATCAAATGGGGCTTTATAAGGTAATAAAATGGTGACTTGATTATCAGATGAAACTGTTTTATTACCTCTGATTTCACTCGGCGTACATTGGTAGGCCTTCATTATCACTTCGTTGAAACGGCGAATACTATTGAAACCAGCAGCAAATGCGACATTTGTGATAGTTAATGATGTCGAAACCAGTAATTTATGTGCAAGTAATAAACGCTGTTGATGAAAAAATTCACTTGGAGGTAAACCATAATATTGCATAAAAAGGCGACGAACTTGTCTTTCACTGATCTCAAGCTGGCTTGCACAGGCTTGTAGACTGTAATTATTCTCGTAGTAAGCATGGGTAATTTGCTTTATTTTTCTCGGTAAGGGAATGTTAGGAGCAAGCTGCGGGAAACACCTTTTACAGGGGCGGAATCCTGATTGTTGTGCCAATTCAGCACTATCATAATACCTTACGTTTTCAGGTTTAGGCGGCCGTGCAGGGCAAATAGGACGGCAAAAAATTCCTGTAGTAAGTACCGCAGTAAAAAACTTGCCATCAAAACGAGCGTCACGGCTTAATCGTGCATTCTCACAAACCTCAATACTTAGCATTTTTGATTATTACCGTAACTAATTAGTGTTCTTTGATCATACGTTAGGCAATGTAAATGACTAGCGGTAATCGGACAAGGCCAAAAATAAAATAATAAATTTTTTGGTGATGAAGATTTAATATGCAAAAGTGTGTTGATTAATATTGTTTATAGCGTAAGTAAATTCAGTTGTAGTGGCCTAATTTTTATAAATTCATCTCGTTACCTTATTTAGCCTCACAAAAATCAATTAGCTTCTCTTTAACAGCGTATTTACTGTAATCCATATCTTCTTTTAGTATGTGTTTTGTTAGCCAGTGATACAAAAAAATACCAATTTTAAAGTGAATATCTTCGTTATAGTTTTCTAGTTTCTTCTCCATTAGCCTAATTTTATTTATTAATGCCTGATGTTGCTTAATGTGTTGCTTTATTGCTGGGTATTTAATTTCGCGAAGTACGTCTTCTTCTGCTTTGAAATGTAGTCCAATGTATGAAGTAAGTTTGTTAAATAAAATGACAACGGATTCCTTTCCAGAGCTATGGAAAAAATCATTGATAAAAGAAAAAAGCATCTTGTGTTGGCCATCTAACAAAGTGTGGCCAACGGAGTATTCTGGCAACCACTTTATCGACTGTTTTGTTGCATCTGTGCTTGGAGAGAGGATATCGACAGGTTGCTTAATTGCAGCATAGATAGCTTCTGTAATCACTTCTGGTGTTGAAGGTTTTACTAAATAATTACTTATCCCGAGTGGAATCCAAGTCTTAACAAAAGATTTGTCTTTATGATGACTATAAGCAATTATTGGAACCTTATTATTACATGCGCGAAGCATTCGAGTTACTTCAATCCCATTTATTTGTGGTAAGTCATAAGCAATAACAACTAAATCAGGTTTGAACTCCTCATATTGAATTAATGTATCTTGCCCCCCACTCGCAATTTTACAACAAAAGCCTTCAGCCTCAGAAATATCTTTAAATACGTTGGTGTGCTTTGCATCCGACTCTGCAACCAATATTTTATAAACTTTAGCTGTTATAGAACTCAATACAGGCTCTGTAGCTGTTGCTCTTCCTCGATTCACTGTTGATTTTTGTTCTTGTTGTGATAGCTCTGTTGATATTAAGTTTTGTGCAAACTTTACATCAACCATTTGTTCAATAACTGATTGAATTTGATTAGATATATCATTACTTAATTTGTTAAATGTGTGTTCAACAACTTGTTTTATTGCTTCTTTAGAGGCTGTATTTGAAATATTCTGATCGGCAGCACTTGTGATGGATTCTTCACAGTGAGTTAGTTGCAGAGAAATTGATTTTTTAAGGTCTACACCATGATTGATACACTCCGCTAATTCTTCCTCTCCCTGAGCGGCTAATTGCGCAATATTTTCATTGCTTCTAACTTCTATTAGCTCTAAAGATTGCATAAGCACGAGTTTTAATCGATAAACTTCATTTAGTGGGTTTATAACTGCGTAGTTATCAAACAAGCCACTTTCACAGGCGGAGTATGCGCGTGATGCTTCACGATTGTTGATTAATAATACTGAGGAGTGCGGTGCTATATCAGTATTATATTTTTCTAAGAAATCTACATAAAACTTAATAGTGCTGGCAATACTGTTTGATGAAAGAAGGAGAACCTTTGGTTTTAAAGCAATTAAATCTTTAACTTTGTTAACTTTAAATGCAAAGGACTGGAAGTTTAAATTTAAATCTGCAATTTGCTTAATTGCGCCAGTAACAGTTTCACGATCTTGGTAGATAAGTACTACGTCTGGTTTACAGGACTTTAGTTTACTATTGGGCATAAGTTCCTTCTTATTTAGCAACGTAATCAATATTCCATAATTTACTTAACTTTGTTCGATATTTGTCGCTTTGCTTGAGGTGGCCAAATCATTGATGAAATTATAAAAATTCATATATGAATGTAATATTTCCAATATAGGATAAGAAAATTATTAATTACAAATTTTTATCTATTTATTTTTGTAAATGTGTCCAATGATCACACTTTACTAAGAATTTTACTTTTTTGTATACAGTATGCAATAATGTCTCGGTAAATGTTATTTTCTAATTAAAGAGAGCACTATGCTGACGATAAATGCCGACACGGTTAACCAAGCCCTTACTTTTCCAAAACTTGTCAATGCACTGCAGGATTCTTTCGCCAGTGGTATAACCGTGCCGCCTCGATTACATTTTGATATGGCAAACCCGAAAGCAGAACGGGAAACGACATTATTGATGATGCCTGCTTGGCAAGCAGGTGAGGTAGCGGGGGTTAAAATAGTTACGGTTGCCCCAGGTAATGGCAGTAAAGGACTACCGTCAATTCAAGGCTCTTATTTACTTATGGATGTTGATACTGGCGCTATGATTGCCATGATGGACGCGCCGGCATTAACTGCGCGCAGAACCGCCGCGGCATCTGCGTTGGCATCTCGATTTTTATCTCGTGAGAATAGTGAAACCTTATTGATGATAGGTACAGGTACTTTGTCGAGTAAATTAATTGAAGCTCATGCGAGCGTTAGGCCAATTAAAACCGTTTACATTTGGGGGCGTGATAAAAGTAAAGCACAAGCGATATGCCAAAAGGTGTCTCATTTAAATCTTGATTGCCAAGCGGTTGATAGTATTGAAGCGTATATTGCGAAAGCGGATATTGTTTCTTGTGCAACATTGAGTAAAGAGCCATTAGTATTTGGTAAACATTTAGTTGCCGGACAACATTTAGATATGGTCGGTTCTTATCGCCCTGATATGCGAGAAATGGATGATGACTGCTTAACTAAAGCACGCTTGTTTGTTGATAACTTCGAAGGGGCATTGCGAGAAACGGGTGACATGGCAATTCCATTGCAACAAGGGGTGATCAGTAAATCGCAAATTGAAGCTGATTTATTTTCATTGTGTAAACAGGAGTTCTCAATGACACGTAGCAATGACGAAATTACTGTTTTTAAATCAGTTGGTCATGCTTTAGAAGATTTAACTGCAGCAAAACTTGTTGCTGATTTTGTTAAAAAACTTTAATGAATAAATCATAAGAGAAAAGCAATGGATAAATATGCTCAACGTCGGCAGTGGTTAGTCCAACAACTGGACCAAGACAGTGTGGTTATTGTTGTTGGTAATCAAGCAAAAACGCGCAGTAAAAATATTAATTACCATTTTCGCCCTGATAATGATTTGTACTATTTAACAGGCTTCACTGAACCTAATGCTGTTGCATTGATCAGACCACAACACAATGCCGAGTTTATTTTATTTGTTCGCGAGAATAATGCTGCGGCAGAAACAAGTTTCGGTGCAAGAGCGGGGCTTGAAGGTGCTAAGCGGAATTTTAATGCTGACCAAGCATATAGTGTGAATGAAATTCATCAGCAAATACCTCAGTTATTAGAGCAACGTTGTAAAGTTTATATTTTAGATGAGCAGGAGTTTTATGCTGATAAAGTATCTACTTGGCTGCATCAACAGCGCCGTTCAACGGGGTTTGATATTCCTAAAGTGTATCGACATTTGTTACCATTACAGCCACTTTTACATAATGCGCGTGTTACTAAATCAGAAGATGAAATAGCCTTAGTTCGTCATGCGGTTCAGGCTTCAATTCATGGTCATAAAGCTATGATGAAACAATGTAAACCTATGATGAATGAATTGCAGCTTCAAGCTATTTTTGATCGAGAAATTGCTAATTTTGGATGTCGGGATGTTGCCTACCCAAGTATTGTTGCCAGCGGCAATAACGGCTGTTGCTTACATTATGAAGATAATAACAGTACCTTGAACCATGGTGATTTGGTCTTGATTGATGCTGGCGCTGAATATCAACACTATTGTAGCGATATTACTAGAACTTGGCCGATAAACGGTAAGTTTAGTGATGCACAGCAACAAATTTATCAATTGGTATTAGCTGCCATTGATGCTGCGATTGCGAAAGTTAAACCAGGCTTAGTATGGAATGATATTTATCAAACTTGTATTGAAGTTATGGCACAAGGTTTAATTGAGTTAGGCATTATTACCGGTAGCTTTGAAGAAGTTATGAGAAATGAATGCTATCGTCAATTCACTGTTCATAAAACCGGTCATTGGCTTGGAATGGATGTACATGATGTTGGTCGCTATCATGACGATGATAATCAGTGGCGGAAATTAGAAGAAAATATGGTTTTTACCATTGAGCCGGGCCTTTACTTTCCAAGTGATTGCTTAGACGTGGCAGAAAAGTGGCGTGGTATTGCAATAAGAATTGAAGATGACATTTTAGTTACTGCCAGTGGGCATGAAAATTTATCAGCAGCAATTCCAAGAACTGTAATTGATATAGAGACTTATATGCAATCTAGCTAGTTAAGAAGGCAAACTTAATTGGAAATTTCAAAAATTTAATCCGTTTGCTATTTGACATTACAGCCCACTTCTATATAAATGGTGCTACGATGTAAGGATGTATATTGCAGCTAACTTCTGGTTGTTATAATAATACTAAACGGGTTTCATGGATAAGATAATGTCGAATAAAGGCGCATTTAACAATAGGTTAAGCCGACGTGTATTTGTTTATATTTTCTTATGTAGTGCATTTTTATCTGTATGCTCGACAATGATCCAGCTTTATGTTGATTTTCAAGGTGGAGTATCTACGCTTGAAGAGCGTTTTCATAATATTGAATTAAGTTTTAACCAGTCAATATCCACTAGTTTATGGGACTTTAATGAACCTTTAGTTCAACAACAAATTGTTGGTATAGAGCGACTACCAGATATTCGACACGTAAAAATTACCACCAGCTTTGGCAAAGTATACGAGGTTGGCCAAGCAATTTCTAATCCGCCTAAAACTAGAACTTACTCCATTGTGTTTGAAGGTAATACCATAGGCGCTATGGTTATTTCTGCAGACTACCAAGATATCTATCAAAGCATTAAGCAAAAAGCTGGCTTTATTATTATTTCTGAATTCATCAAAATTTTTATGGTCGCGTTTTGTACCTTTTTTATAGTACATTGGTTAATCACTAAGCATTTATATCGAATAACCGCTTATTCAAAAGCACTCAGTGGTCAAAATTTAGATGAACCATTAGCACTGCTAAATCGTAAGGAAGAGACGGATGAACTCGATGAGCTTGTGAGTGCAATTAACGGTATGCGATTAACCTTAAAAAATGACATCATTAAGCTAGAAGACGCTGAAAATGCACTAATAAACTTAAATGGTGATCTTGAAATAAAGGTTTATGAACGAACTGCAAAGCTTGCTGAGAGTAACCAGCAATTACAGCAATCATTAAACGAATTGACGTTAGCAAAAGATCAGTTAGTACAATCTGAAAAAATGGCATCATTGGGGCAATTAGTTGCTGGTGTTGCGCATGAGGTAAACACACCGTTAGGTATATGTGTAACTTCGGTAAGTGCCTTAAAGGAAAAAATAGCCGAATTAAATCACGCCTTAATTGAAGAGCAATTAACCAAAAAGCAACTTACTTCAATTTTAAATATGTTTGTTGAGTATGAGCAAATAATCGAACGTAGTTTAAATAAAGCGGTAGAATTAATTCGTGGTTTTAAGTCAGTCGCTGTAGAGCAACATACTGACCCTAAAATTAACATTAACTTAGCACAACATGTTGATGATATTGTTAATACGGTTAAAACGTTATTCAAACAAAAGAACTATACCATTGACATTAATGTCGATAAAAAAATTAACTTAGTAACGTATCCGAGTGCATGGAATCAAATACTAACTAACTTTTTAACAAACTCCCATATTCATGGCTTTGAAGATCGTATTGATGGTGAGATTAGCATTGATTTTCAAGCCAATGAAGACAACCTTATTCTGATTTATAAAGATGATGGAAAAGGAATTAGCTGCGAAGTCAAAGATAAAATATTTGACCCTTTTGTTACTACTAAGCGCGGCTTAGGTGGCTCAGGGTTAGGTATGAATATCGTTTATAACTTAGTGCACACTAAGCTCGGCGGTACGATAAAAATTGCTGACAGCGAACATGGTTGTTGCTTTATTGTAAAGGTACCCATGCTGCCAAATAATGATAATATTACTCCGATAAAAAAAGGTACGCCTGATTTAAAGATCATACCTTAGTTTTATTTCAGCAAGCGGTACTCTTAACTCTAAACTATTCATCACCTAATAATGTAAGTACCATATTGGTGTAATTGACTAAGCCGATAACTTGCTGATTTTCAATAACAGGCGCGGTGTTAATACCGAAGTTTTCAAAAAGTCTTGCGCAATAGCGAACATCCATTTCTGGCGATACCGACAATAATGGCTTGGCCATAATTTCGTATAAATTCACTCGTTCTGGAGAGCGGTCTTTAGCAATAACTTGTTTTGCGATGTCGGATAATAACACTAAACCAAACTCATCATTTTCATGACGTTTGTTAATAATTAATGCGCTGACATTATGTTGTTTCGCTAGCTTTATGCCTTCGGCAACAGTAACCATACCATCAGTAAATTGGTAGCTGTCGGTTGTCATAGCATCTTTAACTTGCACTAGTTTATGGCTCATATTTCTTCCTCAATTTTACCTTTTAAACGTTCCACTTGGTGGGCAACGCCTACAGCGTCTTGAATATCAATTTGTATGGCAATACCTTTACCGGGTTCTTCATCAAATCCTGCAACGGTAGCAATTCGCTCTAGTATTTTCCGACATAAGTGTTCTTCTACAACAAACATTAATACGTCACGTTGGGTTTCAAGTTGCATACCAAAAAATGTTCTTTGGCGCTTGATACCTTCACCGCGAGCATTATTAATAATGGTTGCCCCTGTGGCGCCCGCCATACGAGCTTCTTTCATTACCTTTTCGGTAACGGCATCTTCAACAAATGCAATGATCAATTTAAAATGCATTTTTCGTTCTCACTATTAAGTTAATTTCTTGTACGAATGTGTGTAATTTGTGCATAGGCCATAACTGCAATTATCGGAAATAAACTGGCAAAAGCAATAAGACCAAAACCATCAATCAATGGGCTTCGACCTGGTATGGTACTCGCTAGCCCTAAACCGAGTGCGGCAACTAATGGCACGGTAACGGTTGATGTGGTAACGCCACCTGAATCGTAAGCTAGTGGCACAATCATTTTAGGGCAGAAAAATGTTTGAATAACCACAACAATATAGCCACAAATAATGTAGTAATGAATAGGGTGACCAACCACAATTCGGTAGCTGCCAAGGGCAATACCAATGGCAACACCTATGGCAACCGCAATACGTAAACTATTGGCTTTAATTCCTCCACCCGATACTTCTTCGGCTTTTAATGCCACGGCAATAAGTGAAGGCTCAGCAATTGTTGTACTGAACCCTATGGCAGCAGCAAATACATATACCCAACCGTAATAACTCCAATTGAGTGCACTGTCGGCAATACCAGCAGGATTGATGAACTCGGTTGCTGTTAATTGCTCAGCCATCATTTTTCCTAGTGGAAATAACGCTTTTTCAAGACCAAGTAAAAATAAAGCCAAGCCGATTAAAACATAGAGGAAACCAAAGCCGACTTGTTTAATGTGTGGTATCGGCTGTCGAATAACTAACAGCTGAAATACCAGAATTATTGACAATATTGGTAGCACATCAACAACGGTTGACTTTAATGTGTCAAAAAACTCGATCAGTAAATCCAAGCTAGCAGGCTCCATTGAATGTTAAAGAATGTGTGTTTGTCATTAGCTTAGTACCATGCCGTAGGCCATCACAAATATCATCGGCGTTAACGACGCAAACGCGATTAAGCCAAAACCGTCTATCATTGGATTTCTGCCTTTTATTGATGATGCTAAACCAACACCTAATGCAGTAACTAAAGGTACGGTTATTGTTGATGTAGTAACACCGCCTGAGTCATAGGCGATACCAATAATCCAAGTCGGGGCGAAGGCCGTCATAATAACAACCAAGACATAGCCGCCAAGAATCAAGTATTGTATAGGCCAGCCGCGAATAATACGCAGTACACCAATCACAATAGCTAAACCTACAGCAAAGGCTACGGTATAGCGTAAGCCATTCGCATATTCATTTTGTGAGATATCTGTTGCTTCAATAATGCCACCACTGGCTGCAACGGTAGCGGCTTCTGCGGCCACGGCAATTAATGACGGTTCAGCAACCGTGGTACCGAATCCTAAGCAAAAGGCAAAAGTTAATAGCCAAACAATACTGCCCTTTCTAGCGAAAGCTTTTGCCATTGACTCACCAATGGGAAATAAACCCATTTCTAAGCCATAAATAAAAAATGTTAAACCTAATACAACCAATATTAGGCCTATAAAGATATCACCTAGATTTGGCATAGGTTGCTGCAAAACAGCGAATTGAAAAAAAGCGATGACAAGTACAATAGGCAGTAGATCTTTGCAGCTGCCTAAAAGTGCTTTAAAAAAAATGATAAGTTGTTGGTTCATATCGCTAAAATTTACCAGAATAAAGTTTTATTATACGAGCCGAATTCAACTACTTTATTGATCCAAAACAAGCTCGATGTTCGTTGTTAAAAAATAGTAACAAGGTGCTTTGGTTATCAATGTATACAAGAAAAATTTTATTGTTAACTTTTGTTATTTATAAAAATAATTGAAATCACTTCATTATGTACTTTATCAATATTTAATTAACATTTACGACTAAGTTATACAAAGAAATAGGCGGTTGCTGTCCATAACGCTCCGGCAATTGTTGCTGCTATTGTTGCTGGAATTAGTTGTGATTTAACATGATCCATTAAGTCACAACCTGTGGTCATTGCACTGAGAATCGTCGTATCTGAAATAGGTGAGCACTGATCACCAAAAACACTACCATTAAGGACAGTGGCAAAACATAACATCATAAATAATTCAGGGTTGGCTAATCCTTGGCTTTGGCAAATTGCCCAAGCTAAAGGCATTGCTAATGGAAACGCAATGGCGTAGGTGCCCCAACTGGTACCAGTAGAAAAGGCGATGATCATCGTCATTAACTGTAAAATTACCGGTAAGCACCAAAAAGGCAATTGCTCGCCAAGCAATGATACTAAAAATAAGCCACCGCCAGTTTCTTTACTAATACTGCCGATAATCACCGCGAGCATTAAAATAACTGACGCAAAAACTACGCCTTTTAACCCTTGGCTAAATCCGTCTATAACATGGTGTAACGACATGCCTTTGATGATAGCAATAATGGCTGATAATAATAATGCTGCGCCGAAAGCCCAGTTAATTTTAGGTGAACCAAGCAAAACAAAACTACCAATAGCAATTGCGGTTAAGGTGATTAAGGGCAATACAAATTCAATAATGTGTGGCACGTAACCTGATGGCACATTTGATTCCTGTAATTCCTTAGCACTCAGCGGTTTAGCCGTTGGGGCATCTAGTTTGCCCTCAACTTCTGCTCGCTGCTTTGCCAAACGAATGCGCTTGCCAGCAAATGTTGTAACATTAATACTGAGTAGGAAAGTACCGGTTACGGCAAAAATGCTGTAAAAACTAAATGGGATACTTTGAAAGAAAAAGGCAATACGGTCGGCTTCTGTTGCTAGAAACGATACCCCAGGAATAAATATCAGTGCTTGCACATATGCTGGCCACGCATTGAAGGCAAGTATTGAAGCAATGGGTGATGCGGTTGAATCAACAATGTAGCTCATTTCTTCATGGCTAACTTTTGCTTTGTCTGCCAAAGGTCTAACGGTGGTGCCAACTAAAACCGTACTCATGGTGCCACCTTGGAAAAATAATACTCCTAGTAGCCAAGAAACTAATTTTGCTGATTTTCTGCCTTTGACAAAGTGCTTGGTCATATAGCTTGCAAACGCTTGTGCAGCGCCTGTTTTCGACCAAATACCAAGCAACCCACCTAATAGCCATAAGTAAAGTAATAACAACGCTGCCGTACCTTCTTTCGCTAGGTTAGGAATAATCACTTTGTCGGTTAGATCATATCGACCGAGCATAATAGCACCAACAACGATCCCACCAAGAAGTGCTGTTAAAGGCTCTCGGGTAAGTAAACATAACAATATTGTTATTAGGGCTGGTAGTAACGACCAGGCACCAAAATGAAAAGCCGGTTTTAGTAGCTTAAGTTGTTCGTTTTCATCACGTACCCATTGCTGAACTAATGTTGGAGCTCCTTTAGTGAGGTTGAGATGTTGTTGGTTTAGTAACGAGTCATGATAAGCAACCACATTATCAATAATAACTTGTTGGCCTTTATAGGTATAACTTAATAAGCCTGCTGAATTGGTACTTACATCGTAAACATGACTTTGCTCAACCCAGAGAGGTGAAACAGACGATTTAATATAAATAGCTGCAAGTACAGCAAATAAAAAAAATATAAAAGCTAGTTTGTTGTGTTTGCTCGCCATAAAATCACACTTTTTTATTGTTATTAGATTCGGTTAATACGCTCGAACATTACATTCGGTAATTACATATTTAGATAATTTACGATAACAGAAATTAGGTGAGTTACTAGTGTGATTTAATTTTCATCAAGATATTTCTATTTTACTTATCTCAATATCGCTTGAAATTGCTTGAAAGGGTGCCACAGCCAACGACGGGGATGAGCCGAAGGCCGCAGCGAAAGGGGTAAAGTATTTTTTAAACTAATTAAAGCGCTTGATACTAAATGGTGAAATATCAATATCGGTTTTTTGATTACTCATTACTTGGCCAATTAACTTGCCTGTTATTGCCCCTAACGTTAAGCCTAAATGTTGATGACCTAGCGCAAAATATATCGAGTTATGCTTAGTTGCTTGACCAATAACAGGGAGTGAGTCGGGCAGGGAGGGGCGACAACCCATCCATCGTTTTTCTTCGTTGCTATCTTTTTTACAAGAATGAGGAAGTTCCGTTAGAAGGTGTTTGGCGTTTTCAAACAACATATCCGCCCGCTGCATATTCTCAGGAGCTTCTAATCCCGCAAACTCAACGGTGCCAGCAAGGCGTAAACCGTGTGACATAGGTGTGATAATAAACTTTCGTTCAGCTGAAGCAACAGGTCTATTCAACTGTGGCGAACTGTTCTTCGCCAGATCTAAACTGTAACCTCGTTCAGCTTCTATCGGTAACTTATAGCCAAGTTTTGCTAATAACGGCTTTGACCAAGCACCCGTTGCAATCACCACCGCATCAAATACTTGTGTTCTAACTTCAGGCGAAGAAGTTGTGTCAGCTGATGATTGCATGCTGATTTCTACTTGATCATTGACGGGGTTAATGTCGGAAACTGCAGCATGAATTTGTTGCGCTCCTATTTGTAATGCTTGTTGTGAGAGCACCTGACAAATTTCAAATGGGTTTGCGGTATGTGCTACTTCGGTAAAATAAAGTGAGTAATGAATATTAGCGCTTAAATTAGGTTCTAATAATAAGGTTTGCGCTCTATCAAGCAGCTTAACAGCAATTCCTGCACTTTTATAATGTTCGAAAGCTTTAACAGCGTCGTTACGATTTTTACTTTCAAACACCAGTAAACTGCCTTTAGTTGTTAATAAATGCTCTGCACCTGCAGCTCGAAGCAATGGCTTGTAATAGTCAATAGCATGTTGATTAATGGCGCGTAGCGCTTGGCTATTCTTTGCTCTTTTAGTGGTAAACATATTACCAATAAATTTTAAAAACCAAGGGAGTGCCTTTGGAAAGTATTTCGGTGACAATGCCATAGGGCCTAGCGGGTTAAACAGTAGTTTAGGTAGTTGCCAAAGTAAGCTAACTTCTGCTAGTGGAAAAACTTGCTCGGTGGCAAAGTGGCCAGCATTAGCTTTTGAACAACCTTCTCCAATACCTGATTTATCAATTAGTGTTACTTGAAAGCCTAACGACTGCAATTCAAGTGCGCAGTTAACTCCGATAATACCTGCGCCTATAACGGCAACACTTCGTGGTGCTGCCGATGATTTGTTATTTGAATTATCTACTGCAATGTTATTCATTGTTTACATCTTCTTTTTCTAACTATTCTTAACGATGAAAATATTTAGGCGCTGGAGTTACCTTAATATAAAACCTTGTGGAAAAATATCGTCAGTGCTGAGCATAAATTTATGGCAACCGGTAATAAATGCCCGTCCAGATACTCTTGGTATAACTGCGGTTTTACCATGGTAGTCGCAGACATTTTTAATGCTGACAGTCATTTTTCCGCCAACAATACTTTCAATAACGACGTCTTGTTCGGTAGGTAAATTTTCTTTCTCACGAAGTAAAGCGACGCGCGCGCTTACACCAGTACCTGTTGGAGAGCGGTCAACTTCACCGTCAGCAAATACACAAACGTGGCGAGAGTGAGAGCTGGTTGCATCCGTTTTATTGGAGTAAAAAATAGTGCCGTAAAGGAAGCTTAAATCTTCTTCTATAGGGTGCTTGATAGAATAGCTCGCCATTACCGCCTGCTTTATGGCACGCCCGACATCGATCAGCTGCTGTTGGTTCTCAGGTGTACAGTCAATATTTAACGCGTCAGCATCCACATAAGCATAGTAAGCGCCACCAAAGGCAATATCGTATTGAATGGCGCCGAACTCTGGTAACTCTATTGATTGAGCAAGTACTTCAACAAATGAAGGTACGTTATCAAAACTAACCGCGAGTTTATTTTGTTGATCATGTTTCGCATAAGCTTTAATAAAACCTGCGGGAGAGTCGATGCCAATTACTTCTCCTTGTTTTGGCATGGCCAAGGTTTGGCTTTCTATCGCTACTGATACGGCGGCAATAATACCGTGTCCACACATACTGCTATAGCCTTCATTATGCATAAATAAAATGCCAAATTTCGCGTCAGTGCTGCATGGCTCTGTAATCAATGCACCGTACATATCAGCGTGTCCACGTGGCTCAAACATCAGTAATTGTCTAAGGTTGTCTAAATTGTCGTGCAGGTATTGCCGCTTTTCTAGAATAGTATTACCTTTAATTTCAGGGTATCCGTCAGTAATTATACGGAGCGGCTCACCTTCGGTATGGGCGTCGATAGTATTAATGCTTTGATAATTCGAAAAATTATGATTGTTAAACTGCATATTATTCAACCTAGAAAATAAAAATTAACGCTTATGCTTGTATGATTTAAAATATTGTATACAATATGCGATATTATTTCTAGCAATAGTTTTAAATAGCTAAACACAATTAACGGATCAAGAAGACTTATGAAGAATATAAACTGGAAAGGTGTATACCCAGCGGTAACAACTCAATACTTTGACGATATGTCAATTAACTTTGATGCAACAAAAACAATGGTTGATAGCCTTATTAAAGAAGGGGTTGATGGAATTATCGCCTTAGGTACTGTTGGTGAAAATTGCTCGCATACTCGTGAAGAAAAACGTGCCATTCTTATCGCTGTTAAAGAAGTTGTTGCAGGGCGTGTTCCGGTAATATCTGGGGTTGCTGAAACCACAACACAGTTTGCTGTTGAATATTCACAAATGTGTGAAGAAGTTGGCATTGATGGCTTAATGGTACTTCCAGGTATGGTATATCGTTCAAGTGAACGTGAAGCTATTCATCACTATCAACAAGTTGCTCGTAACTGTAACTTACCGATTATGATTTATAATAACCCAGTTACTTATGGTGTTGATGTTTCAATAGAGGGCATGCGCATTTTAGCTGAAGAGCCGACGATTGTTTCAGTAAAAGAAGCGACAGAAGATACGCGCCGAATTTCAGAGTTATTTGCCGCATTTGGCGATCGCTACATTGTTTTTGGTGGTGTTGATGATATTGCACTAGAAAGCTTAATGTTAGGTTGTACAGGTTGGATTTCAGGTTTAACCAACGTTTTTCCACAAGAGTCAGTGGCTATTTTTAAATTGGCAGAGCAGGGGCGCTACCAAGAAGCATTGGAAATTTGGCGCTGGTTCTTGCCTTTATTACGCTTAGATACGATTCCGACTTTAGTTCAGTGTATTAAATATTGTGAACAATTGGCTGGTCGCGGTAGTGAAGTGACCCGAGCGCCGAGAATGCCACTCGTTGGTGAAGAGCGAGCAAGGGTTGAAAAATTATATAACGACGCTGTAGCAACTCGTATTGATCTCAGTAAATTCAACTTAGATTAATACTTACGAAATAGGCTACTGAGATAGATATACGGTAGCCTTTCTTTGTTAATAAGTATGATTATTTGCCTACTTATTACGACTCGTAAATGATTAACAGCAGTTGATGGATGTAAAATTTAACATGATTAAAGGAACATTTTTTTGTCTTGATGCCCATACTTGTGGCAACCCGGTTCGCCTTGTTACTAGTGGTCACCCTGATTTAACAGGCGAGACGATGAGCGAAAAGCGACAAGACTTTTTAGAAAACTACGATTGGATACGTCAAGGCTTAATGTTTGAGCCCCGCGGGCATGACATGATGTCAGGTGCGTTTTTATATCCTGCATGCAGCGAAAATGCTGATGGCGCTATTTTATTTATCGAAACATCAGGCTGTCTGCCTATGTGTGGTCATGGCACCATAGGTACTGTTACTGCTGCCTTAGAAAATGGCCTACTAACACCCAAAACACCCGGAAAATTAGTATTAGATGTGCCAGCAGGGCAAATCAATATTGATTACCAAATGAGTGATGAAAAAGTAACAGCAGTACGTATATATAATGTTGCTTCGTTTCTTGCCCATCAAGATGTTGCAATAGATGTTCCTGGTTTAGGACAACTGGTGGTTGATGTCTCCTATGGCGGCAATTACTACGTTATTGTTGAACCACAAGAAAACTTTCCCGGTATAGACCAATGGAGCGCTGGCGATATTCTTCACTGGAGTCCGATTATTCGTAAAATCGCCGACAAAACCTTAACTTGCATACATCCGAATGATGACACGGTTTCCGGCGTATCACACGTTTTATGGACAGGCAAAACTCAAACTGACGGCTCTGATGCAGCAAATGCTGTTTTTTATGGTGATAAAGCTATTGACCGTTCCCCATGTGGTACCGGAACAAGTGCACGCATGGCGCAATTATTCGCTAAAGGTAAGTTAAAGTTGGGTGATAGCTTTGTTCATGAAAGCTACATTGGTAGCCAATTTGTTGGCAAAGTTGAAGGTGTTGTAGAGCTAGAAACACCAAATGGCCCTGTGGCGGCAATTATGCCAAGTATTCAAGGTTGGGCACATGTGTTTGGTAAGAATTGCATCACAATTGATGATAGTGACCCTTATGCCATGGGGTTTGTTGTTACTTAGTGAAGCTCAGTAATTCTTCACGGTTTTAATTTTAACGTATTGAAAATTTAAAGAGATTATTATGACAATTACAGGTAAGAATTTAATTGCAGGACAGTGGTCTGGTGAAACTGAAAACGGTTTTACTGCCTTTAATGCCGTTGAAAATACGGCAATGAAAGATAAGTTTGCTGATGCCAGCGAGCAAGAAATTGAAAATGCTATTACCGCAGCTCAGCGTGCATTTACCAGCTATAGTCAGTTACCTGCTACCAAACGAGCAACATTTTTGCGTACTATTGGCGAACAAATAGTGCAATTAGGTGATGAGCTAGTTGAAATGGCTTGTGCGGAAACCGGTTTACCCGCTATGCGTATTCAAGGAGAGCGTGGACGAACCGTAGGGCAATTAAACCTTTTTGCTGATTTATTAGATAGTGGCGAATACCAAGCGGTTATTGATTTAGCTGATACAAAGCGAGCTCCACTTCCAAAGCCTGATACAAGACTCGGCTATTTACCACTAGGCGTTGTCGGTGTTTTTGCTGCGAGCAACTTCCCGCTAGCATTTTCAACAGCAGGCGGTGATACAGCGTCAGCACTTGCTGCTGGTTGTCCGGTTGTTATGAAAGCTCATGCTGCACACCCTGCAACTGCAGAGTTGATTGCTCAAGCTATTTTAAAAGCGATTGCAATAGCAGAAATAGACCCAGGTGTTTTTTCGCTAATACAAGGGAAAAACTACGCTATTTCTAGTCAGATTGTAACGCATCCACTTGTTAAAGCCGTTGGTTTTACAGGCTCAGAACGAGTAGGTATGATCTTACAACAGCAAATTAATCAAAGAGCAGAGCCAATTCCATTTTACGGCGAACTTGGTAGTGTTAATCCACAATTTATACTTGCTAATAAGTTAGCTGCTGATGCATCTGAACTTGCTTCAGCGCTAGTTGCATCACTAATGATGGGACAAGGACAATTTTGCACTAGCCCAGGTGTTTGGTTTGTTATCGATGGTGCAGAATATCCGCTATTCGCTGAAACAGCTACTGCAGAAATAGCAAAAACATCAGCGGGTGTGATGCTAACCCCTGGCATTGCTAATTCCTATAAACAAGCTATTGCTCAATGGCAAGATATTGCAGGCGTTGATTTATTAGCACAAGGACAGGCTGGCGTTGAGCATTTTTGTCAAGCGGCAATATTTAGTACTGATTTAGCAACATTTTCTGCTAATCCGTTACTACAAGAAGAAGTGTTTGGTTCGTCAGCGCTTATTGTTAAATGTGCTGACTTTAACGACATGCTACAAGCGATCACATTATTGAAAGGTAACTTAACGGCTAGTATTCATGCTATTGATAGTGATCTTGCAAATGCCAAACAAGTTGCATTAGCGACAGCACATAAAGTTGGACGTTTAATTTACAATCAAATGCCTACTGGCGTTGAGGTTTGTGCTTCAATGAATCATGGTGGGCCATTCCCTGCCTCAACTAATATCAGAACAACCTCTGTGGGTAGTGAAGCAATTAAACGTTTTCAACGACCAATTTGTTACCAAAATATGCCAAACGAGTTGCTGCCTGAATTATTAAAGTCTTAATAAACGTTAAATTTTTCAATAGCTTTTACTAAGTAATCAAAAGAGTTATTAACAATAACTCTTTTTTTTTGTGTTTAGCGTGCGGATCTCTATAATAGCGGTAACATTTTTAGGAAGCCTTGTATGAGCATAGTATATAAAACCAGAACTCAATTAGTTGTTGAAACCCTTAGAGAAAAGATTTTAAGCGGTGAGATTAAAGCTGGTCAACCGTTGCGACAAGCAGCCTTAGCAGAAGAGTTAAATGTCAGCCGTATTCCTGTTCGAGAAGCATTATTGCAATTGGAAGCTGAAGGCCTAGTGGCGTTTGAGCCACATAAAGGGGCAACGGCAACTGAATTGAATGCTGATCAAGTTGATGAATTATTTGAACTTCGTGCCATGCTAGAAGCTGATTTACTGACTAATTCTTTACCTTATATCACTGATGAAAAGCTTGAAGAAGCGACACAGTTATTGAAGAAGTTAGATAAAGCACTTGGTAAAGAGAATGCAGCTAATACGTGGAGTGAATTAAACTCTGATTATCATAACTGTTTATATTCAGGTGCTGACCGTCCGCAGACTCAGGATTTAGTTAACACTTTAAATAAAAATGCCGACCGATACATTCGCATGCACTTACTTTGGGCTGGCGGAATTTCAAAAGCAGAATCTGAGCACAATGAAATATTAGCTTTGTGTAAAGCGCGTGATGTTGATAATGCCGTTGCGTTATTAAAGCAACACATTCTGGGCTCACGTGATGAAATTAAAGCATTTCTAAATGAACGTGAATCAATTATTAGTGGCTAATCACTAAGTTACCGCAATTCTTTTCTAATGCTAGACTGTTTTATATTTGCTTGAAATTTATGATGTAATTTTGAGCATTTATTGACATTTTAGCGCTATTTCTATAGTATTCCCGCGCCTTCACAACCCGAAAAATAACGATTTTCGTTCTTATTGCCTATCATTAAGACAATATCGGGATAAAGCAAAAGTATTTAAATACAAGCCTATTTTATAGCTCGCTTGTATTTTTGACGTTTAATCAAAGTTGAGAAAATAATGTTTGAATTACACGCCAGTAAAGCGGCAAATTTAAAAAATGATGTGCTGTCGGGTCTTACCGTTGCATTAGCATTAGTACCAGAAGCAGTTGCATTTGCTTTTGTTGCTGGAGTAGAGCCTCTTGTCGGCTTATACGCTGCCTTTATGGTTGGCTTAATTACCTCTATTTTTGGTGGTCGCCCAGGTATGATTTCTGGTGCCACAGGTGCTATGGCGGTTGTTATGGTGAGTTTAGTTGCAATACATGGGGTTGAATACCTGTTTGCAACTGTGGTGTTAACTGGTGTGCTACAGATAATGGCTGGGTTATTTAAGCTGGGTAAATTTATTCGCTTAGTGCCGCACCCGGTAATGTTAGGCTTTGTTAACGGTTTAGCTATTGTAATTTTCTTAGCGCAATTAGGCCAATTTAAAGTGGTTAATGATGCGGGCGTGATGGAGTGGATGCAAGGCAATCAACTTTATACTATGGCTGGTTTGATTGTATTAACAATGGCAATCATTCACTTTTTACCCAAGTTAACAAAAGCGGTTCCTTCTTCACTGGTCGCTATTGTCGTTGTGACTATTCTAGTGCAAAGCCTAGATTTAGATGCCCGTACCGTCGTTGATTTTGTTCGAGATATGACTAATGATCCAGCGGCTTCAATTGCTGGTGGTTTACCACAATTTAGTATTCCTAGTGTGCCGTTTAATTTTGAAACTTTTCAAGTTATTTTACCATTTGCTTTGGTATTGGCGGCAATTGGCTTAATTGAGTCTCTATTAACTTTAACGTTAATTGATGAATTAACAGGTACTCGCGGTCGTGGTAATAAAGAATGTATTGCTCAAGGTGCAGCGAACACAGTTACTGGTTTCTTTGGTGGCATGGGCGGTTGTGCGATGATTGGTCAATCGATGATCAATGTTAATTCTGGGGGCCGAGGTCGTGCTTCTGGTATTACTGCTGCATTAGCATTATTAGGTTTTATCCTATTTGCCTCAGGCTTAATTGAGCAAATACCACTAGCAGCGCTGGTTGGTGTTATGTTTATTGTGGTTATTGGTACGTTTGAATGGTCAAGTTTTAGAATTTTAGGCAAGGTTCCAAAAGCTGATGCATTTGTAATTATTTTAGTTTCTGGTGTAACTGTTGCTACGGACTTAGCAATTGCCGTAGTTGTTGGTGTTATTGTTTCCGCGTTAGTTTTTGCATGGGAACATGCTAAGCATGTAGTTGTTCACCGCTCAATGAATGAAAAAGGTTCGACTGTTTATGACGTAAGTGGCCCTTTATTTTTTGGTTCAGTTTCAAGCTTCTTAGAGCAGTTCGATATGGATAACGACAGCGATGATGTTATTGTTGAGTTTAAAAACTCTCGCGTTGCTGATCATTCAGCAATTGAAGCAATTGACACCTTAGCAGAACGTTATATTAGTCGTGGCAAGCAAATGCACTTAAGGCATTTAAGTAAAGAATGTACACAGCTGTTAACCAAAGCGGGTAGTTTAGTTGAAATCAATGTGATTGAAGACCCTGACTATCACATTGCAACTGACAAGTTAGCTTAGACTTCTATCCTCGTGTGATTGGGTTATACTTAATCACACGAGTAGGTTTTCGATGTTAGTGATAATTACTATATGCAATTAGAGTTTTTTGATGTTCCTAGCCCTTGTATCGGCATTTGTCAGTCAGATGATAAAGGCCAATGCTTAGGCTGTTTTCGTACCCGAGACGAACGCCTGAATTGGACATCATTTGACTCAAATGAACGACAAAAGGTGATTAAACGTTGCCAGCAACGAAAGAAAAGAAAATATGCCCCCGCGAAAGCGAAAGTTATTACTGTTGAAGCTAGTGTTGCTGAACAACAGCCTTCCTTATTAGAGCCTGCTAGCAAAAGTAAGCTTGATAATTCCAATGATTTAGATTTTGGTGACTTTGAATTATAAGCCCGAATCTTGATTCCGTTTATCGCAGATAATCGTTAACTCAACGCAATTTTTAATATGCAAACATTTGCCGACTTGTTGTTAGCTACGATTCATAATATCGTATGTTGCTAATATTATGTTACCGCTGATGCGCCGTTAGTTATTTTTAATAAAGCCCGCACTCAATAATAATAAAATTCATATTTTTAATGAGCTAGCTTAGGCTGCTTACTTGCTATATGAGATACCAAAGGAATAACCTTATGCAAAAACTTCTACCATCTTTTGCGATGGCAGCTATTTCTGTCGCCTTAACGGGCTGTTTGCAGAGTGAGCAGCAAGATGCAAAAGTTGAAATTAACAAGAATCCGTACCCAAGTACTTATAAAACCTTGCCACAACAAACAACCTTGATTAAAAATGCCACGGTATTAACTGGCACAGGTACACGTTTAAATAATACTGATGTCTTAGTTGTTGACGGTAAAATTAGCAAAATTGGCGAAAACTTGTCTGCTGCGGGTGCCCAAGAAGTTGATGCAAATGGTAAATGGGTAACACCGGGTATTATTGATGTACATTCACACTTAGGCGTGTATCCGAGCCCGTCGGTTGAATCGCATTCTGACGGTAATGAAATGACTTCACCTAACACCTCTGAAGTTTGGGCTGAACACAGTGTTTGGCCACAAGACCCTGGCTTTCAAGCAGCACGTGCAGGCGGAATAACTACCTTACAAATTTTACCTGGTTCGGCAAATTTATTTGGTGGTCGCGGTGTAACATTGCGTAATGTTCCTAGCGAAACCATGCAAGGCATGAAGTTTCCTAATGCTCCTTATGGCTTGAAAATGGCGTGTGGTGAAAACCCTAAACGTGTTTATGGTAGCCGTAAAGTTTTGCCTTCAACCCGTATGGGAAATATGGCTGGATATCGTATGGCTTGGGCGGAAGCTACGGAATACAAGCGCGCTTGGGAAAAATATGAGGCAGATTATGCTGCTGGTAAGAACCCAATTGCACCCGTGAGAGATATTGAATTAGACACTTTAAAAGGTGTATTAGACGGTGATATTTTAATTCACAATCATTGTTATAAAGCAGAAGAAATGGCGATGATGATAGATTTAGGTAAAGAATTTAACTATCACTCGGGTACATTCCACCATGCAATTGAAGGCTACAAAATTGCTGATAAGCTAGCTGAAAATGGTAACTGTGCTGCTATGTGGCCAGATTGGTGGGGCTTTAAAATGGAAGCCTATGATATGGTTCATGAGAATGTAGCAATTGTCGATGCAGTGAAAAATTCATGTGCGGTTGTTCATTCTGATTCTTCAAGTACCATTCAACGACTAAACCAAGAAGCCGGTAAAGTTATGTATCGTGCAAATGACAATGGTTTTGAAATTAAGCCAGAATTAGCAATTACTTGGATCACCTCAAATGCAGCTAAGTCATTAGGTTTATCAGATGAAACCGGTAGCTTAGAAGCAGGTAAGAAAGCTGATGTGGTTATTTGGAATCAAAACCCATTTAGCGTTTATGCTCAAGCCGAAAAAGTATTTATTGACGGTGCTAAAGTTTACGATCGTCATGATGATAAATACCAAGCAAAAAGCGATTTCTTACTAGGTCAAAGATAAGGTGACAACAATGAAGCATTTTAAATTATTTAAATCATCACTGATCGCTTTAGCATTGGCGAGTTCGCAAGCAAGTTTTGCCGAAAGTTTTGCAATTACTAACGCTACAGTTCATACAGTAACCGAGCAGGGAGTACTTAAAAACGCCACGGTTATTGTTGAAGATGGCAAAGTTATCGCTATCAACCCTACAACAGTTAATGCCGATACGGTTATTGATGCCGAAGGTAAAATTTTAACGCCAGGCTTTATTGGCTCTATGAACCAAATGGGCCTAGTTGAAGTAGGTGCGGTAGCTCGTAGCAGAGATGCTGGCGATAAAAAGGCTGATATTACGTTTGACGCTAGTTTAGCATTTAACCCTCGAACAACTGTAATTCCATATAGCCGAAAAGGTGGTATTACGACTAATATTGTTGCGCCACGTGGCGGCGATGATATGTTTAAAGGCCAAACTTTTGTTGCTGATTTATCAGGTGAATTTGACAGTGTTCGTGTAAGTAATAACAACGTTATTATTGATTTGGGTGCTAAAAGCAAAGGCTCTAGAGCGTCGAGCCTGCAAAAACTGCAAAATAAGCTTGAAGATGCTGCTAAAAAGTTAGTGAAAGCTAAGAAAAGTTCAAACGACAAAAAAGACAAGAAAGAAGCAAAAGAGCCAAGCCGCGAAACAAAAGTGATTAATGCTTTACTGAGTGGTGATAAGGCACTTGTTGCTTACGCTGATAGAGCGACTGATTTACTTGCATTATTGAAGCTTAAAGAAAGCTATAAGTTAGACTTAGTTTTCGTTGGTGCAGCTGATGCGGTATTAATTGCGGATGACATAGCAGCGGCAGAAGTTCCTGTAGTCATGAGCGCACTAGATAACTTGCCAGGTAGTTTTGATTCATTACACACATCATTAGAGAATGCAGCTAAATTAACTGCAGCAGGCGTTAATGTTGCTTTAACGGTTGACGGCGATACTCATAACTTGTATCAATTACGTTTTCATGCTGGTAATGCTGTTGCAAACGGCTTATCGCGCGAAGATGCTTTGGCAGCCGTTACAGCAAATGTAGCAGATGCGTTTAACCTTGATAGCGGCCGTGTGGCAGTTGGTAAAACCGCTGACTTGGTGTTATGGAGTGCTGACCCTTTTGAATTAAGCTCTTCAGTAGCGAAAATTTGGATTAATGGCAAAGAGTATTCAACGAAAAGCCGTCAAGACAAGCTGAGAGAACGTTATACAACAAACAGTAATATGCCGCGGGCGTATACTAAGTAACTTAATTTTCGGTAGGTAAAGTTAAATAAAAACCACGCTCTAGCGTGGTTTTTTTATGTACAGGATGTACGGTATATCGCGATCACATGGATGTGAAAGAGCGTATATGTACAGGATGTACGGTCGACTTTTATGTTCCAGACAAAAATTAAGTACCTACATCCATGTAGGCAATGTCGCGATCACATGGATGTGAAAGAGCGTGTATGTACAGGATATACGGTCAATTTTTATGTTCCAGACAAAAATTAAGTACCTACATCCGTGTAGGTAATGTCGCGCATGGTTATGTAGGAGCGCGAAAATTTACATTTGAAGCTTACTGTAAAATAATATCTAAAAACTGCATCAGTTGTATAAATTATGAAAGTGATTTTGAATACTTTTCTACTTTCATCCATTAGCTCATTCTTCTAAACTCCTTGCTATCTAAACTATCAAAAGTAACCTCTATTAAATGATCTCGAAACCTTTATTAGACAATGAATTTGGTCACGCGAAATGGCTGACACGTGATGAAAATCAACAAAGCATATGTTTTTCTCACCGTATTTGCCAAGGTGAAGTGAGTTTGCATGGTGGCCAAGTATTATTGTGGCAACCAGTAGAGCAACACGCAGTTTTTTGGCTCAGCGAAGACAGCCAGTATTCAGCTTCTAGCGCTATTCGCGGTGGTATTCCTATTTGTTGGCCTTGGTTTAGCGGTGATGTAAAAGCGACTAATGGTGAAATCATTAAGGCCAGTAATCATGGCTTTGCTCGCCAAAGTTTATGGCAATTAAATGATATTGAAATAAATAATGATGAAGTAGTTATTGAGTTGTCGTTATCAGGTGAACAGTTTTCTACTTTTTGGCCTGCAGCCTTCAAATTAACGCAGCGTTTGATATTTTCAACAAAGTTTCAACAAATACTGACAATGACAAATTTATCAAATAAAGCGGTTGAATACACAGGCGCGTTGCATAGCTATTTTGCTGTTGGCGACCCTAAGCAGGTTAAAGTTGAGAGCCTTGATTTAATCAATTATGACGATAAATTATCTGGTGAAAAAATGCAGCGATCATCATTAACAAGCTGCGAGGGGCCGGTTGATCGCATCTATTACGACGGTAGTAGCAAAACGCTGATAGATAATGCATGGCAACGCGCTATAACAGTAACTAGTGATAACTGTCAGCAGTGGGTGCTTTGGAATCCCGGTAAAACGGCAGCAATGGCTATGGCAGATATGCATCAAGGTAGTGAGCAGGAATTTGTTTGTTTAGAGGCTGCCAACACTCAATGGCAAATAATTCCAAGCCAAGCAAGCGTTAGCATTAGCCAAAAAGTGACAGTTAAGGCACTCAATCATTAGATATGATTTATCTGGTGATCTAAGTATATTAGTTAAAGATAACACTTTGATTACGACCATTATCTTTTGCTTGATAAAGGGCCTTATCTGCACATGATATATAGTCTTTGATGGTGTTGTTTTTTACCGGCAGCTGACAAATACCAAAGCTGACAGTGGTACTAAATGAGTCACTAGTACTTGATAAAGGAAATGAGATAGCGGCTATTTTTTCTCTTATTCTTTCGACAATAATTTGTGCTTGTTGTGCAGTGGTGTCTGGCAGTAGCATAATAAACTCTTCACCACCCCAACGGCCGACAACGTCAACGTGCCGTAAGGTTTGTGTTAGTTGTTCCGAAATTACTTGTAGGACATCATCGCCAACCAAGTGACCATAGGTATCGTTTATTTTTTTAAAGTTATCAATATCTGCCAGTACTACGCAAATACTGTCATTAGCTTGTGCCATATCTTCAAAGCGCCAATGGATATGGCTGCGGTTAGGCAATTGTGTCAGGTAGTCAGTTTCAGAGTCTTTTACTAATTTCGACTTAAAATAAGCAATAATATTTAAAAGCACGACATAAAAAATAATCGAAATAAAGAAGAAAATTATAAATCTACCAACAAAAATTCGCCAATACTCATTTTGTTCGGACGCAGGCGGTGAAACAATGAACATACGCCAATTGAGTTCTTTTATAGGCATTTGCGAAATTAAAACACCATCTTGTGTGGTATACATAACTTCATCGGTTAAATTAGAGTCCATCGGGTTAGATTGGATAAGGGCTTTAAACCAAGGCAAATCGTCAAGCCGTGTCATTGCATCTTTACGGTGGTGGCTCTCTGTCTTCATAATATCATTAGAGGTTAAGGTGATAACATTATTGTTATCAACAAAAAACAGTTCAAAGCCAAAGCTATCTGTAAATTCTTGAAAAGTGGCGGCAAAATGATTCAAGTCTATTGCAACACCAGTAAAACCAATAAATTCATTATTTTTATTTAGAATTTTATTATCAAAATAAAGGTGTGGATCGTCAGCATTGCCTATATCAGTAAATTGACTTCCTGGCAGAACTTTTAAACGATGAAACCATTCTGCCGACTCACTATTAAGCATGGTTTCTTTTGCGTTTGAGTCTATCATAAGGTCGTGTTTTTCTAACGCAATAAACGCTAGCATGTTATAAGAGGTAGCAATACGTTTTAGATAATTAACTAAATACTCTTTTTCTATTTTGTCACCGCTTGCATAATCAATAATAAATTGATTGTCTGCCATAAAACTGGCGACACTTAATGGTCGAATTATTTCACTTGTAACTAAGGAAAATAGTGGAATAATGGCAGAGTGCTGTTGCTTATTATGACTATTAATAATTTCTTTAAAGGTGAGAAATGACGTTAAAATAACCGTAATAATGGTGACAAAAAAAGTGACAGCGATGTAGCGATCGAATTTATTTCCAAACTTCATTAAATACTAGTGGCACTCAGTTTTAAGCCTATAGCTTATTTATAGCGCGAATACTAATCTTAAGCCACGTTTTTATTATTAAATTATCATTTCAGTTTTAGTTTGATGTCTACTCAGAACTAATTAACACGTAAGTACTTTTGCAATAATGCTTGAGTAAATGAGGTTTTAAGGTAGAAACCACGGGGTAAAGTTTGAAAGGGCTGACCGTGGCGGTTAAAGGCTTGAGTTTTTGCCTGGCTATTGGCTGCTTTAGGGCGTAATTGTAACACTTGACCATATTTACCGTGAATATTTTCAACTTCACCCAGTACAATCATATCTGTCAGTTCTTGCCAATCGAGTGCCATTAATTGTTCTTCTTCAGGTGATGGTGACCAAATAAACGGTGTGCCAACAAGGCGTTCTGCAATTGGAATATCGCGTTCAGAAATCACAGGTACCCAAAGTACGCGTGATAATTTATTACGAATGTGGCTCGTTTGCCATTGGGCTCCGACGAGTCCCGTCAATGGCGCAACACAAACAAAAGTGGTCTCAAGTGGTTTCCCTTGATAGTTGATCGGCAATGATTTCAACTCGATACCTAAATCAGGGAAGTCTGGCTCTGGACGAGAACCAGCGCTGGCGCCTAATACCTGTTCTAACAATAAACCAATCCAGCCTTTCTCTCGTTTTAAATTTTCTGGCACTTGCACTTTAATTGAATCGGCAATTTCACCCAATGTCATACCGGCTAAGGCTTGAGCTCGTAGCAGTAATGCTGCTTCATCAATTGGTGGCGTGATAGTATGCAAACGAATTAGTCGGTTAAATAGTGTGACGCTATTATCATGTTAATGTATTGCATTGGGCAAGTTGAATTTAACTATCTGTGGAATTTGTTTTATTTCTATAAATTAAGTTTGCTAAAGAACTAATTAATGTAAATGCAATTAGTGACAATTACCATTTGCCCAAATGTGCATATTGTGGAAGAATCAATAACATTATTAATGCTGTCAGGAGTTCCTTTGATAGATGCCGAAGGCTACAGAGCCAATGTCGGCATAGTAATAATCAATGATAGGGGACAAGTATTTTGGGCACGCCGCTTTGGCCAACATTCTTGGCAATACCCACAAGGTGGGGTTGATGAGGGTGAGTCTGCAGAACAAACCATGTATCGGGAATTAAATGAAGAAGTTGGTTTAAAACCTGAACATGTCAAAATTGTAGCAACGACAAAGCACTGGCTAAGATATAAATTACCAAAAAGGTTAATTAGACACGAAAGTAAACCCGTTTGTATCGGTCAAAAACAGAAATGGTTTTTATTGAAGTTAACGGCACCGGAATCAGCAGTTGATTTATTACATTCAGATCACCCTGAATTTGATGATTGGCGTTGGGTTTCCTACTGGTATCCGGTACGACAGGTCGTGTCATTTAAGCGTGAAGTATACCGTAAAGTGATGAAGGAATTTGCCTTAGCTGCAATGCCTAGCTATCGCCAAGAACGTCGTCGACGTCGCGCATAACATTGTTTACCTAAGATTATTATTATGTAATGTAAATAGCTCACTACGGTGAGCTATTTAGTTTAACCCCTTTGATTTTGAGAATAATATTTATGCCTAAGGATAGCGTTGATTTTTCTCAATTAGCCATATAGCTGACTGATGATTTACTGATAAATACTTATTGCATGTCATTGCAATTAAACCAATGCAACTTACTTATAGGGACTGTAATGTTAACGACTTTGCGCCAAATCGTTTTGGAATTTAGCCAAGCTGCAGAGTTGGAGCCTGCGTTATTGCGACTAGTATCACAGGTTAAGGATGCACTATCAGCGCAATGTTGTTCAGTTTATTTTGCCGATCACCACAAGCAACACTTCTTATTAATGGCCTCAGATGGCTTAGCTGAAAATGCCTTTGGTCGCACTAGCATTGGTTTTACCGAAGGGTTAATTGGTTTGGTTGGTCAACGAGAGGAACCAATTAATATTGCTAATGCCCAACAACATCCTGATTTCATCCATGCACCTGAAGTTGAAGAAGACAAATATCAGGCTTTTTTGGGCACACCCATTATTCATCAACGTAAGGTGCTCGGTATATTAACTGTTCAACAAGAACAAGCACGTAATTTTTCTGAAAATGAAGAAGCATTTTTGGTGACATTGTCTGCACAGCTCGCCAATGCCATGGCAAATATTGAAGCACAGGGCCTGATGGCAGTTAGTAATAATCAACATGTTGTTAATACTCACAAGGGAATTGGTGGTGCGCCAGGTATTGCTATTGGTGAAATGATAGTTGTTCATCCCATAGTTGAGTTATCAAGTGTTATTGTTCGAAAAGAAGAAAATAGTTTGCAGCAAATTGCTCGACTTAATGAATCGGTAAAAAACACGCTTGCTGATTTTAGTGTTATGGGGAGAAAGCTCAGTAATATTATTTCTGATAGTAGTTTAGATATTTTTGAGGTTTATAAGCAGTTATTAGAGAGCGATAACTTTAAAGATGAAATTATCAGTAAAATAAAGCAAGGCTGGAACGCAGAAAGCGCGCTTAAAATTGTCGTCGATAACTATATAGTGCAATTTGAAGCACTTGATGATGATTACCTCCGAGAGCGCGCTAGTGATATTAAAGATTTAGGCAACCGATTATTAAAGAATTTACAAAACCATAAAAATCATAAACAACAGCTGCCTGAAGAGTTTTTATTAGTTGCACAAGATGTAACCGCTTCAATGATCGCTGAACATCAGCACTTGGGTTTGTCGGGTATCATTTCATTAAGTGGTTCGAATAACTCCCACGCAACTATATTGGCGAAAGCACTGAATATTCCGGCGATTATGGGTATCGAGTATTTACCCTTTCAAACATTACATCGGCAACAGGTTATTTTAGATGGCTATTCATGTCAGCTTCATGTTGCTCCCAATGATACCTTGATCACAGAGTATCAGCATATTTTACAGGCTGAAGGGCAGTTGCAAGCGCAAGTTAAAAAGGTTGCGCATTTACCTGCAACCACCCTCGATGATCATAGTGTTAGTTTGATGGTTAATAGCGGCTTGTCATCAGGTTTTGAGTTTACTCATAATGTTGGAGCCGATGGTGTTGGTTTATATCGTACCGAAATTCCATTTATGAACCGAAGCTGTTTTCCATCGGAATTGGAGCAAACATTATTATACCGGCAAGTTCTAACATCGTTTAAAGGTCAGCCAGTTATCATGAGAACGCTTGACGTTGGCGGCGATAAATCATTACCTTACTTTCCGATTGCTGAAGCTAATCCATTTTTAGGTTGGCGTGGCATTCGTATAACCTTAGATCATCCAGAAATATTCTTAGTACAAATTCGCGCTATGATGAAAGCAAGCGTTGGCTTAGAAAATTTATCGATCATGTTGCCGATGATTTCAAATTTAAATGAAGTTGATGAAGCAATGCGGCTAATTAACCAAGCTTATTATGAATTATCAGCGGAATTGTCAAATCAAGACGGTGCTAAACTTCTAAAACCTAAAGTAGGGGTTATGGTCGAAGTCCCTAGTATTATTTTTCAGCTTGAAGACTTAGCAAGTAAAGTTGATTTTTTCTCTGTGGGTAGTAACGATTTAACGCAGTACCTGCTTGCCGTTGATCGAAATAACAAGCGGGTAGCAAGTTTGTATGACTTTTATCATCCAGCAATTTTAAAAGCATTACATCATATTGCAGAGAAAAGTCAGCAATGCAATGTTCCCCTAAGCATATGTGGAGAACTGGCCAATGAGCCGATTGGTGCTTTATTGCTTATGGCAATGGGATACGAAAAATTAAGCATGAGTGCACACAGCTTAGCGAAAGTTAAATGGGCTATTCGTCATGTTGAATATCAGCAATTAAAAACTATTTTAGCTCATGTATTAACATTAACCTCATCAAAAAAAGTGCATAGCTATATGCATCAACAATTACTCTATTTAGGCTTAGAAGATTTTGTACAGGTAAGGTTGTAGCCTTTATGCTATGCTCCTGCCAATATTTAAGGTTTGAAGTTGGTCAAATAGCTAATGTCGATGTTTGCTAGTGTTTTCCTTGCATGTACCTTATTAGGCTCTGTTGTTGGTTTTTTTGCTGGTTTGCTTGGTATCGGTGGCGGCCTAATTATTGTTCCTGTTTTAGTTTATTTATTGCCATTGCTAGGGATTAGCAGTGAGGTTGCATTACCTATGGCATTGGCAACCTCGTTAGCTTCAATTATCTTTACGTCTTCCTCTGCAACTAGAGCTCATCATAAAAATGGCAATATACCTTGGCACATTGCTAAACAACTAGTTTTTACTGTTGCTATTGGTGGTGTATTAGGCGCTATTATTGCTGGGTCATTGTCACTAAATGCGTTAACTAATTTATTTGCCAGCGCTGTTTTTATGTTGGCAATTTATATGTTTTTATCAATTAGAGTTGAGCGTAGTGTTGCACTACCAAACCATGCAATGTTGGCCACCATTGGTTTATTGTCAGGCATAATTGCCAGTTTAATGGGCATTGCCGGTGGCGCTATATTGGTGCCTATTCTTATGTATTGCTCATTAACTATGCGACAAGCCATTGGTGTAGCAACCGTGTGCGGTATTGTGGTCGCCTTTTTTGGTGCGCTTGGTTATATTTTTATTGCGCCAGCACAAGCAATATTACCGCAATGGAGCTTAGGTTATATCTATTTACCTGCTTTACTCGGTATTGTACTAACTTCATCGTTATGTGCACCGATAGGCGTAAAAGTGGCGGCGCGACTACCTGTATCTCATCTAAAAAAAGGCTTTGCCGTATTTCTGATGTTAGTGGCGATTAAAATGATGTTTTAATGGCGATAGTTTTTGCCTCAACGATAATAATTAGGCATAATTTTATTCGATAATTATGCTGGTTAACGTCGCTGAATTTATTTATGTGAACTTTGTTTTAACGTTCAAATATTAATGATGGTGTTGGCGTTGATGATTATTGTGGTGATAACTGATTTAAATGATTTTTTAAGGAAAACTGAGTGAAAGCATATCTAGACTTAATGCGCCATGTACGAGATGAAGGGGTTGAAAAAGCAGATAGAACCGGTACAGGTACTAAAAGTATTTTTGGCCATCAAATGCGTTTTGATCTTGCGAAAGGTTTCCCATTAGTCACCACTAAAAAATGTCATTTAAAGTCGATTATTCATGAATTGCTATGGTTCATAAAAGGTGAATCTAATATTGCCTACTTAAAAGAGAATGGTGTAAAAATATGGGATGATTGGGCAACTGAAGATGGTGAATTGGGCCCAGTATATGGTGTGCAATGGCGAAGCTGGCCAGCGCAAAATGGCGAAACAATTGATCAACTTGCACAATTAATTGATGATTTAAAAAATAACCCTGATTCACGCCGCCATATTATCACGGCGTGGAATCCCGCTTTATTGCCAGATACTTCAATTAGCCCAGATGCGAACGCTGCACTTGGTAAGCAAGCATTGCCACCTTGTCATACCTTATTTCAGTTTTATGTATTAAACGGTAAGTTAAGTTGTCAGTTATACCAACGAAGTGCAGATATCTTTTTGGGAGTACCATTTAATATCGCTAGTTACGCTTTATTTACTATGATGATTGCGCAAGTTTGTGATTTAGAGCTTGGTGATTTTGTACATACATTTGGTGACGCACATTTGTATTTGAATCATTCAGAGCAAGTTGATGAGCAACTTACTCGTGAGCCACTTCCGCTTCCAACTATGGCAATTAACCCTGATGTTAGCAGTATATTTGACTTTACCTTTGAAGACTTTGAGTTACAAAACTATCAGTCACATGCCCATATTAAAGCACCTATTTCAGTGTAGCTTTATCTAAAAATAATATATTAAATGAAAAAAGGAGCTGTTTAGCTCCTTTTTGAATTTGTTATTTCATTAGCCATGCATACGCAAAAATTTTGCTAATAAAATCTCTTCGTTTTCTACCTTGTCGGGGTCTGGTTTAATGCAGTCAATAGGGCATACAGAAACGCAGGTCGGTTTATCATAATGACCGACACATTCTGTGCACTTATCAACATCTATTTCGTAAACACTTTCTCCCATTGAAATAGCTTCATTAGGGCATTCAGGGTCGCACATATCACAATTAATACAACTATTCTCAATAAGCAGAGCCATGCGTTACTTGCCTTGATTTTGGGCAAATGGGTGACGAGTTGTGCCACCGTCGGTTAAATAACGCATTATAATACCAAATGATAAATCAACATCGCTGTTTAGCTCGATGGCAACTTTATGACCAGAGCCTTTGGCGTCATCTACCGGCTCGCCTTTTAGGTTCTGCATTTTTTTCAAAGTAAAGCTTTGATTGCCTGCTGGTGTCATTAGTTCTAATTCGTCACCAACTAAAAACTTATTTTTTACGTCGATTTCGATTAAACCAGTTTCTTCATTGCGGCCAATAACTTCACCAACGAACTGTTGAGTGTCACTTTTTGAATAACCATAATCATAGTTTTGCGTATCACCGTGGCGATGGCGTTGTAAGAAACCTTCAGTATAACCGCGGTGAGCTAAATGTTCTAAGTCAGTATTTAAGCGGCCATCAAATGCTTTACCATTAACGGCATCAATCATGGCTTGGTTGTATATTTGTGCGGTACGCGCACAGTAGTAGAAAGACTTAGTACGACCTTCAATTTTTAGTGAGTGAACACCCATGTTCACTAAACGCTCAACATGCTCTACGGCACGTAGGTCTTTTGAATTCATGATATAAGTGCCATGCTCATCTTCAAATGCAGGCATATACTCACCAGGGCGTCCTTGCTCTTGAAGTAAAACTACATCTTCAAAAGGTTTTTGTTCAGGAACATAAATTTCGGCAGGTTGTGTTGCTATAATATCACCAGTTTCAGTTTCTTTTGCTGGGTGACTGTCGTATTTCCAACGACAAGAATTAGTACATGTACCTTGGTTGGGGTCACGTTTATTGATGTAGCCAGATAATAAACAACGTCCAGAATAGGCCATACATAATGCGCCATGAACAAACACTTCGAGCTCAATCTCTGGACAACGGAAACGAATTTCTTCAATTTCATCTAATGAAAGTTCACGGGAAAGAATAACACGCTCAATCCCCTGTTGATGCCAAAACTTTACGGTTGACCAGTTAACTGCATTGGCTTGAACTGACAGGTGAATAGGCATATCAGGGAAGTTTTCACGTACCATCATAATTAAGCCAGGATCTGACATGATTAACGCATCTGGGCCCATCTCAATCACAGGCTTTATATCACGTAAAAATGTTTGAAGTTTACTATTGTGTGGCGCGATGTTATTCACTAAGTAAAATTTTTTACCTAGAGCATGGGCTTCATCAATACCTATCTTGATATTTTCTAAGCTAAATTCATTATTCCGCACTCTAAGAGAGTATCTTGGTTGGCCTGCATAAACGGCATCAGCACCATACGCAAAGGCATAGCGCATGTTTTTTAGACTTCCGGCAGGAGATAATAATTCAGGCTTAAGCATAATGAAATTCAACATAGTAAAATCGGTCGCGCATTATAATTTACTTTAGTTGCTGTCACGGTATTTTGTTCAGTTAAGTTGATCTTGATCAAATACTGCGGTGTTGGGCTGGGTGCTTTTGTATTAGTAGCTTGTTAGTAAGTTGGATATTATTGCTGAATGAGTGGAGAAAAAAACTCTGCTTAACTGTCGTATTTTCAATATATTGTGCTAAGTTAATTTATGGAATAACACTAAAAATAAAGGAAGATTTATGGGCGCAGAAAATGCACTTTATACAATACTTGTTGAGAAAATTAAGCAAGACGCTTTAGTACTACCTACTTTACCTGAAATCGCGTTAAAAGTTAGAAGCGCAGCCGATGATCCAGAAATAAATCTTGGCAAAATGAGTGAAATTATTGCCCAAGATCCTGCTTTGTCATTAGGTATGTTGAAAGTCGCGAATAGCGTAGTATTTGGTCGAACGATAAAAGTCGAAACGGTTGCTCAATCGGTTACTCGCATCGGATTAACGCAAATAAAAAGCATTGCTACCGCAATGGCAATTGAACAAATGTTTGTTTCTGATAACACCACTATTGCAGAGTATATGCAAAAATCGTGGAATAAAACCGTTGATGTTGCTTCTGTTGCTATTTCTTTAATGACTTTATATTTACAAAAAAACAAGCATACGACATTCTCACTTGACACCATTACGCTTGCAGCATTAGTTCATAATATCGGTGTATTGCCCATTTTAACCGAAGCAGAAAATCACCCTGAAGTATTTGCAAACCCAGCCTTTATTCGGCAAGCAATTATTAAATTTTCTAATGAGATAGGTGCTGAAGTAACAAAAGCTTGGGAATTCCCAGAAGAGTTTACTGAGCTAGTAACTGCGTGGAATGATTTATCCGTTCTACCAAAAGAGGTACATTATCTTGACTTTATTCGTGCTGGCGCCGTTTATCACGAGATTTTTAAAAGCGAATCTACCCGGGATATCCTGCTGAAAAGTTATGTAACTAAAGGTATATTACCTGAGGTAGATTATATGGCGTCTGAAGAGTTTGAAAGTTTACTGGTAGAAGCAAGAGCCATGTTTAGCTAATTATAATGGCTATGAAAACTGATAGTTGAATAACAAAAAAGGCGCCTAAGCGCCTTTTTTAATAAGCGAAAGTTACTCTTCTAAGTAGTCAGCAGCTTTAAGTGAAAACTCTGCTAATAAGTGTTCAATAAAACGATTGAGCTCGCCAGCCATTAGCGCAAAGTCAGCATCAAGTTTGGCAATAACATCATCGCTATCAATGTCGTCGTTTTGCTCTTGGATAACGTCATAAAATTTAAGGCGCTTAATAGCTAAATCATCACAAAGAATAAAAGACAAAGACTCATCCCACTCTAGGGCTACTTTGACCACATATTTATCTGCATCTAGATGAGCTTTTATTTCTTCGCTGGTTAAGTCTTGATTTTTAACCCGCACCACTGCACCGTCATCACCTAAGGCATTAAATTCCGCTTCCATACCAAGTTGGAAATTAGCACCTAAGTTGTTTTCAATAAGCCAATCAGTCATAACTTCATCTGGTGCTTTTTCAGGTGAAGGCGTAGTCACAGGTAAAGTACCTAAAGATTTGCGTAATAGGGCAAGGAAGTCTTCGGCTTTGCCACGGCTGCTGGTGTTAACCACAATGATATTGTGCGCAGCGTTGATGTAGGCATGCGTGTCACTGTAGCGAGAGAATGCGCGAGGTAGTAATTCAAAAATAATATCTTCTTTGAATTGTTCTTTTTCTTTTTTCGTGGCACCACGTGACTGTTCTTCTTCTAACTGTGCTACTTTTTGTTCCAGCATATCTTTAATAACAGGTGCTGGAAGAATTTTTTCTTCTTTACGGGCACACAATAAAAAGTTGCCATTAACACCATGAACAATGGTTTCACCATGTTTACCTAACGCGTTAACCCAACCAAAGTGAGATTGTTCAGTTGAAGCACATGGCGTAAATAGGTGCTCAGATAATTGTTTTTCTAAATCAGCTTCTGAACATTCAAACGGGCGAGTAAAGGCAAAAAAGTAAAGGTTTTTAAACCACATTAAGAGAATCCTAGGCCCTGACACTGCGGGCGAATAATTGAAAAACGAGCGTTATATTACCGCAATTAATTACCTTGCGCACGCCTATATTTTTGTTGGTTATGTGAATATACGAAAGCTATTATTAGTTCATACTGCTAAACTCGATGTCGTATCGTAAGCCTTCCCCAGGTGTTGAGCTAGCTTTGACTTTGCCCCCTAAGGTATCATGTACTAAATCGTATACGATATGTGTGCCTAAGCCTGAGCCACCTTGGCCTTCTGCAGTGGTATAAAAAGCATCAAATAGGTGTGTGAGTTGCTGAGCGGATAGCCCATGCCCGTTGTCTTGATACGTTATATGCAAGTGATCACCTGTTTGTCGAACTATGATATTGATCACACCGCGATTAATGTCTCTAAAACCATGAATCATGGAGTTAATAATGAGGTTGGTGAATATTTGAGAAAAGGCACCTGCATGACAGTAAATTTCGGAATTTTCGGGGCAGTCAACCTTAATGCTATGGCTGGTTTTCTTTAGCTTAGGGTGTAAAGAGTGGATAATTTCATCAAGATATTTCCCAATATTGACCAAGCGAATCTTGTCACTTATTTGATCAACGGCAACTTGTTTATAACTTGTCACTAGGTCAGATATTCTACCTAAATTATTGAGAACAATATTTAAGCCTTGTTCAGAGTTTTGAGTAAATTCGTTTAATACACGCTTACTTAAAGTGTTTTTGTCAATATCACTTTTCAGTGAGGCAAGTAAGTCAGCCAAATAACTGGTTGAGGTAATACTCACACCTATTGGTGTATTGATCTCATGAGAGACCTCTGCAGAAATATTACCGAGAATTGCCATTTTTTCAGCATCAAGTAATCGCTCTTGTGCTTTATTTAATTCTATAATCGAACTTTTTAATTCATGATTAGTATCAATCAAGGTTTTTTCGGTAACACTTCTGCGATTGTTTTCCGCTTGAAGTTTACTTTGTTGCTCAAGTAATTCGCGTTGCTGCATTTCCATTTTTAACATAGTAGTGCTTAAGGATGAGGTTTTGCGGGCAACTTCTTGCTCTAGCATTAAGTTTTGTTCATCAAGTTGGCTATTAGTGGAAATAATTTTATTCTGAGCTTGGGCTAACTGTTCTTTATAGAGCACGAGTTCATCAATCAAATTATTGTAAGCATTTTGCAGTATATTCAATTCATTATTTTCATAATTAATAACATGTAATTTTGATGCTTCAGGATCGTCAATATCAAATTGGTTAATTTGTTCGGTAAGTTCATTAAGTGGGTTAGTGAGTAACTGAGAAAAAGCAATAGAAAACAGTAAAACTAAAGCTGCTGTTTTCACCATAGCATTGCCGATGAGAAAATATATGCCCACTTGAATACGATTAAAAATTACTTCATTACTGGAAAGTAAAGTAACTGAGCCAACTTTAGTTGTGCGACCTGAAAATTCGAAAATGAGCGGGAATGAATGACCAAATAAACCATCGCTGCTTGAGCTAACATTAAAATACTCATTATCAGTAATATTATCGCTTAATGTTTCCATATTAAGAGTTTCTTCATCAGCGACTAAACCTAGTTGCGCGATGATTTGTTCATTTTCATCGGTAATAGTGATGCCTTTGATCATCGGAATTGCCACTAGTCCGTCTGCAATATCAATTGCTTGCTGAGTATTAAGCTCCCATACCGCACGCGTTAAACTACCACTAAAGGTTTTTTCTAGTGTTAGAAGTTCACTAGTGATATGACTTTTGGTATTGATATACTCGGCGCCGATTTGCACACAGGTAACAAGAAAGGTCAAAACAAAATAAAATGACAATACACGGGCAAGTAATTTTCGTGACAGGCTTGTAGTTTTCATTAAATATTTCTTTTATTTCGTATTTATTGATTTTAGCTTTTTTATCGCAGGTTAAAAGTTTTTTTTAAAATATTGTGTTTTTCCTACTTGAATAATAGCTTGAAAGTTATTGAGTTTTCACTATATTTTAATGGCAATGTCATTTTACTGCATAAAAAATGCAATAAAATCATCACTAAATAGCCATAAAAAAATAAACTAAATTTAGCAAAAGTGTCATATTTATTTGTAGTATCATGCTCCGTGTCACAAAAGTGTCATAAAGGTTTGGCAAAATAGCCGCAATTAATTTTTAGACATACTTAAATCTTTTAAAGGTATCCACATGAAACATACGTACAACAAAATCGCTGTAGCATTATTGTCTTCTTTATCGTTATCGGCATTTGCAGCTGATGTTGACATTTATGGTAAAGCTAATCTTTCAGTGCAGTCATCAGACGAAGGTGAAGGTTCTTTTACAGAAGTGAAAAGTAATGCTTCTCGCATTGGTTTAAAAGGTACGCATGATTTAGGGGATGGCTTAACTGTTATTTATAAAGCAGAGTTTCAAGTTGACTTAGATGGTGATAGCGAAAAAGGTGATAGTATCACTGATCGTAACCAATATGTTGGTTTAGCGGGTAGCTTTGGTGAAGTTTTACTCGGTAAAAACGATACTATGCTTAAGCAATCACAAGGTAAAGTGGATTTATTCAGTGATTTAAATGGTGATATTAAAAATTTATGGAAAGGTGAAAACCGTATGGCAGACACTATTTCATACAAAACACCAAAGTTTAATGGTTTCCAAGTGGGTGTTACTTATGTTGCCGAAGATGCGGTTGATGCCGAAGACGGTACATCTATCGCAGTATTTTACGGTGATAAAAAACTGAAAAAGTCTAAGATATTCGCTTCAGTTGCGATGGACTCTGAAGTTAAAGGCTATGATATTACACGCGCTACTGTGCAGGGTAAAATTGGCGGTGGCGTTGTTTTAGGTGCTATGGTACAAACGCAAGAGAAGGTTGATGGTAGTGCTGAAATGGACGGTTTCATGGTTTCAGCAAAATACAAAATGGATAAAATTACTTTCAAAGGCCAGTACCAAGCTGCGAACTTTGACGGCGGCGATGACAAATCAGGTATCACTGTTGGTGCTGACTACTCATTAGCAAAAAGTACTAAACTTTATACTTTTTACACTAGCTTCGATATGGACTCAGGCGAAGATCAAGACTATTTAGCGGCAGGTATTGAATACAAGTTTTAACAATTAACTACTTGTAGGCTTAACTATCTATTCTTATAAAAAGTCGCACAATGCGGCTTTTTTCTTGCCAATTTGAATAGCTTAGCAGATCATTACATTAATTTTATCCGTGTCATGAAACTGTCACAATAATTGATCACAATGTTTAGCAGACGATTTTTTATTTAGGCATCAGGAAAGATACATGAATAGACAGATTTTGGTTGTTGAAGATGAAGCCCCGATCAGAGAAATGATCACTTTTGTATTAGAGCAAAACGGCTTTAACGCTATTGAAGCAGAAACCATTGAACAGGCACAAGCAAAAATAAAAGAACCTTATCCAGATTTAATTTTGCTTGATTGGATGTTACCAGGCGGCACAGGAGTGAAGCTGGCTAAGTCACTAAAACAAAATGAATATACTCGTTCCATTCCGATTATTATGCTAACAGCAAGAGCTGATGAAGATGATAAGGTTAAAGGTTTTGACGCGGGTATAGATGATTATGTAACGAAACCATTTTCACCAAAAGAATTGATAGCCCGCATAAAAGCCGTAATTCGTCGTGTTGCGCCAACAGCATTAGAAGAAGCGATAGAATTTCACGGAATTAAGCTTGACCCTGTTGCACATCGTGTGTCGATTAATGATAAAAATTTAGATCTAGGCCCGACTGAATTTCGTTTATTACATTTTTTCTTAACCCATACTGAGCGTGTCTATAGCCGTGAACAATTATTAGATAATGTTTGGGGTACAAACGTTTATGTTGAAGATAGAACGGTTGATGTTCATATTCGTCGCTTGCGTAAGGCTATTGCTGGCGAAGGACATGAAGACTTTATTCAAACAGTACGTGGTTCAGGTTATCGCTTTTCAGGTAAAACTAAAGACAGAGTTTAATTAATAATATATGCCTTTTCGCTTATCTCAACGAACTATTGTAACCCGTATTATTGCTACTTTAACGGTTAGCGGCATCGTCGGTTATTTATTCGGTAACACCTTCTTAGCGCTTAGTTTAGCGTCATTGGCTTTATTGATATGGAATTATAATCATCTATTTAAATTAATGGATTGGTTGTGGCAAGGTAAATCAATAGCTCCGCCACAAGCAGATGGTTTATGGGGAAGAATTTATGATGGCTTATATCATAGAATTCGCAAACAGCGCCAAAAGCAAAAGCAGTTAAATGAACGTATTCGTAAGTTTAGAGACGGTGCTGAGGCCCTACCCGATGCGGCATTAGTACTTTCAACTGAGTTAACTATCCTTTGGGGAAATAAAAAGGCCTCACAGTTAATTGGTATTCGCTGGCCGGGTGATGTGGGGCAACGCATTGATAACTTAATTCGCTTTCCTGAGTTTGCTAAATATTTGGATGATGGTAATTACGAAAGTCCATGCGTAATTATTTCACCAGTAAATAGTGAACAGCAGCTAGAGCTGAGAATGATGGCTTATGGTAGTGATCAAATTTTATTGCTTGCTCGTGATATCAGTAAACTTCAACGCTTAGAAGAAATGCGCCGTGATTTTGTTGCCAATGTTTCTCATGAGCTTAAAACGCCGCTGACGGTGGTTAGAGGCTATGTGGAAATGGTACAAGCAAGTGGAAGTGATCTAGAGCCACATTGGCAAAAAGCTTTTTCAACTATAGAAACCCAAGTTTCCCGGATGGATCGCTTAGTTGAGCAGCTATTAGTGTTGTCGAGAGTTGAAAACAATGTAGAAGATGACAATCTGCAGCCAGTGAACTTATCGCGCCTAATATTGACTATTGTTGAAGATGTACAATGGCTCAACCAAGATAAAAATCATGTTATTAACGATGATATAGCACCAGAAATTACTATTATCGGTAATGAGCATGAGTTAAAAAGCGCTTGTATGAACTTAATTTCTAATGCTATCGCTTATACGCCTGAAAATGGCTCGATTAAAGTGAGTTTAACCAGTGATGGTAATAAGGTGCGCTTTAGTGTTAAAGATAATGGTCCAGGTATAAAACCAGAGCACGTTAATCGCATTACCGAACGTTTCTTTAGAGTTGATAAGTCGCGATCACGTAATACCGGCGGCTCAGGTTTAGGATTAGCCATTGTTAAACATGTTTTAAATCACCATAACGCTGAACTTGCTATTGAAAGTGAATGGAATAAAGGTAGTGAATTTATTATTTATTTTACTTTGAAAAATAAGCAATAAAATCAATATATTAATATTTACCTTCAAAGCTGCATGTTCTTAGAAAGCACCTAAACTAGGTGCTTTTTTGTTGTTAAAAAATAATGACGAAAATATGACTGCTGTAATATAAGTGTCACAAACTTTACTTATTATTGTCACATTCGAAACATATAGTGTTCACAAATTAATTAAGATTCTCATCGGAGAGCAACATGAGTTTAAAACGAGTATTAGGTGTTATTGGCTTAACAAGTGCAATGAGTTTTAGCGCATTAGCGATTGACAATAACTTACCAAGCTACAAAAAAGTAAGCGGTGTTTCAGGTAACTTGTCTTCAGTAGGTTCAGATACTTTAGCAAATATGATGACATTTTGGGCCGAAGAGTTTAAGCGTACTTACCCAAACGTTAACGTTCAAATTCAAGCGGCTGGTTCTTCAACTGCGCCACCAGCGTTAACTGAGTCAACTTCTAACTTAGGCCCTATGAGCCGTAAAATGAAGTCTCGCGAAATTGAAGCGTTTGAAAAGCGTTACGGTTACAAGCCAACTCCTGTACGTGTTGCTATCGATGCTTTAGCAGTATTTGTTCATAAAGATAACCCAATCAAAGGTTTACGCATTGACCAAGTCGATGCTATTTTTTCAAATAACCGTAAATGTGGTGCTGAAAAAGACGTAGACCGTTGGGGCGATTTAGGCCTAACAGGTGAGTGGACAGGTAAGGATGTACAGTTATACGGTCGTAACTCAGTATCTGGTACTTACGGCTACTTTAAAAAGAAAGCACTTTGTAAAGGTGACTTTAAAAATAACGTAAACGAGCAACCAGGTTCTGCATCTGTTGTACAGTCAGTTTCTGCTTCTTTAAACGGTATCGGTTACTCAGGTATTGGTTATAAAACTTCAGGTGTTCGTGCGTTACCACTTTCTAAGAAAGGTGACAATTTTGTAGAAGCAACTATGGCGAATGCTGTTTCTAAAAAGTACCCACTTTCTCGTTTCCTATACGTTTATGTTAACAAGCACCCAAACAAGCCATTAGCACCTATGGAAGCTGAATTTTTGAAAATGGTTTTATCTAAATCAGGTCAAAAAATTGTTGAAAAAGATGGTTACATTCCATTACCAGCGTCAGTTGTAGCTAAAGAATACAAAAAGTTAGGCTTATCTTTATAAGTAAGCATTAACAAATACTGTAAAGCAGTAGTAATATCAAGCCCGTGACTAGCAATGGTCACGGGCTTTTTTATGTACAGGAAGTACGGTATAACACGGGCATATCGTCGCTCTTTGCCACCCATGGCATCACGACATTAATGTATCCATACATGTCGATGCGCAGGAGCGTGTATATACAGGCCTTTCTCAGACATCCTTTCTTTCAAGGCATTAGTGCATCCTTGCACGTCGATGTACGGTCAGTTTTTATGTTTCTGACAAAAACTAAGTACCTACATCCATGCAGGCAATAACGCGGATGTAGGAATGTGAACGCAAATGATTTAAGTCAGTTGAGAGAGCACTAGATTGACTTTATTGGTAAGTTAGCATTATCTCAATGCCATGTTCTGCTAGAAGTTCTTTTTCATTAACTAGCGCATTGTCTATTAGTGGTCGCTCTGATAGCCATTGCACATTAAAGTCTAAAGCTAAAGTTGACTTCTTCATGGTGATTTTAGGTAAATACTCTGGCGTTAAGGCTCGTTGTTGACCCAGTATAATGCCGATACGTAAAATGGCTGCAAGCTTTAACAACAACTTAGGCTTTAAGGTATGCCATTGCTCATCGCATAATACTGCGATACTTTTGCGTTGGCTGCCAACCAACCAGGCTAATGCTTGCTGTTGCTCTTGGTTGAACCCAGCTAAATCTGCATGCTGTAAAATGTACTCGCCGTGCTTATGGTAAGACGTTGAACTAATGTCATAGCCAATTTCGTGTAACTTTACCGCTGCTAGCAATAATTCTTGATAAATAACTCTATTAAACTTCCAAGCTTCGCTGGCATGAATATAGATATGATTGACGATAGTCTCTATTAGCGATAATTGGCTAAGGTCAATACTAAAACGGGCAATTAAACTTCGTATGGTACGTTGGCGAGTATTGTCGTTGTTTGCACTATTAAGTTGTTCAAATAGCACGCCTTCGCGCAGGGCATATTTACAAAAATCAATGGTTTCAATTTCCAATGACTCCATTAGCGCAATAAGAATCGCAACGCCAGAGCAGATAACTTCACGGCGATTTTCTTTTAGACCCTTAATTTTAATTGAACTTGTGTTTTTAAAGGTTAATAACTGAGCTCGTAGCGCATGTAACTGTTTTAAAGTAATCGCTTGCTTAATATGTTGGTCTTCATTAATGATGTTAAAAATAGCTTTAATTGTACCTGACGTGCCAATAGCCTCTTGCCAACCAAGTTTTTTATAGCGTTTCGTTATGCTTTCTAATTCCATACTTGCGTATTGTATCGCGGCAGTAAATTGTGCCTTTTTAATCTTAGTTGGATCAAAAAAAGTTTTTGCATAACTGACACATCCTAACTCCAAGCTCGCTAAGGCATGTACAGTATCTTGCTGACCAATAATGCACTCTGTGCTGCCACCACCAATATCAAGTACTAGCCGCTGTTTAGTTGAGGCACTATAGGCGTTTACTCCTTGATAAATAAGCCTGGCTTCTTCGTGGCCAGAAATTACTTCAATATCGAACGGGAAAACTTGTTTCGCAACGTTAAGAAATTCATCGGCATTTTTCGCTTGTCTTAAGGTAAATGTTGCAACGGCTCTGAAATTTTTTGCGTTGAGGTGAGTGGTTGAGCTACACAAGCTTGAAAGTGTCGCTATCCCCCGCATAATCGCTTGGTTATCAAGATAGTTTTTATTTGATAAACCACTTGCTAATCGAACTTTATATTTTTCGCTATGCAAAACTTGTACTTGCTCCGCAACTTGCCGAGCTAATACAAAATGAAAGCTATTAGAGCCAATATCAAGCGCTGCAAAGTAATTAACTTCGTTAGCTTCAAATGCGTGTTTTGCTTTGGCCATATTACCTCGTAACGTTGATTTACTCGTTATTCTCGCTATTATTTTCTACTGTTTTCAAATAATCATATATTGCTAATTGAGAGCGAATTTCTTTGCTATTACCACGCTTAACATATTGATTGTTTTGACTGTCATTAATAATGCGTGCCTTAGTGTTATCTGCTAGCTGTAAGTTGATAATATCAATAATGCGCATTTTTAAGGCTTGATCATATATTGGGCAGGCAACTTCAACTCTATGATCAATATTACGCTCCATCCAATCTCCTGACGAAATAAATATTAACGGGTCATTTTGGTTATTGAAAATCATTACTCTTGGGTGCTCTAAATATAAATCAACAATCGACGTAACCGTAATATTTTCACTGAAATTAGCTTTTCCTGGCACTAAAGAGCACATACCACGCACAAGCAATTGAATTTCAACATTAGCATTACTGGCGCTATAGAGCTTATTGATTAGGCCTGTATCAACTAAATTGTTTAATTTTAACGTAATTTTTGCTGGTTTTTTCTCTTGTGCGAGTTGTATTTCGTTGTCAATAAGTTGATATAGTCGACGCCGAGATGTTAATGGTGAAACGATCAAGTGGTTAAAGCGAAAGCGCTTATAACTGTGGGAAATAAATGAAAACACATTGTCGACTTCTTGGCATATTTCACGATGTTTTGTGAATAAAGCAAAGTCTGTATACACTCTGGCATTGTTTTCATGGAAATTACCTGTGCCAATATGGGCATAGCGAACAATTTTTTCTTGCTCTAACCGTGTGATTAAGCAAAGTTTTGAATGTATTTTCAACGTCTCAATGCCGAACTCAACGTTAATGCCGGCATCTTTCATCAGTTTGGCCCATTCAATATTCGCCTGTTCATCAAAGCGGGCGCGCAATTCAACAACAACGGTCACTTTTTTACCATTTTTTACTGCTTCGATTAGCGCATTAATAATCCTTGAGTGCTTAGCGACTCGGTAAATGTTTATTTTTATCTGTTTTACTAATGGGTCGTATGAAGCTTGACGGATAAATTCGGTGAAATGGCGAAATTTATAATACGGATAATAAAGTAAAATATCTTGTTGACTTATGGCAGTGAAAATTGAGTTATTTGCTAAAAATACTTGCGAGTCTAGCGCTTTCAACTCAGGGTTTTCTAACTTTGTGGCACCAAGATTTGGGAAGTAAATAAAGTCTTTGAAGTTTCGATACCGAATTCCTGGCACTAAGTTATCAAGCTCTTTTACTTTTAAAGATTTAGATAAAAAGTGGATCATGTGTTTGGGCATTTCTTGATCATAAACTAATCGCACAAGGTCGGCTTTAAGACGCTGCTTTAGACCCTTAGACATTTGATCAAGTAAGCTTTCGTCAAGGTCGTCAGTTAAGTTGTATTCAGCATCACGGGTAAGTTTAAAAGAGCAGGCCTCAAGGGTAATGTAGTCAAATACACCTGAAAATAATTTGTTGATAAATAAGCGCACTACATCATCTAATAAGACTAAGGTTTGGTTGTTACTTGTTTCAGTTGTAGGGAGCTGAATAAAACGGTGGGTTTCTTCGCGTGGAATTTCAACTAGAGCATATTGTTTAGAGTGTTCTTGCTTTAATGCAACTAAAAAATAGATGGCATCATCATCAATACAATTAACTAAGTGAGTTTTAGAGTGAATAATAATTGGCGTGATATGACGCAGTATACGGT